>ERZ1034401.155-NODE-155-length-14942-cov-3.893867_pt1 | contig 14942 bp, 14 predicted proteins | sample MGYA00520601_ERZ1034401 | MGnify/ENA primary metagenome ERZ1034401 (study PRJEB33736, sample SAMEA104288476) | Azolla filiculoides | biome: Urban; feature: water surface; material: ditch water | place: Netherlands | collected 2014 ... | reverse complement strand
GGCATTTCGGCTCTGCCGACCCAAATCGAAACCGTGTCGGATTCGTTTGGGCGCGCCTTTGTCCGCAACACCGACGCGATCTGGATCATTTCCGCAGGCGTGGTAGCCGCCGACCTCGACGATGGCACCCTGACGAGCCTGCCGATCGACACCAGTGAGACCAAAGGCCCTGTCGGCCTCACCGTCCGAACCGACGCCATTCCAGCCATGCCCCTCACGATTCTGATGGGCACCATCCGCCAGGCCGCCCGCGAGGTGAAGAGCGGCTAACGCGTTGTCTGGCCAAAACTTGGCCAGATCCGCTATGGCAGCAGCGATCTCAGCCGCGCCTGAACCTCGCGCATTGCGTCAAGGCAATGACCGGCCAAGTCGGCGGCAGGCAGGACGGCAGACGGCGCGCCGACATTGATGGCGGCCACGACCCGACCGCGCGCGTCATGCAGGGGAACGCCGATCGAACACAGTCCGATCTCCAGTTCCTGATCGATCACCGCATATCCTTGTACGCGCACTCGGCCGATCTCGGCCAGGAGTTCCGCAGGATCTGTCCGGGTAAATGGCGTATGGGCCTTGAGCCTGGACGTCGCCAGAATGGCTGCCACTTCCGCCTCACCTAGTGCGGCAAGCAGGACCCGCCCCATCGAAGCACTGTAGGCGGGCAGGCGCGAACCCGGCATGAGATTGATCGACATGACGCGCTTTTGTGAGGCGCGAGCAATATAGACGATTTCGTTCCCATCCAGTACCGACGCCGAAGCGCTGTGACCGAGCTTTTCCGACAACTGGTCGAGATAGGGTTGCAGCAGGGCGGGCATCGACGTGCCGGACAGATAGGCATTGCCCAGCCGCAGGATGCGTGGCGTCAGTTCGAAATATTTGCCGTCATAGCGCGCATAGCCAAGCTCTGACAGCGTCAGCAGGCAGCGTCGCGCCGTGGCGCGGTCGAGCCCGGCGATCTCCGCCGCCTCCGAAATGCTCAACCTTTGCCGCTCTGCACTGAACGCCTCGATGACACTCAGGCCCTTGGCGAGCCCACCCATCAGGTCCCGCTCTCTGATCTGCATCTCATCCTCATTTGTGCGATATTCGTACAAATATCGTATATCGCACAAAATTCTTGCTGTCGACCCTGTCCCGATCTATCTCTGAAGACAGAGGCAAGGTCTGCTCGGTGAATGACATGACGCTTGCCCTGCGAGAAACGGGAGACCCCGCATGGACAAGACAATTGCGAGCACGGCAGACGCCATCGCAGACATCGGTGACGGCGCGACCGTCATGATTGGTGGATTTGGTGGCTCCGGCGCGCCGATCGAACTGATCCACGCCCTGATCGACAAGTTTCAGCAGACAGGGGGTCCGAAGAATCTGACGGTCATCAACAACAATGCCGGCAACGGCCGCATCGGCATTGCTGCGATGATCGACGCCGGCATGGTCAGGAAGATGATCTGCTCCTTCCCGCGCTCGTCCGATCCCCGCGCGTTCACTGACCGCTATCTGGCCGGTGAAATCGAGCTTGAACTTGTGCCGCAAGGCACGCTTGCAGAGCGAATTCGCGCCGGTGGCGCCGGCATTCCGGCCTTCTACACGCCGACAGCCTACGGAACCGAACTTGCCAATGGCAAGGTCATCGCCGAATTCGACGGCCGTCCCTACGTGCAGGAACGCTGGTTGAAGGCCGATTTCGCCATCGTCAAGGCGCAGGTCGGCGACACGCACGGCAACCTCACCTACAACAAGGCGGGCCGCAACTTCAATCCGCTGATGTGCATGGCAGCAGCCCGGACCATCGCGCAGGTGTCGCGCATCGTGGCGGCCGGCGAGATCGATCCCGAGCAGGTGATCACACCTGGCATCTTCGTCAACGGTGTTGTCGAGGTCGCCCATCCGCAGCAGGAAGAAGAGCTCATCCGGGCCGGAGTTGTATACGCATGACCCTCGAAATACAGCCGATCGATACCCGCGAAGACATCAAGCTTTCCAACGCCCAGATCGCCTGGCGCGCCGCCCAGGACATCGAAGACGGCGCCTATGTGAACCTCGGCATCGGCTTTCCGGAAATGGTTGCTCGCTACCAGCCGCCCGGCCGCGAAGCGATCTTCCACACCGAAAACGGTATCCTCAACTTTGGTGAACCACCGGCCGAGGGCGAGGAAGACTGGGACCTGATCAATGCCGGCAAAAAGGCCGTCACGCTGAAGCCCGGCGCCGCCTTTTTCCACCATGCCGACAGCTTTGCCATGGTTCGCGGCGGCCATCTGGATGTTGCTATCCTCGGTGCCTATCAGGTCGCCCAGAACGGCGATCTTGCCAATTGGCGTGTCGGATCCAAGGGCGTACCCGCCGTCGGCGGCGCCATGGATCTCGTGCACGGCGCCAAGCAGGTCTTCGTCATCACCGAGCATGTCACCAAGGACGGCAAGCCGAAACTGGTCGCGGCCTGCACTTTCCCGCTGACCGGCGTCGCCTGCATCACCCGCATCTACACCAGCCATGCCGTTATCGACATCAAGGAGGGCCATTTCGTCGTGCGCGAAAAGCTGGCCGCAATGACCCTGGAGGAACTGCAGGCGATGACCGGCGCGCCGTTGCACACCGATGGCCCCGTGGCCGACCTCGTCGTCCCGGCACTCTGAAGGATCTGCGAAATGACCGAAGCCTATATCTGCGACTATATTCGCACCCCCATCGGCAGGTTCGGTGGCGCGCTCTCCTCCGTCCGAGCAGACGATCTCGGCGCCATTCCGCTGAAGGCACTGATAGAGCGCAATGCCAGCATCGACTGGCAAGCCGTCGACGACGTGATCTTCGGCTGCGCCAACCAGGCCGGCGAAGACAACCGCAATGTTGCCCGCATGTCGCTGCTGCTCGCCGGACTTCCGGTCTCCGTGACCGGCACGACGATCAACCGCCTCTGCGGCTCCGGCATGGATGCCGTCATCGCAGCCGCCCGCGCCATCAAGGCTGGCGAGGCAGACCTGATGATTGCCGGCGGGGTCGAAAGCATGAGCCGCGCGCCCTTCGTCATGCCGAAGGCTGAGAGCGCCTTTTCCCGCAATGCCGAGATCTATGACACGACGATCGGCTGGCGCTTCGTCAATCCGCTGATGAAGAAGCAATACGGCGTCGACAGCATGCCCGAGACCGGCGAAAACGTCGCCGAGGACTTTCATATCAGCCGCGAGGACCAGGATGCCTTTGCCGTGCGCAGCCAGAACAAGGCGGCAGCAGCACAGCAGAATGGCCGCCTGGCCAGGGAGATCGTTGCGGTGACGATCCCGCAGCGCAAGGGCGATCCGCTGATCGTCTCGCAAGACGAGCATCCCCGCGCCACCACGATCGAAACGCTGGCCAAGCTCGGCACGCCGTTCAAGAAGGAAGGCGGCACCGTGACCGCCGGCAACGCCTCCGGCGTCAATGATGGCGCAGCCGCCCTGATCATCGCCTCCGAGGCGGCAGTGAAGAAATACGGCCTCACGCCGATCGCCCGCATCGCCGGTGGGGCAACGGCCGGTGTGCCGCCCCGCATCATGGGTTTCGGCCCGGCACCGGCCTCGAAGAAGCTGCTCGCCCGTCTCGATCTGAAGCAGGAGCAGATGGATGTCATCGAACTGAACGAGGCCTTTGCCTCGCAGGGTCTGGCGACGCTGCGCGATCTCGGCATTGCCGATGACGACCCCCGCGTCAATCGCAATGGCGGTGCCATCGCGCTGGGTCATCCGCTCGGCATGTCCGGCGCGCGGATTACCGGCACGGCGGCGCTGGAATTGCACGAGACCGGCGGTCGCTACGCGATGTCGACCATGTGCATCGGCGTCGGCCAGGGCATTTCGATCGTTCTCGAACGGGCCTGATGCCAGAACTCACGTCAGCACATCCGTGTTCACGGCTTGAGGCCCGCGTCTACGGATTGAGGAACGTCAGGATCAACTGGTGGACCGCACCGCCCGGCGACATCTCGACCCGGTCGTAGTCGCCGTGGCGCGCCACATGGGCATCCGAAATCGGCTTCAGTTGCGCCTGCAGTGCCTGGCGGACTTTCTGGCATTGCGGGTCATTTTCGGCGCGTAGCCCGACCGAAATCTGCTCGATCTGCCGCACGAGATCACGAATGAACTCGCCATGCAGCTTTTCATGCGTGACGATACCCTCGTAGAACCGATCCCATTTGGCCTTGGTTTCCGCTGGCAGTTTCTGGCTGGGCTTCGGCAGCGTGTAGGTAATGACCAGCTTTGGCTTGGCCGAAACAAGCACACAGGCCGTGCCCTGCGGCTGGTAGTCGCGCTGCCAGGTCAGCTTGAAATTTGTATGCGCGATCACCCGGCCGCCGCCAAGCTTGGGCCCTCGCTCGCCGATCGAGGTGTAGAGTTCCATCGGCGCGGTGCCGCTGATCTTGTAGCTCTCTATCTTTTCGGTCGCCACCCACTCGGCATGGGCCGCGTTGGTAGAGGTCAATACGGCAAAGGCAAGAACAAGGCTGGCTCTGGAAAGCTGGATCACGCGACATCCGATCGTTGGCAAGGCCCGCATGATTTAGTGCCATTCCTCCTTGAAGGGAAGCCGCTCCACTGGCACAGCACGCAGCCTTACCCCAAGATCGCTTTCATCTGCCGTACCGTATCGGCATCGGTCCGCCGCGCGTTGGCAGGCGAAAAGCCGAAATCGACAAGATCGGCATTCGGCTCCATCGGCTGGCTGCACGAGGCATGCAGCTCAAAAATGCCGGGAATGGCGAGGAAAGCCGCCGCATTGCCGGGGCGCACGCCGCCACCCGGCATGATCGAAATGCGCCCACGTCCCGCCGCAGCGACACGCTGCAAGACCGGCAGGCCGGCCTCGGCATGCCTGGCGCCACCGGAGGTCAGAATCCGCGAAAAACCGAGGTCGATCGCCATTTCCACAGCGGCATCAAAATCCGGGACCAGGTCGAAGGCGCGGTGCAGCGTGACGTCGAGTGTCGCCGCAGCTTTGATCAGCCGTTCCAGCACTGCCCGATCCAGAGTTCCGTCCGAACGCGAAGCGCCAACGACGACACCCGCAAGCCCTGCCTCGCATGCGGCTTCGATATCGGCGATCATGATCGCGGCTTCATCGTCCGAATAGACAAAGCCGCCAATGCGCGGGCGAATGATGGCATTCACGGGGATCGGGCTCCTGGCAGCCAACTGCATGAAGCCACGTGTCGGCGTCAGGCCGCCCACGCCCAGTGCGGAACACAGCTCGATGCGATCCGCGCCGCCGGCAATTGCCGCCGCAAGGCCGTCGGCATCGTCGACGCATACTTCCAGGATCCTCGCCTGCATAAGGCCTCCCTATCTGTCCGTCGCCGTTGCAAATGGTTTGTCGAGCAACCAGAGAAGGACAATCCCTGTCAGGCCCGCGACGGCCCCCAATATCGCCGTTCCCGCATAGTCGCTGACGGCGGTGCCGACGGCAAACAGCAAGGAGCTCAGTCCACCGCTGACAAAGATATTCACCGCGATCAGCGAACTGCCGAGACCGGCCCGGTCGGCAATCAGGTTCTGCAGATAGGTGATCGGAATGGCGATGATCCCGGCAGCCCCGAGGCCGCTCACCAATGTCAGGATATAGACATCGCGCGGCTGGTCGGCGAGGCCGAGGAAGATCAGGTAAGCACAGTAGACCACCGCCCCGGCCGACATGGCAACAACGGTGGACGTGCGCACTTCGACCCAGCCCCAGAACAGGATGAAGATGATCTCGAGAAACGCGACGATGCCGACGATCACGCCGACGTCGGCCGTCGTGCCACCCGCCTTGCCGGTGACGACGAGCGGAAGCACCGCGCCATTGACATGCAGCATGGACGAGATCAACGCGATCGCCAGCAGCCGTGACACGACAGAGCGCGAGCCGATCTGGCGGATTGACGCGAAGAAGGAATAATGCGGCCGGTTCTCCGCAACCGGCGGCGGCTCTTTCGGCATGCCGAAAAAGAACAGCGCCAGACAGATCAGGCAGGCAAGCGCAGCAAGAAGATAGGCCGGCAGCATGCTCGGGCCGCCGGCCAGCATAGCGCCGACAACGCCGGGAACGAGAACCCAGGAGAGCGACAGGACGGCGCGGATCGCCGAATTGACCGCAATCAGCTCCCGCACCGGCATGCCGGCCGAGACTGCCCGCACATTGGCAAAGATCAGCGAATTGACCGAATTGAAGATCGGGATGAACACCAGTGCCGCAATGATGAAGACCAGCTGCGACGGCAGCAGATAAACGATGCCAAAGCCGACAACCCCGAAAGTCCCGGCAAACAGCATCGGCGAACGAAAATGTCCAAGGCGGTCAGCGAGAATGCCGGCAATCACGCTGGCGCTGACATTGACGATGGCGGCAGCGAACATCAACGCCGAATAGACGACGTCCGACAGGCCCAGCTCACGAATGCCGACCAGCGACATATAGGGCGAGGTCGCTGCTCCCGAAAAACCGAAAAAGAAGATCGCAAGCGCACTCACCCGGATGGGTGGATGGCGATAGACAAGCGTCAGGGTCGACAGCATCGGACAATACGTTCACATGGAGGGAGCGTGCCACCTCAGGCAGCACGCAAAAGATGCTTCGCTATGCGCCCGGGAACCGTGCGGACAGGCGAACCAGCGGTGTATACTCGAAATCCTTGACGAAGGGATAGGTCGGTTGCTGGCGACGTTTGCTCGGCAAAGCCTCGATATCCTGGTTGATCACCCCGTCGGTGAGCGCCATCAGATTGGGATTGGCGATCGGACTCAGTTCAGGTGACAGATAGCCTGATTTCACCACCAGAAGCCTGACGGTCTGCGGGTCGAGCCCGTGGCGGGTGAAGTCGGCAATGTTGTGATACGGCCGGCGTTTCGCCGCCAGAATAACTGTAATGCCACCGATCGTCACCACTGCCTGACGCTCGGCCGGAACGCCGGTATCATCGAGCCGCAGCACCTTTGCCGTCGTTTCGACGAACGGACTGGCCGGGTCGAGGGAGCCGCCAATTTTCACGCTGATCTCCGCCCCCTCGCCAGCCGCAAAGCAGGCCTCCACGGCCGGCCTGTCGGTAATACCGCCGACCAGAGCGCCGTCGAAATTGCGGGCAATCAGTGCCTTCAGAACATCGGCCCGATCGCCGACACCGCCACCGGTCGGGTTGTCGCCGGAATCGGCCAGGATGACCGGTCGGGTTTGCGCCTTTTCAGCAATATCCAGCATGTCCTCCAAGGGACCTGTGACGGGTCCGAACTGGAAATCGGAACGTGCGTCCCAATAGGACTGTGCGATCGCGGCCGCCGCTTTTTCCGCGGCGTCCTTGTTGTCGGCCGTCACAACGGCACAGGCGGTACCGCGAGGTTCGTCTGCCCAGACATAACCGACCATCAGATTGGCATCCCAAATGCCGGCAATGTTGTCATGCTCCGGCAGCTTGAGATAAAGGCCCTTGGCCGGCTCGTCTTCCGTCGAAGTCCGCTCTCCGGGCAGAAGCACCGGCACGGGAGCCCAGGCGACGCCTGGCTTTTCGCCGGTCGTCAGCGCCCGCACCAGCATCGACCAGGCGCGCACCATGGTTTCGCGCACGTCGATATGCGGCGCCGTGCGATAACCGGCAAAAATGTCGAGCTGGTCGATGATCTTCTGCGTCACGTTGCCATGCAGGTCATAGCTCGCGGCAACCGGCACATCAGGCCCGACCACCGCGCGCGCCGCAGAAATCCAGTCGCCTTCCGCATCGTCCATGCCTTCGACATTCATCGCGCCATGCATGGCGAGATAGAGACCATCCACAGGCAACGCGTCCCGGAGAAGCTCGAGGAACTGAGCCTTGAAGCCTTCATAGGTGGCGCGCGCGAGCGGACCACCCGGAACCGCGCGCGCATGGAGCAATGGATGATGCTCGATATCCTCGGCGTCGAGGAAGTTGAAATACTCGGACCCAAGCAGTTCCTCACCGCGCAGGACCCGGAAATCATCCGGCTGCATCAACACCGGCGAGGAGGTGCTGCATTCGGTGTGAATGCCGCCGACAGCGATACGCAAAGTCATGGCGTGCTCCTCAGTAACGCGGGCTCAAGGGAACGATGGCGGCAAAACGCAGCCAGTCCTTGCGCTCTTTCGGCGTCCAGGCTGCTTCGGCGATGGCCGGCAGGCGCGGGAAGACGAGATGGTTGAAATAGTCGCGATTGAGAAAATGCTCCGACCAGATGCAGGCCTGCACGCCACGCATGCGCGCCGCCAGTTCCGCCGGAAACTCCGCCACGGCTTCATAGGTATAGGTATGATGCGGCGGCACGGTGCCGGCCCAGCTGGCACCCGGCTCCTGCCACTCAGTCGCCTGCACCATGTCGAGATAATAGGCCTGGCCCGGTGTCATGACGACGTCATAGCCCTGCTTCGCCAGTTCCAACCCGACTTCCGGCTTCTGCCACGCCATCAGCAGCGTGCCGTCCGGATCGACGCCGCCGCCATGGCTGACTTCGTCCCAGCCGGCCAGCTTCTTGCCGCGCTCGGCCAGCATCTGCTGGATACGTTTCATGAAATAGCTCTGCAGGCCGAACGTGCCTTCGATGCCTTCGTCTTCCATCAGCTTTTTCGCCAACGGTGATGCCATCCAGGTATTCGACGCCACCTCGTCGCCGCCGATATGGATCAACACCGAGGGGAAGAGTTCGACCATTTCGTCGAACACCTTGCCGAGCACTTCATAGGTGTATTCGATTGCCGGGTTCAGCGCATTGTTGGGATAGCCCTGCACCGAACGATAGCTGTCAGGCGCTTCCTGGCCGTCGATCAGATCCGGCAGAGCGACAAGCGTCGCCGTGCTGTGACCGGGAATATCGATTTCCGGAATGACTTCGACATTCAGTGCCGAGGCATGGGCAACAATGTCTTTGACGTCTTCCTGACTATAGAAGCCGCCGACCGGCTCCGCGCCATTGCCGAGCTGCGGCAGCAGTGGTTCGTCGGGACCACGCAGGACACCGAGCGTAGTCAATTCCGGATAGGCCTTGATCTCAAGCCGCCAGGCTTCGTCATCACTCAGGTGCCAGTGGAAGATGTTCATCCGGAACCAGGCGAGAATGTCGATCAGCCGCTTGACGTCATGGCTCGGATAGAACTGGCGCGAGACATCGAGATGGCAACCGCGCCAGCCGTAGCGCGGCTGATCGGAAATGCTGCCCGAAACCGGGAACCGGAACAGATCCGGCTTGATGCGTGCGCCGTGCAGCATCTGGGCGAGAATGGTCAGGCCATATTGCAGGCCGGCGATATCGCCATAGGAAATGCTCACATCACCCTGCGAGAAGACGATCCCATAGGCGGAAGCGCCGAGGCTTGCCTTTTCCTCGAAACGCAGCGCACGCCCCTCGTGCACCGGAGCAAGCGCCAGCGGCGCATGGCCGACTGAAAACAGCCGGCAGAACAGCCGGAGCGCATTTTCCACCGTGCGCAATTCGGCAAGCGAAGCACCTTCGGCGGGATAAAGCGCAACAGGGAAGCTATCGCCGGCAACGAGCGTCGCCTCAGCCGGCCAGGGCAGCATGGCGAAGGGCTCGGTGACCTTGCCTTCCGGCAGCAAAGCCGGCGCCGGCTCGCTATGCTGGCCTTCCAGCATCAGGTCGGCCACAGCCACCGCCATGTGGCTGCCGTCTGCCAAAGTCAGATAGGCGGATTTCGCCCCATCGGTACGGTGCACTGCCGGTCGGTGCAACCCGGCCACGGTAAACTGCCAGGAAGCGCCGGGCTCGAGTACGAAGCCTTGCGGCGGGGCGAATTGATGGAAATTGGCATTGCGACTGACAAATGTTGCATTGCTGCAGGCAGCCTTGTCGATCACCCGGGTCAGGGACGTATAAGCGACCTTGAAGCCGCTGATCGCCGCATCAGACAGGTTGACCAGCGTGAAGGTGAAACGACCGTTCTGGCCACCCTCGGTCGGGTGCCAAGCGTTTTCGAGACGGAAAAGGACTGGTGCCATGATGGTTCCCCTGGCTTATCGTTGGATCAGTAGTGTTCGGATTGCGAGAAGGTGCGCGCGAGTTCCGCCTGGCCTGCGGTCAGGCCGCAATCGACCGGAAGGCAGACGCCGGTAATCGCCGCTGCCTGGTCGCCCGCCAGGAAGAACACGGCATTGGCGATGTCCTCAGCGGTTGCGATCCGTCGCAGCGCATACCAGCGCTTGGCCTCCTCGAAGACCTGCGGATTGGCCGCAGCCCGCGCCTCCCAGGCCTGCGTGCGCACCGTGCCGGGTGCCACGGCATTCGCGCGGATGCCGAACTTGCCGTATTCAACGGCAATCAGCTTGGTCAGGTGAATGAGACCAGCCTTGGCCGCGCTATACGCCGGATGGCCGAACACGGCCATGCCATTGACTGAGGAGATGTTGACCACCGATCCCTGCGATTGCTTCAGCGCGTCGGCGAATGCCCTGAAGCACAGGAACGGCGCCTCAAGATTCAGCGCATTGTCCTTGCGCCAGATATCGCCGTCCGTGTCATGCAGGCTGACAGCACGAGCGGCGCCTGCATTGTTGACCAGCGTGTGCACCAGCCCGAACCCGGCGATCTTCGATGCCAGTGCCGCAAGCTCTACCTCGCTGGTCACATCGCAGCCAAGCGCCACGAAGCGCTCTGCAGTTCCAAGATCGCGCGCTGCCTTTTCCGCTGCAGCAACATCGATGTCCACCAAGACCACGATGTCGTGACTGTCTGCAAGTCGAAGTGCAATCGCCCGTCCGATATCGCCGGCGGCTCCGGTTACAACAGCAATGGAGGACATCAGCGGACCGCCTTCGGACAGAGCGGCAGGAACAGGCTGGACAAGGGTCAGTCTCCCAGAAGCTGGCGGTCGTCACCGTCGCGGTGCTCGACCAGTTGTTGCTTGATATGGCGCAGGGTCACCTGCGAAAGCTTGCGATTGCGATAGGCGACCAGGCTCGCGATCACGTCGACCACTGCGAGATAGGCAAACCGCGTGGAGGTCGGCCGGAAGATATTGTCGCCTTCCGGCAGATCGATGCCGATCACCAGTTCGGCCGCCTTGGCCACAGGGCTGTCGCTCTGGGTCAATGCGATCGTGGTGATGCCGTTTTCGCGCGCTAGGTTGAAGCACTTAATCAGTTCGGCGTTGCGGCCGGAAAACGACGAGCCAATGATCACATCATTGGAGCGCGCCGCCGCCGTCAGCATCAGCTGCAGGCCATGGTCGGTACTGACGCTGACGCGCGACCCCAGCCGGAACAGCCGGTTCTGAAACTCTCCGGCGATCAGCGAGGAATTGCCGCCCGACCCGAAAGCATAGACCATTTCGGCCCGCGATACGCGATCGGCCACCTTTTCCAGCACCGCCGCATCGAGAGCCCGATGCACCATGAACAGCGCATTCTGCGCCTTGGTTATCACATCTGTCGCGACATCGGCCGGCTCGGTGCTCTCGGCCTCCGGGTTGAGGTAGCGGACGCCGACATAGGCCGTACGGGCAAGATTGACCTTGAAATCGGCGAAGCTCTGGCATCCGAGGCGCCGGCAGAAACGCGTCACCGTCGGCGGCGAAACTTCGGCCCGCTCGGCAAGCTCGATAATCGAGGCATTCACCGCGAAATCGAACTGGGTCAGCAGGATATCCGCGATGCGTTGCTCGGAGGCCGAAAACTGCGGCCCCTCTTCCTGAATCGTCGCAAAGATATCCAACAGCCTGCCCTCAACCCTATTTCGGAGATTTATAGGCTATGCAGTCAATCTCGACCTTGCAATCGACCATCATCGACGCCTGCACGCAGGCACGCGCCGGCGGATGTTCGCCGAAATATTGCTGGTAGATCTTGTTGAAGGTCCAGAAATCGCGCGGATCGTCGAGCCAGACACCGCAGCGCACGACATGCTCGACGTCATAACCCGCCTCGTGCAGGATCTCGATCACATTGGCGATCGTCTTGTGAGTCTGCTCGACAATGCCACCATTGATGATTTCGCCATTTTCCATGGCGACCTGCCCGGACACGTGCAACCAGCCATCTGCTTCGACAGCACGCGCGAACGGAAGACGCTGCCCACCCGCACCGGCTTTTTCAGCGCCGTAACGTTTGATCGTCATTGGGCTCTCCATGCAAATTATTTTCTTCGATCGTTGACAAACGACCATAAAAAACCGAATTTGACCAGAGAAAAACAGCATTTATGAAAAGATTTTAAAGGCGAGACCCAGAATGCGCGATCCGTTCAAAAATCCCTTTCCTGAAAGCGACACAGCGCGCCACAGCATCTGGGAGATGCTGGTCACACGCGATATCGACGCCTTTCTCGCAGCCGACTGGGACATGGTCGCAGGCGACTTTGTGGAGGAAGGCTTTCTCGGTATCAGCGGCAATCGCGACGCCAATCCCGACAACTGGCGTCTTGCCTTCCCCAATCTCGCAGCCTATCGCCACGAATGGCTGAAACAGGCGAAGGAATTTGCCGGCGAAAGTTATGGCGAAGACACGCGCAACGCGATCTTCACCACCACGACCCTGGAAGTGATTGAAGTCGAAGGCGAAACGGCGCTGGTACGCAAGAAGTTCGACGGCGGCATCAAGAAGGCCGACGGTAGCTTCGACGTGATGAAGTGGCAGACGCTCTATTATTGCCGCCTGCACGAGGGTCGCTGGAAGATCTCCGGCTTCACCGGCTACCTGCCCAACCCGATGGGTTAAGACACCGTCCGCCTCGACAACAGATCAGAAAGCCAGCCCGTGCGCATCTTCACAGCCGCTCTTGCAACGGAAACTAACACCTTCTCTCCGATCTGCATCGACCGGCGCGCCTTCGAAGAGTCGCTCTATGCAGCACCCGGGCAGCATCCGGAAACGCCAACATTGTGCACGGCGCCGATCACTGTCGGTCGCAAGGTCTGCGCACAGAAAGGCTGGACGCTGATCGAAGGCACGGCGACCTGGGCCGATCCGGCAGGCCTCATCAACAGGCAGGCCTATGAAGGCCTGCGCGACGAGATCCTCGAGCAGTTGAAAACCGCCATGCCGGTCAATGCCGTTGTGCTCGGCCTTCATGGCGCCATGGTCGCCGACGGCTACATCGATCCGGAAGGCGATTTGCTCACTCGTATCCGCGAGATTATCGGTCCGGACATTCTTCTCTGCGCCGAACTGGATCCGCACAGCCATCTGACCGCCAAGCGTGTTGCCGCCGCCGATTTCTTCGTCGTCTTCAAGGAATTTCCCCATACCGACTTCGTCGATCGCGCTGAAGATCTGTGGGCCATCGCCGTCGACACGCTGGAGGGCCGCGTGAAACCCGCCATGTCGGTCTTCGACTGCCGGATGATCGACGTCTTCCCGACGTCGCGCGAGCCGATGCGCAGCTTTGTTGACAGGCTTATGGCCATCGAAAACGAAGATGACGATGTGCTCTCGCTATCAGTCATCCATGGTTTCATGGCAGGTGACGTCCCGGAAATGGGCACCAAGACCATCGCAGTGACCAATGCAAGGCCGGACAAGGGGGCAGCGCTTGCCCGCGAACTCGGTCTCGACCTGTTCTCCAAGCGCGGCACCTTTATGATGCCGCAGATCGACGAACGGGAAGCCGTTGCCCGCGCTGCTGCCTATCCCAATGGCCCGGTGGTGCTCGCCGACATGTGGGACAATCCCGGCGGCGGCACGGCAGGCGATGCAACCGTTGTCCTGGCAGAAATACTGGCGCAGGGCATCACCAATGTCGCCGTCGGCATGATCTGGGACCCGGTTGCCGTGCAGATCTGCATGGCGGCCGGAGAAGGCGCAGAAATTCCGCTGCGGTTCGGCGCGAAATCCGCGCCCGGCACCGGCAATCCGATCGACGGCTTGGTGAAAGTGGTCAAGGTGGTGCCGAATGCCGAGATGCATTTCGGCGAAAGCGTCGCGCCATTCGGCGATGCGGCCCATATTCATTTGAACGGGATCGATATCATCCTGAGCAGCGTGCGCGTCCAGAGCTACGATCCGTCGCTGTTCACCGCGCTCGGCATCGATCCGACGCAAAAGCACATCCTGGTGATCAAATCGACCAATCACTTCTACGCGGCCTTTTCAAAGATTGCCTCCGAGATATTGTATTGCTCGGCCGGCACGCCTTATCCAAACAACCCGGCCAAGACCGCCTATCGTCGTGTACGCCATGACATATGGCCGATCATGGCCGATCCGCATGATACACCTGAAGGACATGAGGCCGCCTGATGCTTGATCTTCGCCCAAAAATCGGCGCACCGCTGCATTCTTTGTCGACGCCCCTGCCCCTGATCGATGAAAGCCGCCTGGAGACCAACATCGCCCGCGTCCAGTCCTATATGGACGCCAGCGGCATTGCCTTTCGCCCGCATATCAAGACCCACAAGATCCCCTCGATCGCCAAGGCCCAGGTCGAGGCCGGAGCGAGAGGCGTCAATTGCCAGAAGATCACCGAGGCGGAAGCGTTTGCCGACGCCGGTTTCGAAGACCTGCTGATCACCTTCAACATTCTCGGCAATGAAAAGCTCGAACGCCTTGCCGCGTTGAACGATCGCATTTCGGGTCTCAAGGTCGTCGCCGACAGCGTCATCACGGTGCAGGGACTGGCTGCCTATTTCACCGGCCGCCGACCGCTGACCGTCCTGGTCGAATGCGATACCGGTGGCGGTCGCTGCGGCGTACAGACCCCGGCCGAGGCCGTGGCATTGGCGCAGATGATCGTGGCCACAACATCACTGACCTTCGCCGGCCTGCTGACCTATCCCAAGGCCAACAGCGAGGCAGAGGTCGAAGCCTTTTTTGCCGAAACCATTGCCACGCTCGCAGCATCCGGCATCGCTTGCCCGATCGTTTCGAATGGCGGCTCGCCAAGCCTGTTCTCCGCCCATCTCGTCCCCTCGGCCACGGAGCACCGGGCGGGAACCTATATCTACAACGATCGCTCGATGGTCCGGGCGGGACACTGCACGCT
>ERZ1034401.154-NODE-154-length-14986-cov-3.495546_pt1 | contig 14986 bp, 13 predicted proteins | sample MGYA00520601_ERZ1034401 | MGnify/ENA primary metagenome ERZ1034401 (study PRJEB33736, sample SAMEA104288476) | Azolla filiculoides | biome: Urban; feature: water surface; material: ditch water | place: Netherlands | collected 2014 ... | reverse complement strand
CAGTGCCGCAATCGACGTCGTGTCCGTCCGCCGCGACAGCAGCGCGGTCACCGTCAACCTCAAGGATCCGGCCAGGCGGGCTGACGCCGTCGCCGCGCTCGAAAAGTTGGCCAACCCGGTCGCCCAGGGCATGGCGACGCCGGCATCCGACCTCGACATCGCAGCCCAGGGGGCCGCCGCCATCACCATCGGGCCATCCGAGGCCGGCATCCAGCACCGCATGAGCGGCGCCATCGAGCAGAGTCTCGAAATCATCCGCCAGCGCGTCGACCAGGTCGGCGTCGCCGAACCCACCATCCAGCGGCTCGGCGCCGACCGGGTGATGGTGCAGCTGCCCGGCGAGCAGGATCCGTCCAATCTGCGCGCCTTGCTCGGCTCGACCGCCAAGATGAGCTTCCATCTGCTCGGTCGCACGGGAGACCGGGGCGTTTCGACCCTTCAGGACGAAGAAGGCCAGTCATACCCCGTCGAGGACCGCGTCCTTCTTTCGGGCGACCGGCTGACCGACGCCCGCGTTGCATTCGACCCAAACAACAATCAACCGGTGGTCAGCTTCCGCTTCGACCAGACAGGTGCCACACGATTTGCCGACATCACCCGCCAGAATGTCGGAAACCCCTTCGCCATCGTCCTCGACGGAAAGGTGCTGAGTGCGCCGGTGATCCGGGAACCGATCACCGGCGGTGCTGGCCAGATATCCGGTTCTTTCACGGTTGAAGGCGCCAATACGCTTGCGGCCCTGCTCAGAGCCGGCGCCCTGCCGGCCAAGCTCAACGTGATCGAGGAACGCACGGTCGGTGCCGATCTCGGTGGTGACGCCATCGAACGTGGCATTCTGTCCGGCCTTGCAGGTTTCGGCCTGGTCATGGGCTTCATCCTTCTGCTCTATGGCACCTGGGGCCTGCTTGCCGTCGTCGCTCTCGCCCTGAACGTCATTTTGACATTTGCGGGCCTGAGCATCATCGGTTCGACATTGACCCTGCCCGGCATTGCCGGCATCGTCCTCGGGATTGGTCTGGCGGTTGACGCAAACGTCTTGATCAACGAGCGCATCCGAGAAGAAAGCCGCAAGGGTCGCGGCGTGCACGCGGCCATCGACCAGGGCTTCCAGAAAGCCTATTCCACCATCATCGACAGCAATGTCACGGCGCTGATTGCCACCGTGCTGCTATTCTGGTTCGGCTCCGGACCGGTGCGTGGTTTTGCAGTGACCATGGGGCTTGGTATTGCCATCTCGATGTTCACGGCGGTGTCCGTGGTTCGCGTCGCGATGATCTCGATCACGACACGTTTCAAACTGAAGACGATCAGCATTAATGCCCTCCTACCGATCCGCCTGATCCCCGATGGGACTAAAATCGACTTCATGAAGGCGCGCCTGGTCGGTCTAGGCATCTCGGCCTTCCTGTCGATCTCATCCGTCATCCTGTTCTTCACGCCGGGGCTGAACTACGGCGTAGACTTCAAAGGTGGCATCCAGATCGAAGTCTCGACGGAAAAAGCCGCCGATCTGGGTGCATTCCGTGCCGGACTGGAGCGTCTTGGCCTCGGTGAAATTGCCCTGCAGGAGTTCGGCGACAGCAATCACATCCTGCTGCGCGTCGAGCGTCAATCAGGCCCGGAATCGGCGCAAAATGAAGCTGTCGAGAAACTGAAGACGGAAATCCAGACCATCGATCCGACGTCGCAAATCCAGCGCACGGAAGTCGTTGGCCCGAAAGTCAGCGGTGAGTTGGCAACGGCCGGTTTCCTCTCGGTCATCCTCGCCAGCATCGCGATGCTGATCTATATCTGGAGCCGTTTCGAATGGCCGTTCGCGGTGGGCGCGATTGCGACGCTCATTCTCGACGTAACCAAGACCATCGGTTTCTTCGCCCTGACCGGCCTCGACTTCAACCTGACGGCTATCGCAGCCTTGCTGACGCTGGTGGGCTATTCGGTCAATGACAAGGTGGTGGTCTATGACCGCATGCGGGAAAACATGCGCCTCTACAAGTCGATGCCGTTCCGCGACCTGATCAACCTGTCGATCAACGAAACCCTGGCCCGCAGCATCTTCACATCGGCCACGGCATTCCTCGCCATGTTGCCCATGGCGATCTGGGGCGGAAGTGCCGTCGAGAGCTTTGCAATCCCGATGGTCTTCGGGATCTTCATCGCAGCCTCGTCGTCTGTCTTCATCGCGGCACCGATCCTGCTCTTCCTAGGCGACTGGCGCACCAGACGCCGGGCCGCAGCCGACGTGGCAGCACAGGCTGAAGCAGCCTGAAACCTCGACGTTGCAAACAGAAAGGGCACCCGGCTCGTCCGGGTGCCCTGACACTCAACGGAAGAAGTTGGGCCTCATCTACACTGGCATGGACACATCCGGTGCGGGCTCAACCGTCAGGGGCCGTCCTGTTTGGCAGGAGCCTTGCCATTCTTGGCGACACGGTCCCGGTGAAGGGCTGCGCGCGCCAGAAGCATGAAGGTCACCGGCGTGGTGACCGTCACGAAAATTCCGATCAGGATCTCATGGATCACCAAGCGCTGAGAGGTGACCGTGAAGAAGATCATCGATGCCAGCATCACCCCGCCTATGCCCCAGCTGGTGCCAAGCGTGGGAGCGTGCAGCCGTTCATAGAAAGTCGGCAGGCGCAGAAATCCGACAGCGCCGATCAGCGCCAGAGATGCACCGATCAACAGAAAAAGGGATACGAGCATGGCCGCCCACAGCGGCAAGTCAGCCGTTGCCTGCATCATTCGATCACCTCTCCCCGCATCAGAAACTTTGCCAGTGCAACTGTCGCCACAAAACCGATCATGCCGATCACCAGCGCAGCTTCGAAATAGATCACCCGCCCCGTGCCGATGCCGAAGGTGACCAGCAGCAGCATCGCGTTGATGTAGAGCGTATCCAGGCCAATGATGCGGTCCTGCGCACGCGGCCCGCGAAACATCCGGATGGACGCGATCGCCATGGCGCAGGCAAGAAGCATCTGCGAGAGCGACACCGCGGTGAAGAGAATGACAGCGCTCATGCAAAGATCTCCATCAGCAGTTTCTCATAGCGGTTCTTGATCGTATTGACCCAAGCCTCTTCATCGACGAGATCGAGGACATGCAGCAGGACCGTGCGCTCGCGTGAATCATATTCAAGCCAGGCCGAACCCGGCGTGCTCGTCAGAATGACGGCGAGCAAGGCAAGCGCAGTACGATCCTCAAGCTCAAGCGGCAGCAGTAGAAAACCGGCATGATGGCCCCTCGGTCGACCACTGACAATCACCCGGGCGACGGCAAGATTCGAGCGGATGATATCCGAGAACGCCAAGACAAAGAGCTTTGGCAAGAGGTACCATTTGCGCAGGCGCGGTTTCTCCGGACGCAGGGCAGCGAATGCCCAGCTGGCAAAAATGGCAACGAAGGTCCCGAGCAGCAAATGGCCAAGGCTGAAGCCATTGAGCAGCAGCCACATGACGACAAGCGAAATAGTCAGGAGTGGATAGGGAAGCATCAGTTACCTCCCGTCTCTTGCGATTGAACCCCGGCACGCGTTTCAATCGCTGCGGCATTTTTCACCGCATCGATATAGATCGTTGGATTGCTGAGCGTCCGGATGGTTGTGTCCATGTAGCGCATGGCAGGACCGGCCTGGAGCGTCAGCGCGAGCGTCAGGCACAAAAGGAACATCACCGGCACAAGTTCGATGACGAGAACACGTGGAACCGTTCCCTCGATCGACGTCCAGAAAGCACGGATGCCGGCCCGGGTCATCGCGATCAATGCGGCGACGCCGGAGAGGATGACGAGCACGACCAGTGTCCAGACCGCAGCGGTTGGCGGAACGCCTGTCGCGCCGGCCCCCATCATCGCAGACAGCATCGCGAACTTGGCGACAAATCCGGATAGCGGCGGCAGGCCCGACAGCAGGATTCCGCAGGCTGCAAAACAGATGCCAAGGATGGCCATGGTTCCAGGCATGGCAAATCCTCCACCTTCCTCCACGTCGTCATCACCTTCGCCATAGGCTTCCATGGTCACCGCGAGAACGTTCGCTCCAGCGTCCTGACCCCGCTCCACCAATTCGATTAGCATGAAGAATGCACCGATCGTCAGGGTCGAACTGACGAGGTAAAGCAAGGCTCCGGATGACACCGCGCCATCATTGATGCCCAGCACCATCAGCATCGTGCCCGAAGACACCAGAACCGAATAACCGGCAAGCCGGCCGAGTGCCTGGGAGGCAAGCACGCCGACTGTGCCGAAGATCACGGTTGCGATGCCGCCGAAAAGCAGCAGTTCCGCCCCGAAACCGGCGGAAGGACCAGCGCCAAACAAAAGCATGGTCAGGCGCAGGATGACATAGATTCCCAGCTTGCTCAGGATCGCAAACATCCCGGCGACCGGAGCGGAGGCCGCACTGTAGGCAGTCGGCAGCCAGAAACACAAAGGCCACATGCCGGCCTTGATCAGGAAGGCAATGCCGAGAACACCGGCACCCGCCTCCATCAGCATGCGCCGATCGGCTTCCATCTCGGGTATGCGGGCGGCAAGGTCGGCCATGTTGAGTGTGCCGGTCGTCCCGTAAATGAGGCTGACGCCGATGAGGAAGAACAGTGCGGCAACCAGGTTGACGGCGATGTAGTGCAGCCCGGCTTTTACCCGCAGAGCACCGGACCCGTGCAGCAGCAAGCCATAGGATGCGGCCAGCATGACCTCGAAGAAGACAAACAGGTTGAACAGGTCGCCCGTAAGGAAGGCGCCGTTAACCCCCATCAACAGGATCTGGAACATCGAGTGGAAATGCGCGCCGACCGCGTGCCAACGGGCGAGCGCGAACACAAGCGTGGCAACGGCCAGCAACGACGTCAGTGCCAGCATCAGCGCCGATAGCCCGTCCAGCACGAGGACGATGCCGAAAGGCGCCACCCAGTTGCCGACGAGATAGACGCCGTTGAATGCTTCCGATGCATTTTCGACCTGCAGAAGCACGATCGACACACCGGCAATTAAGATCGTCGTTGCAAGGCTGATCATCGCCTTCGTGACGCGGCTGCGTTCATCGACGAAGAGCAACGACGCTGCTGCAATCATCGGCAGAAGGATCGGCAGGATGATCAGATGGTTTTGCCAGCCGGTCATTGGCCTCAGTTCCTCCCGTCAACGTGGTCGTTGCCGGTCAGGCCGCGCGACGCAAGCATGACGACCAGAAACAGTGCAGTTGTGGCGAAGCCGATGACGATCGCCGTCAGCACCAGTGCCTGTGGTACCGGATCGGTCAGGGTCGATGGCAGCACGTCATCGCCCAGGATCGGCGGCACATTGCTTTTGACCCCTCCAACGCCGAAAATGAACAGGTTCACCGCATAGGAGAGAAGCGAGAGACCGACGATGACCTGATAGGTCCGGGGTCTCAGGATCAGCCAGACGCCGCAACTGGTCATGACACCGATGGCAATCGACAAAACGAGTTCCATCACCCCTCCTCAGTTCGGTTGGCCTCGATCGTGCGCAGCCGGTTGATGCGAATGGACTGGTGCGCCAATGCGACAAGGATCAACACGGTCGACCCGACCACCAGCATGAAAACCCCGAGATCGAACAGCAAAGCGGAGGCTGCCGGAACCTTGCCGATCAGCGGGACTTCGATGTAGCGAAAATGCGAGGTCAGGAACGGATAGCCCAGCACCCAGGAACCGATGCCTGTCGTGACCGCAGTCAGCAGACCCGCGCCCATCCAGCGCAAAGGCAGGATGCGGATGCGGTCCTCGGCCCATCGTGTACCACCCGCCAGATATTGCAGAAGGAAGGCAATCGACAGCGTCAGACCTGCGGAGAAGCCGCCACCCGGCAGATCGTGGCCGCGCATGAACAGGTATACGGAGAAGGTTATGATGACCGGGAACAGCCACTGCATGATGACCGACGGCACCAGCAGATAGTCGCGCACCGTATCTCCGGCCGAACGCTCGGGGCGCTCTTCGTCAAAACGGTTCTGGATCCGCTGCTGTTCCGGCATTTCAAAGCTGTCTTCAGCCGGGCGAAAGCGGCGCAGCAATGCATAGACGGTGAGCGCCACAACACCGAGAACAGCGATTTCCCCCATCGTGTCGAAACCACGAAAGTCGACTAGGATGACATTGACAACGTTACGTCCACCGCCCTGCGCATAGGCATTTTCGAGGAAATAGTTGGCGATCGCGTCCGGCACCGGCATCGTCATTACCGCGTAGGCGACAAACGACATCCCGACACCGCAAATCACGGCCAGCATCAGGTCCCGGAAGCGCCGGAACCGGCCACGAAGCGTGATCTGATCGTCGACGTTCACGGTCCGCTTAGGCAGCCACCGCAACCCGAGGAGAATGAGTACCGTCGTCACCACTTCGACCAGCAACTGGGTGATGGCGAGATCTGGAGCGGACAGCCAGACGAATGTGATGCAGACGATCAATCCGACGCCGCCGAGCATGATTAGGGCTGCCAGCCGGTGGTATTTAGCGAGCATAGCCGTGCCAATTGCAAGACAGATACCAAGCAACCAGATGGCGGCGAAGGCCGGGTCTATGCCGGTAAAGGCAATGTCGCGGATTTCGAAACGCGCAAGATAGAGCGGTAAAAGCGCTGCCAGGAAACCAACCGCCACCAGCCATCGCAATTGCGGCTGGAGATTGCGTGTTCCAAACCGCCGCTCGGCCAGTCTTGCCCAACGCCAGGAGACGTCGACCAGGACGCGTTCAAAAATGCGCTGACCTTTCATATTGCGCAGGATCGGCGGGCCGTCATCGCAGGACGCCAGATATTTGCGCAGCACGACATAAAGAATACCCCCGCCCACGATCGCGATAACGCTCATCAACAGTGGGAGATTGAACCCGTGCCAGATGGACAGACTGTATTCCGGCATCTCGCTTCCCAGCACACTGGTTGCAGCGACATGCAGGAACGGGCCGATCGATATGGCTGGAATGATGCCGACGACCAGACAGGCAATGACCAGGATCTCGATCGGGAGGCGCATCGAATGCGGCGGCTCGTGCGGCTTGGGTTTGGGCAGGTCAGTGGGTGCCGGCCCGAAAAATACCGTATGAATGAGACGCAGCGCATAGACGACACTGAACGCTCCGGCGAGCGTCGCCACGTAGGGGAGCGCCCGATCAAGAATTGAATCGGCATGGGTCTCGACGGCTTCGGCGAAGAACATTTCCTTCGACAGGAAGCCGTTCAGCAAAGGAACGCCGGCCATGGCCGCACTGGCGACCATGGCAAGCGTCGCGGTAATCGGCAAGAAGCGAAACAGACCGCTCAATCGCCGGAGGTCACGTGTGCCGGTTTCATGATCGATGATGCCGGCCGCCATGAACAGGGACGCCTTGAAGGTTGCGTGGTTGAGCATGTGGAAGATCGCAGCGACCGTTGCCAGCGGGCTGCCCAGGCTGAGCAGTGTCGTGATCAGCCCGAGGTGACTGATGGTAGAATAGGCCAGCAGCCCCTTCAGGTCCTGCTGGAACATAGCGAAATAGGCGCCCAGCAGCAGCGTCAGGATACCGGCCAGACCAACGAGCCAGAACCATTCATAGGTTCCCGACAGCACAGGCCATAGACGCACCAGCAGGAAGACCCCTGCCTTGACCATGGTTGCCGAATGCAGAAGCGCGGAGACAGGCGTCGGCGCCGACATCGCATTGGGCAGCCAGAAGTGGAACGGAAACTGCGCGCTTTTGGTAAAGGCTCCGAGCAGGATGAAGACCAGCGTCGGCAGGTAGAGCGGGTGGTTCCGAATCAGATCGCCAGAGGCGAGGATCTTGTCGAGATCATAGCTGCCGACGATATTGCCGAGCAGAAGCAGGCCGATCAGCAGGCTGAAGCCGCCGATGCCGGTAACGGTCAGCGCCATACGCGCACCGTCGCGGGCCGCGGCATTGTGATGCCAGAAACTGATCAGCATGAAGGAGAAAATACTGGTGAGTTCCCAGAACACCGAGAGCAGGATGACATTTCCCGACAGGACTATGCCGAGCATTGCCCCCATGAACGCCATCAGGAATGAGAAGAAGCGGGCGACCGAATCGTCTTTGCCCATGTAATAGCGGGCATAGAGCACGACGAGGAAGCCGATGACCGCGATCAGCATGGTGAAGATCCATGCGAAGCCATCCATACGGAGGCTGAAGTTTAGCCCCAACTGCGGAACCCATTCGAGCGAATAGCGTACAGCCTGCCCGTCGGAAACCAGCGGATAGAAGCCTGCGGTCAGAAGAATTGCCATAAGCGTGACCGCGCCACCGACGGCGACCGAAAGATCACGAGATTTGTTGTTCAGCAGAAAGACGCAGATCACGCTGCCAATGAATGGCAGGGCGAGCAGGACAGTCAGAAAATATGGCTCGAACGTTATCCCAAGACCTGAAGACCTTCCCAATGATTGACAGCGCCAAAACCGCCAAGCGGGTCAGCAGCCGCCACACCGCGCATCTGGATATTTGCGGAAAACCACTATATTATGGTGTATAGTGACCAATATGGGTAACTTATCGCAGTGGGTCAACCCGAAATGACGAAAACACTGACACCCGCACTCTGTCGAGCGGCACGCGGCTTTCTCGACTGGACACAGGCCGATCTCGCCGAGCGATCTGGCGTTTCACGCAGCACTGTCCGCGACTATGAAGGCAACCGGCACGACGTACACCGCGCCACGGAAGCACAGCTTTGCCTGGCCTTCGAGAGGAGCGGCATACGCTTTATCGCGTGCGACGGAGACCATGTCGGTCTATCCGGCCTCGATCAGCCCAACGCACCGCAAACCTGATTTTCCTGGAACGCAGGGCATGTTGTCATGCTTATCCGATGTTTGAATTTATTGATATTCGAACTGGACCCAATCACGCTATGCTTTGACAAGGGAATCGTCGATCTGAGGTCAGATCACCCGATGCAATGACGCAGGAATGCGTATCTGCCGTGCGACAAAGCATAAAGTACCAAAGGACATGAGAATGGCACAGACGCCCCGCAGACCCGTTAACCCGAAAGACGCGGCCGAAGCGCTGTTCAGGCCTGTCAAGAAACCCGCCGAACCCGCGATCGAGCGAGCAGCCCTTCCCAACACCAAGGAGTTGGTCTCGATCAAGATCGACAGCGACATCATTGCCCACTTCCAGGCGGACGGCCCCGGTTGGCAGGATCGGATCAACGCAACATTGCGCAGCGCGATCGACCAAGCGCCCTGACCGAGCGCGGAACGACCGATCGCCATTTTCAGACGCATCGGCTCAGTGCGCGATCAGCACCTGGATGCCACGCTTTTCGAACTCCTTTGCATCACGATCGGAAATACCGTCGTCCGTGATGAAGGAGTGGATGACATCGAGCGAGCCGAGACGGGTGAAGGAGGATTTGTTGATCTTGGTCGAATCCGCCACGAGATAGACATGGGCGGCGGCCTTGATCATCGCCTCCTTCAACTGCAGATCGGCAAAGCTCGGATAGGTCAGGCCCGCGTCCAGCGCGACACCGGCGGTCGCCAGAAAAAGCTTTCCGGCGAAAATATTGCGGAAATACTCGACCGACTTGTCGCCTGAAAGTGACAGGGTCGGCGACTTGAACTGACCGCCCGGCATGTGAACGGCAAATGTCGGAACGGCGCCCAGAATGATCGCGATGTTCAGCGCATTGGTAATCAGCGTCAGATCGCGCCGGCTGGTCAGCCGCATGGCAATTTCGGTCGTCGTGGTGCCGGCGTCGAGGATAAGGGTTTCACCGTCCTTGACGAGGCTGGCAGCAAGAGCGCCTATGCGGCGTTTCTTGTCCATGTTTTCCTGATGGTGCAGCGTCATCGTGCCAGTCTGAATCGGCACGGTGTTGAGGTAGGCACCGCCATGCTCGCGGGTGATGAACCCCTCGTTCTCCAGCCGTTCGAGATCCTGGCGAATGGTGGCTTCGGAGACGTGGAAAGCAGCGGCCAGTTCCCGGACACGCGCAGACCCCTCCTCCTGCAGCCATTCCAAAATGCGCCGACGCCGTGGCTCGGACAAAAGCCCGATCATGCTTTCGGAGTTTTCCTGCTCTGTTTTCGTATCCATGGCGAACTGCCCAAACCTAAAAATTCGCAATCAAACGAAAGCGCGTCATCCCGATTAGCCCGGGATATACAGCAACAGACGCCGATATGAAATCCTCACGCTGCCTGCTGCTGCAATATCACCCGCGCCTGCAGCTTCTGCTGGATTTGATCGACCACAACCGCCGCAATGATGACAAGACCCTTGATCACTGTCTGCCAGAAGGACGATACACCCATCATGATCAGACCGTCGGCCAGGATGCCGATGACAAACGCGCCGATGATCGTGCCACCGATGCGCCCGCGTCCGCCGGACATCGACGTGCCGCCAAGAACGGCTGCGGCAATGGCATTCAGTTCGAAGGTTTCGCCGGTTGCCGGATGGCTGGCCTGTAGCTGCGAAGAGATGATCAGGCCGACAAGTGCTGCGCACAGACCGGAGAACATATAGACGAAGAGCTTGGTGCGATCGACATTGACGCCGGATAAGCCTGCTCCGCGTTCATTGCCGCCAACGGCATAGATATGCCGACCGAGCGGCGTGCGCGTGGCAAGATAGCCTGCCGCGAGTGCCACGACCACCATGATCCATATGGACAGGGGAAATCCGAAAAAGCTGCCGGAGCCGATCAGCTTGAACGTATCCGAACCATAGGCCGGATTGCCAGCGAGATTGGGAAAGGTCCGGCCGTCGGAAAACAGCAGGGCTGCACCACGCGCCACATAGAGAACGCCAAGCGTCGCAATGAACGGCGCGACATTCAACTTGGTAATCAATATCCCGTTGATCAGACCGATGAACACGCCGACGACCAGCACGAGGAAGCAGATTTCAAGTGTGTTGAACTGGATGGTCCAACCGATCCCGAGATCGATGCCGTAAAGCACGAGATAACCGGCGACCATGGCACAGAGACCAACAATGGAGCCGACCGACAGGTCGATACCACCGGCGATGATGACAAACGTCATGCCGATCGCCAGCAGCGCATTGAGCGCAACGTGCTTGGAGATGATAAGCATATTGGCATAGGACAGAAAATTCGGAGCCGCGAAAGCGAAGAAGGCGAAGACCAGGATCAGGGCGACGAAGGTCCGCATGCGCAACAGCAGAAGAATCGCGGAGGTTCCGGATGCCTTCGATCCCGCATTCGCGGCAGATGCAGTATTGGTAATGCTCATGGTGTTTCGACCCTGCTCAAATTGGGCGTAGCGGCGGAGATGACGGCTGCCGCGTCGGCGCCGGCGGGGAAGTCCCCGGTCAGCTTGCCATTCGCCATGACGAGAATGCGATCCGAGAGGGCGAGAACCTCCTCAAGATCGGATGTTACGAAAAGAATGCCGAGGCCTTCAGAGGCCAGGCGTCGCATGGTGCGGAAAATCTCGGCCTTGGCACCGATATCGATGCCGCGCGACGGCTCATCCATCAACAGGATCTTCGGCTTGGTCATCAGCGCCTTGCCGATCACCACCTTCTGCTGGTTACCGCCGGACAGGCTGGAAACCGGATGCTCGAGACTTGCGATCTTGATCGCCATACGCTTGACGAATTCCGCCGCCTTGGCGACTTCGGCCTTCAGGTCGAGATGGAAGATCCGGGTGAAATCGGGCAGTGATGACAGCGTCAGATTTTCCCGGATGGTCATGATCTGCACCAAGCCATCGCGCTTGCGATCCTCGGGGATCAGGGCCAGTCCGCGGGTGATGCGACCGGAGACGCTTTTCTCACGAACCGGCTGCCCCGAGATATAGAATGCACCGGTCGATGTCGGATGCTGCGCCATGATGCATTCGAGCAGTTCGGAGCGCCCTGCGCCCATCAGGCCGTAAAGCCCGACGATTTCGCCTTCACGTACCGACAGGGACATGTGGTCGACGGCATAACCGCCGGCGGGGCTTGGCAGGCAGACGTTCTCGACCCTGAAAACCTCGTTGCCGAGGGCATGATCACCCGTCTTGGGAAACTCCTTCGAGGCACTGCCAATCATATTGGCAACGATCCACGGAATATCGACGCCCTGCATCGAGCGCGAGCCGGTGATGACACCATCGCGCAGGACCGTGATGTAGTCACCGATGCGGATCAGCTCCTCCAGCCGGTGTGAGATATAGACGATGCCGACGCCTTGGCGTTTCAGGTCGCCGATGACGCGAAACAGCACATCAACTTCGGCCGCAGATAGCGCCGAGGTCGGCTCGTCAAGTATGAGAATGCTGGCATTTTCCGCCAGCGCTTTGGCGATTTCGATGATCTGCTGCTGGCCGATTCGCAGATTGCCGAGCTGCGTCTCAGGAGAGATGTCCTGCTCCAGCCTCTTCATCAAGGCCTTTGCCGCCTCGGTCTGGGCAGTCCTGTCGATATGGATGCCTGCGCGTGTCTTTTCGTGACCGATGAAGATGTTCTCAGTCACCGTCAAGTTCGGAAACAGATTGAGTTCCTGAAAGACGATGCCGACACCATGGCGGGCTGCATCCGACTTGTCGGAAAACACCACCTCGGAGCCGTCAAGCGTGATCGTGCCGCCATTCAGCTGCTCGACGCCGGCAATCACCTTCATCAAGGTCGATTTGCCTGCACCGTTTTCACCGACCAGAACGTTGACGGCGCCCATGCGCAGGTCGAAATCGACATTCTTCAGCGCCTGGGTGCCGGGATAGAGTTTCGAACCACCGCGGATCGAAAGACCGATGGGGTGGTTTTCGCTCATCGCCCAACCTCCAGCGATACCGGTGTAATCAATGGCACTTCACCGGCAGAACGGATCGAAACCGCTCCGACGAACGTGACCGTCTTGCCCTTCAAGCCAGATTCAGGGACAGCGAGCCCCGAGACTGCCTTGTCGTTCAGGGCACGGCCAAGCTTGGCGTACTCGATCTGATCACGGAACGTGGAGAAGTCGTAGATTGCCGATGTATCGCGGATGGCCGATCCCTTGACCACCGGGCCAAGCTGCAGCGTGGCGTCGGCCTTGCCGTCACCGTCGAAATCCAGCTGCGCCACGGCCGCCTTGGAGACCAGATCGGCATCGACAACGGGCGCCGTTCCCTTCACCGAAAAATTCCAGCCACCGCCGGCACCGCCAACGCGCAGTCCATAGGCCTTGCCAGCGTCATCGAGATTGGCCTTGATGGCCGGCAAAAGCGTCGAGATGTCAACCGCCGTTTCGGTGAGTTTGGGCACAAGCTTGGCATCATAGGTGGACGCAACCAGGGTGGCGATCCGCTCCTGATCACCGCCTGGACCGTTGGCCGCGGCTTCTTTGCCAGCCTCTTCGGTCTTGACCAGCTTGCAGCCAGACAGACACAGGGCGGCGAGCATGCCTGCGGCAAGGATTTTTTTCATGTTCATAAGACAACCGGATTCGTGAGCATCAACTGATCCTCCCAAGGGAATGCCCCTTGGGAGGTGTTTGCCTGGGCTCAGTTGGACAGGGCGAAGGTTTCGAGTTTCGCCGCGTTATCCGCATTGATAAGCACGCAATCCATCAGCTGCTTTTCTTCAAGCCCGGTCGAGCCGGTCTTAATGAACTTGTCAGCCTGCTCGACTGCCAGCTGGGCCTGGCTATAGGCCGGCTGCAGCACGGTAGCCTTGATGCCGCCATTCTTGATCGAGTCGCGCACGTCATTGGAGCCATCGAAACCGACGACGATGACATCCTTGCGGCCGGCGGCCTCAAGGGCTGCATAGGCACCCATGGCCATCGTGTCGTTGCCGGAGATGACACCCTTGATATCCGGATGCGCCTGCAGGATTGATTCCATCACCGTGTAGGCTTCCGTCTGCGACCAGTTTGCCGTCTGCTTGGCAACCGACTTCAGCTCGGCATACTGATCGATGACATCGTGATAGCCCTGCGAACGGATACCGGCATTGGTGTCGGATTCCTTACCCACGAGCTCGGCGTAATTGCCCTTCTCGCCCATCAGCTTGACGAACTCTTCCGCGCCGAGCTGTGCACCCTGATAGTTGTTCGAAACGATCTGCGAAACAGCAACACCTGTAGTGGTGATTTCGCGGTCAATCAGGAAGGACGGGATACCCTTGTCCTTGGCCTTCTGCACGGCCGCGACAGATGCATCGGCACCGGCGTTGTCGAGGATGATCGCCTTGACGCCTGCAGCAATGGCGGAATCGAACAATTCATTTTGCTTGTTGGCGTCGTCGTCATGGACCAGCACCATAGTGTCATAGCCAAGCTCCTTCGCCTTGGCTGCGGCACCATCGGCTTCCGCCTTGAAGAACGGATTGTCGTGGCTGGGCGTGATGATAGCGATTGTGTCTGCTGCCATGGCAAAGCCCGGCACCACGCCCGACAGTGTGAGCACGCAAACGGAAACAAGCAGACGTCGAGTGATCTTCATGAGAACCTCCCTTTCTCAACAAGTCGCCCGCTGGCGACCCTGCATATTTTCTATCGAGTATTATCGATTGGTGTCAATATGTTTTTGTTTTGCGCTGCGTCATGAGCAATCGCAGCGCAACAACGCCAAATGCGCTTCATACTCCAGCATATTGCTTAGTTCTGAAGCTTGAAATTGCCAAATCGGGAAAATTCCGCTTGATGAAATTTTTAAGTTATGGGAAATAACGCATACAAACGAAAACAAACAAAAGCATTCATCATCGTGCAGGAGCATGGTGCTGCAATGAAAGGGAGACAGGATTGAACCGTATCATTCGCAAGACCATTGCGCCTGATATCGCCGGAAAGTGCCGGACATGTTCTATTCTGCGCGAGCGCGGCGACAAAACGCCCAGTCATACAAATGGAGGAAACCTATGAGCAATCAGCGTTATGGTGCCGGCATCTGGCACTTTGCCACCTATCTCGATCGCTATGCCACGGATGGCTATGGCACACCGCGCACGATCATTGACGCGATCGATCTGGCAGGCCAGGTCGCCGACCTTTCGGTGGTTGACATCAACTACCCCTTCTT
>ERZ1034401.153-NODE-153-length-15231-cov-3.888113_pt1 | contig 15231 bp, 9 predicted proteins | sample MGYA00520601_ERZ1034401 | MGnify/ENA primary metagenome ERZ1034401 (study PRJEB33736, sample SAMEA104288476) | Azolla filiculoides | biome: Urban; feature: water surface; material: ditch water | place: Netherlands | collected 2014 ... | reverse complement strand
CTCAACAGTCTTGAGGGCAAGCGGGGCATCGTTCGCGCCAAGCCGCCGTTGCCGGCGCTGCAGGGCCTGTTCGGCAAGCCGACTGTGGTTAACAACGTCATGTCGCTCGCCTCCATTCCTGTCATCATGGACCAGGGCGCACAATTCTATCGCGACTTCGGCGTCGGTCGGTCGCATGGCACGATCCCGATTCAGATCGCCGGCAATATCAAGCATGGCGGCCTGTACGAGACGGCATTCGGCCTGACGCTCGGCCAGCTGATCGATGAAATCGGCGGCGGCACGCTGTCTGGCCGTCCGGTCAAGGCAGTGCAGGTCGGTGGCCCGCTCGGCGCCTATTTTCCGCGTGCTCTTTTCGATACTGTCTTCGATTATGAAGCCTTCGCCGCGCGGGACGGCCTGATCGGCCATGCCGGTATCGTGGTGTTCGACGATACTGCCGACATGCTGAAACAGGCGCGGTTCGCCATGGAATTCTGCGCCATCGAAAGCTGCGGCAAGTGCACCCCCTGTCGTATCGGCTCGACCCGCGGCGTCGAGACGGCCGACAGGATTGCCAAGGGCATCGAGCCGGAAAAGAACCGCGAACTGCTGGCAGACCTCTGCAACACGATGAAATTCGGTTCGCTTTGCGCGCTCGGCGGTTTCACGCCCTATCCCGTGTTGAGCGCGATGACGCATTTCCCCGCTGATTTTGCGCCGGCACCGATGGTGGAGGCGGCCGAATGAACGAAGCGAACAAGGTCAAAGGTCCCGCGTCCTACTTTCCGTCGATCGAAAAGACCTATGGTCAGCCAATAGACCACTGGGTCGCGCTGATCCGTGGTCAGGCCGGGCTGACGCATATGCAGATCGTCAACTGGCTCAAGCAGACACACGGCCTGGGGCATGGTCATGCCAACGCGCTTGTGGCGCATACGCTGGCCGAAACGAAACAAGCGGGAGGGATCTGAAACATGCGCAATCCTTCCTTCGATTTCAAAGGAGCCTTCTGATGGGTCTCGTTCCGGAAATTGACTTTGGCACACCTGCGTCCCTGGCGACCGAGACCGTCACGCTGACCATCGACGGTCGCGAGATCACCGTTGCCGCCGGCACCTCGATCATGCGCGCTTCGATGGAGGCCGGCATCCAGGTGCCGAAACTCTGCGCCACGGACATGGTCGATGCCTTCGGCTCCTGCCGCCTCTGTCTGGTGGAGGTCGAGGGCCGCAATGGCACGCCCGCATCCTGCACGACCCCGGTTGCGGCCGGGCTTGTCGTGCACACCCAGACGGAGCGACTGAAGCAGATCCGCAAGGGGGTGATGGAACTCTACATTTCCGACCACCCGCTCGACTGTCTGACATGCGCCGCCAATGGCGACTGTGAGCTACAAGACATGGCGGGCGCTGTCGGCCTGCGCGAAGTGCGCTACGGCTACGAGGGCGACAATCACGTCAAGGCGCGCTCGGGTGCTGGTGAAAGCAATGCCCGCTACATGCCGAAGGACGAAAGCAATCCGTATTTCACCTATGACCCGGCCAAATGCATCGTCTGCTCGCGTTGCGTCAGGGCCTGCGAGGAAGTGCAGGGTACGTTCGCGCTGACCATCGAGGGACGCGGTTTCGGCAGCCGTGTGTCACCCGGTGCGCACGAAGACTTCCTGTCGTCCGAATGCGTCTCCTGCGGCGCCTGCGTTCAGGCCTGTCCGACCGCAACGCTGACCGAAAAGTCGGTCATCGCCATCGGCCAGCCGGAACATTCCGAGGTGACCACCTGTGCCTATTGCGGCGTCGGCTGTTCGTTCAAGGCGGAAATGCGCGGCGAAGAGCTGGTGCGCATGGTGCCGTGGAAGGACGGCAAGGCCAATCGCGGCCATTCCTGCGTCAAGGGAAGGTTCGCCTATGGTTACGCAAGCCACAAGGACCGCATCCTCAATCCGATGGTGCGCGAGAATATCAGCGATCCCTGGCGTGAGGTGACCTGGGACGAGGCCTTCGCCCATATCGCGGCGGAATTCAAGCGCATCCAGTATCAGTACGGGCGCGAGGCGATAGGCGGCATCACTTCGTCGCGCTGCACGAACGAAGAAACCTATCTGGTGCAGAAGCTGATCCGCGCCGGCTTCGGCAACAACAATGTCGATACCTGCGCCCGCGTCTGCCATTCTCCGACAGGCTATGGTCTGGGCCAGGCCTTCGGTACGTCGGCAGGAACGCAGGATTTCGACAGTGTCGAACATTCCGATGTGGTCGTGGTCATCGGCGCCAATCCGACGGACGGCCATCCGGTGTTCGGCTCGCGGCTGAAAAAGCGGTTGCGCCAGGGCGCGAAACTGATCGTCATCGATCCGCGCCGGACCGATATCGTTCGGAGTCCACATATCGAAGCAGCCTTCCACCTGCCGTTGAAGCCCGGCACCAATGTCGCCGTGATGACTGCCATGGCGCATGTCATTGTCACCGAAGGTCTGTTCGCCGAGGCTTTCATTCGCGAACGCTGCGACTGGTCGGAATTCGAGGATTGGGCCTCGTTCGTCGCCGAGCCGCAGCATAGCCCGGAATCCACCGAGGCATTCACCGGCGTCCCGGCTGCCGACCTTCGCGGGGCCGCTCGCCTGTATGCGACCGGCGGCAATGGCGCGATCTATTATGGTCTGGGCGTGACGGAACATAGTCAGGGCTCGACAACCGTCATGGCAATCGCCAACCTCTCCATGGTGACCGGCAATATCGGTCGTCCCGGAGTGGGCGTGAACCCATTGCGCGGGCAGAACAATGTGCAGGGTTCCTGCGACATGGGTTCTTTCCCGCACGAGTTTCCCGGCTACCGTCATGTGTCGGACGACGCCACGCGCGACACCTTTGAAAAACTCTGGGGCGTGACGCTTAGCGATGAGCCGGGCCTTCGCATTCCCAACATGCTCGATGCGGCCGTCGACGGCACGTTCAAGGGGATCTACATCCAGGGAGAGGACATTCTCCAGTCCGATCCGGATACCAAACATGTGTCGGCCGGCCTTGCCGCGATGGAATGTGTCGTGGTGCACGACCTCTTCCTCAACGAGACGGCCAACTATGCCCATGTCTTCCTGCCGGGTTCGACCTTCCTGGAAAAGGACGGCACCTTCACCAATGCCGAACGCCGCATCAACCGCGTGCGCAAGGTGATGAGCCCGAAGAACGGCTACAGCGACTGGGAGGTGACACAGAAGCTTGCCCAGGCGATGGGGCTCAACTGGACCTACAGCCATCCGTCCGAAATCATGGACGAGATCGCCGCGACCACGCCGAGCTTTGCCAAAGTCTCCTACGACTATCTCGATAAGATGGGATCGGTGCAGTGGCCCTGCAACGAAGCTCATCCAGAGGGTTCGCCGATCATGCATACCGACGGATTCGTGCGCGGAAGGGGTAAGTTCATCCGCACCGAATATGTCGCGACCGACGAACGCACAGGGCCGCGTTTCCCGCTGCTTCTGACCACTGGTCGTATCCTGTCTCAGTATAATGTGGGCGCGCAGACGCGGCGGACGGAAAACACGGTCTGGCACGGTGAAGACCGGCTGGAGGTGCATCCGCATGATGCCGAACAGCGTGGCATCAAGGATGGCGACTGGATCAAGCTGACCAGCCGTTCGGGCGATACGACGCTGCGCGCGTTGCTCACAGACCGGGTGTCGCCGGGCGTGGTCTACACCACCTTCCATCATCCCGACACGCAGGCCAATGTGATTACCACGGATTTCTCCGACTGGGCGACCAATTGCCCGGAATACAAGGTGACCGCGGTGCAGGTCTCGCCGTCGAATGGCCCGACCGAGTGGCAGGAAGACTATGACGAACTGTCGCGTCGCTCGCGTCGTATCGTCGGCAAGCTCGAGGCTGCGGAGTGACGCATGGCGGTATCGTCCGGCTTCTGGCCATTGGTCTTGATGCGAGTTGCACTGTGCGGCCGCTGGCAGGCAAGCAACGGTAGCAAGGGGCTGGCGGCATGACTGTGCGAAACGTGAGCCTTGCGGTTCGGGAAATCCGCAGTCGCCGTGGACTGATGACGGAGGCAAACCGTCTGGTGCCGGAAGAAGTGCCGATCGCCTTTTCCTATGGCGGCAGCACCCATGCCGTGATGATGGCGACGCCCGACGATCTCGAGGATTTCGCCGTGGGGTTTTCCCTGGCCGAAGGCATTATCGGACATGCGCGCGAAATCGTTGATATCGAGGTGGTCGAGGCCGGTGACGGGATCGATGTGCAGGTGGTGCTGGTGGATGCCAATGCAGAAGCCTTGACCTCACGGCGCAGGCGTATGGCTGGCCCCGTCGGATGCGGTCTTTGCGGCATCGAATCGATCGAGCAGGCGACGCGTGTGGTGCCGGCGATTGCAGACAGTGGCTTCGCCCTTCAGCCCGCACAGATCGCCGAGGCGATGCGGCTTCTGGGCGAGGGGCAAAGGCTCAATCGGGAAACGCGGGCGGTTCATGCCGCCGGTTTTTATGTGCCGGGCCAAGGCGTGGTGGCGATCCGCGAAGATGTCGGGCGGCACAATGCGCTCGACAAGCTTGCCGGTGCAGTGTTGCTGGGTGGATGGTCGCCGGCCGAAGGGGCGGTGGTCGTCACCAGCCGGCTCTCGGTCGAGATGGTGCAAAAGACGGCGGCGCTTGGCAGTCCGATGCTGATCGCGATTTCAGCGCCCACGGCTCTCGCCATCCGTACGGCAGAAAAGGCGGGCATGACCTTGATCGGCATTGCCCGCGATGATGATTTCGAAATTTTTACCGGGTCTGAAAAAGTGGTCCAGGGAGTGTTCCACCATGTCTCATAGCGGCACCGACGAAAAGCTCGTGCGGATGGCAAACCAGATCGCCACCTTCTTTCTGTCGCAACCGCTGGAGGTTCGGGTGGATGGCGTGGCCTTGCATATCAACAAATTCTGGGAGCAGCGCATGCGCCGGCGTTTCTTCGAAATGATAGATGCCCAGGAAGAGGGGTTTCTGCCGCTCGTCATCGAGGCCGCCGCGAAGATCCAGCGTCCGGGCCCGGTTGCTGCACACAATCCGGTGCAGATGCAGCCGTCCTGAGCTTTGCTGCTGGCTGGTGCGAGGACGCTTGGCCAGACAAACTGAAACGCAAAAAGCGGCCAGTGGCCGCTTTTCGTCATCTTGGACCGCAGATGGCCGGCAATTACGCCGCCAGATCTTCCAAGTCGCTGCCCTTGAACATCTTGGCGAGGTTCAGGAAGCAGATCATGCCGTTTTCGTTGGCGATGATGCCTTCCGAGAAGGTCTTGTCGAAGGAGGCGGAGATTTCCGGCACCGGCTGAACCTGGCTGGACGGAATGGTCAGGATGTCCGAAACACGGTCGACCAGCATGCCGATGACCATGTTGTGCACTTCCGCAACCACGATGGCAGAGCGCTCATTGGCAACCGTCGACTTCATGCCCAGCTTGTAGGCCAGGTCGATGATCGGGATCACCGAGCCGCGCAGGTTCATCACGCCGATGACGTCGGCCGGTGCGTGCGGGATCGGCGTCGACGGAGCCCAGCCGCGAATTTCGCGGATCGTGGTCGTCTTGACGCAAAATTCCTGATCATGAAGCCGGAAAGCGATGATCTCGAGGGTTTCCCCGCTGAAACTTGTCGAACTGATCGTGGTTGCCATTAGAAATCTTCCCAACCTTCCTGTGCCTTGGCCGATGCACCTACGCCTGCGGCGCGAGCGACCTGAGCCATGAGTTTGCGTGCCGGCGATGCAACAGGAGGGGCATCAGGACGCGCTTGGTGTATAATATGCGAAGAGTGTTGCCCAATTCTAAACTGCGCAACAAGACTGCGAAGCGTTGCCGCCTCGCGGGCGAGGCTATGGCTGGCGGCGGTCGATTCCTCGACCATGGCGGCATTCTGCTGGGTGTTCTGGTCCAGCGCGTTGACCGCCTTGTTGATTTCCAAGAGCCCGGTCGACTGTTCCTTGGATGCCTCGACGATGGCGATGACATTCAGGTTGATATCCTGGACTTCCGATACGATCTGCTCCAGCGCCTTGCCGGTTTCTCCCACCAGATCAACGCCGTTCTTCACCTGGCCGGACGATGTGGTGATTAGCGCCTTGATCTCCTTGGCCGCGTTGGCCGATCGTTGCGCCAGTTCGCGCACTTCCTGGGCGACGACGGCAAAGCCCTTGCCTGCTTCGCCGGCGCGAGCCGCTTCCACACCGGCGTTTAAGGCGAGTAGGTTTGTCTGGAAGGCAATATCGTCAATGACGCCGATGATGTTGGAAATCTCGCGCGACGAGTTTTCGATCTGGTCCATGGCGCCGATCGCCTTCTTGACGACATCGCCGGATCGCTCCGCCGCAGCCTTGGTCCGGCCGACCATCTGTCCCGCCTCGATCGCCCGCTTGGAACTGTTGGACACGGTCTGGGTAATCTGTTCCAGCGCGGTCGCGGTTTCCTCAATCGCGGCGGCCTGTTGTTCTGTGCGTTTCGCCAGGCTGTCGGAAGCTGTGCGGATCTCGGACGAACCGGCAGCGATGGCCTCAGTATTGGTGTTGACGGTGCGGATCGCCTGATGCAGCTTTTCGATCGAAGCGTTAAAATCCACCCGGGTCTTCTCAAGCGCCGGCATGAAAGGATTGTCGATGCGCGCCGTCAGGTCGCCATTGGCAAGAGCGGTCAGCCCATGCGCCAGTTCATCGACGGCGCGGACCCGTTCGGTCACATCGGTTGCATATTTCACCACCTTGAAGACGCGGCCATTGGCATCGAAGATCGGATTGTAGGAGGCCTGGATCCAGACGACCTTGCCGCCCTTGCCGATGCGCTTGAATTCCTCGGCAACATATTGACCGGACGCCAGCGTCTGCCAGAACTTGCGATAGTCTTCCGTGCGTGTGTAGTCCGGCTCACAGAAGATCGCATGGTGCTGACCGACGATTTCGGTCAGGCTGTAGCCGAGCGTCTTGAGGAAGTTTTCATTGGCGGTGAGGATTTCGCCGGTGGGGGTGAACTCGATGGTCGCCTGAACGCGGGAAATGGCTTCCAGCTTGCCGCTGTCTTCCGCCGACTTCTGCTTTCTCGCCGTGATGTCCGTGGCGAACTTGACGATCTTGTATGGCTTTCCTCCGCGCATGACCGGGTTGTAGGAGGCCTGGATCCAGATCTCCGAGCCGTCCTTGGCAATGCGCTTGTATTCGCGGCTGTCGAATTGGCCCCGCCCAAGGCTTGCCCAGAATTCGCGATATTCCGGGCTGGCCACATAGGCCGGCTCGCAGAACATGCGGTGATGCTTGCCCTTGATCTCGCTCAGGCTGTAGCCCAGCGTGCGACAGAAATTTTCGTTTGCCGTCAGGATCGTCCCGTCGAGGCTGAATTCGATGATCGCCTGGGATCGACCCAATGCCGTCAGGATCGATTTTGAATCGCCTGCATTTGCCAATAGAAATGCCATATTGCCCTCCGGGTCGACCAAGGTTCGATACAGATTGGCGGCCTCCATTGAGGGAAGCCGCCAATTTCTAGGGGTCAATTATGGCTATCAAGTCTTAAGAGAGGCTCAAATATATCATGGCTTTCGCGCAACGGTTGATCATTTGCCCGTCATTTTGTGCAAATTTTACAACCGGCTTGACGATCAGGACGGCCGAAGTCACGTAAAAAGAAGCGTATTAGTGAAGTGCTAAATTAAGCTTTGCATATTTACCCGGCTCGTGTCGGGCGGTCGAGAATACGCTTGCCGAACAGGCTTGCGGCCAGATCAACCATCACATGGGCGCTGCGGCCGCGGTCATCGAGGAAAGGGTTCAGTTCGACGAGATCGAGCGACGAGACCAGGCCGCTGTCGTGCAGAAGCTCCATGATCAGATGGGCCTCGCGAAAGGTCGCGCCGCCGGGCACGGTCGTGCCAACGCCGGGTGCTATGCCCGGATCGAGGAAGTCGACGTCGAGACTGACATGCAGAAGTGCATTGGCCTGGCGGACGTCCTTGAGGATCTGTTTCAGGATACCGGCCATGCCTTCTTCGTCGATCGCTCGCATGTCGTAGACATTGACCGCATTTTCCGAAATCAGCCGACGTTCCTCGTCATCCACGGACCTAATGCCGACCTGGTAGACATGGCTGGGGTTGACCAGCGGACGGGCCGGATCAAGGATCGGCGCGAATTCGGCCTTGCCGCAGAAAAACGCGACGGGCATGCCGTGAATATTGCCGGAGGGGGACGTTGCCGGCGCATTGAAGTCGGAATGGGCATCGAGCCAGAGGACGAAGAGCGGGCGGCCCTTTTCGTGGGCGTGCCGCGCCATGCCGGAGACGCTGCCCATCGAAAGGCTGTGGTCGCCGCCGAGCAGCACGGGCACCGAGCCCTTGGCCGCGGCCTCATAGGTTGCAGCCTCGACTGCGCGGGTGAAGGCCCCGACGATCGCCAGATGTTTGGCCTTGTCCATGATCGGCAGATCAGACGCAGGCGCCGGGCGAAGGTCGCCTGCGTCAGTGACGTCATAACCGAGATCAACAAGTGCAGGGGCAATGCCGGCAATACGCAGCGCTGCCGGTCCCATGGCACAGCCGCCACGTCCGGATCCTTCTTCGAGCGGCACACCGATCAGTGTGACGTTTCTGGTTTGCTTGGCCATGGGTGATCCTTGGAAATGGTTGAGAGCCGATGATGCGCCATGTCTGCGTTGGCAAAAAGCTGGAACATCGTCATAAAGCACTATAGTTTGTGCAAATCGCAACCATATGATGACGAAGTGTAACGATGGATGATCTCGACCGCGATATTCTGAGCGCTCTTCGGCAAAATGCCCGGATACCCGTTGCCTCGCTTGCCGCGATGACCGGCGCATCGCGTGCAACCATCTCGGCCCGGATCGATCGCCTTGTCTCCAATGGCACGATCGCCGCCTTCACCATCCTGACCGGACGGGAAATCCAACCGACCGGGGTCAGGGCAATCATCATGATCGAAGTCGTCGGCAAGTTTGCCGATCGGGTGGCGCAGCAGTTGCGCGGCATTCCGCAGGTGAAGTCGCTGCACAGCACCAATGGCCGCTGGGACTTCATTGCCGAACTCGAGGATCGGGATCTGGCCGGCTTCGACGAAACGCTGCGGCGCATCCGTCTTATCGAGGGGATCAACAGCACCGAATCCAGTATTCTGCTCAAAACCAGCAAGGTCGCCTGAGCGGCCAGTCCTGAGCGGTCAGTATTCCTTCTCGTAGTAGATGCCGCCACCGGCACCCGAGCCACCGGCTTCACCTTTCAGTTTCACGCCGCGACCGATATCCAGATTGATCACCGCCTTGCCGCCGCCGCTGCCGCTTTGCTGCAGTTCGATATAGGTGCGGTCGTTCAGGTATTTGCCGGCGCTGATGCTGGTCTGGCCGGTCGAGTCGGTGGATATGTCGAGATCGTCGATGCCAAGCGTCGAACGCAGCGTCTGAAACAATGATGTCGAATTGCCACCGGCCAGCTGGGCGGCAGCATCGGCCAGCTGGGCAATCTGCAGGGCTGAGAGCCGCGACATCGACTGGCCGAAAATCAGCTGGGCGAGGATCTCGTCCTGCGGCAGGGTCGGTGATGAACTGAAGGTCACTTCGGGGTCGCTGGCAAATCCGTAAAGTTTGATCGTCACGGTCGAGCTGCCGGATGTGGTGGTGGCTTCAAGATCAATGATCGGAATGAGGTCGCCGCCGAAGGTGATCTCGGCCCGGGTAATATCCAGACGCTTGGTGAGGATCTGCATGCGCCCGCGGCGCAGTTCGAAGCCGCCGGAGACATTGGGTGCCGATGCCGATCCGGTCAATGTCAGCGTCCCGCCGAGTTCCGCATCGATACCGCGGCCGCGAATGAAAGTCTGGGAGGGCGAGGATATGCGAAGGTCGAGCTGGATCGGCGAGCTGGAGCTTCTGCCGGTAGCCGGCGTTATGGTGCGCAACTGCTGGGTGACTGCTTGCGGGGCGTTGCGGTGCTGGATATCGAGCTGCGAAAGGCTGGTGGGGCGGCGCTCCGACAGGGTGATCGAGGTGCGCGACAGGTCCACTGTCCCGGCCAGCGTCGGGCCGGCCAAAAGAGGGCCGCGCAGCGTCAGTCTTGCATCGGCGGTTGCCGTCACCGTGTTGCCATCGACATAGACGGCCTTGTCGAGATTGATCGACAGATCGGCGGGCATACCCTGACCGAGAATGTCGATCGATCCGCTCGCCGAGACGCGACCGCCAGAGGCGAAGTTTCCGGTCAGGCTGGTGATCTCGGCGCGGTTGTCACGCAGATTGATCGTCGCTGTGATCTGCTCGACAGCAAGGTTGCGGCGTACATCGACGACGCGGGCGCCGCTGGTGGTGATCGAACCGGCAATGGCCGGCGTCGCTGCGGTTCCCTGGATGTTCACGTTCACGTTGGCATTGCCTTGCGCCACCAGTCCCTGCTGGCCGAGGACGGTATTGGCGGCCGCCAGCGGCAGGCTGCCCTGGAAACGCATGTCCAGACCCATGCCGGACAGGTTGAGCCGGCCGCCGCCATTGAGAGTGATGCCGCCGCCACCGGAAAGCCGGGTGTCGAGCGACAGTGTCTGATTCTGGAAGCGGCCATTGGCGCTGATGGCCAGCGGAGCCAGTCCGGCTGTGCGCGTCTGCGCCAGTTCCGCATCACGCCAGTCGAGCTGATAGGTGACGTCGGGAGCCGACGACGTGCCCTTGACCTCGACGACACCGGAAATCGACCCGGCGGGCGCAAGAGTGGGAGCAACGGTTGCGGCAAGGGAAGCGGGCAGCGCCGCAATGTCTGCCCTGATGTCGAGGGTTTGACCGGCGCTGCCGGTGACGGTGACATTGCCGGAACCGGCGTTGATCACCGTCTTGCCGATCTGCACGGTGCCGTCGGTCACGGTGAGGCGAGCGGGTGCTGCCAGCGCCAGCGCGATACCGCGCGGCTTGGCGGTAAACCGGTCCAGCGCGATAGACAGTCCCTGGGCTTGCTGCTCAATGCTGCCGGCTGCCTCGAGCGGTGCTGCGTCATATCGTGCGCTTGCCTGGAAATCGGTGCGATTTCCCGCCCGGGCAAAGGTCAACTCCGCGGCTTCGAGGCGGTTGGCGCCGCTGACCAGTGCTGCGGCCCGAACAGTGCCCTCGACCGCAAGCGCGGCCACGTCGCTGATGGCAAGATCGATGGCCGGGTTTTCGATCTGCAGGGTGTCGCGGCTCAGCGCCTTGCCTGATGCATCGATCCTGGCTGCAATGCGACCGCTCGCCGAGGTGATCGCGATTGTGCCGGCCAGGTCGCCGCTGGCGCTTTGTCCGCCAAGCGCTGCCAGAAGCGAAAGCTGCGGGAAGTCAAAGCTGAGATCGCCGGTCGGCTGGAAGGCTTTGTCCAGCGCCAGGCTGCCTGAGAGACGGTTTTCGCCGACATTGAGTGTCAGGGCCGGTATTTTCGTTGCGCCGTTTTCCGACACCACGTCGGCAGAGATGTCGACAGGCTGGGCATCGATCTGCCCGGTCAGCCGCAACTGGCCGCGCGGCGCATTGCGATCGGCAAGCCCCTCGATCTGCAGCGACAGGTCACTCAGATCGTAGCCGGCTGCCTTGCCCTCTTCGATGACGACATTCACATTGCCTTCGATCGCGTCCAGCGGACCGGATGCTGAGAGGTCGAAGGCTGCTGCACCGCTGATGCGCGGCTGGAGGCTGGCGACGTCGTTCAACCGGCCGGTCAGGTCGGCTGCAAGAATGCCGTCGGGCGCCAGCGAGATTGTGCCTTCGGCAGAGCCAAGGTCGGTCTGCAATTGAATGTCGCGCAAGCTCACCGCCTTGGGCGCGGCGAAATCGATCCGTGTCGAGATTGCGGCCGGCTTTGTCAGCTTCTCCGCCAGTGCCGGCGGCAACAGGTCGGGCAGGACAAAGGCCTTCAGCGCGCCGGCAAAGGTCTGCGCCGAAATCCCGTAGCGGCCGTTCAGCTCCCCCCGCCGATGCCGGCGCTCTCGAGCGTCAGATTTTCAGTGGTGACCGCATCCTCTTCGATCGTCAGCGGTGCGACGATCTTCAGCGGCGCGCGGATATAGTTGGCCAGTTGCGCATCGAAGAATTCAGCGCTCTGTACGGCAAGCTGCAGATCGACCGGTCCCTGGCGATCGGCGATATCGAAGGCTGAACTTTCTGCCGTCAGCCCGATGTCGGACAGGGTGCCCTGCGGGGCCGACAGGGTGGCCAGATCGACAGCTGCCTTCAGCGCTGCCGTCTGTGCATTGCCGCTCAGCGTCAGATTGGCGCGGCGCACGGCGACGCCGTAGATCGCCTTGTCCTGCTGCCATTGCAGCCGCACGGGTGTCGCATTGGCCTCGGCGACAAGGGCGAGATCGTTGATGCCGTTCGGATCATACTGGCCCGATGCCGAGATCCGCGCAGCGGCGGTTGAAAGATCGCCCTTGCTGATCTCGATGGCACCACCGGGGATGACGCGGGCTGCCAGATCGATTGCCGTTTCCCCGGCAAACAGGTCGCGCAACTGCGGCGGCATCAGGCTGGCAAAATTGCCGCCGCCGACCAGCGTGATGTCGCGCTTGTCTTCCGCCGCCAGCCGGTGCGTCGCATCGACGGAGATCGTCTGCCTGCCATCCAGGGCGGCGGTGATCTTGCCGGCCCAGTTGCTGATGGCGCCGTCGCCATCGATGCTGAGATCCAGCGCCGCCTGATCCGTCAATTGCAGCAGGCTTCCGGCAACCCCGCCCTTCGGTTCGGCATAATCGAGCTTCAGGCGCAGCCGGTCGTCGTCCGGCGCATAGAGCACGTCGGCGGCAAGATCGGCCGAAGGTTCGCCCAGCAGGGTTGCCGTCAACTGGCTTGTGATATTACTGCCGATGATCTGGGCGGCGCCCTTTGCTGCGATTTCCACGTCACGGCGCGCAAGGGCTGCCCCCGCCTTGATCGAAGGCAGATCGATCGCGGCAATGTCGATACCGATCGGCAGCGAGAACGGCTCATCCGATTTGACCTCAGGCGTTGCACTCGGCTCCGGCGCGCGATCGATGCGGATCGACCGGGCGCTGAGCTTTTCCGCGGTAAACCGGCGCGACAGAAGATCCAGGGGTGTCCAGTCGAGCGCCAGTCCCTCGATCGTCGCGTAAGTGCCGCCGTTGTCGGCGACGGTAATGCGCTCGACCGTTAATGTCTGGCTAAGCAACGGGCTCGGCGCGACGATGGTGATCTGCTGATTGTCCTTCGAGATCAGCGCGGCAATCTGGTTTGCCAGAAACTGGCTGCCACTTGCCGACAGGCCGCCGATCACGATGACGAGGATGGTCAGCGTCACGAGGGTCGCAAGCAGCCCGGCAAAAATCCGGAGCGTCCATCCGATGATGCGTTTCAGCCAGATCATTGTCTTTATGGTCCTCGTCCTGCCGGATCTGCGCGGATCAGAAGCTCTGACCTATGCCGGCATAAATGCCATAACGGCTACCGTCGTCATATCGTTGCAACGGAACGGCAACATCGAGCCTGAGCGGCCCGAAAGGTGTCATGTAGCGCAGTCCGACGCCGGCGCCCATGCGCAGGTCGGAAAAATTCGGGACATTGTTTCTCGACACGCTGCCGACATCGAGAAACGGCACGATGCCGATCGTTTCCGTGACCTGCATCCGGACCTCGAACGAGCCGGTTGCATAGGACCGGCCGCCGGTGGCGTCGCCCGCGTCATTGTAGGGCGAGATCTCCTGGTAGGCATAACCGCGCACCGAGCCGCCGCCGCCGGCAAAGAAACGGCGTGTGGCGGGGATCGATGCCAGGCCGCTGCCGCCGAACAGGCTGCCGGCAGAGAGCTTGCCGGCGAGCACGATGCGATCCTCTGCGCCAAGGCCGAGATAGCCGGACGCCGAGCCTTCGACGGAGGCAAACACCGTGCTGCCGTTGATTTCGTAGCTCGGTGTGGTCGATACCGATGCAAAATAGCCTTCGGTCGGGTTCAACTTGTTGTTGCGGGTGTCGCGCGTATAGCCGAGGGGGACGCCGAAGGTCAGGTATTCGTTGTCGCCGAAGGCATCCTCGATGCTGTCATAGGTCAGCGAAACGCCACCGCTCACCGTGTCGATATCGCTCAACTCATAGGCGAGCGCGACCTTGCCGGTGATGGAGGCCGCATCATAATGCTCGCTGTCCAGCGTGCTGGCCTTGATGCTCGCCTCCAGTGTTGCCGAAGGGAAGAAGGCACCGGGCTTGATGAAAGTGATGCCGGCCGAATAATCGAGATCCGAGAGGTTGCTGACATCGCTGATTTCGCCAAGGCCGCGCACCGCCCCTTCGAGCTTCAGCGATTCGGCATTGCCGAACAGGTTGCGGTGGCCCCAATAGCCTTCGAGCCCGCCGCCGTCGATCGAGGAATAGCTGGCGCCGAAGCCGAAATAGCGGTGCTTGCCTTCCGCGACGGTGATGGCCAGCGGCCACGAGCCATCAGGCGCAAGCGCCTCCGGCTCGTTGATGGTGACGGAGGAAAATACCCCCAATGTCCGCAGGCGCTCGCCAGCCTTGCGCAATTGCTCAGGTGAATAGGGCTGGCCTGGGCGAAGGCGCGAATAGCGTTCGATGAAGTCGGCATTGACCTGCCGCGCGCCCTTGACCGTCACGTCGCCAAGTGGGGCGACAGGGCCAGCCTCGACGGCGATCGTGACATCGACGGTGTTGGTGTCATGGTCGGCGACGACCTCGCGCTTGGTCAGTTCAGCCAGCGGCCGTCCTTCCGATTTCAAGGTGTCGGCGATCTGTGCTGCGGCCTTGAGGATTGTCAAAGAGCCGGCTGCGCCGCCTGGCGTCAGTTCGAAATCGGCCGGGTCCAGCCGTGCGGCGTCGCCCTCCAGGGTAACGTCGCCAAGCGCGAAAACATGACCGGTCTCGACGGTGATCGCGACCGGGATCGGTCTTGACCTGTCGAAGGTCGGATTGGGCGGCAGGCTGTCGATGTCGCGCCCATCGACCAGAACGGTCACGATCGCGCCATAGCGGGCATTCTCGTAAAGGGTGGCCAGAAGGCGGTCGCGATCGTCCTTGGCCTTGATCACCAGTCCCAGGTCGCCGGAGACAGGCTCGTCTTCACCCGCGAGCAGAAGCGAGGTTCGCCGCAGGGACTTGGTCAAGGCCCGGTCGGCGTCCCCGGTCGTCAGGGCAATGGTATAGGAGACGGGATCGATGACATCATTGGGCTCATCGTCCTTGCCGAAGAGCCGAATCCCGAAAAGCTCGAAGGCTGCTGCTTTTGAAGCAAGAGCAGGCCCG
>ERZ1034401.152-NODE-152-length-15398-cov-3.756045_pt1 | contig 15398 bp, 13 predicted proteins | sample MGYA00520601_ERZ1034401 | MGnify/ENA primary metagenome ERZ1034401 (study PRJEB33736, sample SAMEA104288476) | Azolla filiculoides | biome: Urban; feature: water surface; material: ditch water | place: Netherlands | collected 2014 ... | reverse complement strand
CACCGGCCCGCCGCCGGACCATCACCTGGCCGCCACCGGCCCGCCACCAGCCCGCCACCAGCCCGAGCCGGCCTGTCAATGATCAAGGATATCAGCCGTTTGCACCGCATACGGAAAGCGCCCCATCACTTTTGGCCCTTGCCTTTCATAAAAAATGTCCATACCTCTATTGATGTTCGGGCACTAATGATCCCGGAGACTGGACCGATTGTTTCGACCGCGTCATGCGGTCTCTGGGGGCCTCCTCCCGCTGGTAGACGTTCTTTCCCCGTTATCGCGACCACTCGACGGTCCCGCCTGCCGGGACTTAACTTGTCCGCCTCCGGTTTGCCGGGCGCGGAGGATACCGCAACACGGGAAAAGGAAATCCCCATGGCCACCAAGGGCATCGTTAAATTCTTCAACCAGGACAAGGGCTTCGGCTTCATCACGCCGGACGGCGGCGCAAAGGACGTGTTTGTGCACATCTCGGCGCTGCAGGCGTCGGGCCTGCAGACCCTGAAGGACGGCCAGCAGGTCACCTTCGACACCGAGCCGGATCGCATGGGCAAGGGCCCGAAGGCCGTCAACATCCAGGCTGACTAAGCTCACCCGCCTGACGCGCGCCACAATCGCGCATTATCCTCGGCGCAGCATGCACGAGGAACCAAACGAACCGGCGGCGCCTCAACGGGCGCCGCTTTTTTGTTGGGTCTACTCCGCCGCCCGCACGGCCTCGCCCGCCGGACTTGCATCGCTCGCCGGACCTGCCGGACCGGCTTGCAGCTTCGGCCCGCCGGCGATATCGACCGCGGCAAAGGCTTCCGCAATCAGCATCGGCGAAATCCCCGGCTTGGTCGCCTCCGACGACAGGATCTGCCGGAACCGCCGGGCGCCTGCATAACCCTGGAACAGCCCGACCATGTGCCGGGTGACATGATTGAGTCGCCCGCCCGAGGCAACCACTTGCTCCGCATAGGCGATCATCGTCTCGCACAGCGCCGCCCAGTCGAAGTCCCGCTCAGCTTCGCCGTAGATCAGCTGGTCGACTTCGGTCAGCAGCGTCGAATTGTGATAGCTCGCCCGCCCGAGCATCACCCCGTCCATCACCTTGAGATGGGCCGCAGCTTCGGCAAGCGTTGTGATCCCGCCATTGATGCCGAGGAACACATCCGGGTTCTCCCGCTTCATCCGGTAGACCAGATCATAATCGAGCGGCGGAATATCCCGGTTCTCCTTCGGGCTCAACCCCTGCAGCCAGGCCTTGCGGGCATGAATCCACACCGCATCCGCCCCGGCCCCGACCATGCGCGCGAGAAAATCCGGCAGCACCTCAGCCGGTTCCTGGTCATCGACCCCGATCCGGCATTTCACCGTCACCGGCACCGTGGACACCGCCTTCATCGCCGCAACGCAGGCCTCGACCGTCTGCGGCTCACGCATCAGGCAGGCCCCGAACGTGCCCGACTGCACCCGGTCCGACGGACAGCCGACATTCAGGTTGATCTCGTCGTAGCCATAGTCCGCCGCAATCTTCACCGCCTCGACAAGCTTGCCCGGATCAGAGCCGCCGAGCTGCAACGCGACCGGATGTTCTGCGCGATGAAACGCCAAAAGCCTCTGGCGCGGCCCATGAATGATCGCATCAGCCACCACCATCTCGGTATAGAGCAGCGCATGGCTGGTCAGCTGCCGCAGAAAATAGCGACAATGCCGATCCGTCCAGTCGATCATCGGCGCAACGGCAAAAACGGGAGCCTTGAAATAATTGACATTTTGTTGTTTTACAGACACTTACGGCACTTTCTTCATCGTCTCGTTTACGCTCGTTTGGCTCCATTTACGCCGATTTTAGCACTGTATTTGGTCCAGTGGACCAAATACACTATTCCGTGGACCAAACTAGGAGCCGGTCATGGGCACGATAAGCGCGCGCAAGCGCAAGGATGGCAGTGTCGCCTACCGGGCGCGAGTGCGGGTCATGCAGGATGGCGTGACTTATCACGAGACCGAGACCTTTGACAGACGTCCTGCGGCTGCAGCCTGGATTTCAAAACGCGAACGGGAACTCTCCAAACCAGGGGCAATCGCCAAATCTAAAAATGATGATCCGACGACATTGGCCAAGGTCATCGACCGTTACACCGAGGAGACAATCAAGGAGATTGGTCGCACCAAAGCGCAGGTCCTGACGGCGATCAAGAACTACGACATCGCCAGCATGCCTTGCTCTTCGATCAAAGCGAAAGACATCGTTGAATTCCTGCAGTCACTCACGGCAAAGCCACAGACCGTCGGAAACTACGCCAGTCATCTCGGTGCGATCTTCGCAATCGCGCGTCCGATGTGGGGCTATCGGCTCGACGAGCAGGAGATGAAGGACGCTGTCAAAGTTGCCCGCCGAATGGGTATTATAACCCGGTCAGCGCAACGCGATCGAAGACCCACGTTGGATGAACTCGATCAGCTGATAGGGCATTTCATTGAACGGCGGAAGAAGGTCCCCCAGGCGATGCCAATGCACAAGGTCATCGCGTTCGCGTTATTTTCGACCCGCCGCCAGGAGGAAATTACGCGGATCAGATGGAAGGACTTCCAGAGAGAGCACAAACGCGTCCTTGTGCGGGATATGAAACACCCTGGAGAAAAGATCGGCAATCACACCTGGGTCGACCTTCCCGATGAGGCGATCCAGATCATCGGTAGCATGCCAAAGGGCAAATCAGAGATATTCCCCTACTCCACCGACGCCATCTCGGCGAATTTCACACGAGCCTGCAAGTTGCTGGACATCGATGATCTCCGCTTTCACGACCTGCGCCACGAGGGCATTTCAAGGTTGTTCGAGATGGGCTGGAATATCCCCCATGTGGCTGCGGTCAGCGGGCATCGGTCGTGGGTCAGCCTCAAGCGATATACACACATTCGGGAGACGGGCGATAAATATGCGAGCTGGCACGGCCTGAAACTCGCGACCGAGACCACTTAGTTACTCAGTCCGGCCCCACGTAGTCGTCCACCGCTTCCGGCAGAAGCAGCAATTGCGCGCGATCTGTTCCTGAAAGATGTGCCATAGCAAATTCTACCACGGACCCTTATTCTCCGGAATCCCGGTCGGAGTTTTGCACAGTCTGCGATGGCAGAGACCATTTACAAAGGAGCTCTTGAGTGAACCTAATTGCCCACGTCGAAATTCCCGCAACAGATCTCAACAGAGCAATGCGCTTCTACAGTGCCGTGTTCGGGGTGAACTTCGGAGACGTTGTGACAATCCACGACAACAAAATGGCCTATTTCCCCTTCGAGGAAGGGCGAGATGGCGCCAGTGGGGCGCTCGTCCAAGGTGATGTTTACGTTCCCACCCGAGATGGAGCAATCATCTATCTCAGTGTCCAAGATATTGACGATGTCCTAGCCAAGGCTGTTGCCCAGGGAAGCGCAATTCTATTTCCAAAGACACCGATCAACGAAAATGGCTTTGTCGCCGAAATTGCTGATAGCGAGGGGAATCGCATCGCAATCCAATCTGTCTGATTACAAGCGGGTATCCGTGTTTTTGGACGGTCTGGAAGAGATATTCCACCGACGTCGGATCCACACACTCGGTCCGCAGTGCGACGATCGTCGATGCCAAGGAAAAGACGGAAACGGCGAGCTTACCACCCCACCAGAGCTGTCATTGCCCTCGTTTGCGGCGACTGGCACCGATGCTCGCGAAACAGCCATGTCTTTATGCCTCGATCGCACGTGGAGAGCTGATCAGCATACCCACGGACGATGTCACCGAGTGGGTAAACACAGCGCTTGCGAGCTTACGTCGGCCCGGAACAGTCCAATCCCCATTGCTCGATGGATCGAAGCCCGACGAGACCGTCGGAAGACGGGACTTGATTCCTGATCTGCTCTGACATCACCCAAGGCAAGCAGAGTGAGCAGGCCTTGCGTGGCTTGAATTTGCGCCTTCCCGAATTGGCTGAAAAGGACGGGCTGACTGGGCGCCTCAACACACGTGCCTTCGACGCCGTTCTCGGCCAGGAAATTGGCCGCGTGGGACGTGGGGAAGGACCATTGAGCATCCCACAACCGGACGCTGATCGTTTCAAGGGCCTCTATGACACCTATGGACATACCGCTGGAGACACCTGCCTTTGAGCGATTGCCGACTGTTGGCGATCCGTGGTTGAAAAACCCAAGGCCGCGCGGCTCGCTACGGTGGCGCAGAACTGGTTCTGGTATTGCCCAATACGCCTGAGGACGGCCCGGTTTCTTTAGCTTAGGACCTGTGCAATCTCATCAGGGCACCTCAGATTGCCCATACGGGAAGCGAAAAGGGTCTTGTCACCGCCAGCATCAGCTTGGCAACGCTCGCCAGTCATACCGTTGGCCATGACGCCGGACGGCTCGTTGTCCGCGCTGATGAAGCGCTTTACGTCTCTAAGGCCTCTAGACGGAATCTTGTGCGCTAGGCGCCTAAGATTGAGAGCTGTGGGCACAAAATCAAACGGATTTGCAAACCCGGTTTACGAGTGCGCGGCCTAGGCCAGGCGAGCATCCGCGATTGCGATTGCCAGGCGGACGAGACGCCAAGGAGCGATGGGCCTAGCGGAAGATCCGCCACTTCGTTGGCTTGAACCGCAGCGGCGCGCCCATAGCGACTTCGGCACTCAAGGGTATCTCAATCTCGATGTGATGCGCCGGCCCCTCACCTGAGACGTCGAGTTCAGCGATGCGTGTGCCCGCCAGACGGCGCTGCGCCGTGACCGTGCCAACGATGCTGCCTGAATCGTCAGAGAGCAAGACGTCCTGAGGGCGGAAGTAGAGTTGCCCCTCACCGGCAGGTTCATTGCCTGCGGATGCAATAGTCGCTCCCTCGAAGACGACGTTGCCATCCCGCACCTTAATCGGCAGGTGCGACGATTCTCCGATGAAAGAAAATACGAAAGCCGAATTCGGCCGGTCGTAGACGTCGTCGGCCGAGCCGACCTGCTCGACCTTGCCCTGGCTCATGACGACGACGCGGTCGGCAAGCTCGAGCGCCTCTTCCTGGTCATGCGTCACGAAGAAAGTGGTGTGACCGGTACGGTCGTGGAACTCGCGAAGCCAGCCGGAAACATGCTGGCCAATTTGCTTTTCGAGGGATGGCGTCCAGGGCACGAGCTGAAAGCCGAGGCCGTCATCGATCACGGCGAAGCGGCGAGACGCGAGCGCAAAGCGCTGACGGTACGTCCCCGCCACATACTCGCCCGTAGCCGCCTTCGAGAATTGCCGACCGGTGTCGGTTGCCACCTTCTGGCCGAGGGCCTCGATCTCGCGCTGACGCAGCGTGTCGATCAGCCCTGGCGAGAAGCTGACGCCGCGAGATTGCCGTCCGGCGAGACCCTGGCCAACCAGATGGTCTGCGCGCCTGTCCATCGCATCGCGCACCTCGGCGCCGAAGCCGCCACCACCGAGCGCCACCGGCTCCCCTGCCGGTCAAGCCAAGTCGCGCCTGACGCACTGACCTGCCGTTCGATGTCGATATCGGAGCGCACCGCGAGCGCGACCCGACGGCGGCCCTTCGCGTCGTCGAACTTGCGCAGCTCGACGATCGAGCCCGGCGCGCTGTCGCCGGCGGCATCGAGGTCGGGCAGCTTGATGTGATGGGTGCGCCCATCCGTGCCGTCCACCACCGCATAGGCCGTCAGCAACTACACCCGGCCTGTTCCACGCCTTCGGCTTCTGTGGCCATGGCTTCCAACTCGGTCCGGGTGTCGGTGACGTAATGGCCGAACTGATGACCGTTGGGAAAACGGAAATACCCATTCACGAATTCCGGATCGAGCGCTTCAAGCCAACATATTCGCCTTGATGAGTTCAGAGCCAGCACCCCACTCCAAAGGCGCGATCTGAGCAAGTTTTACACGTGCTCTGGTCTCCGCAAATTGGAGGGAAATTGTGTCTCAGGTCCTTGCCATCTATGTCGGTGGCGGCCCGCTGCCCCACTGCGTCCGTGCCTTCATCGAACATATGGTGCAGACATTGTGTGATTCACCCCTGCAGAACGGCACGCCCTGACCCGGAGAAACGGGCGAAAGGTGTGCTTCGCCTTTCTTCACCCGATCAGTCCCGGTATCCCGGCGTCTGCCGGTCCAGCACCCGACGGATGCTTTGCAGGTGCATCCTTGCGCATTCCGGGTCCCCTTCCCGCATCTGTCGTGCCGCTTCGGCAGTGACATCGGGCAAAACCGGCAGGAGCTTGCGTCCCGAACTCATCGCCTTCAACTGAACTTCGGCCGCGCGTTCGAGATAATAGAGATTGTCCCAAGCCTCGGCGATGTTGGGCGCACAGACCATCACGCCATGATTTTTCATAAACAGGATAGCCTTGTCACCAAGCACCGAGGCGATCCTGTCACCCTCGCTCTCGTCGAGCGCGAGACCGTGGTAGTTTTCGTCGACCGCGACACGGCCGTAGAACTTGAGGGCCGTCTGCCCTGCCCAGAGCAGTGGTTCGCCTTCCACCATGCTAAGCGCCGTGGCGTTCGGCATATGGCTGTGAAAGGCAGCACCCACCGGCGGTGACATCTTGTGCAGCCGCGCATGAATGTAGAAGGCGGTTGCCTCCGGCACACCATCGCCTGCTGTGTTTCGTCGTGCAAAATTGACCCCATTGTGGAGTGAACTTTCCGCGCCGATTGACAGCCAAGTAGTATCGAGCGCTTTCTAAGATGCGCCAAGGACTGGAGCCTCGATACCAGTCCAACTGCAGGCATATGTATTTGACTCCAAGACGTGGAGCCGTTGTTCGATATTCGCGACCCTGTACGGATTGCTCGATACAGCCGAATGGACGCGGCGAATAATGAGTGGTTTTGCAAAGCCATCAATCGATCAATTCTGCTACATGTCGGCGGGCGCCGGCGCGAAGTTTTCGGACTTCGCCGCTGCGATGGATATGTCCCGCTGGTCACAAACATGACCGAATTCGGTGTCGCACAAAACCAGACGATCGAGTTTAGGGGCTCCAACCCGCTGCACAGCCGGTTGATGTAAATTGCAGGCTCTGTGTTTCCGAAGGTCTCCCGCTCCGGGACATCATCTATAGATAGGACCCCATTCACCTGCACACCGACCGATCGCCTCCCGACCACGGCCTATCTTTTGCCACGCCAACGATCATGCGGAATGTTGCGCCGCACAGGAAACACAAGAATAATCCTATCGATACGAACGTCTATTAGGGAAGAATTAGTCAATATTGAACATTCATTATGTCGTGCGAGATGACCTTGGTCGCGCGGAGGATATCGGATCGGCGTGCACTAGGGGAATTGCGTCCCGCGCCGGTCCCTTTGGGGGCATTGCAATGAAATTTTCGGTTCGAAACATTCTGGTCACCGTGTTTGCGGTTCTCAGTGTCACAGTCATGGGCGTGATGTCGCAGCAGCTGATGCGGCAGATCGAAACCCAACGCATCTCCAGCCAGCTGGCGGGCTTGGCCTCGCTCGATAAATCGCTGTTCGATGCGCTGCTCGGCATGCGCGGTGAACGTGGAGCCATCAGCTCAGCCCTCAAGCTGGAACCAGCGGATATGGGCTCTACCCGCAAGAATATTGAGAATGGCAGGCGTGATCTCAATGCCGCCTTCAATGATGTCAAATCGACCATCGACAAGGTCGAACCCGCGAGCCTGAAAACCAGCCTCAACCCGGTTCTCGAAAACTACGCTAAATGGATCGATCTTCGCGCGAATGTGGATGCAGCACTCGCCCTTCCGGTCAAGGATCGCAATGCTAGCGTCGGCAAGAGCGCGCTCGGCCTTGCCGACCAGATGCTCGTCGATCTCGAAAAGGCATCCTATCAGGTCGAAGCGATCATCAATGCTCGCGGTCCTGCCATGATCATGTTCACGCAGCTGCGTTCGCTTGCCTGGACCTCGCGCACGCAGCTCGGTACCGCCAACTCGTCGATCGTCGGCGCCATCATTTCCCAAAAGCCACTTTCGGCCGAAAAGCTAGCTGAGATCGCCGTACAGGACGCCCGGGTGTTTCTGGCCTGGGACGTGATCTCGCAGATTGTTGCAAGTGAAGCCACGCCGGCCGCCATCCGCGATCTACACAAGGTCGCGCAGGACACCTACTTCTCCGGCGCTTATGCCGAACAGAAGGCGGCCGCCATCAAGCAGTTCCAGGCCGGATTGCCCTTTGCCATGAATGTCGATGACTGGCGCAAGCCCGCCGCCCCGGCGCAGGCATCGCTTGCCGATATCGCCTCGGCATCGCTAAAGGAAATGGCGGCTCTGACCGCCGCCAATGCGGCCGCGTCTACAAGGTCAATCGTCATCTATGGCGTTGCCACCCTTCTGGCTCTGGCGCTTGCCATCGTTGGTTTCTCTACCATAATCTTCCGTATCGCCAACCCGATCACCGCCCTCACCGGCGCCATGCGTACGCTCGCCGCCGGTGATCTGTCGGTCAAGATCGATGGTGCCTCTCGCAACGACGAAATCGGCGACATGGCTCGTGCCGTCGAAGTTTTCCGCGAAGCCTCCATCCACAATCGCCAGCTTGAAGAAGAAGCTGTCCGCTCTCGCCAGGCGGCCGAAGCCGAGCGCATCACCTACCAGAAACGCGCTGAAAGCGAAGCCGAGGCCCGCCTCACCCAAGCGACTTCCGGCCTCGCCTACGGCCTGCGCCGTCTGGCATCCGGTGATCTTCTCTGCGAAATCGAAGAGGAGTTTTCCGAGCAGTTCGAAGTCCTGCGCCACGATTTCAACAGCTCCATCCGCCAACTGAGGACTGCACTGGAAGGCGTCGCCAAGTCGGCACTCACGGTTCGCAGCGGTAGCGACGAGATTTCCACTGCCTCGGACCAGCTTGCCAAGCGCACTGAACAGCAGGCCGCCTCACTGGAAGAAACGGCGGCGGCGCTCGAACAGGTCACGACAAACGTAAAACAGACGTCGGAACGAGCCTCTGAGGCTCGCGAGATGGTTCGCCATGCCAGCGCCCGCGCAGGCACATCCAGCTCGGTCGTATCGAACGCAATCGATGCCATGGGCAGGATCGAGGTGGCGTCCGCCCAGATCGGCCAGATTATCGGCGTCATCAACGACATCGCCTTCCAGACCAACCTTCTGGCCCTCAACGCTGGTGTGGAAGCGGCCCGTGCGGGCGAAGCGGGCAAGGGATTTGCGGTCGTTGCACAGGAGGTCCGCGAACTGGCCCAGCGTTCAGCCAACGCAGCTAAGGAGATTAAAACGCTGATCGGCAATTCGGAAGCCGCGGTGATGCAAGGCGTGGCGCTGGTCAATGATACTGGCAACGGCCTGAACGAGATTGCAGGACTTGTCTCCGCCATCAACCAGCACATGGACGCGATCGCCCTCGGCGCGCGCGAACAGGCATCGGGTCTCAGCGAAATCAACTCATCCGTCAATCATATGGACCAGGTAACCCAGCAGAATGCCGCCATGGTGGAAGAGATGAATGCCGCCGGTGCCGGCCTTGCCGATGAAAGCGGTCGCCTTTCAGAGCTGCTGGCACGTTTCGACATGCATCAAACGGTAGCTGGTCAAGGCTCAAGAATGCGAGCGGCCTGATGAAGAGAGTTCCGGAACCGGATCAACGGTTCTGGAAAGCCTCGATGCGTTGCGCTCACCCATTGTCGCAACGCATCATGACTGGAACCGCGCCGTCCGGTGTCATATTCAAGCCAGCTGCCTAGAGCGTTTCACCTTTTGACGGAAACATACTGATCATTTTTGAGATAGTTAGCGCATGCGTCGGTTTGGTCTGTTTCGACCAGCCCGCCGATATGCCGCCAGGTGTCATCAACGGTCCGCCTCTGTGCATTACTCATCCTGAGCTTTATCCTCGATAAGGCCTGCTCGATTGAATTGAGGTCCGGCGAACAGGAACCAGAGCCGTCCACCTGCGGCATAGATCGCCTGACGGATCGCCGCAGATTTGTGGCTGCCAAGATTGTCCATGACGACGATGTCGCCAGGTTTTTAGAGAGGAACCAACTGCTTTGGCCGAAAGTCAGCCCCTTGCAAGTAGCGCAAAGTCAGATTCCGCTTCAGGGAGTATGGCCGAAATGCATCATCTTCGGTGGACTTTGCGCCATTCTGCAAACATCGCAAGGTTGCTCTCATCTGTCGCAGGATAAAGCCCGATGATCGTCTGTCCTGCCTTTACCCGCTCGATGACGAAATCCTCATACGCCGTCATCTCGACAGCCTCGTCGGCAATCTCGTCGGCGATTTCCGCCGGAATGACGATCACGCTGTCGTCGTCTCCGACCATGATATCGCCTGGGAACACCGCAACATCGCCGCAGCCGATCGGCACATTGATGTCAATCGCCTCGTGCAGCGTGAGGTTCGTCGGGCTTGATGGCCGGTTGTGATAGGCGGGAATATCCAACTCTCCGATTGTCATCGCGTCACGAAAGCCGCCATCCGTGACCACACCGGCCCCACCGCGAACCATCAGCCGGGTGATCAGGATATCACCGGCGGATGCCGCACGCGGATCCTTGCGGCTGTCCATCACGAGGACCGAACCCTCCGGGCAGGTTTCGATCGCGTGGCGCTGCGGATGTTTGGGATCACGGAAGACAGTCATCGGATTGCGGTCCTCGCGCGCCGGCATGTAGCGCAGCGTGAATGCCGGGCCGACCATGTTGTGCCCCTTGGGCCGAACCGGCCGTACATCCTGTATCGTCTGGTTCTTCAGACCGCGCTTGTAAAGCGCCGAGCAAAGCGTTGCGACGGACACGCCCATCAGTTTGTCACGGGTAGCGGGATTCATTGCCTCTCCTAGATGCCTCATCAGTTGATCGCAGGTTCAGGCACCTTGGCGCCGAACTCGGTTTTCAGGAAGTCGAAGTCACAACCCTTGTCGGCCTGCTCGATATGCTTGGTGAACATGAAACCATAGCCGCGCTCGTATCGCGGCTCCGGTGCCACCCACGAAGCCTTTCGCGCCGCCAATTCCTCGTTGGAGACCAGCATGTTGAGGCTTCGGGCCGGGATGTCGAGCTCAACCATGTCGCCGGTCTTGAGCAGCGCCAGCGGCCCACCGACAAAAGCTTCCGGTGAGGCATGCAGAACGCATGCCCCGAAACTCGTGCCGGACATACGGGCATCGGAAATGCGCACCATGTCGCGTAGACCGAGCTTCAACAGTGCTCTCGGCATGGGAATCATGCCCCATTCCGGCATGCCCGGGCCACCCTGCGGCCCGGCATTGCGCAGCACCAACACCGTCTCGGGCGTCAGCGGATAATCCGGATCGTCAATGATCGTCTTCATTTCCGCATAACTGTCGGCGACCAGCGCCGGACCGCGATGATGATGGAATTTTGGGTCGCATGCCGCCGGCTTGATGACGGCACCATCCGGGCAGAGATTGCCCTTGAGCACCGCAAGCGACCCCTCGTGATACACAGGGTTTGAAAGCGGCCTGATGACATCCTCGTTCCAGATTTTTACATCCTCCAGCCCGTCCGTGAGCGGCCTGCCGGTGACGGTGACCGGCGTCGAATCGAGCTTGTCACCGAGCTGTTTCATCAGCGCCCGCAGACCGCCCGCATAGAAAAAATCCTCCATCAGGTAAGTCGTTCCGGAGGGACGGATATTGGCGATCACCGGCGTGGTACGTCCAATTCGATCGAGATCGTCGAGTTCCAGCGGCACGCCCGCACGCCGCGACATGGCGATCAGGTGAATGATAGCATTTGTCGAACATCCGGTTGCCATGGCAACGGTCACCGCATTGTTGACGGCAGCGGCCGTAATGATCTTGTCCGGCGTCAGATCCTCCCAGACCATTTCGACGATCCGTCTTCCGCATGCGGCCGACATGCGCTGATGATTGGCGTCGGCCGCCGGAATGGAAGAGGCATTCGGAAGAGTCAGCCCCATCGCCTCGGCAATCGCCGTCATCGTGGAGGCCGTCCCCATGGTCATACAATGGCCGTAACTGCGGGCAATCCCGCCCTCGATCCCCTGCCATTCCTCTTTTGAAATCGTCCCGGCCCGTCGCTCGTCCCAGTATTTGAACCCGTCAGTGCCGGACCCCAGCGCCTTGCCAGCATAATTGCCGCGCAGCATCGGCCCAGCCGGCAGGTAGATAAACGGAAGGCCCATCGACACCGCACCCATCACCAGCCCCGGCGTGGTCTTGTCGCAACCACCCATCAGCACCGCGCCATCGATCGGATGAGAGCGTAAGAGTTCCTCCGTCTCCATTGCCAGCATGTTGCGATAGAGCATGGTCGTCGGCTTGACGAAGTTTTCTGACAGCGACAGCGCAGGTAATTCCATCGGAAACCCGCCTGCCTGCAGCACGCCACGCTTCACCCATTCAGCCCGCTCGCGAAAATGCATGTGGCAGGGCTGGGCATCGGACCATGTGTTGATGATCGCGATGATCGGCCGGCCTTCCCAGTCTTCCGGCGCATAGCCCATCTGCATGGTACGCGACCGATGCCCGAAAGACCGCTGGTCATCCGGCATCATCCAGCGCGCGGAACGCAGTTCCTCATAGGTCCTTTTCTTCGTCGTCATTCTTTACTCCTCACGCCATATGGCGCTGCCGATCGGCTCCTCAAAAGCTGATCCCGTTTTCTGCAATGAAAGTCAAAAGAGCCGCCTGTTGCCGTTCCGTCAGCGGCCAGGCGGAGGGCGGACGCGTCGGACCGCAATCGTGGCCGATCAGTGCCAGCGCTGCCTTCACCCCGGTGACGTTGGTTCCGTTCATTTCTTCCGCCCGCACCGCCTCGAAGGCCTTCATGCCGCCAATCAGCCGGTTTGCGCCCACATAGTCTCCGGCCGCAAGGGCCGCATGGATGGCAACGGACCGCTGCGGCCAGACATTGATGAGGCCGGAGGTGAAGCCTTGCGCTCCAATGGCATAGAATGCCGGAGCCCAGACCTCCGCCAGGCCACCGACCCATACTATCTCAGGATCACAGGCCGCTATCGCTTCGGACAGTTTCAGCGGGTTCGGCGTCGCCCATTTGACGCCGATGACGGAGGGGATCGCACACAGTTGGACGATCGCCTTTGTGCCGATCGCATCGTTGCGAAGATAGAGAACGATCGGCAGCCCATCAGCCGCATCAGCCACGGCCCGCACGTAATCCACAAACCCGCGCGGCGAGGAGAACGGATCCGGCGCCTGGTGGATCATAAGCGCCGAAGCACCGGCCCGGCGCGAGACCGATGCCAGCCTGCAGGCATCGCGGATGCCCCGCCCGACACCGGCGATCAGCGGAACCCGTCCGCCCACGTGCTCCGCCGAAGCCTGCACCATGGCCTCGGCCTCGTCCAGCGTCAGCGAATAGAACTCGCCGGTATTGCCGTTAGCGACCATGATATGCACGCCAGCCGCGATTGCCCGGTCGACGATCGGCTTCTGCCGTTCCGGCAGAATATCGCCGTTTCGATCATAAGGCGTGACCAGAATGCCGGATATACCGGTCAGGGCGGATATCAGGTCTTGCATCATCACCTCCCTCACTCTGTGAACGCTTCATCGCGCTTGCGGCTGATGCTCGGCGACAACACGAGCACCAGGACCACGACGGCGAAAATTAGCAGCGAAAGGCTGAGCGGGCTGCGCACGAAGATCGACGGGTCGCCCTGGCTGATCAGCATCGCTCGGCGCAAATTCTCCTCGAGCATCGGCCCGAGAATAAAGCCCAGCAGCAGCGGCGCAGGCTCGAAACGCATTTTGGAAAGCGCAAAGCCGATGACGCTGAAACCTGCCATGACGAAGACGTCGAAGACGCTGTTGTTGATACTGTAGGCACCAATGCAGCAGAAGCCGATGATCGCCGGGAAGAGCAGATGATACGGTACGGTCAGCATCCGCACCCAGAGCCCGATCAGCGGCAGGTTCAGAATGACGAGCATCAGGTTGCCCGACCACATCGACACGATCATGCCCCAGAACAGATCCGGCTCGTCCGAGATCACATTCGGGCCGGGTGTGATGCCCTGGATGATCATCGCTCCCACCATCAGCGCCATCACCGGGTTGCCGGGAATGCCAAGCGTCAGCATTGGAATGAACGAGGTCTGCGCTCCGGCATTGTTGGCGCTTTCCGGCGCGGCGACCCCTTCGATCGCACCCTTTCCGAATTCGGCGCGATTGGGGGAAACACGCTTCTCCACTGCATAGGCCGCAAACGAGGCGAGCATCGCGCCACCGCCCGGCAGCACACCGAGGAATGAGCCGAGTGCGGTGCCGCGTAGAACCGGTGCGATGATCCGCTTGAAGTCTTCCTTCGTCAGCATCAGCCCGGTGACCCGTCTGACACCGACGGAACGCTCATGCTCGTTTTCCAGATTGCGCAGGATCTCGCAGATGCCGAAGATGCCCATGCTGACGGCAACGAAATTCAACCCGTCGTAAAGCTCCGGGATATCGAAAACATAACGCGGCGTACCGCTTTCCACGTCCGTGCCGACGGTACCTAGGATGAGCCCGAAGACGATCATCGCAAATGCCTTCAGCAGCGATCCACTGGCAAGCGCTACCGAGGCCACGAGACCGAGCACCATCAGCGAAAAATACTCCGCTGGCCCGAAATTCAGCGCCACGGCGGCAAGCGGCGGAGCTGCCACGGCAAGCAGGATTGTCGCGACCGAACCGGCGAAAAAGGAGCCAAGCGCAGCGGTCGCAAGTGCGGCCCCTGCCCGCCCGTTGCGTGCCATCTGGTAGCCGTCGATCGCGGTGACCACCGAAGAGCTTTCGCCCGGAAGATTAATCAGGACAGCGGTGGTCGACCCACCATATTGCGCGCCGTAAAAGATGCCGGCCAGCATGATCAGCGCCGCTTCCGGCGGAAGACCGAAGGTGATCGGCAGAAGCATGGCGATCGTAGCCGTCGGCCCAAGCCCCGGCAGCACGCCGATCGCGGTGCCGAGCAGGCAGCCGATGAAGCCGTAGAACAGGTTCATCGGCATGAAGGCGGTCGAAGCACCGAGCCAGAGGTTAGAGAAGATATCCATAGACAATCCAATCCGGTTTCATCGGTTGGTTGGCGGGCTTTAGAAAAGCTCGCCGATAAAGGGGATCCAGGGGCCGAAGGCTGAGACCGGAAGCGACAGAAACTTGGTGAACAGCAGAACCGAGCAAACAGAGAGAAACAGCCCGAGCAGGATCGAATGCCGCCAGTTGGCATAACGGCTGGCGGTCGCCACCCCGACGATCAGCAGCAGCATGGTCGGTGCGAGGCCTAGCCCTGCCAGCAAAAAACCAAAGCCGACAGGACCGAGGATCACGAGAAGATAGGCTTTCCAGTTCCAGGCTTCCGGCTCGCCCTCTTCCGCATCCACCAGCAGCGACTGCCCGATGATCAGTGCACCTATCGCCATCAGCAGCAGGCTCAGCATGGTCGGAAAATACCCCGGCCCCATCTGGAAA
>ERZ1034401.149-NODE-149-length-16432-cov-3.702754_pt1 | contig 16432 bp, 14 predicted proteins | sample MGYA00520601_ERZ1034401 | MGnify/ENA primary metagenome ERZ1034401 (study PRJEB33736, sample SAMEA104288476) | Azolla filiculoides | biome: Urban; feature: water surface; material: ditch water | place: Netherlands | collected 2014 ... | reverse complement strand
TCGTCCGGCAAGGTCAACATCGCGCTCGACGGCCTGCCGGAATTCCCCAACCTGCCAAAGGGGTCGACCACCATCAAGGGCGACCTGCATTTCACCGATACGGTCGAGCGCATCGAGCGCGGCTATGACGACTGGAAGGCCGGCCGTTGGTCCGCCGATCCGTTCCTGGATGCGATGATCCCGACCACGCTGGATCCGACCATGGCGCCGCCCGGCAAGCATTTTATGAGCTGCTTCGTGCAATATTGCCCGCCAAAAGTCGAGGGACGGGACTGGACGGATGCCGACCGCGATGCCTTCGCCGAAACGGTCGTCAGTCAGATCGCCGCCTATTCGCCGGGCTTCCGGGACCGCATTCTGCACATGGAAGTGCGCACCCCGCGCGAAATCGAAGCAGAGGTCGGGTTGACGGAAGGCAATATCTTCCAGGGCGAACTGACCTTCGATCAACTCCTCTTCAACCGGCCGCTTCCCGGCTATGCCCAGTATCGGAGCCCTGTAAAGGGCCTCTATATCTGCGGCTCCTCGACGCACCCCGGCGGTGGCGTCATGGGCGCCCCAGGCCGCAACGCCGCCGTGGAAATCCTGCGCGACCTCAAGCTCGGCCGACAACATATGAGTAAGGCCCATGACGTCATTTGATGCGATCGTGATCGGTGGTGGTCACAACGGCCTGACTGCTGCAGCGGCGCTGTCCCGCGGTGGGCGGAAGGTCATGGTTCTGGAGGCGCATCAGAAGGCCGGCGGCGCCTTGCGCGGTGATAGCTTTCATCCGGGTTTCCAGGCGAACGGTCCCGCCCAGATCGTCAACCGGTTGGATCCGGATGTGGCGAAGCTTCTCGCCCTGCCCGACAACTTGGCAGGCGGGCGGGACGTTCCGACCGTAGTGCTGTCTGATCGGGTGGAGCCCGCCATTCTGGAAAGTGCCTATGGCGAACGAATCAGAGGCGTCTCCAAGGACGAGGCAGACCGGTTCAGGCTCCTGCGGGACACGTTGATCTCACAGGCCGGGATCCTGCGACGCTTCCTCAAGCGTACGCCTCCACCGCTCAAGGCTGTCGGGATTTCAGACCTTGCCGCGCTGGGGTCGGCAGGTCTCGCGCTTCTGCTCAAGGGTCGCGAGGAAAGCCGGGACTTCCTGCGCATGCTGCTAATGAATGTCGCCGATATCGGCGACGAATACCTGACCGACGATCGCCTGAAGGCGCTCATCGCCTTTGACGCCACACTCGGCGTCCAGCTTGGTCCACGTTCTCCGACCTCCCTGCTCGGCCTCTACTATCGCCTGACGGGCGAGGCGAACGGACACGTCGGCGGCCAGTTCGTGCCCGAGGGGGGCGTGGCCGCGCTTGGCGAAGCCTTCGTCGCCGGTGCGGTGAAGGCCGGCGTGACTCTCAGAACCAGTGCTCCCGTCGCCCGCATCCTGGCCGACCGGGGTGTCGTCAGCGGCGTCGTGCTGGAAAGCGGCGAGACGTTCACGGCACCGATCATCGTCGCCGCCATTCATCCAAAAACAACGTTCCTCACCCTCGTCGACGCCGCCGAGATCGGCACCGGTTTCCGCCGCGCCATCGGCAATATCCGCTCGCTGGGCAATGTCGCGCGCCTTGACCTCGCCCTCGATGTGCCGCCGTCTTTCCCCGGAGTGCCGCAGGACGCGCTCACCGGCCGACTGGTGATCGGCCGGTCGATGGAGCATGTGGAAACCGCCTTCAATCCCTCGAAATACGGCGAGCTTCCTGCAGATCCGGTGATGGAGGTGATGCTGCCGAGCCTGGCGCAACCCTCGCTTGCCCCGTCAGGCGCCGCGACGCTGTCGGCTCTCATCCCGTTTGTGCCCTATGCGCTGAAAGAGGGGTGGGAGCACGGGCGAAGCAGACTGGAGGCCACGGCCCTTGCCGCTCTGGAACGTCATGCGCCGGGTATTGGCCGCACCGTGCGCGCCGCACGCCTCATGGCACCACCGGATATCGAGACCGCCTACCACATGCCCGGTGGGCACTGGCACCACGGCGAATTGCAAGCAGACCAGCTTCTGGTGAACCGACCAGTGCACGCCGCCTCGCGCTTCAGCACGCCAATTCAAGGGCTGTTCCTCGCCAGTGCCGGGTCCCATCCCGGCGGCGGCATTTCAGGCCTGCCCGGTCTCCTGGCGGCGCGCCACATTCTTGCCGGAGACAGACGATGATCCTCGATCCCGCCCAGCGTCGTGCCTTACATGTCCACATCGCCGCTCCGCGTCTCGAGACGCCTTTCCATCCGCGCATCCAGGCGCTGTCGACCACCAACGACTGGTATTCCTGGGCGGGCTACAAGGCGCCGCACTCGGTTTTCGACGACGAGCTCGAATATTTCGCGATCCGCTCCACGGCGGCCCTGTTCGACATCTCGCCGATGATCAAATACCGCATACGCGGAGCCGATGCCGAACGTTTCCTCAATCGCCTGACGCTGCGCGACGTGCGCAAGCTGAAGCCCGGACGGGTCCAGTATACGGCCTGGTGCGACGATCACGGCCATGTGCTGGATGACGGCACCCTGTTCCGGCTGGCGGAGACGGATTTTCGCCTCTGCTGCCAGGAGCGCCACCTGCCCTGGCTGACCGACAGCGCCAATGGCTTCGACGTGACGATCGACGAGGAAACCGAGACGCTTGCCGCGCTGGCTCTGCAGGGGCCGACCAGCTTTTCGGTGCTCGACGCCGCAGGGTTTGCCGGTATCGAGACCCTTAAGCCCTTCCAGCTGGCACGTTTCGACCATGAGGGTCACGAGATCACCATTTCCCGGACCGGCTTCACGGGCGACCTCGGCTACGAGCTTTTCGCGCCCGCCGATATTGCGCTGTCGCTGTGGGACCGGATCTGGAACGCCGGACAACCGTTTGGCCTTCAGGCGATCGGATATGGCGCACTCAATCGCGCCCGCATCGAAGCCGGATTCATCGTCGCCAATGCCGACTTCACCACCGCGGAGGCAGCCTTGCGCACCGACCGCGTAAGGCTACCCGACGAAATTGGCCTCGACTGGCTGGTGGATCTTGAAAAGCCCTTCTTCAACGGTCGCGACCCCATCCTCGGGGCGCGGCAGAAGAAATCGCTGAAACACATCCTGGTGGGTCTCGAAATCGAGGGAAATATCGCTGCGGAGCATGCCCTTGTCTACCATCGCAGGACCCGCGAAGCCGGTATCGTCACCGCCGGAATCTGGTCGCCGATGGCCAAGCGCAATATCGCGATCGCCAACCTCGCACGCCCCTATGGCGAACGCATTCTCGACGACCTCTGGGTGGAAATCTATGCGCTGCGGGAACTGCAGTATCAGAAAATGATGAAGCGCGCCAAGATCGTGCCGCGCCCCTTCATCAGGCTGGACCGGCGCACTGCCACGCCGCCGGGCCGGTTCTGAGGCCCGGCTCATGGATGAAGAACCGGACAGCGAGGCCCTCGTGCAATGGGAGATCATCACGCTCCCGCCGGGCATCGACTGGTCCGGACGCGCCCGCTACGGCGCGGCGATGTATTTCTATGCTCGCGGCGACATGGACGCCCCGACACTGGAAGTCTACCGCTACCTCGCCCGTCTCGATGCAGAAGCCCCCGCCGACGTGTTGCGGCGCTACCGCATCGGCGGAAACTGGCTGGAAAAGCTGGCGCGCCACGGCGGCTGAACGGATCCCGCCCCTGCGATCAGTCGAGCTTGCGAATCCGGTCCTCGGTCTCGTCATCCGCAAGTGCGACGAAGGCGTCCGGGTCATAGGCGAGCCGGATAGGCTCGCCGATCGGAAGGTCGTCGGCGCCGTAGGTATTCGTCTCGATCATGGAAAGCGGTTGCTCCAGCCCATCAACCCGAACCGACAGATGCGTCGTTTCGCCGAAATAGGCCCGGTTCGTGACCCTGCCCTGCAATTCGTGGTCGGCGCGCTCGCCATCCCACAGAAGACGCAGCCGTTCAGGCCGGATACCAAGCGTTATCCTGTCACCCGGACGCCCGCCCGAGGCCGCTGCAGCGATGCCCAGCCGGCCAAAACGGTCTGTCTCGACGGACAGGATGGCCCCTGCACTCTCGACGACCTTGCCCGACAGGAAGTTCATGCCTCCCAGGAAATCAGCCGTCAGCCGCGTCAGAGGATGCTGGTACAATTCCTTCGGCGTCGCGACCTGAGCGATACGCCCGCCGAACATGACGGCGATCCGATCGGACAGCGCCAGCGCTTCATACTGATCGTGGGTGACCAGAACGAAGGTGATGCCGACTGCCTTCTGCAAGGCGCGCAATTCGGATTGCATCTCCTCGCGCAGTTTCTTGTCGAGCGCCGAGAGCGGCTCGTCGAGCAGCAGCACCTTGGGACGCAGGACCAGTGCCCGGGCGAGCGCGACGCGCTGCCGCTGGCCGCCGGAGAGTTCATGACCGCGTCGTTTTCCGAGATGGCCGAGGCGCACCTGGTCAAGCGCGTCGCCGACGCGACGACGCTCTTCTGTCGTACCAAGTTTCAGGCGCTTCAGGCCGTAGGACACATTCTCCTCGACATTGAGATGCGGGAAAATGGCGTAGCTCTGGAAGACCATATTGGTCGGCCGACGATTTGGCGCGACGCCGAGCATCGACTGGCCGTCGATCCTGATATCACCGGAGCTTGGCGTCTCGAAGCCGGCAATGGAACGCAGCAACGTCGTCTTGCCGCAGCCGGACGGGCCGAGCAGCGAAAAGAACTCACCGGCTGCTATGTCAAGCGAGACCTCGCTCAACGCCTTGTAGATTCCGTAAAACTTGTTCACTCCCGAAATCGCGATCATCGGCATATCAGACATGGGATGCGGCTCCGGTAGAAAGCTGCCTCTCGGTGCGTCGGCGCAAGAACTCGGCGGCGACAAGCAGACAGATGGACAAGGCAAGCATGAGGCTGCCGAGCGCGAGAACGCCCGGAAGCTTGGCGGCGAAACGCAATTGCCCCCAGATGTAGACGGGCAACGTCGGCTCGGTGCCCGACAGGAAAAAGGCAAGCAGGAATTCGTCGAGCGAGATGGTGAAAGAGACCAGCAGGCTGGACAGGATCGCAGGCGCCACAACTGGCAGGGTGACCCTTCGGAATGTGCCGAAGGCGGTTTCGCCAAGATCGAGCGACGCCTCTTCCAGCGACCGATCGAACCCGTCGAAACCCGCGGTCAGCACGGCCATCGAATAGGGCAGACAGAACACCACCTGTCCAAGGATGACGGTCAGGAGCGAGAGTTCCGCACCGACCTGAAGCACGATCATCAGCAGCGAGACTGCGACTATGATCTCCGGCAGGAACAGCGGCGCCATTATCAGGCCATTCGCGGCCCGCCGCCCTCGGAAGCGGTAGCGGGTAACCGCCCGGGCCGCGCAGATTGCCAGCCCCGTCGACAGAACCGCCACGCAGATGCCGACGACGAGACTATTGAATGCCGCATCCAGCATTTCCCGATTGCCCCACAGCGAGGCGTACCACTTCGTCGTGAAGCCGGCGAGCGGGAAGCGTGTGGCCGCAGCATTGTTGAAGGAGAAGACCGGAAGCAGCAGGATCGGCAGGTAAAGAAACCCGAGATAGAGCACCATATAGAACGGCAGCACGCGCCAGCGTGAAGGCTTCAGCAGGCTCATCGGATCCGCCTCGCCACAAGTTTGAGCAGGATGGCGCAGGCACCGGCCACGACTGTGACGATCGCCATCGTGGTCACCGACAAGGCGGCCCCGAGCGGCCAGTTGGCCGCCTTGCCGAACTGCGCCTGGATGGCGGTGGCAATCATCACCCCGTCCTTGCCGCCGACGAGGCGCGGCGTGACATAGTCGCCGACAGTCGGGATCATGACGATCAACAGCGCCGATACCACTCCCGGCATGGAAAGCGGCAGGACGACCCGCAGGAAGCTTCGGGCCGGCCCGTCACCGAGATCGCGCGCCGCCTCGACCAGCGATCGGTCGATCTTTTCGAGCGAGACGTAGATCGGCAGGATCGCGAAAGCAGCCCAGCTGTGAACCAGGGTGATTGCCACGGCATTGGAGTTGTAGAGAAACGATGCAATGGGCTCGGTGATCACGCCGAGCGACATCAGTCCCGTGTTCAGCACGCCCTGATAACCAAGGATCATCTTCCAGGACATGACCCTGAGCAGGTAACTGGTCCAGCAGGGCACTGTGATCAGGAAGAGCAGTAGGTTCTTGTGCCGCCCTCCATGAAAGGAAATGAACCAGGCGACCGGATAGGAGACGACGACAGTGACGAATGACACGACAAGGGAAATGCCCAGTGAGCGCAACAGCAGATCACGGTAGATCGGCTCCGTCAGGGCGATGCGATAGTTCTCGAAGGTGAAACTGCGATCAATCTCCAGATAGTTCTGCGTCCAGAAACTGTAGGCGACGACCGTGAGGATCGGGACGCCGAGCAGGAACAGCGCGTAAAGGGCCGTCGGCGAAATGAGAGCGAGGCCGGCCGCCTCTTCCCCGCGCCGCCATGACGGTCTTGCAGGTAGGCCACTGTCCACTGAGGGGGCCGATTGATCGACAGTCAGCACCATAGGCGCCCCTCCCCGGCGTCCGCGTGACAACAGGCGTAATGCAGCAAGCGATGCATGGCAGCCCTCCGGCTTTCCGCCTCTTCCGTTCCGTTTCGCATGATGAGCGCAAGTGTTGACGAAATGCAAGCACTTATCATTCGAATCTGATTGAACGTCCATTCAATATAGTGTTATTCTTCGATCAAATTCAGGCGCTTGAACCGATACGAAAAGGGGCTCCCAATGGCAGCTGTCCGCAATGTCGAGACCATGTCCGCAACAGAACGCCTGGAATTCGTCGAGACGGCCAGGGAACACCTGATCCAGCCCTGGCCTGTGGCCGGCGAAATAGGTGCAGAGGCGCGGGGCGGCATTGTCGCCGGTGATGGCATCTACGTCACCGACATCGAAGGGCGCAGGCTGATTGACGGTCCCGCCGGCATGTGGTGCACCAATGCGGGCCACGCCTGCGAGCCGATCGCCCGAACCCTCTACCAACAGGCGATGACGCTGTCCTACAATTCGCCCTGGTATACGGCGAGCGAGCCCTCGGTTCGCCTGTCAGGGCGGCTTGCCGCCCATGCGCCCGGTGATCTCGACCACGTCTTTTACACCACCGGTGGCTCCTCGGCAGTGGAGACGGCGCTGCGCTTGATGCAGTTCGCTAACAATGTGTTTGGCCGCCCGACCAAGAAGAGGATCGTTGCCCGCCAGGGGGGCTATCATGGATCCACTTACCTCTCCGCCTCGCTGAACGGCCGTCCGCGCGACCATGACTGGATGGACAGCGCGCGCGACATGGTAATCAAACTGTCCTGCCCCAATCCGTTCCGCCGCCCGGCAGGTCTGTCCGTCCAGGCCTTCTGCGACGCCCTCGTCGACGAATTCCGCACGACGATCGAGACGCATGGGGCCGAGAACATTGGCGCCTTCGTTGCCGAACCGATCATGGCCTCCGGCGGCGTCATCGTGCCGCCTCCCGGCTATCTCACCCGCATGCGAAAATTGTGCCGCGACAACGATATCCTTTTCATTGCCGATGAGGTGGTAACGGCTTTCGGGCGTCTCGGCCATGTCTTCGCCTCGAAGGAAGTCTTCGGCATCGAGCCTGATATCATCACCTTTGCCAAGGGTGTTACCTCCGGCTACTTCCCGCTCGGCGGCGCGATGATCTCGGCAGCGCTTCTGGAAAGATTGCGTCAGTCCAATCATTCAGACGCCATGTTCGCCCACGGCCTGACCTATAGCAGCCATCCGATCGGCTGCGCCGTCGCGGAAACCAATCTTGATCTGCTGGAAGGCGGCCTGCTGGCCCATGTCCGGGACATCGCACCCTATTTCCAGGCACAGCTGAAGACGCTCGAGGATCTGCCGCTCGTGGGCGAAGTTCGCGGCCTCGGGCTGATGGCCTGCGTCGAATGTGTCGCCGATCGGGAGAGCAACAACCCCTTGGCGCTCGACCTCGAAGTGGGTAAACGGATCGACGCCCATTGCCAGCGCTTGGGCCTGCTTGTACGACCGCTCATCCACATGTGCGTGATGTCGCCGCCCCTCACCATCACCCGGCCGCAGATCGACGAACTCGTTTCCATCCTGCGCCGTGGCATTGCACTCACTCAGGACGAGCTGGTCCGCGAGGGCCTCTGGAAAGGCTGAAGGCGACGCGAGGAGATCACAAGCCGGCGGCATGCCTTGCCGCCGGTGTTTCCTGCCCTTCCCCTGCAGCGCACGGCAGATCAGATCCTGTTCGACATCCGCGCATTGGTTTCGGCCATGCCTTCTTCTTCCGGGGCCTCGTCGAGGGTCATGACCGGCAGCACGGCACGCAGATGGTCGTGATGGGAGCGCACACCATATTCCAGGTCGGAGAGGTAGAAGCCGGCAAAGGCCCGCGAGGTCATCGCCTCGTTGGACCAGACTGTGAGCTGCACGTCCTCGGCCATCGTGTCCCTGTCGATGCGGGCCGCGAGATAACGTGCGAGACGCTGGCCCCTGCCCTCGTCGCGGTAACGATAGATGGCGCCACGCAACTGGGTCCTGCTGCGCGTGATCGGGAACTCCTGGTAGAACTGCACGCTTTCCGGCGTTACGGCGATCACATTGTTCGGAAACAAGCCATAGTAGATCCAGGCCTGCCTCAGCTCGGCCGGCAGATGCGTGGCCTCAGGCGCGACGGCGCGGTATTGGCGCACGCTCCATCTCCGGCCCGCATGTGGGTTGTAAGTGGCAAACGACCTGCAGACCCCAGCGACGAAGGGCTCGTCAAAATAGCTGGAACCGTAGAGATCCTGCAGCGACGGATGCGCCATGGCGACATGGTAGCCTTCATTGTCGACGTCGCGCACCGACTTCCAGTTGACCGGCGATTCATGACCCCAGAAGCCACCGGCCGGGATCATCTCGCCGCTCTGATAGTGGGAAAGCTCCGCCTCGAACGGACTCATGGTCTCCGCAACCGAGGCCTGCGGGCCTGGCTTGAGGCGAATGAAGACGAAGCCAAGCCAGACCTCCGTCTCGATTCCGGCGAGCGCAAATTCGTGTTTGTCGAGTGGCGGAAAACTGTCCGGTCGAGAGGGGCCACGCAGCGTGCCGTCGAGGTTGTAGACCCAGCCATGGAACGGACAGACCAGCGCACCACGGCAATGTCCAGCCTCCGCCGTCACCAGACGGGAGCCCCGATGGCGGCAGACATTGTTGAAGGCGCGGACCCTGCCCTCCTTGTCGCGCAGCACGAGTATCCGCTCGCCCACCATATCGAAGGTGACGTAGCTGCCCGGCTCCGGCACGTCCGAGACGTGGCAGGCGATCTGCCAGTGGCTGCGGAAGACATGTTCCTTCTCAAGCTCCAACAGCGCATCCGAATGGTAACACCATCCGGGAAGTCCCCGTCGGTCCCAGTTTTTCGGCACGGCGATATCGCGAACAAGCTCGTTCATGGCGCCCTCATACTTGCTGAACGTTCATTCAATATAAGCACGAATTCCCAGCGAAAGAAAGGGTTCCGCCGGCAAGAACGCGGCTGGCGGGTTGGCCAGTGCCCATTGTCGATGAATTCTTACGTGGCGGTCATGAGTTTACCGGCGGCATGTCGGAAACCCTGGCCAGGGCCGAGCGGGTGGCCGAGTGATGCCGCCTTTGCCGATAGGCATGGAACTGCGTATCGGCAATGACGCCCACCAGGATGACGGTGCCCATGACCGCGAAATTGAGCGACGAGGGGATGCCAAGCAGATTGACGAGGTTCTGCAGGACCTGGAGCAGCACGACACCAAGAACAACGCCGACGATCGAGCCCTCGCCACCCCTCAGCGAAAATCCGCCCAGTACCGCAGCCGCAATGGCATAGAGCTCGTAGAAATTTCCATGCGAGGATGGCTGAACGGACCTTGTATACATGGCAAAGAAGACTGCAGACACGGCTGTCAGGAACATGCAGAGCACATAGGCCAGAATGATCACCCGCTTGGTGTTGATTCCGGAATAGCGCGCCGCCTCCTCGTTCTTGCCGACGGCAAGCAGATGCCGCCCGAATACCGTGCGATGCAAGAGAAACCAGGCGAGCACCGCGAACAGGCCAAAGGCGATGACCGAATGGGGCACACCCGCCGTGCGCCCGACGAAGATGTATTCGAGCATCGGCAGGTCGGTTCCAAAGGTGAAGCCGGCCGTACCGTCCTTGGTGTAGAACCGTGCAATGCCCCTGTAGATCAGCAGGCCGCATAGCGTGACGACGAAGGGCTGCAGCTTGAGCTGCGTGATCAGCCACCCGTGCAGGAGACCGATCACGACCGACAGCGCCAAAACGATGGCAAAGGCAACAGGCCAGGGCACCCCATGGGAGGCGATCAGGTCAATGAAGATGACCCCGAGCAGCGCGATCACCGATCCGATCGAAAGCTCTATGCCCGCCGTCGCGATCACAAAGGCTTCGGCGATCGAAAAGAGCCCGAAGAGCCCGATCAGGTTGGCCGTATTGGCCAGATTGATCGGCGATACGAAACGCGGATTGACCAGCGTGACGATCGCACCGACGGTAATCACCAAGACGGCAAGGCCCAGGTCCTTCTTGTACATCCCGTTCTCCTATTCCACGGCCAGCCGCAGGATCGCTTCTTCAGACAGTTCGCTGCGGGACAGCACCCCGGCGATAGCGCCGCGACGCATCACGGCCACGCGAGTAGATACGCCGATCACCTCCTCCATGTCCGACGAGATCATCAGCACAGCGGCACCGGCCTCCGCCAGATCGCGCATCAGGCGATAGACCTCAGCCTTGGCACCGACATCGATGCCCCGCGTCGGTTCGTCGAGAATGATCACCCGGGGCTTGAGCCCGAGCCACTTCGCCAGCACCACCTTCTGCTGATTGCCGCCCGACAGTTCCCCGACGGGTCGATCAAGGCGGAGGGCTCGGATCGAGAGGCGAGTGCGGAAGCGATCCGCCATGGCAAGCTCGGCCTTGTGATCGACGAAACCTGCGGTGGCGATCTGGGACAGGCTCGGCAGGGCGATATTCTCGGCGAGCGAGAAATCAAGGAACAGCCCCTCGGACTTGCGATCTTCCGGAACGAGGCAGATTCCGGCTGCAATCGCCGCAGGCACGGATCCGGCAGCGATCGGCCGCCCATCCACCTCGACATGTCCGGCCTCGACCGGGTCGATGCCGAACATCGCGCGCGCCAACTCGGTCCGTCCCGCGCCGACCAAGCCCGCAAGACCCAGAATTTCGCCGCTTCTGACGTCGAGATCGACGGAGACGTCGGGATAGGTACGCGTCCGAAGCCTCTGCGTTTTCAGGACAACCGACCCTTCCTTGGTGGTTGGAGGGGTGTAGAACTGTTTGACGTCGCGCCCGATCATCAGGCGCACCATGGCATCCCTGGTAATGCCACCCTTCGGAAGCTCACCCGCATTATGCCCATCCCGAAGCGCGACAACCCGGTCCGCCACTTCTTCGACTTCCGCCAGACGGTGGGTGATGAAGAGGATGGCAACACCATCCGCCCGCAAGCGCCTGATGACGTCGAGCAGCCGCCGGGTCTCCGCCAGGGTAAGACTGGAGGTTGGCTCGTCCAGGATCAGCAGCCGGACATTCGTCGATAGGGCTTTGGCGATTTCCATCAATTGCTGGTCCGCAAGCGACAGTTCTGAAGCAGGCGTAGATGGCTGGAAGCGGGCACCCAGCATGTCGAGCAGCGGTCGAACGCGATCCGCCATCGCGGCATGGTCGATGAAGCCGAAAGGACGGCTGCGCAATTCGCGCCCAAGCAGGACATTGCCCGCAACGTCGAGATTGGAGAAGGGATTGAGTTCCTGGTGCACGAAGGCTATTCCGCGCGCCAGCGCCGCTGAAGGTGTCAGAGAGGCGGCGCTTTGGCCATCGATCACGATCTCGCCTTCGTCGGGCGCAATCGCACCACCCAGAACCTTCATCAGGGTGGATTTTCCAGCCCCGTTTTCGCCGATCAGCCCGACAACCTCGCCACCCCGGATGCCGAGCGACACGCAGTTGAGCGCAACGGCGCTCGGATAGACCTTGGTGATCCCGACGAGATCGAGGGATATGCGAGCAGCAAACATCGATATCGCACCTCGGCTAAGGTTGAGGCCTGCTCGGACCCGAAGCATCCGCGCAGGCGACCGGCAGACCTGTCAGCCGCCGACCCGCTCCTTGAGCTGCTTCTCGAAATCATCGACATTCGCCTTGTCGATCACCTGTGTCGGCACGATGATCAGTCCGTCTGCCGGAACTTGCGACTTGTCACCCTGGAGATAGGCCGCCATCAGTTTCATGCCCTGGTAGCCCCACTGATAGGGATCCTGAACCACGGTGCCCGCGAACGTACCCTCGCGCACGGCACCCAGCGTGATCGGGTCTTCGTCGAAGGCGATCACGGTGATCGCGCCCAGCTTGCCAGCCGCCTGCAGCGCCTCGTAGATCTTCGGCGGATTGTAGGAATAGAAGCCGACCATGCAGTCGATGTCGGGGTTTGCCGCAAGCACGTCGTCGACGTTAGAACGCGCCCGGGCGAAGTCCACATCATCGCCACGTACGTCGACGAGTTCGATCGATTTGCCGTCGACGGCCTGGCGGAAGCCGTCGATACGTTCCTTGGCATTGTCAGCGCCGAGGAAGCCGACAAAGCCCATGCATTTTCCACCATTCGGCAGGGCCTTGGCCGCGATCTCGCCTGCTTGAATCCCCGCCTGGACATTGGACGATCCAAGATAGGCGATCCGTTTCGACTGCGGGGCATCGCTGTCCGTGGTGAACAGCGGAACCTGCGCGGCGATACGATTGAAGGCGTCGATCGAGTTCTTCGGATCGGCCGAGGAAATCATGATCGCATCCGTGCCGGCAGCAACAAGGTCGTCCATCAGCGCATTCTGAAGCGCCGCCGTGCCCTGTGCGGGATAGCGGAACTGGAGTTCGAAATCCGGAAGCTCGGCCTGCGCCGCCTTGACGCCGGCCTCGGCCAACTTCCAGAAGTCGGAAGCCGCGTTAACGACGAAGGCGAGTGCCTGTTTTTCCTGCGCGAGCACAGGCGTCGTCGCCATGGCGAGTGCGGCCGCAAGGGCCGTGATCGATAGTCTCTTCTTCATGTTATCCTCCCGCAACCCTCTCCACTCGGGCTGCATCCTGTTGAACCGCAACATGCGAGAAGGCTCCTCCCGGGCCATCCGCATGCCGGACGAGGTCGGCGAGAGAGCGTCGCTCTCTCCTCCGGGTGCTAGTTGTCCTTGCAGAAGCCGGGATCTTCGGTGTTGCAGACGTCGAGACCGGTAAACAACGGATCCTCGACGGCTTCACCCTTGATCAGCTGAATCATCACGTCAGGCGCCTTGTAGCCCATCTCGAAAGGCCGCTGACCGACCTGCGCATGGCTGCGCCCCTCACGGAACGCCTGGGTCTGTGGTGGAAGTGTATCGCCGGCGACGATGACCAGTTCCTTGGACTTCAGCTTGTCCATCACCTGATCCGTCACCTGCGTATAGGCCTGGGGTGCGAACTGCGCCCAGCCGCCGATCAGGATGAAGGCATCGAGATCCGGATGCGCGGTAAAGACATCGGACATCTGCTGATTGGCGAGATCCGCCTGGTCGTTGGTATAGACGGGGCAGCCCTCGATCTCGGACCAGCCGTTCTGGCCAGTGAGACGCTCGACATCCTTGGCGCCGGCGATCGTATCCCGGAAGCCCTGGGCGCGGGCGTTGATATTGGCGGCGGCCACATTTCCGAGCTGCAGGCAGACGGTGCCACCCTCAGCCTTCAGCTTCTTGGCCTCATCGGCCATCTTGACGCCCATCAGATAGTTGTCGGTGCCGAGATAGGTCTTGCGGAGATCGTGGTCCTTTTCGAGGAAATCCGCATCGACAGTCATGACAGGCACGGTCGGGGCGATCTCGCGGACCCGGTTTGCCATGGCAGGCGCATTCGACGGTGAGATAGCGATGGCCGCGACGCCGCGCGTCAAGAGGTCGTCGACGATCTGCACTTCGCCGGCCTCGTCGGCCGAAGAAGCAGGTCCCGTATAGAGGCACTCGTATTCGCTGTCGGGATTTTCCGAGAGCCATTTCTTGCAGCCGAGATTGATCTGCTCGAAGAACGGATTGTCGAGGCCCTTGACGACGATCGCCAAGGTCTTCTTCTCCTGCGCAGCGCTTTCGCCGGCCAGCAACATGAGAATAGGTATTGCAGTGAATGCCATAAATCGGATGTTCATTGCCTTTCTCCTCCTCCAAATCGCCGGCCAAGCCCTCCTGCTCAACCGGGATACCAAACGATGCGCGGGTCATTCGCCGCGCGCCGGTAACTCCAGGCCCGCTCGACAAGCCGCTTGAGGTCGATCTCAGGTTGCCAACCGAGCACCATCCGGGCCTTCGAATTGTCGAGCCAGTTGCTGTGAAACGATGTCGTGACATCGCGGCGCTGCCGATTTCCCGACGCTTCCAACAGATCCGCCACATCGCCGTAGTCGACCGGCCGATCCATCGCGACGTTGAACAGCTCGCCGAAGGCGACCGGGTTGTCGAGCGCCGCGAGCATCGCCTTCACGAGATCATCGACATGGATGAAGCTTCGCTTCAGATAGTCTCCCCCGGCGTCCCGCATGGCAGGCACCCCACGCTGCTCCTTCAGAATGGCAAGCTCATCGGCTGCGATCAGGCTGGACCATGACGGCCCGCCGAACTGGTCTTCGCCCAGCTCGAATGCATAACGAAAGTCATCCTTCTCCATGATCCAGGGCGCGCGCAGGATCGTCCATTTCAAATCCTCCTGGATACCGACCTGTTCCAGCATGGTTTCTTCGAGAACCTTCGTGAGGGCATAGACCCCGCGATAGGCCCGTCTCGGCGACTGTTCGGTGATCGGCTCGCTGTAGCCGTGGAAGATGTGCCCGACGACACAGTCGCCGCTCAACAGCATGAACTGACGCCTCACGGGCGAGCGGCTAAACCCGTCGAGCAGCAGATAGAGCCCCTTCAACGCCACATCGATCGCCTGGTCCGGCGTTTCCTTGACCGCGGCGAGATGCAGCACATGCGTCACACCTTCGAGCGCGCTCGCCACTGCCTTCGGATCGGCCACCGACCCTTTCATCACCGAGACCCGCGGGTTCGGCGCGAGCATTCGGTTGTTGCACAGCGCTACGACGCCCCAATCGGAGAAACGCCGTTCCGCAAGGAAGGCGGGAAGGAAAGCTTGCCCCACCTTTCCGGTGGCGCCCGTGACGAGCAACCGCATAGACGCCTCCCTCGTCCCATGTCCAAGTTGAGTAATTAATAATTAGTAATAATATTAAGTCAAGCATCATTAATATCAAATTGCGAAGCGGCGGCGTGCAAGATATGCTGCCCGCGAAATGTCATCGTGAGATCAGCCGAGGGAGGGCGGACAGTGTCACGGCTATCATTGCATTCGATTTCAAAGAGTTATGGTGCAATACAAGCGCTTTCTCACGTCAACCTATCAATCGAGCCGGGAGAGGTTCTGGGCTTGATGGGCGACAACGGAGCGGGGAAAAGCACGCTGGTGAAGATCATTGCGGGCAATTTCCCTCCCTCGACAGGCGAAATCCACATTGATGACCAACCGGTGACCTTGCACAACCCTCGCGATGCGCAACGGCTGGGAATCGAGGTCGTCTATCAGGACCTCGCCCTGTGCGACAATCTCTCGGCCGCATCGAATGTCTTCCTGGGTCGCGAGGCGATGCGAAAGCTCGGGCCTCTGCGCTATATCGATTTCGCCCAGATGAACCGCGTCGCAGCCACCCTCTTTCAGCAGCTGAAATCGGAGACGCGGCCTCGTGACCTCGTCAGGCGCATGTCAGGCGGCCAGCGCCAGGCTGTCGCCATCGCGAGGACCCTGCTGTCGAAACCCAAGATCGTGATGATGGACGAACCCACCGCCGCCATCTCGGTTCGCCAGGTGGCCGAAGTGCTCGACGTCATCCGCAGGCTCCGCGACCAGGGTATCAGTGTCATCCTGATCAGCCACCGGATGCCCGATGTCTTCGGCGTTTCCGACCGCATCGCCGTTTTGAGGCGCGGCGAACTCGTCGCAAGCAAACGCGCCGACCGGTCTTCACCTGAAGAGGTAACGGGACTCATCACCGGCGCAATCGAAGCGGCCTGAGAGGAAATCGCCATGACCACATTGGAAGACGTGATTGCCCAAAGCGAGCACCGGAACTGGTTTGCCCGCGTTTCAAGCCAGCAGCTGTTCTGGGTCCTCGTGGCGGCCGTGCTGGCATGCCTGGCACTCAGCGTGCTGACCGACAGCTTCGCCACGGAACGCAATCTCTTCAACGTCGCCCGCAACTTTGCCTTTGTCGGCATCATCGCGATCGGGATGACAACCGTCATCGCCTCCGGCGGAATTGATCTCTCCGTCGGATCGGCCGTGGTCC
>ERZ1034401.148-NODE-148-length-16649-cov-3.605882_pt1 | contig 16649 bp, 12 predicted proteins | sample MGYA00520601_ERZ1034401 | MGnify/ENA primary metagenome ERZ1034401 (study PRJEB33736, sample SAMEA104288476) | Azolla filiculoides | biome: Urban; feature: water surface; material: ditch water | place: Netherlands | collected 2014 ... | reverse complement strand
GGCTGGACCACGGCATTTCTATTCAAAGTCTCCGAGATAATGTGGTTCTCGCGGAATACTCCGCGTGAAATCATCGCGCGCTCGTAACATAAGACGCTACGCGAGCGACCCCTCCGCTTTCAGCGATCACTGCATCGAGGGATCGTTCTACTTCTGATCCAGACCAAAAGGTGCTGTCATGCAGGAAACGAGCAGCAAGAATGGCGGGCAACAGCAGGTCATCGAGACCGCGCTGGCATTGTTGCTTGTTTCCGCACTGCTGGGCGCAACCTTATGGGTATTGCTGCCTTTTGTCGGTGTCCTGACCTATGCCGTGATTCTCGCCACGGCAACGGCAGGGCTGTTCGATCGAATGGTTGTTCTCCTGGGCAGCAGGCGTCTGGCTGCGGTCAGCTTCGGCGTTATCGCTGCGGCCATCATGATCGTCCCGCTGATCTATCTCTGCTCCTCCATCATCAACCATATCGATGTCGCCGAAACATGGCTAAGCGAGGCCAGCAGTCGCGGCATCCCCAATCTGCCTGAGTGGATTTCAACTCTCCCGCTGCTTGGAAAGAAGGTGACGCCGGTATGGCAGGAGTTTCAGCATGACGGACTGGCTTTGTTGCAGCGCTACGAATCCCAGTTGGCCGCCGCGGGACACTGGCTTCTCAGTTTCAGCGCGGGTCTTATGCTGGCTGTCCTCGAGATACTCCTGGGCGTGATCGTAGCAGCAATGATTCATGCCTCGCGCACCCCTGTGCTCGGGTTCATTTCCCAAATTATGGCCCATATAATCGGCCCGAGAGGACCCGCAGTGCTGAATGCCGCAGCGAAAGCCATCAAGGGCGTTGCGATAGGAGTGATCGGAACGGCCTTGCTCGAGGGCGTGTTTGCCTGGATCGGCTTCGTAGCCGCCGGCGTTCCGGGTGCAATCGTGTTGGCCGCCGTGACGTTTTTCCTGGCCGTTATCCAACTCGGACCAATTCTGGTATGGGTGCCGGTGGCCATCTGGCTTGGTTCCCAAGGGGAGACGGGATGGGCGATTTTCACCGTCGTGTGGGGCATCGCGGTGCTCATTGGGACAGACAATATCGTCAAGCCGATGTTAATCGCGCGCAGCGGACAGTTGCCGCTGCTGGTGCTATTCGTCGGAGTGATCGGCGGGCTGGCAGCGTGGGGCTTTACCGGTATGTTCATCGGCGCAACGACGCTGGCCATCCTTTGGACCGTGCTGCAAACCTGGATCAGATCCAATGATGATGAGCATTTTACCGGGTGAAGTTCTTCTGCTCCTGCACGGAGAATTCTGGTTTCACCCGGCAGTGGAGCGTACCAAAGTACGTCTGGCCTCCCGGACACCGGGTGAGCGATCATATCCCCAATTCAGCGTTCCACGGCGCGCATCTCCCCACGCCTTGGGAACACACGCACATCCTACAGTCGCTATTCCATGAAATCTGCTGAACTATGTTGGCGGTTGCTTACTCTTCCACGATGTCCCATTGGTCGCCGGGATTGAACGTGCGTATCCCGCTTGCTAGGTCGGAAGTGCGATCTCCAAGATCCGCTTCGTAGACCACACCGCTCTTGTTGACCACAAAGGTCTTCACGCCGGTGATTCCGTATTTCACCGGCCAGGCGACCAATCCGAAACCCGCAATCATGTTGCCGTTGATGATATAATCGAACTTGCCACCGGCGACTTTCTCTCCCTGTCCGGTGAGGATCCGGAAGCGATAGCCGTTATAGCCGAGCCCGGCCTTGGCCTTTTCCAGGGCATTGCCATCGACCAGTGCCGGGCCGGCCGGGCTGTCTTCGCCATCGCCCTGCTCTGACGGCCAGTACAACCCATCGTGCTGCCCATCGCTGCTGATCAGCTTCTGGGCATACTCCAGCACGCCGTCGGCGTCGTGATCTTCGGACATGTAGTCCTCCTGTGCATCGACATAGGCCCGTACTGTGCCGATGGTCGAGAGTTCATTTTCCCCGACGCGGCGGTCTGCGATTTCCTCAAGTCCGGCATAGGTATCAAACACCCACTTTCCGCCTTCCGTCTTCACCAGAGGGAATGGCAAAGGCCAGCGCTGCTTTCCGATCTCCAGCACCTTGCCGCCTTCCCGGTCCTCGACGGCAGTACTTTCCTTCACACCGACCTGGATCGCCGCATAGTTGCCAGTTGCTCCATCGCTCGCCTTGGCTTTCGCCGCATCGAGACCGAGCAACTGGGCCAGCTTCTCGAAATCGCCCCCGTTGACGGCCATTTTGAAAGCCTCCACCGCCTGCTCGGACGTGTCGAACTCCGGTGGATTGTCTGTCGACATATACTCCTGGAGCGGCGGATCATTTTCCTCATCCGCAGCAAGAGCAGGTCCCGCCAGCGCTATTCCGCCGAGAACTATCGAGCCGAAAATGGAGAGTATCAGTTTTTCGCGGGCCATTTTCATCATCGTCAATTCCTGATCCCTCTGTGTTACCGGCCGCGTCCGCCGCCACGCCCGCCACCGCCGCCACGATTGCCGCTCATCGACTGCGGCCGACGCTGCCCGCCCCCAGTCATCGATTGCCGGCCGCGGTTTGAAGCCGCCTGTGTCTGCCGTTTATTGTTCACGTTTCCAACGGCGGAACGATTGCTGGAATTCCTATTGACCTGCGAACCCGGTTTCGGCTTGGTTGCCTTGCGGTTAACGTTCTTCGGCTTGTTGGAAACCTTGTTGTCCGCCGCCTGACGATTGGCCGCTACGTTCCCACTATTTTTTCGTGCTGCAGCTGCCTGGCCCGCTTTGTTGCCAACGTTACGATTGGTATTAGCCGCCCGATCCCGATCAGCACGCTGGCGATTGGCATCGACCTTGCTCTTGCGAACGTCGTCCACCGTTACCTTGGGCTTGCTGGTCAAGCGCTCGCCGCCGGTTCGGCGCACATCCTTGGCACGGTTGGCAATGTTGTTGCCCCGGTTTGCCTTGAAATCGTTCTTGAACGTGCTGCGGTCGATATTGGCGAGCTGGTTCTTGTCGAACTTGATCTTCGATCGGTCAACGTTCTTCCAGTCGACATCGCCCATCTTGAACTTGTCACGATCGATATCGATGTCATTGAAGCACTTGTTGCAATCGATATCGACATCGCCGCCATTCCATCGGCCACCCCAGACCCCCCAATCGTCCCAATCAATCACCGAGGCCCAGATCGCCGCGCCGGTGATGGCGGCTGCGAAATACGGCGCCGAGGGATAATAGTAACTCGGATAGGGCTCATCGTAATAGGTGATCGGCGCATGAACGTAGCCGGGCTGGTAAAGCATTTCCGGCTCGTATTTCGGGACGTAAATTTTTTCCGGGTCGGCGGCCTGGATAACGACATTCTCGCCCTGGGTTTCGACCTTCACCTTCCCGTCCGTCTTGATGACACCGCTAGCCACGGCTTTGTCGCGAAGGTTCTGGATGGCGATCAGCACATCCTTCTGCTGGTAGGACAGCGCGCTGCCGAGTGCCTGTGTCCAGTCGAGGTCATCGCTCATCATCTTGACGATTTCGGGATAGTTGAGCAGCGAGATGATGCTGTCATCCCAGCTTTCCTTGGGATTGAGGTCCTTGTCCTTCGTCTTCTGATCGAGGAAGCGCTGAGCCTCGACGGTCTGCAACGGATAAAGCGAAGCGGAAGAGGCCAGTGCCACCAGCTCATCCGGATAGAGTGCAATTCTCGCCACCAGCACTTCGAGTTCGTCTTCGGAGAGCAGATCCGGCGTTTCATCCGGCTTATCGTCACTCGCCGCTGCCGCTGCAGCCTGCTGCGCCCCGGCTCGGCTATTCGCACCAGCGCCAAAGCCGATTGCCAGTGCAAGGAGGACTGCAGAGACGGAGCGTAGATAGATCGAAAGTCCGTGGAACTTCATCACTTCAATCCTCACGTTAGGCGGCACCCACGATGCGGCTCAGCTAGGGGGATTTGATACCACCACGGAATGGATCCCGAATGGGCTCCGGCGGCCGGTTTGGGCAGCCAGAAGGATCAAATCCTGCGGTGATCCTGCGCATTTATCTTGACGAAAGGTAGCATTTAGCCCGTAGATAAATGTAGCTTTGCGTGCGTGATGCCGTCAATCGCTAATGCTTAGCCGCTTCTAATATATAATGTCTCGCCGGTCATCAACACGGTGGATACCGTGTGCAAGTGAGAAACAGGGCCTGATCAGGCCAAGCTGCGGTAGCGACAAGCAAAACAAGTCACGCATGGCAAATCCTCCCGCCATGCAAGACCATTCGCATGACAGAGCTCATTCTCTCCGCCAGCGCGTCTATGATGATGCTGGCGTCATGGTTCGCGGCCGGGTTGTTTGGCGGTCCGCAGACGCCAAAGTATAGGCGGGTGCGTTTACCACGTTCCGGATGTTATTCAGGCTTGGTGTTTCGTCCCTGCCCGGTAATGCGGCGCAATCGGTTTCCACGCGAATCCTGTTTGTGGCGATTGCGATCGTATACACATTGCCGATGACCGCCCTGTTTTGGAGAGTTCATGTAAGAGACAGGACGAATATGAGTCAGCAGGAGCGCATGTTCGTTTTCTTCAAAGGGCTGAAGCTGTTTCGTCCCCAAAAGGAAGGAATTGGAAATATGTCATTCAAATCTCTTGCCGAGGCAATCCGCATGGCCTCGCAGCCGCTGAGGGGCGCACCGGCCGCCGCTGTTGGCTTCATCCTCGTGTTTTCTTCCTCCCTGGTTGCTCAAGCGCATTCTGCTCAGATCGCCGGCGACTTCCCGTTCATCATAACCTGTGAATACAAGGGTATGACCCACGCATTCTATCTGTCGCGGGTCGATGCCGACGGTCTGGCCACTTACATAACCCCCAGCAGGCGGGCAGGAACGATATCTGTGGAGGGAACCGCAAAAGCGTTGGGCGAATCGATCGGGGGGAGTTGCCTGGGCAAAACGATCCAAGAACTCCGCGCCTCGGGCCAAGCGCACGATCTCTCGCGATAGTTGATGGGTTTCGACGCACTCACATCATCCTGGATCGACATGAACTTTGGGGAGCTCCGGCAGCTCTCTCGGGGATGTGGCGGGGGACAATCATTCGATTGCGTGATGGCCTTGTCGTACCACTGCCGTTGGGTTTCCACGCCAAGATGCGCCCGCGTTTCGGCGAAGGTGACCTCGATTTTCCAGCGTTGAACGAAGTAGGCAATGATCTGAGCGGGCTCAAGGTTGACATCGGACACAGGCAATAGGCGCATGAGTTCTGATCAATGAGGACGCGTATAAACAGAGGCTGCCAATGCCGTGCCGACTGCGGCTGAGATTTTACAAGACTCCAATGAGGGAAGTGCATGTCGGTCTCTCTGGTTTGTCGCGCCGATGTATTTTCATCGATCTTGGCGACTAACCAGAGCCGTCTTCGGTGAAGTCCGCTATCTCCTTCTCTAGCGTCTGCCGCTCTGCTTTCAGACGATCGAGGGCAGCGATGCGCCCCCCATGCTGGACTACAGAAAAGCAATGGGGGGCGACTTGGACGCAGGCATCTATGGCGGTAACCCGCGCTTACGCGGCCTGTTTCTCCCCGAGGTTTCCGGCTTCGACAAGGGCCGAGACGATCACGCCGGCGACCAGGGCCCAGAAGGGGGCGCTGATGCCGAGGAGCGTGACGTTCGACATGGCGACGGCGAGTGCGACGAAGGCGCCGGTCTGATTGCCAAGCGACTTGCCGAAGGCGTTTTGAAAGGCCGACAGCAGCACGCCGATCATGGCGAGGCCGGCGACCGTGCCGATGAGAGCGGATGGCAGGCTGAGCACGATCGGAACGGCTGCACCCGCGATGAGGCCGAAGGCGGCAAAGAGTAGGCCGTTGACGACCGTCGCGGCATAGCGCCCTTCCTTGTTTTCACCGGCCTGTTCGGAGGAGCATATCGCCGTCATCGGACCGGCGATATTGGCATTGTGGCCGCCGAGGATGCCGGCCGCAACGCCGCCGATGCCGGAAATGATCGTCATCGCGTTGACCGGCGGCTTGTAGCCTTCGGCCATCAGCACCCCGGTCGCCTGCGCGTTCTCGGCGCCGATCACGAGAAGGGCGAGCGGGATGGCGATTGCGAAGAAGGCATCGATGGAAAACACCGGCATCGTGAATTCCGGTGCGGCGAAGGCGATGTTGGCCGCCCCGCCTCCGACCGCACCGGTCGCAAAGGCCGCGATCAGGCCGGCGACGAGAGCGGCCAGCACTGGCGGGATCGTCTTGGTCAGCCGCATCGAGACGAAGAAGGCCAGGATTGCAGCACCCGCGATCAACGGTGCCGTGCCGAGTGCATTGACGGCGCCTGTCGCAAAGCGGATCAATGCACCCGCGATCATCGCCATGACGATCGGCATCGGCAGCCAGCGCATCACCTTGCCGATGAGCCCGGTAACCCCGAGCAATAGCACCAGCAGGCCCGCCAGGATAAATGCGCCGACGGCTTCGTTGAAGGGAATGGTCGCAAGCGAGCCGGCAACGAGGGCTGCACCCGGGATCGAGTAGGCGCCGTTGACCGGCTGCTTGTAGTGGAGCGCGAGCAGCAGGCTGATGATCCCGCCGAGCACGTAGATCGCAAAGAGCCAGGCGACGGTCTGGCCGTTGGTCAGTTGGCCTGCCTCGGCCGCGCCGATGACGATGAGGGCCGGGCCGGAGCAGCCGAAGATGGCGGCGACAAGTCCGGCGCTCATCGTCTTGATGCCAAGATGTTTCGGCAGGTCGCGCAGACCCGACGCAATGCCGGGTCCCCGTTCGACAAGGCGCTTTTCCTGTGTCGTCTGCTGTGTGGTATCCATTCTCAATCCTCCCGAAGCGGATACGAGGCCGCTTCCTCCTCCTGGAAAATGAAGCCGGGTTCCCGCCCGGCCAGTGGTTAGCGTCCGACGAAGGCCGGTGCGCGCTTTTCGTGAAAGGCGAGCACGCCTTCGCGGAAATCCTCCGATGTGCGAAGCCGGCTGTAGCAATGGCCCTCGAGCTCGATGGCAGTTGAAAGCGGAGCGTCGTCGGTATCGTTCAGGAGCTTCTTTGCCGTGCGCTGGGCGAGCGGCGAGAAGCCGATCAGTTCCTCGACCAGCGCATCGACGGCCTTTTCCAGATCGCCATCCGCAACGATCTCCGAGGCGATGCCCCAGTCGTAGGCCTCCTGGCCGGTGACCCGCTTCGAGCGCATCACGATGTTCTTGGTGCGGGTGACGCCGACCATCTTCTGGAGGCGGGCCGAGCCGCCGGAGCCCGGGATCTGGCCGAGCTTCTGCTCGGGCAGCGCGTAGCGCGTGGTCTCGGTCGCGATGCGGAAGTCGCAGGCAAGCGACAGTTCGAAGCCGACGCCGAAGCAAAAGCCGCGATTGGCGGCGATGACCGGCTTCGAACAGCGCGTGGGTGCCGCGATGTTCCAGGCGAGGTGCGAAACATGCTCCGGGCTCGCCTCGAGGAAGCCCTTGATGTTGCCGCCGGACGAGAAGTGCTCGCCCTTGCCGGCAACGACGATGATGCGCACGTGATCGTCCTCGTCGAGGGCCTCGAAAACGAGGCGCAACTGGTCACGGGCCAGCATGGAGACGACGTTGTAAGGCGGACGGTCGAGCGTGATGTCGGCGCGCTGGCGGGCCGCATCGATCGTGACTGTGAAGCCGTCGAGTTCGGCAAGACGCGGGTCCTGGAATGTGGCGTGTTCGGGCATGGAATGTCCTTTCATGGGTCTTGTGGCGTTCTGGCCGCTCACTGGTGTTCGGGAATGCGTTCCTCGGTGTATTCGCCAGCCACCAGAAGGCGGCGTAGCAGCTTGCCGACAGGGGATTTCGGGATCGCTTCGACGAAGACGAAGCGACGCGGGCGGCGGAAATTGGCAAGACCGGAATCGCGGCAATGGCGGTCGAGATCCTCGGCCGTGACATCCCCCCGCCGCTTGACGAAGGCGACGACGATCTTGCCCCAACGTTCGTCGGGCAGGCCGACGACGGCGACTTCGGCGACGCCCTCATGCAGCGACAGGCAGCTTTCCACCTCGACCGGCGACACGTTCTCGCCGCCGGTGATGATCATGTCGTCGGCCCGGCCGGTGACGAAGAGATCACCGTCCCGATCGACGAAGCCTGTGTCGCCGGTGAAGTACCAGCCGCCGTGAAGTGCCTTGGCGTCCGCGTCGGGCCGCTTCCAGTAGCCCTCGAAGGCCTCGTCGCTCTTCATCAGGGCGATGATCTCGCCTTCCTCGCCGACTTCCGCCCGTTCGTCCGGATTGCGGCTGCCGAGCTTCACGACCCTTATCGTCTGGTTGATGCCGGCGCGGCCGGCGGAGCCGGGTTTTGCGGTCGCCGTCTGCTCGATCGTGAAGGTGTAGATTTCCGACGAACCATAGTGGTTGACGAAGAGCTCCGGCCGGAAGGTCTGGTCCAGCCGCTTCAGCAATCCGTCGGTCATCGAGGCGCCGGCATAGCCGAGCTTGGTGACCGAGGCGACGCGCTCGGTCGAAAAAGCCTCGTGATGCACGAGGTCGTGGTACAGCGTCGGCACGAGGTATAGATTGGTGATCTTCTCCTCTTCGATCAGGTCGAGCGCCTTCGCCACGTCGAAGCGCGGCAGGCAGACGAAGGTGCCGCCGATCAGCGAGGATGCGATCAGGGAGCGCACGCCCATCGTGTGGTAGAGCGGCATGACACCGAGCGTGCGCTCCCCATGCCGGTAGAGGTTCTGCGCCACATGGGCGACGGCGCCGGCGCGTTCGGCGCGGTGACGGCGTGGCACGCCCTTTGGTTTCGAGGTCGTGCCTGACGTGTAGAGCATCAGCGACCAGTCTGCAGCGTCGGCGACAGGCACCACATCGGGGGCCTTGCCTCTCATGATATCGGCGAGTGCCTCGGCCGAGAATTGCGGCAAGGCCTGCGCGAGCCGCGAAAGGCGCACGGCCTCTTCCGTCGACGCCTCGTAGAACACGGCCTTCGCGCCGGCATCCTCGATGCCAAAATCGATTTCATCTGCCTTCGCCCGCCAATTGAGCGGGGTGACGACCAGGCCAAGAAACTGGCAGGCCCAGTGCAGCGACGCGTTCTCCCAGCGGTTCTGCATGGCGGTGAGCACATGGTCTCCGCGCTTCAGGCCGGTCCCGCGAAGGGCTGCGGCAAGTGCTGAAACCTTGTCGTACCATTGGAGATAGCTCAGTCGCATCTCCCCATCGACGATCGCAAGCGCGTCCGGGTCGCGCTCCACGCTCGCGAGGAAGCTCGTTCCTAGATCAAGCATTGGGTGTCTCCTCCTTCCGTTGTTCCTCCGCGGCGGCGAGCGCCGCCTCGACGATGGTCGCGTAGCCCGTGCACCGGCAGAGATGGCCGGAGAGGTGTTCGCGTATCTCTTCCCGGCCGGCGTCCGGCTGCTCGCGCAAGAGCGCGTCGAGCGACATCAGGATGCCGGGCGTGCAGAAGCCGCATTGCAGGCCGTGATGGCGGCGAAAGGCTGCCTGAAGCGGAGAAAGCTCGGCCGGGCCGGGAGCCAGCGCTTCCACGGTCCGCACATCGCTGCCGCGCACCTGCTGTGCGAGCGTCAGGCAGGCCCGCGCCGGCTTTCCGTCGATCTGCACGGTGCAGGCGCCGCAGACGCCGTGCTCGCAACCGACATGGGTGCCGGTCAGCCCGACTTCGTGGCGCAGCAGGTCCGAGAGCAGCATGCGGTTTTCCGCCTCTGCGCGGACTTTCTGGCCGTTTAGCGTGAAATCGACCACATGCCTCTTAGCAGCGTTCATGCGCGGCATCGGCTTGCCTCCTTGAGGGTTTCGCGACCGAGATTGCGGACCAGTTCGCGCCGGTAGCGGGCGCTGGCGTGAATGTCGTCGCGGGCGTTCAGCGACCAGGCGATATCGTTGAGGGCATCGTCGAACTGGTCGTCGTCGAGCGCTGGCAGCGCGAAGACGCGCGGGCGGTCATCGACGCCGGCAATGCCGAGCCGCAGTCCCTTATCGTCGGCGACGGCAGCGCAGGCGACGATGGCAAAATCGCCATGCCTCCGGCCAATCTCACGGAAGGCATAACCGTTGCCGGGCCGGGCTTTCGGGAAATGCACGGCCTCGATCATCTCGCCCTCGGCGAGATCGGTCGCCATCATGCCGATGAAGAAGTCGTCCGCCTTGACCTTGCGCTTCTGCTTGCGGCTGCGCAGGCTCACGGCACCGCCAAGCGTCACCAGAGAAAGCGGCAGTTCGGCGCTCGGGTCGGCATGGGCGACAGAGCCGCAGACCGTGCCGCGCGCCCGGGTCTGCACATGGCCGAGCCAGGGGAAGGCGGCCGCCAGCAGCGGCAGGTCGCGCGAAAGGTTTGCCCAGGCTTCCAGTTCGGCCTGCCGCACGCCGGCGCCGACGGTGATCTCGTCGCCCGACGTTTCGATCCGGCGCAGGGCCTCGAGCCGCATGATATCGACCAGCAGGGCGGGACGGGCGAGCCGCATATTGAGCATAGGTACCAGCGACTGCCCGCCGGCGATGACGCGAGCCTCACCGCCGCCCTCGGCGAGCGCGGCAAGCGCTTCCTCCAGCGTGTCCGGGCACAGGAAATCGAAGGATGCGGGCTTCATTTGCGCCTCCTGAAAAGGCTCGAAAGCCGTTGGATGAAGCCGGCGGCGGCGCTGGGAGGCCCTCCGCCGCCGGCATGACGGGCGAGCGCCTGGAAGAACTGTCCGATCACCACGCGCGCCGCGCCGTCGAGAAGTCGGCCGCCCACAGAGGCTACCTTGCCGCCGATCGCGGCCTCATATCGATAGTCTATTCGGGTGCCAGTCGCCGTTTCCGTCAGCGTGACACGGCCCGTGCCGCGGCCGGACCCGAGTGCGCCCTCGGTGCCGCCGGACAGCGTGACCGCTTCCGGCGCAAGCATGTCGGAAAGGCGTATGTCGGCGCGGTATCGGCCCTTGACTGGACCGATGCCGAGCGTGACCTCGGCGCGAAAATGCGTGTCGGAGACCTTTCGGACCTCGTGTGCGCCGGGAATGATGGCCTTCAGCGTGTTCGGGTCGAGCAGCATGGTCCAGACGGACTCGCGGGTGGCGACGACTTCGGCCGAGCCCGAGCCCGTCAGCAACCGTTCGCCCGAAGCGCCGGTGGCAACGGGGATCGAATCCTGAGGTTTCGACGGCGCGCGCTCCTCGCCATAGAGCCACTCGCTGACCCGGCTCGGTGAGAGCGGCAGCCGGATGTCCTCGACCCCGAGCGCATCTGCGACAGCATTGGCGATGCAGACCGGCGTCGACATGCAATTGCCCTCGCCGACGCCCTTTGCGCCAAGCGGCGTGAAGGGCGATGGCGTCTCGTGATGGAGGATCAGCGGCTCCGGCGTCTCCATGACGGTCGGGATGAGGTAGTCGGCGAGCGTGCCGGTCAGGAAACTGCCGCCGCCGCCATAGGCATATTCTTCGTAGAGTGCGGCGCCTATAGCCTGGGCGAAGCCGCCGCGGACCTGGCCGTCGACCATGCCGGGATGCAGGATGCGGCCGCAGTCGTGCATCGTCACGTAGCGGTCGATGCGGACCTGGCCGGTCGCCCGGTCGATTTCCACGCCGCATATGTCGAAGATGAAGCCATGGCAAAGCGACGAGTTGATCCCGTCAGCAGCGGTCGGCGCCTCGAGTTGCGCCGGCGTCCAGAAAACCGTCTCGGTGATCGTCTGGCCGGTTCCGTCCGGCAGGGTGCCGGGCGCCCAGTGGCTTGCAGCCGCCACACGTCCGAAGGAGATGGCATTTTTCGGATTGTCGCGATCGAAGAGCTTTCCAGCCCTGAAGTCTATGCGATCTGCCGTGACATTGAGTTGGCTGGCGGCGATTGCTGCGAGACGGTCCCTGATACGGTCGGCGGCAAGGGCCGCGGCACCGGCGACGGCAGCGGCAAACCGGCTTGCGTAATTGCCGGACGCGATCGACCAGGCGTCGCGCGCCGTGTCGAGTTCGGTGTTGACGCGCACGGTCTCCAGGGGAAGGCCGAGCCGCTCGGCGACCACCTGCGCCAGAACAGTGCGATGGCCCTGGCCCTGCGGTACTGACGCAACCTTGACGGTGACGGAGCCGAGTGGATCGATGGCCACCGTGGCAACGGACTGGGCGCCGTTCTTCGGACCCGCCTTTGCCCGTTCCTCCGGCGTGAGGACCGTCGTGATATAGCCCATGTTAGAGACGCTCGGCTCGACAACCGTCGCATAACCGATGCCGTAGAGGCGCCCTTCGGCACGCGCTTGATCCCTTCGCAGCCTCAGAGCCTCCAGGCCGCCTTCGGCACAGGCGCGGTCGATTGCGGTTTGATAGTCGCCCGAATCCAAAAGCCCGCCGGTCGCTGTGCGATAGGGAAAGGCGTCGGCCGGCACGAGGTTGCGGCGGATGACTTGAAGCCTGTCGAGGCCAAGTTCGTCGGCGATCTTGTGGACGAGCCGTTCGAGCGCGAAGTAGACCTGCGGTCCGCCGAAGCCGCGATTGAGCCCGGTCGGCGTCTTGTTGGTCAGCACGACGCGGTTGCGGATGGCGACGTTTTCGATTGCATAGGCTCCGGTCATGTTGCCATGCATGCGATAGAGGGTCGCCGGCTCCGGAGCGCGGAGATGGGCGCCGCAATCCTCCAGTTGATCCCAACAGAGTGCTGTGATGCGGCCGTCGGCGGCAACGGCTGCCTCGAGCGTCGTCACGCGGTTGGTCGCCGAAACGGAGGCCGTCAGGTGTTCGAGCCGGTCCTCGATCCATTTCACCGGCCGTCCTGCAACGCGGGCGGCGACGGCGGCGAGGATGACGTAGGGAAAGACGCCCTGCTTGATGCCGAAGGAGCCGCCGGAATCGGGCGGCGTGCGCAGCCGCATGCGGTTGCCGGGTACGTTCAGCGCGCGGGAAATCACGGCATGGATCGAGAACGGTCCCTGAAAATTCGCCGTGACGTCATAGGCGTCCTCTCCGGGATCGTATTCAGCGATGACACCGTAGGTCTCGATCGGCGTGCAGGAATTGCGGGGATAGGCTATACGGATGGAAATGCGGTGGTCGGCAGTCGCAAGCGCTGCTTCAGGGTCCCCGTAACGAAAGCTGCGCTCGTTGATGAGGTTGGTGCCGAGCGACGGATGCAAGACCGGTGCGTCTGTTACGAGTGCCTTCTCGGGATCAACAATGGCGGCCAGGGTCTCGTACTCGACCTCGATCAGATCGAGCGCATCCTCTGCAACATAGCGGTTCTCGGCAACGACGAGGGCCACGGGTTCGCCGACATAGCGTACCCGGTCCCGGGCGATCGGCCAGCATTCGACATTCGCCTTGACCCCCACGGTCATGCTGCGGGTGAGCCGCGCAACATCGTCCCCGGTCAGCACAGCGGAGACGCCGGGCAGTGCCCGGGCAGCAGTCGTATTGATCGCACGGATTTCGGCATGGCCATGCGGCGAGCGCAGGATTGCCAGATGGGCGGTGTCGCGCCGGACGGGCAGGTCGTCGATGTAGCGGCCGCGGCCGGTCAAAAGTCCGGCATCCTCGACGCGTTCCACGGTCCGGCCGATCAGGCCGCCCGGTGTCTCCAAGCTCTTCATGTGCTCCTCCCGCACCCGTTTGTGTCGGGGTGCCCTGGGGAGAAGGTGAAGGAGGGGACACAATCGGGCGATACCGCCGCGTATCAGACCTTACCGAGGAGTCTCAAAATCGTCAGCAGAGAGCCGGCTGACCGTGCGGAAGATGCTCGGCGAGGAGCCGGCATGATCATGGAAGAAGCGCGAAAAATGAGCCGGCACGGAAAAGCCGAGCTGGTCGCCGATCGCCGCGAAGCTCTCGGTTCCATCGGCAACGGAGGACACCGCCCGTTCCAGGCGCTGCACATTGAGGAAGACCCGGGGCGTCACACCCATCGAGGTCTCGAACAGCCGGAAGAAATGCGCTCGCGACAGGCCGATATCGGTCGCGAGAAGATCGAGATCGGCGATCTCGCCAGGCGTCGCCTTCATACGCTCGACGGCCTTGCGGATACGAAAGTCGAGCAGCGGGCGTGATGCGAGATCGCGGATCGAGTTCGGCACGGCCCGCCAGTCGGCGAAGCGCTCGATGACGGCGACCATCAGTTCGCCGAGAAGCACTTCGTGCATGTCGGCACTGTTCGGCTCCTGCACCATGGCCTCTGCAAGAGTGCGTGTACGCCAGCGGATGTCCGGGGTGATCGAGCCGACATTGGAAGCGAAGAAATCGGGCGCGTGGCTCGCCGCCCAGTTCGGGCGGAAATGACCGAGCCATTGCGGCTCGATGTAGAGCGCAAGGATCACAGTCTTCGGTCGCGCCTGGTCATGCGCATAGGCATGCGGTTCCCAGGCATTGATGAGAACAGCGCTTTCGTCGGTGAGCGGCACGAGTTTGTCGCGCACCGAAAACTGCGTGTCGGCGCCCTCGACCTTCAACAGCACATGGCAATGCGGGTGCGCGTGCCGTACCAGGGGCCGATCCATATCCAGCAGTGCCACTCTCCCGAAGCGGCCACGTGCGATGCGCAAAGCATTCGACATTGCTTACATATTGGTGGTTTCGCAGAAACTACAAGTTCGAAAGCGCTTTAGCCCTCAAGAAGGCTATTGGCCGGAAGTCTTCAGGCCGACGAGCCTGAGCCTTCGGAGAACTTCTTGGGGGGCGGGCGCCCGCCACACGGTCTGGAAACACTCCACCACATTGCTTGCGGTGACCGCAAGTCCGGGAAGTGCCACCCAGTCGGGGGCGGGCCTGCCGAGCAGTGCGGTGACGGTGATGGATGCAGCGGTCTCACCCTGGCGGAACGGCTGCTGGGCGGCAATTGCGACGAGGGGGTCGTTGGCAGCAAGCCCAATCGCCGCCGCATTGCCGAGATCCACGGTCGTCATCGGAATCTTGCGCCCGAGCGTTTTGAGAACGCCGGCGGCCATCATTGCCGGCGTGTCCCAGACGACAAAGAGGCCGGCGAGATCCGGATGGGCTTCGGCAAGAGCGCGCGTGGTTGCGGCAACTGCCGACAGGGATGGAAACCGCTGGACGCGCAGAGACACGTCCGGACGGTTGACCTGCATCCATTTGACAAAGGCGATTTCCCGCTCGTTGGTCGCGAAGAAATCGGCGTCATAGCCGAGGACGCCGACCTCCGCGCCATCAGGCAGATGCGGCGACAAGCCTTCCGCGGCGATCTTGCCGAGGCCGAAATTGTCCGCCGAGACGAGGGAGATGTAGTCCTTTCCCGGAAGAAGCCCGGTCGGTGCGTTGTCGAGCAGGATGAGCTTTATGCCGGCCGCAGACACGCGCGCATGCGCCGCTGCCACTTTCGAATTGGCGACGGGCAGGGATATGATTGCATCCGGGGCTTCCTCGATCAGTCGCCCTAGCGCCTCGATCTGGACCTCCGGCGTGAAGGCGCAATCGATCACGTCAATGACCGCGACCCCGCAATTGCCGAGCATGCCAATAATGCCGGAAAGCTGCTGTTTGGCCCAGTCGCTTTCGAGCGTGTGCAGCACGACCGCGACCCGCAAGCCACTGGCCCGCGCCCGCTCCATGTCCTCCGGCAGCAGCAAAACCCGCTCGGGCGCCGATGCCCGCTCCCCATGAGGGCCGAGACCCGCAATCGTCATTCAATCCTCCTCACATATCCGGCGGCCGGACAATATCCCCCTCGATGACCTTTCGCCGGGCAATTTCTTTTTTCATCTCCTGGAAAAGCGGATGCGCCTGAGGCTGCCCGGCCATGATCCAGTCTTTCAGCATCGATGGTGCAAATAGCCCTTCGGACGCAACGATTGCGGCCCCGACAAGACCGGAAGAGCTGCCCATCTGGGAGCGGATGATCTGCATGTCGCGGCTGACGAGGGGGTGGCAGGCACCGTAGATGGCCTCCCGTGCGGAGGCGAGAAGAATGTCATTGGTCTGCGCGATCGAGCCGGACAGCACGATGAGCGCGGGGTTCAGCATGTTGGCGAGCGTCGCAACCACTTGGCCGATCAGCCGGCCGCTCTGGGCCAGGATATCGATGGCGGCGGCATCGCCCATCTGGGCGGCCTGGGCGACTTCCAGTGCCGTGATGTCGGCGCCACGCCGAACGAGATCGGCGAGAACCGGGCTGGTGCCGTTCTCTGCCGCAAGCCTACCATCCTGGGCGATGCGATCCGATCCCGCCATCGCCTCAAGAGTGCCTGTCCTTTCGCCGACGGTGACCGGAACAGAACCGATGAGGCCGACGGCCCCCTGCGCGCCACGAAAGAGAATTCCGTCGCTTGCCAGCCCGGCCCCGATGCGTTTGCCGACCTTGACGAACATCATGGTGCGCTGATTGCGCCCGGCTCCGGCATGCAGTTCGCCCATCGTCATGGTCTCGACGCTGGAACGGAGCCAGACGGGCGCATCGAAGGCCGCAACGAGTGTCTCGACAAGCGGGAAGCTCTCCCAGCCCGGCAGAACGCCGGGAGTGGCGCGTTGGAACAGCGTCTCGGCACCGTCGGAGACGGCGCCTGGAACCGAGATGGAGATGCCGTAGAGCTGGATGTCCGAATGCCGTTCCAGGATCCAGCGAAAAAGCGTGACCAGACGATCGGCGAGGGCGGACACAGGTTGGCTGAGCTCGGTCGCCTCGTGATGCTCCATGAGCAGGGAGCCGCCGAGATCGGCAATCCCGACGCCGAGCGCGGTTTGGTCGAGCGTGGCAACGAGGATGCGGCCACGATCTGTGG
>ERZ1034401.147-NODE-147-length-16827-cov-3.735035_pt1 | contig 16827 bp, 11 predicted proteins | sample MGYA00520601_ERZ1034401 | MGnify/ENA primary metagenome ERZ1034401 (study PRJEB33736, sample SAMEA104288476) | Azolla filiculoides | biome: Urban; feature: water surface; material: ditch water | place: Netherlands | collected 2014 ... | reverse complement strand
AAGGAGCGGATCATTTTCGTGATCGGCCCGGTCGAAGACACGATGGCGGCGCTGGTTTGCGCTCAGCTGCTGTATCTCGAATCGGAAAATCCGAAGAAGGAAATTGCCCTCTACATCAATTCTCCAGGCGGTCTGGTGACATCCGGCATGGCGATCTACGACACCATGCAGTTCATTCGGCCTGCTGTCTCGACGCTGTGCGTCGGCCAGGCGGCCTCCATGGGCTCGTTGCTGCTGGCCGCCGGCCACAAGGACATGCGTTTTGCTACCCCCAATGCCCGGATCATGGTACACCAGCCCTCAGGCGGTTTCCAGGGACAGGCGTCGGATATCGAGCGTCATGCCCGCGACATCCTCAAGATGAAGCGCCGTCTGAACGAGATCTACGTCAAGCATTCCGGGCGCAGCCTCGAGGAAGTCGAACAGTCGCTGGATCGCGACAACTTCATGACCTCCGAGGAAGCCAAGAGCTGGGGGTTGATCGACAGCGTCATCACCTCGCGTATCGAGGCCGAAGGCGGCGAAGAGACTTGAGCGCATAGGCGTATCGTTTCGCTCGTCCCCTTTCTTGACAAGATTGTGATGGATAGGGACTTGCGAGAGGATGCATCAGCGTTAAAGATGAACATTAAGCCTATGTTGAAGTTTTATGACATAGGCTCCCTTGAGCAGGGGGGATGAATTGCTGCTTCGGGCCAAACGTGATTTTGTAGCCCTCGGCAAGATTCCCCGAAGCCTCGTGTAACAGCGGACGTGCCGCTTCATGCCGGGGTGTCAGATTTTGACCCCGCGTGGCTATTCCCAGGCCGCGGGCGCGCTGGAAGGAAATGAAAATGAGCAAAGTCAGCGGAAGCAACGGCGGTGACTCCAAGAATACCCTTTATTGTTCCTTCTGCGGCAAGAGCCAGCACGAGGTCCGGAAACTGATTGCCGGACCGACGGTATTCATCTGCGATGAATGCGTCGAACTCTGCATGGATATCATCCGCGAAGAGAACAAGTCTTCGATGGTCAAGTCCCGCGAGGGCGTTCCCACGCCGCAGGACATCATCAAGATCCTCGACGAATATGTGATCGGCCAGAAGCAGGCCAAGAAGATCCTGTCGGTCGCGGTCCACAACCATTACAAGCGCCTGTCGCATGCCTCCAAGGGCGGCGACGTGGAACTGGCGAAGTCGAACATCCTGCTGGTTGGACCCACCGGCTGCGGCAAGACCTATCTTGCCCAGACGCTCGCCCGCATCATCGACGTGCCGTTCACCATGGCGGATGCCACGACGCTGACCGAAGCCGGTTACGTCGGTGAAGACGTTGAGAACATCATCCTGAAACTTCTGCAGTCGGCCGACTACAACGTCGAGCGCGCCCAGCGCGGCATCGTCTATATCGACGAAGTCGACAAGATCAGCCGCAAGTCTGACAACCCCTCGATCACCCGCGACGTGTCGGGCGAGGGTGTCCAGCAGGCGCTGTTGAAGATCATGGAAGGCACGGTTGCTTCCGTTCCGCCGCAGGGTGGCCGCAAGCATCCGCAGCAGGAATTCCTGCAGGTCGACACGACGAACATCCTGTTCATCTGCGGCGGTGCATTCGCCGGTCTCGACAAGATCATTTCGGCCCGTGGCGAAAAGACCTCGATCGGTTTCGGCGCGACCGTGACCTCGCCGGAAGATCGTCGCGTTGGCGAAGTGCTGCGCGAACTGGAGCCGGAAGATCTGGTCAAGTTCGGCCTCATCCCGGAATTCATCGGTCGTCTGCCGGTCCTGGCGACGCTTGAAGACCTGGATGCCGACGCCCTGATCCAGATCCTGTCCGAGCCCAAGAACGCGCTTGTGAAGCAGTACCAGCGCCTGTTCGAGATGGAAGACGTTGAACTGACATTCCATGAGGACGCACTTCGTGAGATTGCGCTGAAGGCGATCACCCGCAAGACCGGTGCCCGCGGCCTGCGCTCGATCATGGAAAAGATCCTTCTGGATACCATGTTCGAATTGCCGGAACTCGAAGGCGTTCGCGAAGTCGTCATCTCCGACGATGTCGTCAAGGGTTCGTCCCGTCCGCTGTATATCTACGCGGATCGTCAGGAAGAAAAAGCCAACGCTTCGGCGTGATCTTTCGGCACTGATAAACGACACCGACAAGATTGAGATTGCCCGCCGTTCTGGCGGGCTTTTTCGTTGTCTTTGGCCCATCCGGGTATCTATCCGGTCTGACCCACGGCCGAGATTGCCGGCAACCGGCGGGGATGGCGATAGAGGCGGCGCGGTCGCTGCTCTGTCGTCTGTCTCCTGCCGGTTCTACCTTGCCTTTTTCGACGCAATCCACAGCGCATTCAGACACGTACGCATGGTTCGGACCAGCCTAAGGGACTAGTGTAAAAGTTCGACGTACTCTGTCATGCTGTCGTCACAGATTCGCGACCACCACGGTGGTCAGGCTTGAATTACGCATACCGCCACTCCACTTGTTGGGGGAGCAAGAAATATGCCCGTCGCCTCCGGGGGCGGACATCTAGTCCCGGGTAAAGTCGGGACCTCGGAAAGGAAGTGAAATGTCGAAAACGTCTGCTGCACACGAGAGCAATACCTATCCGGTACTGCCCCTGCGCGACATCGTGGTCTTCCCGCATATGATCGTTCCGTTGTTCGTCGGTCGTGAAAAGTCCATCCGCGCTCTTGAAGAGGTGATGGGGTCCGACAAGCAGATCATGCTGGCCACACAGATCAATGCCAGTGATGACGATCCGGCGCCCTCGGCGATCTACGAGGTCGGCACGGTCGCCAATGTCCTGCAATTGCTGAAGCTGCCCGACGGTACCGTCAAGGTGCTGATCGAGGGCCGCGCCCGTGCCAAGATCGAGACCTATACCGGTCGCGAAGATTATTATGAGGCAACCGCCCACATTCTGGCAGAACCGGAAGAGGATGCGGTTGAGATCGAGGCGCTGTCGCGCTCGGTGGTCTCCGAGTTCGAAAACTACGTCAAGCTGAACAAGAAGATTTCGCCGGAAGTCGTCGGTGCCGCAAGCCAGATCGAGGATTACTCGAAGCTGGCCGATACGGTTGCCTCGCATCTGTCCATCAAGATCACCGAAAAGCAGGAAATGCTGGAAACGGTGAGCGTCAAGACGCGTCTTGAAAAGGCGCTTGGCTTCATGGAAGGCGAGATTTCCGTTCTTCAGGTCGAGAAGCGCATCCGCTCGCGCGTCAAGCGCCAGATGGAAAAGACCCAGCGCGAATATTACCTGAACGAACAGATGAAGGCGATCCAGAAGGAACTCGGCGACGGCGAGGACGGCCGCGATGAGATGGCCGAGCTGGAAGAACGCATTGCCAAGACCAAGCTGTCCAAGGAAGCCAAGGAAAAGGCCGATGCGGAGTTGAAGAAGCTGCGTCACATGAGTCCGATGTCGGCGGAAGCTACGGTTGTTCGCAACTACCTCGACTGGCTGCTTGGCCTACCATGGAACAAGAAGTCCAAGGTCAAGGTCGATCTCAACCTGGCCGAGAAGGTCCTCGACGAGGACCATTTCGGTCTCGACAAGGTCAAGGAACGGATCGTCGAGTATCTTGCCGTGCAGGCCCGTGCGACCAAGCTCAAGGGCCCGATCCTGTGCCTCGTCGGACCTCCCGGTGTTGGTAAGACATCGCTCGCCAAGTCGATCGCCAAGGCAACCGGCCGCGAATATGTGCGCATGGCGCTCGGCGGCGTGCGTGACGAAGCAGAAATCCGCGGCCACCGCCGGACCTATATCGGCTCGATGCCCGGCAAGATCGTCCAGTCGATGAAGAAGGCGAAGAAGTCGAACCCGCTCTTCCTACTCGACGAAATCGACAAGTTGGGCCAGGACTATCGGGGCGATCCGTCCTCGGCACTTCTCGAGGTGCTGGATCCGGAACAGAACTCGACCTTCATGGATCACTACCTGGAAGTCGAATACGACCTGTCCAACGTGATGTTCGTCACGACCGCGAATACGCTGAATATTCCGGGCCCGCTGATGGACCGCATGGAGATCATCCGCATCGCCGGTTACACCGAGGATGAAAAGCTGGAAATTGCCAAGCGTCACCTTCTGCCGAAGGCGATCAAGGAGCATGCCCTGCGTCCGGAAGAATTTTCCGTCGCAGACAGCGCGATCATGGCGATCATCCAGCAATACACCCGCGAAGCCGGTGTACGTTCGTTCGAACGCGAATTGATGAAGCTCGCCCGCAAGGCGGTCACCGAGATCATCAAGGGCAAGGTGACCTCTGTTGCCGTGAACGGCGACAACATCAACGACTATTTGGGCGTTCCGCGCTATCGCCACGGCGAAGCGGAAGGCGAGGATCAGGTCGGTGTCGTCACGGGTCTCGCCTGGACGGAAGTTGGTGGCGAGCTGTTGACGATCGAAGGCGTCATGATGCCGGGCAAGGGTCGCATGACCGTGACCGGCAACTTGAAGGAAGTGATGAAGGAATCGATTTCGGCGGCGGCATCCTATGTCCGTTCGCGCGCTGTTGATTTCGGCATCGAGCCTCCGCGCTTCGACAAGTCGGATATCCACGTGCACGTGCCGGAAGGTGCGACGCCGAAGGATGGCCCATCGGCAGGTGTTGCGATGGCGACTGCGATCGTCTCGATCATGACCGGCATTCCGGTCAACAAGGACGTGGCGATGACGGGTGAAATCACCCTGCGTGGCCGTGTGCTTCCGATCGGTGGCCTGAAGGAAAAGCTGCTGGCGGCCCTTCGTGGCGGCATCAAGAAAGTTCTGATCCCGGAAGAGAATGCCAAGGATTTGGCGGACATTCCGGACAACGTGAAGAACAATCTTGAGATCGTTCCGGTGTCGCGCATGGGCGAGGTTATTCGCCATGCTCTGCTGCGTGTGCCGGACCCGATCGAGTGGGATGGCACTGTTGAAACGCCTGCAATCGGCACCGTCGAAGGTGTCGATGAAACTGGTGCGGCGATCGCGCACTGAGGCATTTCTGCCATGGTTGCGCCATAAAGGCGAAAAACATCAAAAAAGGCTGGCAGTTTTGCCAGCCTTTTTTGTGAAAAGTCTGCGGAAAGGCTTGTTTTCCGGGGTGTTCGGGTGCTTTTGGGTTGCGCAGGGCAGAAGCATTCGTATTCTCCGCCCGACTTATCAATTGAGTCGTTTCATACCAATCAGAAAGGGTGGAAACATGAACAAGAACGAACTCGTATCCGCGGTAGCCGAGAAGGCTGGCTTGACTAAGGCCGATGCGGCCTCTGCCGTCGATGCCGTTTTTGAAACGGTCCAGGCTGAACTGAAGAGCGGTGGTGACATCCGTCTCGCCGGTTTCGGTGCGTTCACCGTAGCGCGTCGCGAAGCCTCCAAGGGCCGCAACCCGTCCACCGGCGCTGAAGTCGATATTCCGGCTCGCAACGTTCCGAAGTTCACGGCCGGCAAGGGCCTGAAGGACGCCGTCAACTCCTAAGGGAGAACGGTAGGCCACGCCGCTTTTCGCGGTGGTGGTCCACAAGACTTAAGCCCGGCCTTCGTGCCGGGCTTTCTTTTTGGGCGCCTTGCGTTGCAGCAACGCATATCCTAACTCTTGTCTCGCCGGCTTGCCGGTATTCGTTCTCAGGGCGGGGTGCAATTCCCCACCGGCGGTAAGGAGATCTCTCCAAGCCCGCGAGCGCCTGTTTCTTCGACGGCAACGTCAGTAGGGGCAGGGTCAGCAGATCCGGTTTGATTCCGGAGCCGACGGTATAGTCCGGATGAAAGAGAATGAGGTCCTTGATTGCGGTTTTATCGGGCTTGCCGGATAAACGCGATTTGTCGTCTTGTCGCCCCGGTCTCAGTCCCGGAAGCGCCTGCCGTCGCCTCGTCTGTCCTGATTTGTGTTGGTCCTTTGGAAAAGGAAAACGGACATGAATCAGAGCTCCTTGTCGCTCTTCCGCTCACGCGCCTTCACCGGTGCCGCCTTCATGGTACTGGCAGGCATTGCCTTTGCCGTGCTCAATGTCGTCACCCAATGGCTCGCCATGACGCTCGGCTTCCCGGCCGCGTCGACTGCCTTCTGGCAATATGGCTTTGCCCTTGTCCTATCGCTGCCGCTGCTGTTCCGTCTCGGGCTCAAGGCCATGCGCACCGACTATCCGCTGCGCCACGCGTTCCGGGTCCTGCTTGCAGCCTTCGGTGTTCAGGCCTGGGTCATGGGCCTTGCCACGGTACCGATCTGGCAGGCGATCGCGCTGGTGATGACGTCGCCTTTCTTCATCATCATCGGCGCCCGTCTCTTTTTGGGGGAAACGGTTGGCCGCGACCGCTGGCTCGCCACCTTTGTTGGCTTCCTCGGCGCCATGATCATTCTCCAGCCTTGGTCGGACAGCTTTTCGCTTTCCGCTCTGCTGCCTGTCCTCTCGGCCCTTCTCTGGGGCGGATCTTCATTGCTGATGAAGAACCTGACGCAGTTCGAAGCGCCGGAAACCATCACGGTCTGGCTCCTCGTGCTGTTGACGCCAGTAAACGCCGGCCTCGCCATGGCCTCTGGCTTCGTCATGCCGGAAGGGCTGGCGCTCTGGCTGCTGTTGGCGGCGGGTCTATTGACCGCGATCGGCCAGTATCTGCTGACACTAGCCTACAATGCGGCCGATGCCGCCTATGTGCAGCCGTTCGATGACCTGAAGCTGCCATTGAATGTCTTCGCCGGCTGGCTGGTCTTTGGTTATTCGCCCAGCGGTTATCTTTGGATCGGAGCGCTGCTGATTCTCTCCGCTTCGCTCTTCCTGATGTTGCGCGAAGCCGGTCGCGAGGCGCGGCAGAACTAAACTCAGCGTTGGCGTCCGCCGCGATGGCTATTGTCATCCCCTTGTCATTCACATGACGCAAAAGCCTCCTGTTCCCATTTTCGGAAACAGGAGGTTTCCCCATGACATTTGGTCTTTCCCGTGTCGCCCTGACGGCGGCTCTTTTCGCATCCGTGGCGCTGCCCGCAGCGGCTGAGCAGGTCTTCAACCGTATTTCGGCCTTCCCGGTCGCCACCAATCTGCCGGCCGACAAGGATAAGCTGTCGACCACCTCGGCCGAGATCGTCACCGCCTCGGAAGATGGCATGACGCTTATCTATTCCGACAGCCCGCTCGGCGGCATCGGCTTCGTCGACATCACCGACGCCAAGGCTCCGAAGGCCGGTGACGCCTTGTTGATGGATGGCGAACCGACATCGGTTGCGGCTCTTGGCAACAAGGTGCTGGTGGCCGTCAACACTTCCGAGAGCAAGGTCAATCCGTCTGGTCGTCTGGCCGTCGTCGATATCGCATCCAAGGCGATCGACCTGACCTGCGATCTCGGCGGTCAGCCGGATTCGGTTGCGATCTCCCCGGACAAGACATTCGCCGTCGTCGCCATTGAGAACGAGCGTGACGAGGAGCTGAACGAAGGCAAGCTGCCGCAGATGCCGGCTGGTGATCTCGTCATCGTCGGCCTGAAGGACGGCACTGTGGATTGCGCTTCGTTGAAGCATGTTGCCATGACCGGCCTCGCCGGGGTGGCCGGCGACGATCCGGAGCCGGAATTCGTCTCGATCAACGGTCTCGGCGAAATCGCGGTCACGCTGCAGGAAAACAACGAGATCGTCATCGTCGACGGCAAGACCGGTGAAGTGAAGACCCATTTCACCGCCGGCACAGTCGACCTTGAGGGCATCGACACCAAGTCGGATGGCGCCCTGAAGTTTACCGGCAAGAAGGAAGGCGTCATTCGCGAGCCCGACGCCCTGAAATGGCTCGACGACAACCGTTTCGTCGTCGCCAATGAAGGCGACTATGAAGGCGGCTCGCGCAGCTTCACCATCTTCGACAAGACCGGCAAGGTTGCCTACGAATCAGGTCCGTCGCTGGAACTCGCCATCGCTCAGATCGGCCACTTCCCCGACAAGCGCGCCAAGTCCAAGGGTGTCGAGCTCGAAGGCCTGGAAGCCGCAACCTTTGGCGACCAGAAGTATTTCTTCGTTCTTGCTGAGCGTGCGTCCGTCGTCGGTGTCTACAAGGACACTGGTGCCGAGCCTGAACTGGTGCAGATCCTGCCGTCTGGCGTCTCGCCGGAAGGTGCCGTCGCCATCCCCGGTCGCAACCTGCTCGCCACCGCCAACGAGGTGGATCTCGGCGAAGACGGCGGCCCGCGCTCGCATGTGATGCTGTATGAACTGACTGAGGGCACGCCAGCCTATCCGATGCTTCAGTCTGCCATGGTCGATGGCGCACCGATCGGTTGGGGCGCTCTCTCGGGTCTCGTCGGCGATGCCGAAAAGGCTGGCACTCTCTATGCCGTCAATGACAGCTTCTATTCTGCCCAGCCGACGATCTTCACGATCGACGCAACGCAGAAGCCGGCCGTCATCACCTCGGCCCTGCCGGTGACCCGTGGTGGTCAGGCAGCCCAGAAGCTCGACATTGAAGGCATCACGCTGGACGGCAAGGGCGGCTTCTGGCTCGCTTCCGAAGGCGACCCGGCCAAGCTCGTCGGCCACGGCATCTACAATGTCGATGCCAAGGGCGAGATCAAGTCGGAGATCGGCTTCCCGGTCGAGCTTCTCGCCGGCCAGACCCGCTTTGGCCTCGAAGGCATCACGTCTGTGGGTGAAGGCGACGACCAGACCCTGTGGATGGCCGTGCAGCGCGAATGGAAGGACGACGAGAAGGGCACTGCCAAGCTCTTGTCCTACAACATCAAGGCCAAGGAATGGGGTGCTGTAAGCTACCCGCTCGACAAGACCGAAGCCGGTTGGGTCGGCCTGTCCGAGATCACCGCGCATGACGGCAAGCTCTATATCGTCGAGCGCGACAACCAGGTTGGCGACAATGCCAAGCTGAAGAAGCTCTACACCGTCGCGATTGCCGACCTGAAGCCGGCCAAGCTCGGTGAAAAGCTGCCGCTCGTCACCAAGCAGGAAGCGCATGACTTCCTGCCCGACCTGAAGGCTGCGACGAATGGTTATGTCGTCGACAAGCTTGAAGGCTTCGCCTTCGACGCTGCCGGCAACGCCTTTGCCGTGACCGACAACGACGGCGTCGACGATAGTTCCGGCGAGACCCTGTTCTGGCAGGTCAACCTCAAGGGCACCAACTGATCCCGCGTCGGATCTTGGTTTTCTGAAACAGACGAGGCCGGGTGATCGCTCACCCGGCCTCTCTTTGTTTCATCTCGACAAGAGATGACTACCAGCGCTGATGCACATGCGGAGCGATCAGCCGGTCGTAGGTGTCCTTAGCGGCTGCCATGACGTCGGCGGAGAGGGCTGGCAAGTCGGAGGCCGCAGCATTGGCCTTGGCTTGCTCGCCGTTGCGCGCGCCGGGAATGACGACCGTGACAGCCTCATGCATCAAGATCCAGCGCAGCGCGAATGCGGCCATCGTGCCACCGGCCGGCACCAGCTTGCGGATTTCTTCCACAGCGGCGAGCCCGGTCTCGAACGGAACACCGGCAAATGTCTCGCCGACATCGAAGGCTTCGCCATTGCGATTGAAGTTGCGGTGGTCTTCGGCGGCAAACTGCGTGGCAGCGGTGATCTTGCCCGAAAGAAGACCGCTTGCCAGTGGCACGCGAGCGATCACCGCGACGTTGCGGCGCTTGGCTTCCTGGAAGAACAGGCCGGCCGGGCGCTGGCGGAACATGTTGAAGATGATCTGGACGCTGGCCACGCCCGGATATTCGATCGCCTTCAGCGCTTCCTCGACCTTCTCGACCGAGACGCCGTAGTGCTTGATCTTGCCGGCCTTGCGGATCTCTTCAAGGCCCTCGAACATCTCCGGACGGTAGTAGACCTCGGTCGGCGGGCAGTGCAACTGCACGAGATCGAGGCTGTCCACTTCGAGATTCTTCAGCGAACGGTCGATGAATGCCTCGATATTGGCCTTGGTGTAGCCGTCGGCCACATGTGGATTGAGGCGTCGGCCGGCCTTTGAGGCGACCATCGGCCGCGTGCCGCCGCGGGCCTTCAGCACGTCTGCGATGATCCGCTCCGACCGGCCGTCGCCATAGACGTCGGCCGTGTCGATGAACGTCATGCCGGCATCAAGTGCCGCATTGAGCGCCGCACGGCCGTCTGCCTCGGAGACTTCACCCCAGGATCCACCGATCTGCCAGGCGCCGAATCCGATATCGCTGACCGTAAATTCGGTCCGACCAAAAGCATGTTGTCTCATGAATATCTCTCCCTTGAATATCGTTGCGGCTATCAATTGGCGCAGGGGCGGGCAGGGGTCAACGGCGAACAAGTGTGATGTCGCAAAAACACCGTGAACGGGTTGTAGGGGCTTGAACGTGGAACGCTCCGGCCGGTACGACAACATGACCCATATTTATGGACTTCTGCGCCTCGCACGGTTGGCAGCCTTCTGTCTGGCGGGCCTTGCGGTCTGGGAAGCGGCATTGCCGCTCTATCGCAGCGGCGTAGCGTTTGGTCTGGTCGATCCGGTATCGCTGGCGCGCTACCGGCTGGCGTTTGCCTCGACCGAGCGGTTCCAGCAGGAGATCGAGGCCGCCATTGCCGCGGACGACTATGGCTATGCCGACAGCCTCTACAAGCTGGCCATCCACGAAGGTCATCATCTGCCGATGGATCTGGGCGAGCGTGCCGAGGGCACGCTGCTGCGCCGCGCATTTGTCACCGGCAGTGGTGTGGCAAACGGCTTCGTGTTCGGATCGATCGACAGCGGTTCGGAGATTGCCGGATCGGTGTCCAGCGATCTGATCGGCTTTGGCGATCTGCGCGACTTTTCCGTCCAAGGTCTGAAGCTTGTCGGCGGTGGCGACTATGATCCGGTGCTACTGACCCTGTCGGGTGTCGGGCTCGGCTTGACGGCTGCGACCTACGGCACGGCGGGCGCGGCCGGCGTCGCCGATGCAGGACTTGCCGTCGTCAAGAATGTCCGCCGTGCCGGCCGGATGAGCCGTCCGTTCGCGGCCTATCTGACGAAAACCGCCGGCCAGGTGATTGATACGAAACTTCTGCGTCGCGAGATTGCAGCGGCGGCCGACGAGGGTGCCCTGGGCCTGTCGCGTGCCCGCACGATCGCCTCCCGGGTTGTCGACCCAAAGGCGGCCGGTGCTTTGGTCGATGACGCGCGCGTGCTGGGCGAAATAGGCACGGCCGGTGGCCCGCGTGCGGCCGTCCAGGCGCTGTCGCTGGCCGAAGGACCGTCCGACCTGCGCCGGCTGCAGCGCATCGGCCTCCATTTCGGCGACAGCAGCACAGCAGTGATGAAATTCCTCGGCCGCAGCCTGATGACCATCGGCTGGGATCTCTATCTGCTCGTCGCGGCCTTGGCGGGTTTGGCTGCAAGCCTTGCGCTCTTCGGCCTGCGGCAGGTTGCCAAACTCTTGCTTTTCCCGTTTCGACATCACCTCAAGCCGGTTTTCAAGCTCGTTTCGGTGATCTGAACCCGGGTGTCGCACGGCAAACGGCCGGGCGCGCGGCGGCCGTCGCCGCCATGGGAAAACCGCCGCGCTGCAGAACGCGTAGTGCCTTGAAAGAGCAGTCCGGCGACTGCCCCGACAAGGATTCCAATGCGTCCGCCCGCCCATGAGACAAAGTCGTTCAACCGCCTGTTTGCGCTTTACGCCTTGCCGGCCCTGCCGCTCGCAGCCATCGCGCTGCCGTTCTACATCGTCGTTCCCACGTTCTACGCCGGCAATTTCGGCATCTCGCTCGCCGCCATCGGCGCCACGTTGCTGGCAATCCGCCTGATCGACGCGGTCACCGATCCGCTTTTCGGCTGGTTCTCCGATCGTTTTGCCCACCGCCTCGGTCGCCGGCGCGTCTTTTTCGCCCTGTCGCTGCCGCTGACCTCGCTGGCTGCGTTCATGCTGTTCTGGCCGCCGCAGGATGCGGGCCTTGCCTATCTGGGGCTCTGGGGCACGGCACTGTCGATCGGTGCCACCTGGACGCTTCTGCCTTACACAGCCTGGGGCGCGGAACTGGCGACGGGCTATCAGGCACGTGTCCGGCTGTCGGCGTTCCGCGAAGGCGCAACCCTGATCGGCTCGCTGCTCGCCATTTCGCTGCCTTTCATTGGCGGCCTTGATACGGCCTCCGGTTTCCATGGTCTGGCCTGGATCGCCGTCTTCATTGCCATCATCCTGCCGCTGGCCGGGCTGGCCACGGTGATCACCGTACCCGAACCGCAGGATGTTTCGCGCCGTCGCCTGTCGCTCCGCGAAAGCATGGCACATCTGACCAGCAATCGTCCGTTTCTGAGACTGGCGGCGGCCTTTCTGCTCAACAGTTTTGCCAATGCCGTGCCGGCCTCGCTGTTCATCTATTTCGTTGGTGAGCGGCTTGGCGTGCCGGCACTGCAAGGCCCTTTGCTATTTGCCTATTTCCTCAGTGCCATTGCCGGCATTCCGCTGGCTGTCTGGTGCGCAGCGAGATTGGGAAAACACCGCGCCTGGTGTCTCGCCATGCTCGCCGCCTGCCTGATCTTTTCCGCGGCCGGTTTCCTGGAACAGGGGGACGTCATCCTGTTTGCCATCGTCTGCGTCACGACGGGTCTCTTGCTCGGCTTTGACCTCACCTTGCCACCGGCCATCCAGGCAGATGTGATTGATAATGACACGGTCCGGTCCGGCGAACAGCGATCGGGCCTCTATTTCGCCGCATGGAGCTTCATCACCAAGCTGGCCGTCGCCCTCTCGGCCGGAGTGGTTTTTCCGCTTCTCGATCTCGCCGGTTTCGTCGGCGACCTGAACGCCACCCAGACCGGTACGGCGCTGTCGGCCCTCGGCGGCCTTTACGCCTGGCTGCCCATCCTGCCGAAACTTGCCGCCATTGCCATCATGTGGCGCTTTTCGCTCGATGAAGATGAACACAGACGCCTTCGCCATGCACTCGATCGACCGCAGTCCTGACAGCGGTCAGTCTGCTTGCGCTTCGTCCCGACCTTGACTTTCTCCCGGGAAGCCGGATGAGCTTGATCCGCATCCGGTGGTCCATGGCCCCGGGCAAGGTGGGACGAAGCGGATGAGTGCGATGGAAGAGACGAAGGACGGCAATGTGGTCGAAGGAGCGCGTGCGCGCGGCTCCGGCAGCCAGACGGTGTACAGCACCTTGCGCCAGGACATTCTGGCCATGGCCCGTGCGCCGGGTAGCCCGCTTGACGAAGTGACGCTTGCCGAACATTTCGGCATGTCGAGGACGCCGGTGCGTGAAGCCCTGCTGCGGCTGGCCTCGGAGGGCCTTGTCACGACGCTGCCCAATCGCAGCACGATCGTCGCCGTCATCGATTTTTCCACCCTGCCGACCTATTTCGAGGCTCTGACGCTGATGTACCGGGTGACCACCCGCGGTGCTGCGCAAAAGAGCGGCAAGGCCGGCATGGACATGATCCTCCGGCGCCAGCGCGAATTTACCGATGCTGTCGCCGCCCAGGACGCCTTTGCCATGATCGAGGCCAATCGCGAATTTCATGTCGCCATCGCCGAACGTGCCGGCAATGGCTACTACACCAGTTTCTTCGCCCGCCTGCTCGACGAGGGACGGCGTATCCTGCGTCTCTACTATTCGACCTTCGATGACCGCCTGCCGCGCCAATATGTCGACGAACACGAGGACATGATCCGGGCGATCGTCGACGGCGATGTCGAGCGCGCCGATGAACTGGCAAGCGCCCATGCGGCCCAGATCGTCCACCAGATCCAGGAATACGTCTCCCGCGCCTATGGCAACGCATTGTCCATGCCGCGCCTCTGACGCCACCATAATTGATATTGTCCAAGGAATTGCCATGACTGCCTCCCTTCGTCCCGCCCCGATCGCCAATTCTGAGCGGGAGCAGCGGCTCGCCCGACTTCGCAGCGCAATGCAGGTCGCCAATGTCCACGCCCTTTTGCTCGGCTCGACCGAAAGCCTGCGCTATTTCACCGGAATGGTCTGGCACGCCAGCGAGCGCCTCGTCGGCGCGCTGGTGACGCAGACTGGGCTTACCTACATCGTTCCCGGCTTCGAGCAGAGCAAGGTCGAGACACTTGCCAAGCTCGATGGCGATATTGCGCTGTGGCAGGAAGACGAGAGCGGCGCCGAATGCGTGGCAAAACTGCTGGGGCAGGGCGATCGGCTGGCGCTCGATGATGCCCTGCCGCTGTTTGTCTATCATGCACTGGCTGCGAAACTTGGGCCTGACCGGCTGATCGATGGCGGGCGGCTGATTCGCGACATCCGTCTGTGCAAGTCCAATGCCGAGATCGCCATCATCCAGTATGCGATGAAGCTCACCCTGGAAGTGCATCGCCGCGCTCATGCCTTCATTCGCCCCGGCATACGCGCCTCCGAGGTCGTGCGCTTCATTGACGACCAGCACCGCGAATTGGGAGCTGCCGGCGGCTCCAGCTTCTGCATCGTCTCCTTCGGGGCGGCGACCTCGCTGCCGCACGGCGCAGATGGCGAGCAGACCTACCAGTCCGGTGACGTGATCCTCGTCGATACCGGCTGCCGGCTCGACGGCTACCACTCCGACCTGACCCGCACCTATGTGCTGGACGCGCCCGATGCCGATTTTGCCCGCAACTGGGCGATCGAGCGCGCGGCGCAGCAGGCCGTGTTCGACGCGGCAAATCTCGGCGCCACCTGTGGCAGCCTCGACGATGCCGCTCGTGCCCTGATCGCCAGCCACGGCCTCGGCCCGGACTACCAGTTGCCAGGCTTGCCGCATCGCGCCGGCCATGGCCTCGGCCTCGAGATCCATGAGGAGCCCTATATCGTGCGCGGCAACCAGACCCAGCTTGCGCCCGGCATGTGTTTCTCCAACGAGCCGATGATCGTTTTCCCCGACCGCTACGGCATCCGTCTGGAGGATCACATCTATATGGGCGAGAATGGTGCCCACTGGTTCACCGAGCCGGCGAAGGGGCCGACCGAACCTTTTGCTTGAGGGTTTGAGGTGTAGACAGGTTGAAAGCCCCGCCGGATCGTTCCGGCGGGCTTTTTTCTGATCGCCCGTTTGATGACCAGTTGTTTACCGAGAAAAACAACTCTGCTTTGCATGAGGCGCCACTAAATGCACCATAGGCTGATTGTCTGAGGCAAGTCTCAGAGACAAAGGGAGCGTATAGTATTGGCCGCCAATATTCGTCTGCCGCGCCTGGCTGTCCTGATCGACGCCGACAATACCTCTTCCAAGATCGTCGACCGACTGTTTGAAGAGATCGCGCGAATCGGCGAAGCGAACGTTCGCCGTATCTATGGTGATTTCGCCAGTCCATGTTCGAAAGGCTGGAAGGAAGCGCTTGCGCGCCACGCCATAGTTCCGCAGCAGCAGTTCGCCTACACCGCCGGAAAGAATGCGTCGGACATCACATTGGTCATTGATGCCATGGATCTGCTTCTCAGTGGCCGCTTCGATGGCTTTTGTCTGGTTTCGTCGGACAGCGATTTCACACGACTCGCGTCGAGAATCCGCGAGCAGGGCTTGGACGTGTTCGGTTTCGGCGAACAAAAGACGCCTGAAAGCTTCAGGCAGGCGTGTCGCCGGTTCATCTACACGGAGAATCTTCTCGTTCAGCCTGCTGTGGACGCCGGCCCGAAGCCCACGTCGCCGCTCAAACCGCCGAGCGCAGCAACGCCGATCATCAAACGGGTGCTGGCAGAAATCCACAGCGAGGACGGATGGGTGCCGCTTTCTGCACTCGGCAAGCAGCTTTCGAACATGAAGACCGAATTCGATCCGAGAGCTTACGGCCACACCAAGCTGAGCCAGTTGGTGATAAAGGCTGGAGCGTTTGAAATTGAACAGCATGAAGCAGGCCACATGCGTATGCGCCTGCGCAGACAGCACGCGTAGCCGCTGTTTGATCGTTCAAAAATACAGAAAAAGAAAGATGGTGGGCGATGACGGACTCGAACCGCCGACATCCTCGGTGTAAACGAGGCGCTCTACCAACTGAGCTAATCGCCCGCTCGCTGACCGGATCATGTCCGCCGCGTCGGTGGCCGTGATCTATGCGGATCGGCGAAAATCCGCAAGAGCGTTTGTGAAGTTTTTTTGTTTTTTTTACTCGCGGTTCATCGGGCTCTTGTGAAAAAGCCCGGAAAATCGGGAGCCTCGCCCTGCGTCCCGTTGTCGCGAACCGGAATGCATGATCGGGGTCGGGAAGGGGGCTTTGGATAAAAATGACTTGCTCGCAGTTTTGTCTTGAAAGCTGCTTGACACTCCCAGACGAACGCCTTAGTTAGCCGCTCATCGAACGGGTTAGCCCGCTCGGCGAGGAGCGCTTTACTCCTCATCTGGAAATACGCGGGTGTAGCTCAGTTGGTTAGAGTGCCGGCCTGTCACGCCGGAGGTCGCGGGTTCGAGCCCCGTCACTCGCGCCATTTTCTCTTAAGAACAGCCTCCAAGATACGACAACTCGAGTAAAAGACGCCTTTGGCGTGCGGGTGCTGGTCTGCTTCTGATACTTCAGCTTATCCACAATCCCTTCCTTGACCTTTCAGAACGTCGCACATTTTCACCGCATCGTCGGCTGACGATTGTTGATCATCAACGCTCCACGTCTGTTCTCCAATTGCCCACCACCTTGAATTGCGCTACCACCGCGCCATCAAGAATGGAGGATATAATGGGTATACGTTTGGTGGTCGGGAGCGCCTATTCGCTCGATATGTCGGATTACGATTTTACCGGCATCAATGATGCGGAAATCACAAAGTTTACATCGACGAAAATCAGCGGGACAGCAGGTCAGTTCAAGCTTGCCGTGACTGGGCACGGGTTCGAGCATGACAATCAGGGCTATCTGACGGACGGATCGGTTTCCAGCCTCAAGCTGACCTATCATGGCCAGAACATCCTCTCGCTGACAGGCGCCCATGTTTCGAT
>ERZ1034401.146-NODE-146-length-16929-cov-3.680929_pt1 | contig 16929 bp, 13 predicted proteins | sample MGYA00520601_ERZ1034401 | MGnify/ENA primary metagenome ERZ1034401 (study PRJEB33736, sample SAMEA104288476) | Azolla filiculoides | biome: Urban; feature: water surface; material: ditch water | place: Netherlands | collected 2014 ... | reverse complement strand
CAAGAAATAGCCGCCAAAGCGAGGTGTTTTGTCCCTTGTGTTCTTTCATTGGAGACATCATGCTGGATATGAAACCCTGGTACCAGTCGAAGACCGTCTGGGGCGCCCTGATCGCCATGGCGGCGCCGCTGCTGCGCGGCGCGGGGCTCGATCTCGGAGGCAGCGATCAGGCAGCGCTTGCCGATGCGCTGGTCACGCTGGCCGGCACGTTCGGCGGCCTGCTTGCGCTCTATGGCCGGTTGACGGCGACGAAGGGCGTGGGCGGCTGAGGGTCGAAATGGGAGCCGGATCACGCTCATCCACACCACATGGACAAGCATTCATTTGCCATTCAGAAGGCTTACGGTACATAAATTCATGAGAGTGGACCTCACCAAGAAGAAGCAGCAATGGCATTATTCATGAAAATCACGGGATTGGCGTTCGCCATAGCCGTGTCTGGGGCCGTACCGTTGGTCGCGTCTGCGGCCGTGGCTCCCCTGCCTGCATTCGGGCAAGAGGCTATAAAGCCGCAGCGGGTTGACGGTCAGATGGTGGCGCAGAACGCGGCCGATTGCCGCGCAGCGGCGGCGCGAGTCGTGGCAGAAATCGGCGGGCAGTTGCTTTCGGTGCGCGAATCGGGCGGTGAATGCGTGATCATTGTGCTCGTGCCGGGCAATGGCAGCGAGCGTCCCCGCAAGGTGACCATGCGGGTCGCCGGGTGATCGGCACCCGGCCGTCCGGTGGGGCGGTCGAGACATAAGCCGGTGCATGCAAGTTACGATACATATGGGAATACTGGGGGTAGGGCTTCATGCGCATTCTCGTCGTCGAGGACGATATCAATCTCAATCGCCAGCTGGTCGAGGCCTTGCATGAAGCGGGCTACGTTGTCGACAAGGCCTTTGATGGCGAAGAGGGCCACTTCCTCGGCGACACCGAGCCCTATGATGCTGTCATCCTCGATATCGGCCTGCCGGAGATGGACGGCATTACGTTGCTGGAAAAATGGCGGGCCTCGGGCCGGGTGATGCCGGTGCTGATCTTGACTGCCCGCGACCGCTGGTCGGACAAGGTTGCCGGTATCGATGCGGGCGCCGACGACTATGTCACCAAGCCCTTCCATGTCGAGGAAGTGCTCGCCCGCATCCGCGCGCTGATCCGCCGCGCCGCCGGCCATGCCTCGTCGGAAATCGTTTGCGGCCCGGTCCGCCTCGACACCAAGAGTTCCAAGGCCGTGGTCAACGGCGTGACGCTGAAGCTCACCTCGCACGAATACCGGCTCCTGTCCTACCTCATGCACCACATGGGCGAGGTCGTGTCGCGCACCGAACTGGTCGAGCATCTCTACGATCAGGATTTCGACCGCGACAGCAACACGATCGAGGTTTTCGTCGGCCGTCTGCGCAAGAAGATCGGCATCGACATGATCGAGACCGTGCGCGGCCTAGGCTACCGTATCCAAGCCCCTGCTGCATGAAGATCCGCTCGCTCACCGCGCGCGTCCTCCTGCTCGCCACCCTCTGGTCGGCGCTGTCATTTGTGACGATCGCGGTGGCGATTTCCACCCTCTACCGCGAGGGTGTCGAACGCGGCTTCAACAATCTCCTGCGCGCCCAGCTCTATAACGTCGTCAATTCGGTCTCTATCGGCGACGGCGACAGCCTTGCCGGCAGTCCGGCGCTTGGCGATCTCCGGTTTTCCCAGCCCGAGACCGGCTGGTACTGGCTGGTCGAGCCGCTGGGGAACTACGCGACGGCGCCACTGGCGTCCGCGTCGCTCGGCATGGCCAATCTCGCTGTTCCGGGCCTCGACGAGACGCCGTTCGACGAGAATTACGAGCGCTTCTATGAAATGGACGACAGCGTCGGAAACCGCATCCGCGTCGTCGAAACCGAGGTCGTTCTCGACGACCAGGGGCGGGCGGCGCGGTTTCGCGTTTCCGGCAATCTGGAAGTCATCGAGGAAGAAATCGCCTTCTTCAGCAACCGGCTCTATGCGGCGCTCGCCGTGGTCGGCATCGGTGGCCTGATCGTCAATGGTCTCGCCATTCTCTACGGCCTGAAGCCGCTCGATCGTGCCCGCCGGGCGCTGGAGCGCATCCGCCGCGGCGAAGCGGAGCGCATCGAGGGTGAATTCCCCCGCGAGATCCAGCCGTTGGCCAGCGAGATAAACGCGCTGATCGAAAGCAACCGGCGCCTAGTCGAGCGCGCCCGCATGCAGGTCGGCAATCTCGCCCATTCGCTGAAAACGCCGATCGCCGTGCTGCTCAACGAGGCGCGCACGCTCGACAAGACCCATGCCGAGGTGATCAGCAGCCAGGCGGAAGCGATGCAGGCGCAGGTCGGCTCCTATCTCAACCGGGCGCGCATTGCCGCCCAGCGCGACAGCGTACTGGCCAGGACGGACGCCCTGCCTGTGCTGGAGCGCCTGGTGCGGGTGATGCGCAAGCTGAATGCCGAGATCGATTTTGTCCTGGAGGTCGCACCCGATCTGACCTTCGCCATGGAACAGCAGGATGTCGAGGAAGTCGTCGGCAACCTGCTCGAAAACGCCTCGCGCTTTGCAAAGACCCGTGTGGTGACCCGCATTACCGCAACGCCGCCCGCCGAAGGCGCGCAGGACGGACGACGCAGCTGGGCCGAGGTGACGGTCGAGGATGATGGACCGGGGTTGTTGCCCGAACAGATCGGCGAGGCGCTAAAGCGCGGCCGTAGGCTCGACGAGAGCAAGCCGGGAACCGGACTCGGTCTGTCGATCGTCAAGGAGATTTCCGGCGAATATCAGGGCAGTTTTGGCCTGTCGCGCGCCGAGATCGGCGGACTTCGCGCACAAGTGACCCTTCCGGCTGTGACAAAGGACACTGCGTGATCAATTTTCCTATGAGATTACATAGAGCTATGAAATTATGGCGGTGGGCCGTAAAGATGCGATGTGTTTGACACAGCAAAGCGGATACCGTGGTAATGCTTGAACGTTTCGATGAGACTTGGACTGGTGTGATGGGTGTTTCGCGATTTGGGTCCGCAGCAGTCGCCGTCGTGGCGATGATGGCGCTTTCGGCTTGCACCACGACGGGTGGCAAGGAGGGGGCTTCGGCAAAGACTGATTCCGCCGTGTATATTGCAGCCCTTCAGGGTGGCATCGTCTCGCGCACCGGTGTCAAACTGTCGAAGAGTGAAACGCAGCGGGCACTTGAGGCCGAATACCGAGCTCTGGAGGCGTCAGCCGGCGGTCAGCCGGTGATCTGGGCAGGCAGCAGCGTCAGCGGCCAGGTGGTGGCGGCGGCTCCCTATCAGGTTGGCAAGCAGAATTGCCGCCAGTTTACCCACAAGCTGAACGACGGTGGACGCGAGATCCAGGCCCGCGGCGTTGCCTGTCGCAATGCCAACGGCACATGGACGCCGCTGAGCTGACGCGGACCTGACACCGCTGGCATCACACAGGCCCGAGTTCAGGCTGATGGCGGCTTCGCAGGCGACGAAAACCGCGTGTGGAATTGCGCTAGGTCAAAGTTGGCCCGCAATCGCTCGCCTATAGATCGCTCTTGCGGCCAAACGCCTCAACTTTGTGTCATTGGCCGTTTGTCTGTTGGAATGCGACCTGCGTTGCAGTAATTGGGCCTCATGCTGTTCTGGATCCTATCCGCCTTGTTGACGGTTGCCGTCGCTGTCCTGCTCCTGCTGCCGCTGATGCGCGCGGGAGCCCGTACCCATGGTGACGACGAAGGCGAGGCCGCTGTCTACCGCGACCAGCTGCGCGAACTCGAGAGCGACAAGGCAGGCGGGCTGATCTCGACCGAGGATGCCGCCTATGCCCGCGCGGAAATCGGACGCCGGCTTCTGGCTGTCTCTGCGGTGGAGAATGCCGCAGAGACGGACGGTGCTGGACCGGAGCCGACCGCCGCCCCGGCGAGGCGCAAGGCCTATGCCCTGTCGCAGGCCTTCATTATCCTCTGTCTTCCCGCCATCGGGCTCTATGTCTATCTGCTGACCGGCAGTCCGGGCACGCCGGCAGCGCCGCTGGCGGCGCGCATCGAGAACCCCGGCGACGACGTGACGCTTTTGATCGCCAAGGTCGAGCGGCATCTGGCGACCAGTCCCGAAGACGGCGCCGGCTGGGACGTCTTGGCACCGGTCTATGTGCGGGTAGGGCGCCTGGCCGATGCCGAGCTTGCCTATCGCAATGCCATCCGGCTGCTCGGACCAGGCGCCGACCGCATGAACGGGCTTGCCGAAACGCTGGTCACGCTCAATGACGGCATCGTCACCGAGAATGCACGCCAGGCCTTTGAGGCATCGGTCAAACTCCAGCCAGACAACCCGCGCGCCGATTATTATCTGGCGCTCGCTTTGGAGCAGGCCGGCCGCAAGGAAGATGCTCTGGTCGCATTCCAGAACATCGCCAAGGCATCGCCGCCGACGGCCCCGTGGGTGGACCTGATCAACCGGCATATCGAAGTCAACAGTTCCGGCATGCCGCTTGCCGATGCGCCGGCAGCACCGGTGGCCGAAGTGGGCAGCGCCAAGCCGCTCGGTGCACCGACGGCAGAGGATGTGACGGCCGCTCAAGCCATGTCCGAAGGCGACCGGTCCCAGATGATCCGCGGCATGGTCGACAGTCTCGACGCCAAGCTGAAAGAGGATCCGAACAATTTCGAAGGCTGGATGCGGCTGGTCCGTTCTCATGCCATGCTCAAGCAACCGGACCGCGCCGTTGAAGCACTGAAGGAGGGCCTGAAAACCTTCCCGGCTTCGGGCGCTGAAGGCCAGCAACTGATCGCGGCTGCGCGCGATCTCGGCCTTTCTGTCGAGGAGATCGTACAATGACCCGCAAGCAGAAGCGTCTCGCCGTGATCGCCGGCGGCATGGGCTTCATCCTGACGGCGGTGCTTCTGGTGATGTTCGCCTTTGGCCAGTCGATCGCCTATTTCTACATGCCGTCCGACATCGCCACCAAGGGCGTCGGCCCTGATACCCGCATCCGCCTCGGCGGTCTGGTCGCCGAGGGCTCGGTGGTGCGCAGCGAGGGATCGACGGTGAAATTTTCGGTCACCGACGGCAATGGTACCGTGCCGGTAATGTATACCGGCATCCTGCCCGACCTGTTCCGCGAGGGGCAGGGGGTGGTGACCGAAGGCATGTTTACCGCCGGAAGCCAGGTGTTTGTCGCCGATACCGTGCTGGCCAAGCATGACGAGAACTACATGCCGAAGGAAGTTGCCGACCGCCTGAAACAGGACGGCGTCTGGCAGGGCGGGGAAAAGACCCAATGATCATTGAGCTTGGCCACTATGCCCTGGTTCTGGCGCTTGCCACCTGTCTGGTGATCTCGGTGCTGCCGGTGATCGGCGCACGGCGCGGAGACGCGGCCCTGATGGCGGTCGCGACCACCGGCACCTATGCGCTGTTTGGCCTTGTCGCCTTTTCCTTCGGGGTGCTGACCTGGGGTTATGTGGTCTCCGACTTCTCGGTGCAGAACGTCTACGAAAACTCCCATTCGATGAAGCCGATGATCTACAAGATCTCCGGTGTCTGGGGCAATCACGAGGGCTCGATGATGCTCTGGGTGCTGATCCTGACGCTGTTTTCGGCGATGGTCGCCTTTTTCGGCACCAATCTGCCGGATCGCCTGAAGGCCAATGTGCTTTCGGTGCAGGCTTGGATCACGACGGCGTTCACGCTGTTCATCCTCCTGACATCGAACCCGTTCGTGCGCCTGTCGCCGGTGCCGGCCGAAGGCCAGGACCTCAATCCGGTGCTGCAGGATATCGGCCTCGCCATCCATCCGCCGCTGCTCTATCTCGGCTATGTCGGCTTCTCCGTGTGTTTCTCGTTTGCCATCGCAGCATTGATCGACGGCCGCATCGATGCTGCCTGGGCGCGCTGGGTCCGGCCCTGGACGCTGACCGCCTGGACCTTCCTGACCGCCGGTATCTCGATGGGCTCCTACTGGGCCTATTACGAACTCGGCTGGGGCGGCTGGTGGTTCTGGGATCCGGTCGAAAACGCCTCCTTCATGCCCTGGCTTGCCGGCACGGCACTGCTGCATTCGGCGCTGGTCATGGAAAAACGCGACGCGCTGAAGATCTGGACGGTGCTGCTCGCCATCATCGCCTTTTCGCTGTCGCTGCTCGGCACTTTCCTGGTGCGCTCGGGCGTCCTGACCTCGGTGCATGCGTTTGCCACGGATCCCACCCGCGGCATCTTCATTCTCTGCATCCTGATCATCTTCATCGGCGGCGCGCTCACCCTGTTTGCCCTGCGCGCACCGACACTGAAGGCCGGTGGCCTGTTCCAGCCGATTTCGCGCGAAGGAGCACTGGTCCTCAACAACCTGATCCTGACCGTCTCGGCCGCGACCGTCCTGATCGGCACGCTCTATCCGCTGCTGCTCGAAACGCTGACCGACGAGAAGATCTCGGTCGGCCCGCCTTTCTTCAACCTGACCTTCGGCTTCCTGATGGCGCCGCTGCTGCTGGCAGTGCCCTTCGGGCCGATGCTCGCCTGGAAGCGCGGCGACCTGCTGGCGGCCCTGCAGCGGCTGTATCTGGCGGCCGGACTGGCGCTGGTGGCGGGACTTGTTCTGTTTTATGCCGAAAACGGCGGCCCGGTTCTGGCCGTTGTCGGTCTCGCCATGGCCTTCTTCCTGATTTTTGGGGCGCTCGCCGATCTCTGGTTTCGTGCGGGATTCGGCAAGCAGACGGCGTCGATCGCCTGGAGCCGGCTGAAGGGCCTGCCGCGCTCGGCCTTCGGCACCTCGCTTGCCCATATGGGGCTCGGCATCACCGTGCTTGGCATCGTTGCGGTCACGACCTTCGAGACGGAAACCGTGGTCGAGATGAAGCCGGGCATGACCGCCGAGGCCGGTGGGTTCGTGTTAACATTTGACGGCATGCGGGCTGGCCAGGGGCCGAACTATACCGAGGACCGCGGCCATTTCACCATCCGCAAGGCTGGCGTCGCGGTTGCCGATGTCTGGTCCTCCAAGCGGCTTTATACCGCGCGGCGCATGCCGACGACCGAAGCCGGCATCGTCACCTTCGGGCTCAGCCAGCTCTATGTCTCGCTCGGCGACCCGATGGCCGATGGCGGCCTGGTCGTGCGCATCTGGTGGAAGCCGTGGATCCTGTGCATCTGGCTCGGCACCGTGGTGATGATGGCCGGCGGTGTCGTGTCGCTGTCGGATCGGCGGCTGCGTGTCGGCGTGCCGAAGCGGCGCGCCAAGGTCGTAGCACCGGTGCCGGGACAGGTGGCGGAGGCGGCGGAATGAAGGCCTGGTTTCAGAAGATTGCCCCTCATCCGGCTGCTGCCACCTTCTCCCCGCAAGCGGGGAGAAGGGCGAACCCGTTGACGCCCGCGATCCCCTCTCCCCGCTTGCGGGGAGAGGGTCAGGGTGAGGGGCAAAGACGTCTGGCACTGCAGCGGATCTTCCTCCTCCTCGTCCTTCTGTTCGCCCCCATCCATGCCTTCGCCGTCAATCCCGATGAGGTGCTGGCCGATCCCGCCTTGGAACATCGGGCGCGGACCCTGTCGTCGGAATTGCGCTGCATGGTCTGCCAGAACCAGTCGATCGACGATTCCAATGCCGAGCTTGCCCGCGATCTGCGGCTTGTCGTGCGCGAGCGGCTGGTCAATGGCGATAGCGATGAGCAGGTTCTTGATTATGTCGTGTCGCGATACGGTGAATTCGTGCTGTTGAAGCCGCGGCTGAGTGCCAAGACGCTGATCTTGTGGGGTGCGCCGGCCGCGCTCGCACTCGTCGCCCTGATCGTTGCCGTCTTTTACGCCCGCCGCCGGGCCAATGATCGTGATCCGGCGGAGAAGCTGTCGGCCGAGGAAGAGGCGCGGCTTGGCAGGTTGATGGACGGGGATTAGGCCAAAGTTCGCAGGAAACTTTCAGCCAAGATTACGAAGAATTCATCTGCCGTACAGTTCGCAGTAAGGTGGCAGCCCCTATATCTTTCTTCATCCACCGCTTCAAAACCGCCGATAGCCGGCGGCTCCAGTCGGAAGAAATGATGAAGGTAAGATCCATGACCGAGACTAAAGATCGTTCAAACTTCAAGAAGATCCTGAAGAATTCGACCGTTGCCGGCCTGGCCGTCGCGATGATGGTCGGTGCAGTTCCGCTTGTTGTGCTCAATGCCTATGCCGAGCCAGTCACCGTGACCGCGCCGCAGGTTCCGAGCTTCAGTGATGTCGTGGCTGCGGTGCAGCCGGCCGTCGTGTCGGTCCGTGTCCAGTCGAACATCCAGAACACGTCCAACGACGAAAGCAATTTCTCCTTCAACTTCGGTGGTCGTGATTTCAACGACCTGCCGGACGATCATCCGCTGAAGCGCTTCTTCAAAGAATTCGGCGGTCCGGGCGGCCCGGGTGGCCCGAATGAGGAAGCGCGTCCGCCGCGCGGTCCCAAGGGTCACGGCCGTCACGAGGGTCGCCTGCGTCCGACCTCCCAGGGCTCCGGCTTCTTCATCTCTGAGGACGGCTATATCGTCACCAACAACCACGTCGTCGACGAGGGTGCTGCCTTCACCATCGTGATGAACGATGGCAAGGAGCTCGATGCCAAGCTGGTCGGCAAGGACAGCCGCACCGATCTCGCCTTGCTCAAGATCGAGAACCCGAAGCAGAAGTTCACCTATGTGAAGTTCGCCGATGACGAGAAGTCCCGCGTCGGTGACTGGGTCGTGGCTGTCGGCAACCCGTTCGGCCTTGGCGGCACGGTCACCGCCGGTATCATCTCGGCCCGTGGCCGCGACATCGGCTCCGGCCCCTATGACGACTACCTGCAGATCGACGCTGCGGTGAACCGCGGCAATTCCGGTGGCCCTGACTTCAACCTGAGCGGCGAAGTCGTCGGCATCAACACCGCGATCTTCTCGCCGTCCGGCGGCAATGTCGGCATCGCCTTTGCCATCCCGGCTTCCGTTGCCAAGGATGTCATCGAAAAGCTGAAGGATGGCGGCACCGTCGAACGCGGTTGGCTCGGTGTACAGATCCAGCCGGTGACCGACGATATCGCCGACTCGCTCGGCCTGTCGGAAGCATCGGGTGCGCTGGTCGTGTCGCCGCAGGCGGGTTCGCCAGGTGAAAAGGCCGGTATCAAGCAGGGTGACGTGGTGACTGCCGTCAACGGCGAGCCGGTCAAGGATCCGCGCGATCTCGCCCGTCGCATCGCAGCCTTTGCCCCTGACACCACCGTCGATGTCGCTCTGTGGCGCGAAGGCAAGGCAACCGAGGTCAAGGTCAAGCTCGGCGAACTACCGACCGAACAGGCCTCGGCTACCGAAGGCACCGAAGAAGATGCCGCACCGGCGCCGGCCGTCGAGCAGGAACTGGCCAATCTCGGCCTTTCCGTTCGCCCGTCTGAAGACGGCAAGGGCCTCGCCATCGTCGATGTCGATCCGGACAGCGACGCTGCCGACAAGGGTATGAAGGCCGGCGAGACGATCACCTCGGTCAACAACCAGGAAGTCTCCTCGGTTGCCGACGTCCAGAAGGTCGTCGACCAGGCGAAGAAGGACGGACGCACCCGCGCCCTGTTCCAGGTTCAGTCGGAAAGCGGCAGCCGCTTCGTCGCACTGCCGATCAACCAGGGCTGATCACGCGGCCTATGTGTAGAGGGCGCCGACGGTATCTTAACCGGGCGGCGCCCTTTTCTATTCCGGCATGACCGGGACCTTGGTCACGCGCCTGGCTTAGCCAAGGACGGGGCCAGTGATTGGGCCAAGGACTGGACCCACGATTGGGCCAGATACATGGCCACAGACCCGGCGAGACAGCCGGGACGAAGGACAGGGATACACAGCATGATCACCGACGAAACGACAGCCGTGCAAAGTGGTGAAACCGGTTGGACGGATGCGACAGCCGGCGCTAATGTCGCCCACATGAAAATACTGGTGATTGAAGACGATCTCGAGGCTGCGGCCTATATGACGAAGGCTTTCCGCGAGGCCGGCATCGTCGCCGATCATGCGAGCGACGGCGAAAGCGGTCTGTTCATGGGATCGGAGAATACCTATGACGTGATGGTGGTCGACCGCATGCTGCCGCGCCGCGATGGCTTGTCCGTGATCACCGAACTGCGCAAGCGCGGCGTCGACACGCCGGTGCTGATCTTGTCGGCGCTTGGCCAGGTCGACGACCGCGTCACCGGGCTTCGCGCCGGCGGCGACGATTATCTGCCCAAGCCTTATGCCTTTTCCGAACTGCTCGCCCGTGTCGAGGTTCTTGGCCGCCGCAAGGGCAAGCCCGAACAGGACATGGTCTACCGCGTCGGCGATCTGGAACTCGACCGGCTCTCCCACGAAGTGAAGCGCGCCGGCAAGGACGTGCTGCTGCAGCCGCGCGAATTCCGCCTGCTCGAATATCTGATGAAAAACGCGGGACAGGTGGTGACCCGCACCATGCTGCTCGAAAATGTCTGGGATTACCACTTCGATCCGCAGACCAATGTCATCGACGTGCATGTGTCGCGCCTGCGCTCGAAGATCGAGAAGGATTTCGACCGGCCGTTGCTGAAAACAGTGCGCGGTGCCGGCTACATGATCAAGGACGAAGGCTGACATGCCGGTGAAAAGCCGTTTGGGCGTGTTGTTCAAGTCGACGGCCGTCAGGCTGTCTGCGCTCTACATCCTGCTCTTTGCCCTCTGTGCGGCATTCCTCGTGTTTTACGTGACGGGCCTTTCCGAGCGCATCCTCAACAACCAGACCCGCGAAAGTCTGAAAGAGGAAGTGCAGGAGATCGAGAAGGCCTATGAGCGGGGCGGGGTCACCCAGCTTCTGCGCACCATGGAACGGCGCGCCCGCCAGCCGGGCGCAAATCTTTATGTCATCGCCGGGCCGAACGGCGAGATCGTTGCCGGCAATGTCGCCTCCGTCCAGCCGGGCGTCTTCGACGAAGAGGGCTGGACGGGATTTCCCTTCCGCTACGAGCGCTACGACGACAGCGGCGGCGTGAAGCGCCATCTGGCGACCGCGCATGTGTTTTTCCTCGACAACGGCTTTCGCGTGCTGGTCGGGCGTGATCTCGGCGAACCGAGCAAACTTCGGCTATTGGTGCGCCAGGCCCTGATGGTGGCCCTGCTGATCATGGGCATCGGAGCCGTGGTGATCTGGTTTGCCATCGGCCGCAATGCGCTGAAACGCATCGACCGCGTTTCGGCCGCAAGCCAGAAGATCACCGCGGGCGACTTGTCGCAGCGTCTGCCGGTTTCCGGCTCGGGCGACGAATTCGACCGGCTGTCCTCGTCGCTGAACGGCATGCTGGGCCGTATCGAGCAGTTGAACGAGGGGTTGCGCCAGGTCTCCGACAATATTGCCCATGACCTGAAGACTCCCCTGACGCGGCTGCGCAACAAGGCGTCCGATGCACTGTCGGCCGTGGACGAGAGCGCCAAACATGCCGCGCTGGAAGCGATCATCGTCGAATCCGACCAGTTGATCCGCACCTTCAACGCATTGCTGATGATTTCACGCGTCGAGGCCGGCTCGATTGCCGCCGAACTGACGGATATTGATCTTTCCGCGATTGCCGCCGACAGCGCCGAACTCTACGAGCCGGTGGTCGAAGAGGCCGGACAGCAGATGGTCTGCGACATCGCGCCCGGGCTTTCCGTGCGTGGCAACCGCGAGCTGATCGGCCAGGCGATCTCCAACCTGATCGACAATGCCATCAAGTATGGCGCGATCAAGCCTGAGGCGAGCAAGTCCGAGGCGAGCGACTCGGAAGCGGCGCAGTCTGACGGCGTGGTTGAGCCACCCCCGGCAATCACGGTCAGGGTTGCGCGAGGTGCGTCAGGCGTCGAGATTTCCGTTTCCGACCAGGGGCCGGGCGTACCGGCAGACAAGCGGGCCGAGGTGGTCAAGCGCTTCGTCCGGCTCGACAAGAGCCGTTCCAAGCCGGGCACGGGCCTTGGTCTGTCGCTGGTCGAGGCGATCATGGCCCTGCATGGCGGCCAGCTTGTGCTGTCCGATACGCGCAGCGGCGACGAAGCCGCGCCCGGCCTGACGGCCACCATGGTCTTTCCCGGCATGAAGCCATAACCTGCCTGCGCTTGAGAGATTCGGCGAGATCTCCGGCGCAAGGGAAGGGAGGCTCATGCGATGGTGCAGCAAACTGGGGTGCAGCAAACTGGGGCGAAGCAGGCGGCAAGGCGACTGGTCGATGTATCGGACGGGGTCATTCGGCCATTCAATCAGACGGAACTGAAGGCTGCCACCGCGACGCTGAAGGATCTCGCCAGGCAGGAGCCGGTGATTGCCGAGCTGATGGCCGGCGAGACAGCGCTGCGGACCTTTATCGCCAATGCACTGACGCTGTCTCCCTACCTGCGCGATATCGCCAATCTCAAGCCGGCGCTTATGGCGGAGGCGATCAGTCAGCCGCTGGAACCGCTGCTTGCGACGGCCGTCGCCGAGGCAAGGGCGGCCTGGGTTCCCAGCGCAGACGGCATCGTTCCGACCGAAGCCGAGGTGATGACGCGGCTGCGCAATGCCAAGCGTCGGGTTTCCTTCCTGACCGCACTGGCCGATCTCGCCCGAATCTTTGACGCACGCAACACGACGGCCTGGCTGAGTGCTGTGGCCGATGCAACAGTGGCCGCCGCCATTGATCATCTGCTGCTGGCCGGGCATCAGGCCGGCAAGCTGACGCTGCGGGACATGGGCGCGCCGGCTGCGGGCAGCGGCCTGATCGTGCTCGGCATGGGCAAGCTTGGCGCCTGTGAACTCAACTATTCCTCCGATATCGATCTCGTCGTCTTCTTCGATCCGGATGCAGGCATCCTGAAAAGTCCCGATGACGCGACCGAAACCTATGGCCGGATGATGCGCCGGCTGGTGCGCATCCTGCAGGAGCGCACGGCCGACGGCTATGTCTTCCGCACCGACCTCAGGCTCAGGCCCGATCCGGGCTCGACGCCGCTCGCCGTGCCCGTCGAGGCGGCCCTGATCTATTACGAGGGCCGCGGCCAGAACTGGGAACGTGCCGCCTATATCAAGGCGCGGCCGGTCGCCGGCGACCTGAAGGCCGGCGAGGGCTTCCTGCGTGAACTGACGCCCTTCGTCTTCCGCAAATATCTCGACTATGCGGCGATCGCCGACATTCATTCGATCAAGCGGCAGATCCATGTGCACAAGGGCCATGGCGCGATCGCGGTGAAGGGCCATAACGTCAAGCTCGGCCGCGGCGGCATTCGCGAGATCGAGTTCTTCGCCCAGACCCAGCAGCTGATCGCCGGCGGCCGCATGCCGGACCTGCGGCTGCGTCCGACCGAGGCGGCGCTAAACGCGCTCGCCGGTGCCCACTGGATCGATCCGGTGACGGCGGAGGAACTGACCGGCTGCTACTGGTTTCTGCGCGATGTCGAGCACCGCATCCAGATGGTGCATGACGAGCAGACCCATGTCCTGCCCGATACCGAGGCCGAGCTGAAGCGCATCGCCTTCATGCTGGGCTTCATCGACACCACGGCCTTTTCGACAAAGCTCGAAACCGTACTGAAGACGGTGGAGCGCCGTTATGCGCGGCTGTTCGAGAAGGAGGAGGGCCTGTCGAGCGCGACCGGCAACCTGGTCTTTACCGGTCAGAAGGACGATCCCGACACGCTGAAGACGTTGAAAGGCCTTGGCTTCGAGCGGCCGGAAGATATTTCCCGCGTCATCCGCACCTGGCACTATGGCCGCTACCGCGCCACGCAATCCGTCGAAGCTCGTGAGCGCCTGACCGAACTGACGCCGGACCTGTTGAAAGCCTTCGGCGAAAGCCGGCGTGCCGATGAGGCGCTGTTGCGCTTCGACAGTTTCCTGGCCGGGCTTCCGGCCGGCATCCAGCTGTTTTCCCTGCTCGGCAACAATCCGGCCCTGCTCGACCTCCTGGTCAACATCATGTCCTCGGCGCCGAGGCTTGCCGAAATCATCGCCGCCCGGCCGCATGTCTTCGACGGCATGCTCGATCCCGGCCTGATGGTCGAGATCCCCACCCGCGACTATCTGGCAAGACGCCTGTCCGCCTTTCTCGGCGGCTGCCGGCACTATGAGGAAATCCTCGACCGGCTGCGCATCTTTGCCGCCGAACAGCGCTTCCTGATCGGCATTCGCCTGCTCACCGGCTCGATCGCCGGCAGCCAGGCCGGCCGCGCCTTTACCGACCTTGCCGGGCTGGTGATCGATGAAGCGCTACGGGCGGTGATTGCCGAGATGGAACTGGCCCATGGACGCCTGCAGGGCGGGCGCGTGACGCTGGCCGGAATGGGCAAGCTCGGCTCCTATGAACTGACGGCGGGCTCCGATGTCGATCTGATCCTGCTTTATGAGCATGATGACGACGCGCATGAATCCGACGGACCAAAGCCGCTCGATCCCGTGCGCTATTACACCCGCCTGACCCAGCGGATGATCGCGGCACTGTCGGCACCGACGGCCGAGGGCGTGCTTTATGAGGTCGACATGCGGCTCAGGCCGTCCGGCAACAAGGGGCCGGTGGCCACACGGCTCCGCGCCTTTGCCAAATATCAGCGCGAGGAAGCCTGGACCTGGGAGCACATGGCGCTGTCGCGCATGCGGCTTCTGTGCGGCGATGCGTCGCTGATTGCCGAAGCCGAGGCGATCGTCGCCGAGATCATGGCGCTGAACCGCGATGAGGCCAAGACCGCCAAGGACGTCGCCGAGATGCGGGCGCTGATCGACAAGGAAAAGCCGCCGCGCGATATCTGGGACCTGAAGCTGATTGCCGGTGGCCTGATCGATATCGAATTCATTGCCCAGCATCTGGCGCTGGTTGCGGCAGTCCGCGGCACGCCGGTGCGCACCAATGGTCTTTCGACAGCGGAGGCGTTGAAGGCGCTGGCCTCGCTGATGGATCCGAACGATCTCGACATCTGCCAGCAGGCCTTGAAGCTCTACACGGATGTGTCGCAGGTGATCCGGTTGTGCATCGAAGGGCCGTTCGAGCCTGCCAAGGTACCAGCCGGCCTGACCGATCTGGTTGCCCGGGCCGGCGAAAGCCCGGATCTGAAACTGCTGGAGGCGGAGATCAAGCGGCTGTCCAAGGCGGTGCGCAAGGTCTTCAGCAGGGTTGTGCAGCGTAGCTGAGGCCATGACTGAAGCAAGCGGCCGGTGGAGTGTTCCGTTGTCGGCCGTCCTGCCGGCATGGGTGGTCAGGCCCGGCGGCGCATCGGCATGACGATCATGTCCGGGATACGCAGCGACACCACGGTGCCCTGACCTTCGCGGGAGCGGATCCGGAGCGATCCGCCATGCAGCGACACCAGCGAGCGCGAGATGGCAAGCCCGAGGCCGGAGCCGCCCTTCGACTTGGCATACTGGCTCTGCACCTGTTCGAACGGGCTGCCGATCTTGCTCAGGGCGTTTTTCGGGATGCCGATGCCGGTGTCGACGATCGATACGATCACCGCACCTTTGACCTTGTGGGCCCGCAACGAAATCTTGCCGCCGTCATTGGTGAATTTGACTGCATTCGACAGGATGTTGAGCAGGATCTGCTTCATCGCGCGACGGTCTGCGACGACCGACAGGCCATCATCGACACGCTGCGACACGGTGATGTTCTTTTCCAGCGCCGGGATGGCGGTGAGGCGCATGCTCTCTTCGATCAGCGGTCCGAGATCGATCGTCTCGCAACGGATCTTCATCTGCCCGGCCTCGATCTTCGACATGTCGAGAATGTCGTTGATGACGTTCAGCAGATGTTTGCCGCTTTCGTGGATGTCCTTGGCATATTCCTCGTATTTCGCCGAGCCGACCGGGCCGAACATGCCGGCGAGCAGGATTTCCGAGAAGCCGAGAATGGCGTTGAGCGGCGTGCGCAACTCGTGGCTCATATTGGCGAGGAATTCCGACTTGGCCTTGTTTGCCGCTTCCGCACGCTGCTTTTCGGCGAGATATTTCTCGTTGGCATCCGACAGTTCGGTCTTTTGCCGCTCTAGGATCTTCTGCGAGGACGACAGGTCGCCGATGGTCGCCATCAGGCGACGCTCCTGATCGCGCAACCGCTCCTGGTGGCGCTTGAGCAGGGTGATGTCGGTTCCGACCGAGACCAGACCGCCGTCACGGGTGCGCCGTTCGTTGATCTGCAGCCAGCGCTCGTCGGCAAGCTGCACTTCGGTGGTGCGCGAGGTGGTGCCGAGATCCGGATCGGCGATGCGGCGCTGGATGATCGGCCGCGAGGCCGAGCCGAGCACGCTGGCGCGTTCCGTGCCGGGCACGAGAATGCTGTCGGGCAGGCCATAGACCTTCTGGAAATGCGCATTGCACATCACCAGGCGATCATTCTTGTCCCAGAGCACGAAGGCTTCCGAAGTGCATTCGATCGCGTCGGCAAGGCGTTGGTCGGCTTCTGCATAGCGCTGGGCCAGACGGTGTTGTTCGGTGACGTCCATGGCGATGCCGATGACATGCAGGCAGCCGGTATTGGAGCAGATGATCTGGGCGCGGGCGCGCAGCCAGACATAATGGCCCTGGGCATGGCGCATGCGAAAGACCTGGTCGATCTGGCGCGAGCTTCCGCGGCCGACCGAACGCGCCAGCGCATAGAGATTGCCGTCGGCCGGATGCATCAGGCGGGCCGCATCGGCAAAGGCCAATGGCTGGTTCGACGGGGCAAGGCCGAGCATTTCATACATCGAACGCGACCAGATCAGCTTGCGGCTCGACAGGTCGAAATCCCAGAGCCCGCAACGGCCGCGCGACAGGGCGGCCTCGACCCGCATGTTGGATTCGAGGAAGATGTCGTCGGCCTCGCGGGCCCGCCTAACCTGATGGAAATAGGCGTAGAGCACGACCAGCAGTGTCAGCGAGATACCGGCAAACAGCGTCACATTGAGCGACAGTTCGCGGCGCCAGAACTCGTTCACAGATTGCAGCGAATGGGCGGTGAGGATCAGCGCGCCATCGGTGCCGACAGGGGTCACGACGGCATAGT
>ERZ1034401.145-NODE-145-length-16953-cov-3.958871_pt1 | contig 16953 bp, 16 predicted proteins | sample MGYA00520601_ERZ1034401 | MGnify/ENA primary metagenome ERZ1034401 (study PRJEB33736, sample SAMEA104288476) | Azolla filiculoides | biome: Urban; feature: water surface; material: ditch water | place: Netherlands | collected 2014 ... | reverse complement strand
ATGCACATTCTGGCGACCGTGGTCTCGCGCCCGACCGCCGACCGCGCCATTCTCGATGCCGGCTCCAAGACGCTGACTTCGGATCTTCTCGGCTTTTCCGATTTCGGCCTGATCGTCGAATATCCGCAGGCGTCGATCACCGGCCTGTCGGAGGAGCATGGCACGGTCGACCTCTCCAAGGTGGAAGGCAAACGCCCCGAGATCGGCGAAAAGGTGCGCATCGTGCCGAACCACACCTGCGTCATCTCCAACCTGTTTGACAGTATGACTTTCCATCGCAATGGTTTGGTCACCAGGGTCGAAAACGTCGCCGCCCGCGGCCTCGTCTGGTAGCAAGGTTTCGGTTGCGGCACAGATCGATCTTCAGTTAGCCTCCGCGGCGGGAGGATCACTCATGTCGGACAAAGATCAGAAACCCCGAGCCAAGCCGCTACGTGGCGGCTGCATGTGCGGTGCCGTGGAATACGAGTCCGAAGATCGTTTCCTCTATGCGCTCAATTGCCATTGCTCGAAATGCCGCCGAACCACAGGCTCGGCGTTCAAGCCCATCGCGGGCCTAAATCCGGATGATTTCAGGATTGTCAACGGCAAGAAGGAACTGTTCACCCACGGCGATCCGGATGGCATCCATGACCTCCACTGTCGAACATGCGGATCACTGGTCTATTCCTGGATCGCCGAAAACGGCGGCGTGAAGATCCATATCCCGATGGGAACGCTGATGGACGCACCCTCGGCCCGTCCCACCATGCATATCTTCGTCGGATCGAAAGCACCGTGGTACGACATCAACGACGATCTGCCACAGTATCAGGGCTTTCCGTGAGGCACTTCTCGGCACAAACAAAAAAATGGCCCGCCCGAAGGCGGACCAGAGTTTAGGTCGGGGGACCTGAAACAAAGTCTTATTCGGCAGCGGTGACCGCCGCCGGAAGTTCCAGTGTGCGCCAATCGACCTGACGCTCCAGCGCCTGACCATTGCCGTCGAACAAATGGCAGTCCGCTGCCATGATGCCGGTGACCAGAGGCTCTTCCGCACGCACGGGTGCCGATCCCGGCAGCAGCGCGCAATAAGGTTCGCCTGATGGCAGGGCGGCATAAGCGATCGTATTGATGCCCAACCGCTCGATGACCGACGGAAGTACGGTGATGTTGACGTCGCCCCGCGCCAGCGTTGTGTGCTCCGGCCGAATGCCGAGTGTCAGTGTCTGGCCAACAAGGTCGGCCCGCGGTTCGACGGGCAGGGTAACGCTCTGGCCTTCATAGGAAACGGTCACGCCGATCGGATCGATGGAGGTGCAGGTCACCGGCACGAAGTTCATCTTCGGATTGCCGATAAAGCCGGCAACGAAAATGTTCTGCGGCTTGTGATAGAGTTCGAGCGGCGCGCCAACCTGGGCGATATCGCCAGCATTCAGCACGACGATGCGATCAGCCATGGTCATGGCCTCGATCTGATCGTGGGTCACGTAGATCATGGTTGCCTTCAGATCGCTGTGCAGCTTAGTCAACTCGATACGCATGTCGGCGCGCAGAGCAGCGTCGAGGTTCGACAACGGTTCGTCGAAGAGGAAGATCTTCGGCTCGCGCACGATCGCACGGCCGATCGCCACGCGCTGGCGCTGGCCGCCGGACAGTTGGCCCGGACGCTGCTCGAGGCGCTGGTCAAGCTTGAGGATTTTCGCCACCGCGCCAACCTTTTCGCGGATCGTCTCTTCGGGCAGTTTCTCGACTCTGAGTGGGAAAGCAATGTTCTCGAAGACGGACATATGTGGATAGAGTGCGTAGGACTGGAAGACCATGGCAATGCCGCGTTCGACCGGCGGCTTGTCGTTGACCCGCTCCCCGGCAATGACAATGTCGCCATCTGACGTGTCATCAAGACCCGCGATCATCCTGAGAAGCGTGGACTTGCCGCAGCCGGACGGGCCGACGAAGACAACGAACTCGCCGTCCTTGACCTCGAGGCTGACACCCTTGATCACGTCGAAATGTCCGAACGACTTTCGCACCTTGTTGAGAAATAGCTGTCCCACGACTTCTGTCCCCGTGCGCCGGCCAAATGACTGGACCGGCCAATTCATCATCAATCGAAAACCGCAGGCCGAAACCGGCCCGCGGAGCCTCGGTTGCCCGAGATTATTTATACTGCTCGAGCTCGCCGGCAGCCTTCTTCAGAGCATCGGCCGGTTCAGCCTTGCCGGTGACGACGGACTGGACCAGTTCGATGATGACGTTCTGGAAGCCCTTGTAGTCGGTGAACAGTGGCTCAGGACCACCGAAAGCGATACCGTCGATGAACGGCTTCCACGACGGGTCGGCCTTGACGAATTCGTCAACCTTAGGCGACGGACGCAACGGCGTGAGGCCAGCGCCGCCCTGCAGTTCGTATTCGCCCTGCGGACCCGGCGAAGTGATGAACTTGGCGAATTCGATCGCCTTTTCTTCAACGCCGGAACCCTTGAACACGGCCAGGCTGTCGGTGATCAGCAGCGTGCCTTCGCCCTTGGCGGCAGGGCCGAGCGGCAGAGCGGCAACGCCCCAGTTGACCTTGGTTTCCTTGAGACGGGCAGCAGCACCCGAGCCGGCCTGGATCATGCCGACCTTGCCGTCGAGGAAGATGGCGCGGATTTCGTTCTGCTCATAGGCGGTCGCGCCTTCGACGGAATAAGGCGTGATGTCCTTGTAGGCCTGGAGGGCTGCGAGAACTTCAGGGCTGTCGATCACGACCTTGTCGCCGTCGATGACCTTGCCGTTGTTGGTGTAAACCCAGTGCATGAACTGGTGCATGGTGTTGTCGAAGGTCTTGGCCGGCAGGCCGTAACCGGCAGTACCGGTCTTTTCCTTGATCTGCTTGGCAAAGGCGATTTCTTCGGCCCAGGTCTTCGGCGGGGTTTCCGGGTCAAGGCCGGCGGCCTTGAACAGGTCCTTGTTCCAGTAGAGTGCCTTGGTCGAGAAGGCGACCGGAACGCCCCACTGCGTGTCCTCGAAGGTCACGGTGTCGACGATGTTCGGATAGTAGGATGCCTTTTCGTCGTCGGTCATCGGAACCGGAACGATCAGGTCGTTCTGGGCGAATTCCTTCAGCGTGCGCGAGCCGACATAGGCCATGCCGACCGGCGTGCCGGCGACGGCGAGCGTCGTTGCCTTGTCCTGGCACTGTTCCCAGCCAACAACTTCCGGCGTGACCTTCCAGCCTTCGTTCTTGCCTTCCCATTCCTTGATATACTTCTCATGGATCGGGTCGATCTTGTCGCCGCAATAGATCCAGGAGATTTCCTGGTCGGCAGCCAGCGTGGTCAGTGCCGAGCTGGCCAGCAGGGCAAAAGAGCCTGCAAGCATGGTCAGTTTTCTTGTCATCGATAGTTCCCCTTTGTTGACAGGTTGAAGCGTCCGGTTGGCCCGAATTTTATTGGCAGCCTTACTTGATCGCCCCGGCGGTCAGACCGCTGACGAGATAGCGCTGCAGGAAGAAGATGACGATCATCGCGGGTGCGATGCCGACGAAGCTTGCGGCCATCAATTCGTTCCACACCACTTCCTGGCGGCCGAAATAGGCGAACAGCCCGATCGGCAGCGGCATGTATTCCGTCTTGGAGTTGAAGGTGAGCGCGAAGATGAACTGCTGTGCATAGGCGCCAATGAAGGTCGTGATCGCGACCACGGCGATGCCCGGCGTGGCGAGCGGCAGGACGACGCGCCGGAAGGTGTAGAAATAGCCAGCACCGTCGACATAGGCCGCCTCCTCCAACTCGCGCGGAATGCGCAGCATATAGGTGCGCAACAGCCAGATGGCAGTCGGGATGAGGAAGGCGACACCCGGCACGATCATGGCGAAATAGGTGTTGAGCACACCCATCGATCGCATCAGGCGGAAGAGCGGAATGAGCAATACGGCACCTGAGAACATGTTGACGGCGAGGAATGCCCCGAGCAGCTGGCCGCTGCCTTTGAACTCGAATCGCGCAAAAGCGTAGGACGCCGGCACCACCAGAATGAGCACGATGACGGTGGCGACTGTGGAGATGAAGAACGAATTGAAGATGTAGCGGGCAAAGCCAGGAACGCTCACCCACATAGTACGATAGGCCTCGAAAGAGCCGTTTTCCGGAAAGAACCGATAAGGCGAGGAAAACAGCTGGCTGAGCGGCTTCAGCGAAACCAGGAAACCTTCAACGAAGGGTGCGAGCACAAAGGTCAGGAAGACGGCGATGCCTGCATAGATACCGACGAGTTCATACCACTTGTAGCGATTGATGAGGGCTGTCTTGTCGTAGCTCATCGTGCGTGCTCCTGGGAAAGCCGGCTCGTGACGCGGAAATAGGCAAAGCAGAAGATCGACAGGAAGATGCAGATCAGCACGGCGCGTGCCGCACCCTCGCCGTATTTCTTCGACCCGATCGCCGTGTGATAGGTGTCGATGATCATCGTCGTCGTCTCACCGCTCGGGCCGCCGCGGGTCAGGATCCAGATGATGTCGAACGAGTTGAAGGTCGAAATAAGGGAAATCATCGACATGGTGATCATGGCGGGCAGGATCATCGGCAGGGTGATGCGACGGAATCGATAGGAACGACCGGCACCATCTGTCCACGCCGCTTCGTAAAGATCCTGGGGGATCGCCTGCATCGCCGCCATCATGTAGAGCGTCACCATCGGCACGCCGATCCACACGTCGGTAAACACCGTTGCCCAGAAGGCGGTCGATCCATAGGCAAGGAAGGCGACGGGGCCATCAACCACGTCCATGCGCTGGAGTACGCCGGAAATCATGCCGAACTGGCCGTTATACATCCAGCCCCACATGAAGATACCGATGGCCATCGGCACGATCCATGGCGGCATCGTCAAGATCCGAAACAGCGTCCGGCCGGGTACCGCAGAATTCAACATCGCGGCCCCGAAGGTACCGATGATCATTTTGATCGACACCGAAAAGAAGGTCCAGATGAAGGTCCGGACGATAACCGTGCCGAAGGTGTCATTGAAGATCTTCTCGTAATTGACCCATCCGACCCAATTGCTTGTCTTCTTCAACGAGGCATCGGTGAAGGACAGGATGAAGGTGTCGACCAGCGGATAGGCGACGATGACGGTGATATAGAGAAGAGCCGGCGCAATCAGCAGCCAGGCAAAGATGACAGCGCTTCGTCTGGCTTGCATCACATCGCCCCTTAAGCTGACTTAGCCTGGGCAATGCCCTGGCTCGTGCCGTGAAGGCAGGCATCGAAATGCTCGAATACCGGTTTCATGTCGATAACCTTGCGGCCGAGGCGAGCTTCGTCCATCGCCAGAGCCAGCATGCCAGCTTCGAGCGCGTCGATTGCCGAAACCGGCTGCTTGGCCCCCGTGCGAACGAAAGCGAGAACATCTTCCGCCATCTGCTCGTCTGCACCGTAGTGATGCGACGTTGCCGAAGGCGCGGAATAGGTGTTGGCAATCAGCTTCTCATTGGTGCGCGCATCATGCACATCCATGAAGCCACGGACGAAATCGCCTTCCGCCATGCCCTTCGAGCCCATGACGCAGAAGCGACGGAACTCGTCCGGAACATTGAGATTGGTATGGAAGGTCATCGACGCGCCGTTCTCGTATTCGACGATCGCGGTCTGGAAATCGATGATGTCGCCATCGCTGTCAAACACCTTGTCGGAACCCATCCAGCCGCTCGGCTTGCGATGATAGACTTCCATATCGTTGACGCCGTGATTTTCCGGCGCGTTCGACGGCACAAAACTCTTGCGGCCACCAAAGCTGGCGACGAAACGCGGGCGTGCGCCGACCACGCCGTTATAAAGGTCGAGGTCGTGGCAGCACTTTTCCAGCATGAAACCGCCGGCATACTGGCCGTAACGGCGCCAGTCGCGCATGAAGAATGCGCCATGATAGGGCTGGATATGCTCGGATGCCTCGATCGACACGACGTCGCCAAGCTTGCCTTCCGCCTGCGCCTTGCGCAGATCGCGATATAGAGGCGAATAGCGCAGTACCAGACCGACCAGCAGGCGGTCATGGCCATGGGTGTGCAGCAATGAGGCCAGCGCGTAGCTCTCCTCGATGGTCGTAACAATCGGCTTTTCGGTAAACACCGTCAGCCCGGCCTCGAGACCAAGACGGATATGGTCCAAATGAAGATGGTTGGGCGAACCGATCATCAGAAGGTCGAAAACCTCACCGGCGATCAGCGCTTCGGGCGTGTCATAGGCCTTGCCCGGCGAGATGCCGTTCTCAGCCAAGGTCGACATCCCAGCCGGAGCCGGATCGACATATCCGACGATCTGGAAATCTGGATCGAGCTCCTTGAACACCCGGCCCAGGTAGCCGAGGCGGAATCCGAGCCCGATAACGGCAACCTTCATGTGCTATTCCCCTGCTTTCGCAATTATTTTTCTTAGACTGCGTCAGAAACCGGCGATCGTCAACATCTAGTGGAAATTTTCATCAACTTATGAAAATCCTTTTCATGCACTCGATATCGCGATAACCTCCCGGCCTCACCCCGATCGATCAAGGATACATCGTCGCCGACGCACAACAACCTGATCAGGCACACACACCCTCGAACGACGGACAGACATGCCTCGGCAGTTCAAAAGTTAACAAACGATACCAAATAAATGCCAATCGTCCAGCGAGATTCGCCCGAAACGCCTGAATTATTGATAAATAGATGATTTTACGGCGATATTTCTGGCAGCAACAGGTTTTTGGCATTCAAGTGATGAAACCATTTGCGAAATAGGTGCTTGGTTGGTATCTTTTTAAGCAACTTACATTGGGAGGCTCGAGAAATGCGGATAGCGAAAAGCGTGGATTGCGCTTCCGGTGGCTGTTGGCCCGCTTGCCATCGTTTCGGTAAGGATCACCCATGAGCGCGACCCTTCCGCTGGATCAGCTGCAGGCCGTTCGTGGCGGTCCGCTTTATGTCAAGCTTCGCAAGATGATTGAGGACGCCGTGTCCTCCGGTCGCCTGAAGCACGGCGATGCGCTGCCTGCCGAACGCGACATTGCCGACGCGGCCGCGATCAGTCGCGTCACCGTGCGCAAAGCCATTGACGACCTGGTCAACGACGGACTGCTCGTTCGGCGGCGCGGCTCCGGCACGTTCGTCGTCAAGCCTGTGCCGCGCATGCAACAACCTCTGAGCCAGCTCACCTCGTTCACCGAGGACATGCGCCGGCGCGGCATGACGGCGGGATCGCACTGGATCGACCGTGGGCTATATTTTCCGACCGCAGAGGAAACCATGATGCTGGGTCTGGTCGGCGGCGCGAGGGTCGCCCGCATCGAGCGCATTCGCACCGCCAATGACATGCCCATCGCGCTGGAACGCACCAGCCTTCCCGACGATATCCTGCCAGATCCGGATGCCATGGACGATTCCCTCTATCTCCATCTGCGTCAGAGCGGCATCACCCCGGTACGTGCCAACCAGCGCATCTCTGCCGTCATCCTGAGGGATGACGAGACCAAGCTGCTTGGCGTGCCCCAGGGCTCCGCCGCGCTGTCCGTCCAACGTATCGCCTATCTTGAAACCGGCCGCGTGATGGAAATGTCGCGCGCGCTCTACCGCAGCGACGCCTATGACCTGGTCGCGGAACTGAGCATCGGATCTCCGTGACGCCGAACCTTGAAAGACCTGCAATGCTGACGAAAATGCGAGAAGAAATCGACGAGATCCCGGCAGCCGCAGCGCGCCTTCTGAAGGAATCGTCTGAAGCCATCGGCGCATGCGCGGATGCGCTGCGCCAAAAGGATCCCAGCGTCGTCGTGACGATCGCCCGCGGATCGTCCGACCATGCGGCCTATTTCCTCAAATATGCCATCGAACTGCAGCTCGGCCTGCCGGTGGCGTCCCTCGGCCCGTCGCTGGCATCCATCTACGAAGCGCCGATGAAGCTGAAAAACGCTGCGGCCTTTGCCGTGTCGCAATCCGGTGCAAGCCCGGATATCGTTGCCATGATGCGCGGTGCCAGGCTTGGCGGCGCGACAACGATCAGCCTGGTCAACACGCTGCCCTCGCCGCTTGGCGACGCTGCAACCATCGCCGTCGACATCAAGGCCGGCCCGGAAATCGCGGTCGCGGCGACCAAGTCTTTCGTCAATTCGATTGTCGCAGGTCTCGCCATCATCGCCGGCTGGAGCGAAGACAAGGAGCTGGAAAGCGCAGTCTCTCGCCTGCCGGAGCATTTTTCGCAGGCGCTCGAGCTCGACTGGAGCGCGCTGATCGAGCCGCTGACCAATGCAGACTCCCTCTATATGCTCGGCCGTGGCCCAGCGCTGGCGATTGCTGCGGAAGCGGCGCTGAAATGCAAGGAAACCTGTGAACTGCACGCAGAGGCCTATTCCTCTGCCGAAGTCCTGCACGGCCCGGTCTCGATCGTCGGCAAGAATTTCCCGGTCGTCGGATTTGCCGCCCGTGACAAGGCGGAAGCCTCGATTGCCCAGACCATGTCGAACCTGGCCTCCAACAATGCCGCCTGCTTCATCACCTCCGACAAAACCGACTGCGCAAACCGCCTGCCGTTTATCGAGACCGGCCATCCTTTGACCGATGCGCTGATGCTGATCGTTCCCTATTATGGCATGGTCGAATCGCTTTCGCGTGCAAGGGGCTTCAATCCCGATAAACCCGTCGCCCTTAAGAAAGTCACCCAGACCCGATGACTGCCGTTTTCGCCATAACCGCCAGCCGCATCTTCGATGGTCAGAACTTTCACCAGGACGCAGCTCTTGTCGTCGACGGCAGCAAAGTCGGCGCCGTCATGCCACAATCGAAACTGCCGGCCGGCATGAAGACGCTTCCGGTCGGCAACGGCCTGATTGCACCGGGCTTCATCGATCTGCAGGTCAACGGCGGCGGTGGCGTGCTGTTCAACAACCAGCCGGATGTCACTGGTATCGAGACGATCTGTGCAGCCCATGCCCGTTTCGGCACGACGGCCCTGATGGTCACCCTGATCACCGATGTTCCTGCCATCCGCAACACCGCAGTCGAGGCCGGTTGCCAGGCGGCGCAAGATGCTGTGCCGGGTTTCCTCGGCCTGCATCTGGAAGGCCCGCATCTCTCGGTCGCCCGCAAGGGAACCCACGATCCAGCCTTGATCCGACCGATGACCGAAGACGATCTCGTCTATCTGGAGAGCAAGGCCGGCAAATTCGGCCTAGCTATGATGACCGTGGCCCCGGAAAGCGTCACGCCTGATCAGGTCCGCCGCCTCGTCGCGGCCGGCTACCACATCAGTCTCGGCCACACCGATTCCGAATGCGCAGCAATCGCAGCATATGTCGATGCGGGCGCAACGCTGGTAACCCATCTGTTCAACGCCATGAGCCAGCTCGGCAACCGCGAGCCAGGTCTGGTCGGCGCCGGCCTTTCTTCGCCTGCGCTGCATTGTGGCCTGATCGCCGACGGCTTCCATGTCGATCCGGTCACCATGCAGGTGGCGCTCGCCGCCAAACAAGGCCCGGCCCATATCTTCCTCGTCACCGATGCCATGTCGACCATCGGCACCGACAGCACCGGCTTCGACCTCAATGGTCGTGCGGTCTATCGCCGTGACGGCCGGCTCCCCCTGGCAGACGGCACGCTCGCCGGCGCCGACATCGACATGCTCTCCTGCGTGCGCTTCGCCCATGAACGCCTCGGCCAGCCTCTCGAGGAGGCATTGCGCATGGCCAGCCTCTATCCGGCACAAGCAATCGGTGCAGATCGCAAGGGCAGCCTGGCGGCCGGAAACGACGCCGATTTCATCGTCCTCAGCGAAGATCTCGACCTCCTCTCAACCTGGATCGGGGGCGCTTGCGTCCATGAGGCCGAGGCCGAACGCCGGAAAGCCAGCGCATGATCGTCTGTTTCGACATCGGCGGCACCGCCATCAAGGGTGCCGTGGCTTACAGTGCCGACGATATCCGCCCGTTTCCCCGCCATCCGACACCGATCCATGACTTCGACGCCTTCGTCGCGACGCTGGCTTCCGTCATTGCCGAGGCCGGGGCACGACCGGACTGCGTCGCGATCTCGATTGCCGGCGTGATCGACCCCGACACTTCGAATGCCGTCGTTGCCAATATACCATGCATCCATGGGCGACCGTTGCAAGCCGATCTCGAACAGTGCCTTGGCCTGCCCGTGATAATTGCCAATGACGCCGATTGTTTTGTCCTCGCCGAGGCCAGCATCGGTGCGGCCAAGGGGCATCGCGTCGTTTTCGGCATCATTCTCGGCACCGGCGTCGGTGGCGGTCTGGTTATCGATGGCAAGCTGATCAACAGCGACGGCGGTTTTGCCGGCGAGTGGGGCCATGGCCCCATTTCCGCAACCGAAGCAGGTGATCCGCCAGCCCGCATTCCACGGTTCCAGTGCGGCTGCGGACAGAAGGGGTGCATTGATGCGATCTGCAGCGCGCGCGGACTGGAGAAACTGCACCAGCATCTGCATGGCGAGGCGCTGACCAGCGAGGAAATCCTGTCGGACTGGCAAAAGGGCGATCCGCTGGCCGAACGCACCATCGACGTCTATGTCGACATCATCGCCGATCCGCTGGCGCTGGTCATCAACTTGACGGGGACGACGATCCTGCCGGTCGGTGGTGGGCTGTCGAACGTTCCGGCTCTGATTTCCGCCATCGACACCACCGTGCGAACCCGCATCCTGCGGCGTTTCGAAAAACCGATCGTCATTCCAGCCGAATGCCGCGTCGAGCCCGGCCTGATCGGCGCTGCCGTGCTCGGCCTGAGTGCGGCCAGGGACATGGGTTCACGCCTGAGGACCATTTGATGGACATGCTGGTCAAGCTCTACGATTTGCAGCCCGATGCCGGTCTCGATCGACGAATGGCCAATCAGGATATCAGGCTACGCCGAGCGCTGGTCCCGGAACTGAAGTCGATCTGCGACTGGATCGAACCACGTTTTGGTTCCGGCTGGGCAGCCGAGGCGACAGCCGCCATCATGCGCCAGCCGGTCACCTGTTTCATCGCACACCAGGGGCCCGTGCTGCTCGGTTTCGCCTGTCATGATGCGACGATGAAGGGCTTCTTCGGCCCGACCGGCGTCGACGAGGCAGCACGCGGCAAGGGCGTCGGGCATGCTCTGTTGATCACCACGCTGCTCGACATGCATGCCCAGGGCTATGCCTATGCGATCATCGGCGGTGCCGGACCGATGGAATTTTATCAGAAGAGCGTCGGCGCGGTGCCGATCGAGGGCTCTAAGCCCGGCATCTATCGCGGCATGATCCCGACCGCAGCCCCGAGCGGCGTCTCGGGTTAGGTTTCAGCCGAGCTCAAGCGTCGTGATCGCAAACACGCCATCCGCTTCCACAGCCGGCGGTGCTCCGCGATACATGCGCGCCGTCATGAAGCCGCGCTTGAACCCGCAGGCCGCCAGATGCACACTGAACGCCTGCTGGTATTCCGGTACATCGACATGCACAGCGGCGCCGGCAAGGCGGTCAAGGCAGGCATCGAGCAGTGCGATGGCAACGGTCTCGCTGGACGCAAACAATGGCCCGATCTTGTAGCCATCGACACAAGGCCGCAGAACCGCGTAGCCATCAACATCCCCCACGTGGTGCCCATCCTTGCGGCTGATCATCACCTCCCGTGGCGCGCCGAGCCATGCCTGCAAGAAACTGCCGCGTGCAACCGGGAAAAACCGCCGATCAAAGGCAACGATTTCAGCCGCATCGTTCGGTCCAGCACGACTCACATTCGTCTCGACACCGCTGTTGGCACCCGTGCCGGCCCCCGACCAACGGCCGGACCAACGGCCCGACCAACGGAATGTCCGATAATGCGGAATAAAGCCCATGCGACCATAATTTTCCTGTTGCTCTACCACGCCGTCGAGCCCGATCACCGCATCGCCGAGATGCTCCATGCCAGCATCCCAGACCTGGCGACCAAGGCCCCGTCCGCGAAAATCCGGATGGCAGATATAGAGGCCGATGAAGCCGAAACCGCCATAGGAGACAGCCGAGATACCAGCTGCCAAACGGCCATCGACCAGACAGCCGATAAATCCCTGCGGATCAACCGCCCGAAAAGCGGCAGCATCCTCCGAGCCCGGATTCCAGCCCTCGTCTGCCGCCCAGTCGACCAGCTTCTCGACTTCGCCCAAGGTCAATACGCGGATTTCGGCAGAAGCCATGCTGCCCTCACCCAGCCATGACGGCTGGCGAGAAACGCTCGAGCACGCCCAGATAGGGCTTGTCGATCGGCGTCGCATAGGCGCCGGATTTTGCGGTCGAAAGCCCAAGCGCAACCAGCGCTTCGGCCTGCTTCACTGCTGCGGCCACACCATCGACCACCGGCACGCCGAATTCGTGGCGCAGTTCAAGCGTGAGGTCGGCCATGCCCGCACAGCCGAGCACGATCGCCTCGGCGCGGTCGTCGCGAAGCGCCGCCGCGATCTCGCGGCGCAACCTGTCGCGCGCGTTGGAATTCGGATCTTCCAGCGACAGCACAGGCACGTCGGCGGCCCGCACCTTGCAGCGTCCGCTCATGCCATAGCGATGCACCAGATGTTCAACCGGCAGCCGCGACCGCTCCATCGTGGTGACGATGGAAAAACGCTGTGCAATAAACGATGTCGCGGCCACCGCCGCCTCGCAAATGCCGATGACCGGGATCGAGGCCAGTGCGCGTGCCGCATCGAGCCCCGTATCGTCGAAACAGGCGATAACGATTGCCTGCGCCCCTGCCCGTTCCGCCTTGGCGATTTCGACCAGAAGCCCCGGAATAGCAAAGACCTCGTCGTAATAGCCTTCGATCGACACAGGCCCCATCGACGAGGTGATCGCCTCGATCTCGGTGCCGGCATTGGCCACGCGACGCGCTGCATCTGCGATCGTCGCCGTCATGCTGGCGGTCGTATTCGGATTGATGACTGCTATTTTCATGCGTTCAACCCTGGTTCCTGCGGCGGCTCATGCCGACAATCAGGCCCAGTGTTCCGGCAATCACGAGGAAGGAAAAGACCGTCGTCACGGTGCCGAGCGCATACAGCACCGGCGTCGTCACATTGGTCGTCATGCCGTAGATCTCCAGCGGCAGCGTGTTGTATGTGCCGGCCGTCATCAGGGTACGAGCAAATTCGTCATAGGACAATGTAAAGCCGAACAGGCCGACACCGATCAGGCTCGGTGCGATGATTGGCAGCACGACATGGGCAAAGGTCTGCCACGGCGTGGCGCCGAGATCGCGCGCCGCCTCTTCATAGGCCGGCGAGAAGCGGTTGAAGATGGCAAACATGATCAAGACGCCGAACGGCAGTGTCCAGGTCAGATGTGCGCCGAAGCCGGACGAATACCAGGCCGGCTGCAGGCCAATCTGCTGGAAGAGCACGCCGATACCGAGAGAAATAACGATCGACGGCACCACGAGACTGGCGACCGACAGATAGAATAGCGCCGTGGCACCTGCAAATTTGCGCCGGAACGCAAGACCGGCAAGCAGCGACACAACCACCGTCACCACCATGACCATCAGCCCGAGCATCAACGAACGCCGGAACGAACCGCCGAAATCGCCGACCGCCTGGGTCTGGAACAGGTTGATGAACCAGTGGACGGAGACACCGTTCAGCGGGAAGGTCAGGCCGCCATTCGGACCCTGGAAAGACAGGATCAGGATCGCCGATAGTGGTCCATAGAGGAAGAGGACAAACAGGGCGAAGAAGATCGCCAGGACGTAGAATTCGCGGGAGCGGGTTTCGCTGTTCATGCTCAGAGTTCCTTGCGGATATCGACGACGCGCAGGATGGCCGCAACCATCATCAGCACGATGATCAGGAGAACCACGGCATTGGCGGCCGCCGCCGGATATTGTAGCAGCGACATCTGGTTCTTCATCATCAACGCAACAGAAGCGCTCTGGCCGCCGGACATCACCTGCACGGTGGAGAAATCGGCCATGACAAGCGTCACGACGAAGATCGTTCCGATCGCCATGCCGGGCTTGGCCAGCGGGATGATGACATTGGTGAGCGTCTGCCAGCCGGATGCGCCGGCATCACGCGCAGCCTCCATCAGCGACTTGTCGATGCGCATCATCGTGTTGAAGATCGGCGTCACCATGAACAGTGTGTAGAGATGCACCATCGCAAGCACCACGGCGAAATCGGAATAGAGCAGCCACTCGATCGGCTGAGGAATGATGCCGGCGCCGACGAGCGTATTGTTGATCAGCCCGTTGCGGCCCAGCACCGGGATCCAGGAGATCATCCGGATGATGTTCGACGTCAGGAATGGCACGGTACAGACGAGAAACAGCACCATCTGCATCGACGAGGTGCGGATATGGAAGGCGAGAAAATAGGCGACCCAGAAACCGATGAACAATGTGATCGCCCAGACGATGAAGGCGAATTTCAATGTGTTGAGATAGGTCTTCCAGGTGACCCAGGAGCCCAGCGTCTCGGTATAATTGAAGGTGACGAAATCCGGGTACATCTGGGCAAAGTCGTAGTCCCAGAAACTGACCACGCTGATCATCAGGATCGGCAGCAGCAGGAACCCGCCGAGGATGAGGGTCAAAGGCAGTGCCTGCAGATAGGCAGGCAGCCACGACGGCAGTTTGATGACACGCTTCGGCTTCGGCTCGCCGACGCCTAGGAACCGCACTGTCGCCATGGTTTCCGTCTCCTGTTATCAGTCCAAGTCTGCCCCTCATCCGGCTGCCGCCACCTTCTCCCCGTAAACGGGGAGAAGGTTCGTTGCGGTTGCCGTTTTGCCCCTTAGCCCCGCCTGCGGGGAGAAGGTCCCGGCAGGGGGATGAGGGGCGATGTTGTATGCATCAGGCCGCGATGAATTCGTTCCAGCGGCGAACCATGTAGCGGTCTTCGTCCATCACGGAGTTCCAGCACGCCACCTTGCCCATGCGCTCTTCGAACGAGCCGCCATCGCGGACTGCACCGGCCTTTTCCATGACCTTGCCGTCCGGTGCGACGATATCGCCCTGGGCGGCCTTGCCCTCGATCCAGTAGCCCCATTCGTCAGCCGACATGTGTTCCTTGGCGGTTTCCATGGCAGCGGAGTAGTAGCCCTGACGGTTGAGATAAGCGCCGACCCAACCGGACGTGTACCAGTTGATGTATTCATAGGCGGCGTCGAGCTGCGCGCCCTGCAGATGCGAGGCCAGACCCAGACCGCCGCCCCACGAACGATAGCCTTCCTTGAGCGGCTGATACTTGCAGGCGATGCCCTTGCCGCGCACGGCAGCAACAGCCGGTGACCACATCGACTGGATAACGACTTCGCCCGAGGCCATCAGGTTGACGCTCTCGTCGAACGACTTCCAGAAGGCGCGGAACTGACCGTCCTGCTTGGCCTTGATCAGGAATTCGATCGTCGCATCGATTTCCGCCTTGGTCATGTTGCCCTTGTCGGCATAGGTGATGTTGCCCATGGCTTCCATGATCATCGCGGCATCCATGATGCCGATCGACGGGATATTCAGGATCGAGGTCTTACCCTTGAAGGCCGGGTCCATGATATCGGCCCAGGTGGTGATTTCGCGACCGACGAGGTCGGGGCGGATGCCGAGCGTATCGGCATTGTAGATGGTCGGAACCATCGTGAACAATTCCGTTTCGCTCTTGGCGAACGTCTTGTCGCCGGCCTTTTCGACATAACCGACGGTGTGCGGAGCCGTGCCCTGCGCGATGACGCTGTCCGGCGTCAGCTTGCCGTTTTTGAACAGCGGCACGATCTTGTCGTAATATTTCAGCTTCTTCACATCCATCGGCTGGATGACGCCGGCCGGGAAGACCTTCTTCAGGATCCAGTATTCGATGTCGGCGATGTCATAGGAGTTCGGCTGGGTCACGGCGCGCTGGGCAGCGGCGTCGCTGTCCGTTGCCGTCATTTCCAGCGTGATGCCGAGGTCGGCCTTGCACTTTTCGGCGATCGCATTGAGGTTCGACACACCGGTGCCGAACTGGCGCAGCGTGATCGGGTTCTGCGCCCAGATGGTCGGGAAACCGGTGATCACGCCAGAACCGGCAGCAAGGCCGGCAGCAGCAGATGCCGTTTTCAGAAGCGAGCGGCGGCTAATGCCCTTGGTTGGTTTGGTTGTCTCTGACATGCGCTGTTCTCCTTGTTATGATGGTATTGTTTCAGTGGCCGATACGTCCCAGAACGATCGAATCCGTGTCATCCCATGACAGGGTGACGACCTCGCCAACCTTGACGGGGGCAGCAAAGAAGGCCGCGTCGGTGAGGACTGCGGTGAACTCGTCGGTAAAGGCGGTGGTGATCGTCAGCTTCACCTTGGCACCGAGATATTCGAGATTGGAAATGATCCCGTCGAAACCGAGCCCGGTAGCCGGTGCAGCGCCCAGACGGACATGGTCCGTGCGGATGGCGATATCGGCGGTTTCGTCTTCGACCGGCGCCTGCCCTTTGGCAAAGAAGCGACCGCCACCGCTAACCTCGATGAAAAGACCGTTTTCGGTGCGCTCGACGATCCGGCCCGACAGCACATTGTGATCGCCCATGAAGCGCGCGACAAAAGCAGTCGCCGGTGCCTCGAACACGACGCGCGGATGGGCCGCTTGCTCGATGCGCCCTTCGTTCATCACCACGATCAGGTCGGCGAGCGCCATGGCTTCTTCCTGGCTATGGGTGACATGCACGAAGGTGATGCCGAGCGAGGTCTGCAGCTTCTTCAGTTCCGCCCGCATGCGGATCTTGAGAAACGGATCGAGTGCAGACAGCGGCTCGTCGAGCAACAGCGCCTCGGGATTGGTGATCAAGGCGCGGGCCAGCGCCACGCGCTGCTGCTGCCCACCGGAAAGCTGGGCCGGCCGCCGCGTCGCATAGGGCTCGAGCTGCATCAGCTTCAGCATGTCCATCGCCTTGCGACGGCGCTCTTCCTTTTCGACGCCCTTCATCTTCAAACTGAAGGCGACATTGTCGACAAGATCGAGATGCGGAAACAGCGCATAGGA
>ERZ1034401.144-NODE-144-length-17192-cov-3.481823_pt1 | contig 17192 bp, 19 predicted proteins | sample MGYA00520601_ERZ1034401 | MGnify/ENA primary metagenome ERZ1034401 (study PRJEB33736, sample SAMEA104288476) | Azolla filiculoides | biome: Urban; feature: water surface; material: ditch water | place: Netherlands | collected 2014 ... | reverse complement strand
TTCGTCTTTTCGCGTTACCGCGGCGCAGCCATGCCCCGGCTGGCGATGCTGACCGACAGGGCCCGGCTTTCGCATCTCTTCCAGCTGAACCGCGACATCCTGATCCGGACCGTCTCGCTGATCACCGCCTTTACCGTGATGACACGGGTGGGCGTGAGTTTCGGGCCGGTGGCGCTGGCGGCCAATGCCGTTCTGATGAATTTCTTCATGATCGCCAGCTTCTATCTCGACGGCATTGCCACGGCCGCCGAGCAGATCACCGGCCAGGCGGTCGGCGCCAGATCTCGCGCAGGCTTCGAAAAGGCGGTCAAGCTGACCGGGATCTGGTCGCTGGGGCTGGCGCTCGCCAGCCTCGCCTTCTTCCTGATCTTCGGCGCGGCGATCATCGGCTTCATCACCACGGCAGAAGACGTGCGGGCCATGGCCTCGACCTACCTGCCCTACGCTGCGCTGACGGCCCTGACCGGAGCGCTCGCCTTCCAGATGGACGGCGTCTTCATCGGCGCTACATGGTCGAGCGAGATGCGCAACATGATGATCGTCGCGCTCGCAGGCTATCTGCTGACGGTGGCGATCCTGGTGCCAATGGCCGGCAATCACGGGCTCTGGGTCGCGCTCAACGCATTTCTGGCGCTGCGTGGCCTTTTGCTGCTGTCACGGCTGAAGATGAAGATCGATCAGACCTTTGCCGAGAGCCAGTAATCGAGGCGGCTGTCGCGCAGTTCGCGGATATTGCCAACCTCTTCGCGGTCGATGAGGCTCGACAGGCCACGGACGATCCTTGCCGGCAGGCCGGGGCCTTCATAGACCATGCAGGAATAGAGCTGAACGAGATCGGCACCGGCGCGGATCTTTTCCAGCGCGGTCTCGGCTGACGACACACCGCCAACGCCGATGATTGCCAGATCGCGGCCGACGCGCTTGCGCATGCGGGCAAGCACCGCGGTGGACTTGTCGAACAGCGGCTTGCCGGACAGGCCGCCAGCCTCCTTGGCGACGGCCGGATCGGAGAGGCCATCCCGGGCGAGCGTGGTGTTGGAGACGATCAGGCCATCGAGGTCATGGGCAAGCGCCACTTCGGCGATGTCGTCCATGCCTTCCTCGGTCAGGTCCGGAGCGATCTTGAGGAAGACCGGAATTCGGCGGCCGGCGCGCAGCGCCTCTTCCTGGCGCGCGGCAAGCACGGCCGACAACAGGGCGGCCAGGCTTTCGCGCGCCTGAAGATCACGCAGGCCCGGCGTGTTGGGCGAGGAAATGTTGGCGGTAAAATAGCTGGCGACCGGATAAAAGCGGCGGATGCCGGCGACATAGTCGGCGATCCGGTCTTCGGCATCCTTGTTGGCGCCGATGTTGACGCCGACAAGGCCGGGCTTGCCGGACCGGGCGGACAGACGCGCATAGGCCGCATCGTGACCTTCATTGTTGAAACCCAGACGGTTGATCACCGCCATGTCGTCGACCAGCCGGAAGATGCGCGGCTTGGGATTGCCCGCTTGCGGCTTCGGGGTCAGCGTGCCGATTTCGGCGAAACCAAAGCCGAGCGACAGCAACGCATCCGGCACTTCGGCATTCTTGTCATAACCGGCGGCCATGCCGAGCGGATTGGCGAAGGAGAGGCCAGCGACCGTCTGGGCGAGGCGCGGATCGGGACGGATGCTGCAGGACGGCAGGAGGCCGGATTTCAGCGCGGCGACCGACATGCCATGGGCGGTTTCGGCATCAAAAAGGAAGAGGCCACGGCGGGCGAGAGAGGCGAAATCGAACATCACTGGGTATCCCTGGAAGAGGCGTTCTTGAAGGCTTCAGGGAAAAGATGGTCACCGTCCGGCCCAAGCGGCAGCGGCTTTTCCCAGGCGACAGCATCGAACGGCAAAGCGGCGTAAAGATGGGGGAAGAGTGCGCCGTTGCGGGACGGCTCCCATTTCAGGGCGTCTGCCAGAGCCGCCGTTTCGACGGCGACCAGCAAAAGGCCCGATTGGCCGGCGAAATGCAGCTTTGCGGTCTCGACCGCCTGGGCGGCCGTGGAGAAATGGATATAGCCATCGGCGAGATCGATTGCCGCTCCCCTGAACTGGCCGTCGGGACGCGCCGCCTGCCATAATTCCTGCGGGACGATCTTGTATATGATCTGATCCATGGTCGCTCCTGGGGTTCCTGTGTTCCGATGCGATCTTTGGCAGCGGTTTGCCGCAAAGCGGTGTCCTTGTCCACGCCTGTGGCCAATTGCACGACAAGAGGAGGAGTAAAGACATGGTGGAAATGCTGTCCAATAGCCTTGTTGCCGCGATGCTGGCGCTGTCGAGCCTGCCGGCTGTCGCCCAGAATGCATCGGCCGATCGTTACAGCCTGGAAAAATCCGAGACCGGCTTTGTCCGTCTCGATCGGCAGACGGGAACCGTAACGCTGTGCAAGGAAATCGACGGCAGCTTGACCTGCCGCATGGCGGCAGACGAGCGGGCGGCTTATGACGAGGATCTGGCGCGGCTGGAAAAACGCGTCGATCTCTTGGAAAAACAGCTGGCGTCCGGCATGCCTGCGGCAGCGGCCAAGGGCGAATTGCCAAGCGATGCCGAGATCGACCGCTCGATCGGGATCATGGAGCGCTTCATGCGGGCCTTCTTCGGACTGGTGCAGGAATTCAGACGTGAAGAAGAGCAGGTACCGCCGAGCAAGACCTGACGCAGTGCATACACACCGATAGCGCCGCTGCCTCGCCTATTGGCATTGTCTAGTGGCGCAGCAAGCGCTAAAAGAAGACAGGCGCGTTGCGCGATAGCTGACACAGCTCTTGGGAGGGAGCTTTGACATGGCTGCATCCACTTTAATTATTGCCGATGACCACCCACTGTTTCGCGGCGCCCTGCGCCAGGCCGTGACCGGCATCGACGGCACCCAGACGATCATCGAGGCCGGCGATTTCGAAGCGGCGCGGGCTGCGGCAACTGCCCATCCCGATGCCGACCTGATGCTGCTGGATCTTGCCATGCCGGGTGTCAGCGGCTTTTCCGGCCTGATGGCGATGCGCGCCGAATTCGCCAGCCTGCCGCTGGTGATCGTCTCGGCCAGCGACGACCCGGTGACCATCCGCCGGGCGCTGGAACTGGGCGCCTCCGGTTTCATTTCCAAATCCTCCGGCATCGACGATATCCGCGCGGCGATCCAATGTGTGCTGGAAGGCGATATCTGGACGCCGAAAAGCTATCAGGGCGGACAAGAGACCGATCCGGACGTTGCCGACCTGATCAGCCGGCTGAGGACGCTGACGCCGCAGCAGAGCCGGGTGCTCGGCATGCTCGGCGAAGGGCTGCTGAACAAGCAGATCGCCTATGAGCTCGGCGTATCGGAAGCGACCATCAAGGCACATGTCTCGGCGATCCTACTGAAGCTCAAGGTGGATAGCCGGACCCAGGCGGTGATCCAGCTCGGCAAGATCAACATGGCCATGGTCGCTTGACGGGCGGCCTTCGGGCGCAAGGATTTTATTCCTTTTTGCTTTACTACGATGACGCTCTGTCTTATTGTTCCAGCCGAATTGGCCGGGGCAGGCAGTGTGCCGCCTATCCGGTCCTGGAGCAGGCGCGATCATGCTTTCGCACGACAGCATATGGGCCGCGATTGACCGCCTTGCCGAGCGGCATTCGCTGACGCCGTCAGGACTTGCACGCAAGGCGGGACTGGACCCGACCTCGTTCAACAAATCCAAACGCGTGGCCGCTGACGGCCGGATGCGCTGGCCATCGACGGAATCGATTTCCAAGGTGCTGGATGCGACCGGCGCAAGCCTCGACCAGTTCATGAGCTATGTCTCGCCGGATGCCGGCCGTTACCAGATTCCGCAAGGGTCCTTTCCGGCCCAGGCCAGTTCGATTCCGTTGCTCGGCATGGCGCAGGCGGGTGCCGACGATGGCGGCTTTCCCGCCGGCCAGGGCTGGGACCTGGTGGAATTCCCCTCGCCGCCCGGTCGCGGCGCCGGCGTCTATGCGCTCGAGGTGCAGGGCGACAGCATGAAGCCGCTCTACCGCGACGGCGACATCCTGATCGTCGAGCCGGGCGCACAGGTGCGTCGGGGCGACCGTGTGGTGGTCAAGACCCGCGAGGGCGAGGTCATGGCCAAGATCATGGCCCGGCAAAGCGCCAAGACCATCGACTTGCAATCGCTCAACCCGGAACACCCGCCACGCAGCCTCGACATGAACGATGTCGAATGGGTGGCGCGGATCATCTGGGCCAGCCAGTAGGAAAACGCACCTATGCGACGGAACGGCATCACGCTCGCCATCGGACTCTCCGGCCTCCTGATCTGGGGCCTTCTCGTCGCATCTGCCGGCCATTCCCTGCGTGACGAACCGGTCGAGTACGATCTCGAAGACATGGATGTGCCGGATCCGTCGGAGTTGGAGCTGCCGGAAACCGAGACCATCGTCGCGCCGCAGATCGAGGGTCGCAGCGTCAGGCCGATCGCGCCGGAGGTGTTTGCCTCGCCAGCCGTTGCCAATGCCGAAAACCTCGAACGCGTGGCGCCCCGCGAACCGTTCAGCGAAAGACGGGTGGCGGCCAAGCCGGACGTGGTGCTTTTGCCGCGGCCGATCTCGCTGCAGGCCGGGATCGTGGCATTTGGCGACGATCAGCGCATACGGCTCGTCGATATCCAGGCGACCGCGCTCGAGCGCAACTGTCCGGCGAGCGATGCCGGCGAATGGCCATGCGGCATGGTGGCGCGCACGCAGCAAAGGCTTTTGCTGCGCAACCGGTCGCTCGCCTGTGAAACGACAGAAAAACATTGGGTGGGCGAGATCGAGACCCGCTGCTGGGTCGGCCCGCTGGATGTCTCGACCTGGCTTGCCCAGCATGGCTGGGCGGAGGCGCGCGCGGGTTCGGGCCTGGCAATGCTGACCGAAAAGGCGCGTACCGACGGCATCGGGCTGTTCGCCAGCGCCGCCCGCTGAGCCTCGCCTGTACGGCTCTACGGGGCTCGCAGAACCGCAGTCTGTCATGCGCGCAGTCACGCGAGACGGGTGCTGCGCCTTGAAAGCGGCCGATGCAGTCCCTACTCTTGGCCAAAACCAACAGGACACAGACTTCATGCAAAACCACGTCTCCTCCGAAGAAGCGCTCGTCTTTGTCATGGTGATGGCTTCGGCCGTCGACAATGCCATGGCGGAAAAGGAGCTGCGCAGGATCGGCCAGTTGATCGACATCCTTCCGGTCTTTGGCGATTTCGACAAGGATCGACTGATCGCGGTATCACAGCGATGTGCGGAGATCCTCAACGGGCCGGAGGGGCTGGATGTCGCGCTTGAAACCGTTCGCGACGCCTTGCCGGAGCGGCTGTACGAGACCGCCTATGCGCTTGCCGTCGAGATCACGGCGGTGGATCTTGCGATCCGCTCCGAGGAATTGCGGCTGCTGGAACTGCTGCGCAGCCGCCTGAAGCTCGACAAGCTGGTATGCGCGGCGATCGAGCGGAGTGCGGCGGCGCGCTATCGCCCGGCCTGATGTCAGCCGGCCGGCCTCAATAGAGGCCGGAGGGGAAGTAGCGCAGATAGATCTCTTCCAGCCGGCCATCACGCGACAGGGCCGCAAGTGCGCTGTCGAGGGCTGCGGCCAGCGTGCCGCCCTGCGGGCCGAGCATGATGGTCATGCCCTCGCCGAGAAACCTTTCCGACAGGTAAGGGCCGTCAAACAGCATACAGCAATTGCCGGCCGCCGGGCTCTGCGTCCAGAAGGACAGTTGCAGGGCATCGGCAAAGGCGGCGTCGATCTTCTTATCCTTCAGCGCCGACAGCAGCGTCTCGCGGGTTTCAAATGTCACAGGCTTGATGTCGGGGAAGAAGGCTTTCAGCATCGCCTCATGCGCCGTACCGGTCAGCACGCCGACGGGACGACCGAACAGGGAGGCGGCGTCCTGGCGGGGCAATTGCGTATCGCGATGGCGGATGAACCGCGCCGGCAGGAGCATATAGGGCCGGCTGAAGACGAAACGCTGGCGGAGGGCCGCCGTGACCGCCACACCGGCCAGAACCGCATCACCCTGACCGGCTTCCAGCGCCTCCTGCAACTGCGCATAGGGAAGCGCCTGGATCTGGCATTTCGCCTCCAGGCCGAGTTCGGCGCACAATGCGCGGGCGAGATCGATGTGGAAACCAGCCAGCCGGCCGGTCTGATCGGTGAAATTGAAGGGCGGAAAATCCGTCGTGGTCAGGAAGCGCAGGCGCAGGATCTCGTTGACGTCCGGCCGCGCCAGTCGTTCGCGGGCATCGAAGAGCACCGGCAGATCGCCCGTCGATTCACTTTGAGCCTGCGTGGCAGGGGCCTGCGCATGAACGGGTGCTCCAAGCATGACGAGCATAAGCAGGGAAAATCGACAAAGCCAGGAACACAACCCATATAAATCTAGGGATGTAACTTCTGCGCGTATCCGTATCATCACATACCGGGGTCATTGGGGACGTCATCTGTGGTCGGTGACGTGTATCAGGTTCATGTGGACGAGGGAATATGGGTTCGCGCGGCTTGTCGCGCACCGATTGCCAGACACGGGCCGTTCAGAGCGAGGCGCAGTCAGCGCGGCGCGGACGCGAGACTTTGCCAGGTTTCGCCATGAGGCCCTTCTGCTGAAGGCACTCGGCATCTCCAAGCCGTTGATCGCCTGCATGGCGCAGCGCGCTGCGGTAACTGGGACCAGTATCGAAACCGAGGTGCTCGCATCGGGGGCCATCGACGAGGAAGCCTATTACGGCGGGCTGGCACGCATGGCTGGATTGCCGTTTGTCGCGGAGATTCCCGACGGAATGATCAATGACGGCCCGGCGCTGGACTGCCAGCTGAAGGAACCGACCCTGGTACGGTTGCATTGCAACGGCCGGGCACCGGTGATCGCGCTTGTGCCGAAAATTACCCATATCGAAGGCCTGGCGTCGCGGGTGAAGCGTAGCGCCTGCCTTGGCGAGACGATCGTGATCACCACTCCCTCCGCGATCCGACGGGCGGTGTGGAAGGCCGGCGGCGAACGACGCGGTCGGGTCGCCGTGCACGGGCTGTTCCAGGCGACACAGCCGCTTTCGGCGCGCACGGTGGTGACCGGCGACCAGGGCTTTTCCGCCGGGCTGCTGATCAGCGGGCTGCTGATGCTGCTGGCGCTGGCGCCGCAACTACTCATGATTATCCTGCATCTGATCCTGTCGCTTTTCCATCTCGGTGGATTGATGTTGCGGCTTGCCGTCCTGGCGCATACCCGTCGCCACGGCTCGGAGCACGAGACCATGCTGCAAAGCGCCGACATGGCCCTGCCGATCTATAGCGTGATGGTGGCGATCTACCGCGAGGCGGCGGTTGTGCCACAGCTGATCGCGGCACTGGACGAGATCGACTGGCCGCGCAGCCGGCTCGATATCAAGCTCGTTTGCGAGGCTGACGACCTGGAGACGCTGGCCGCAATCGCAAAGGTTCGTCCGGGACCGCATTTCGAAGTGGTGGAAGTCCCGGCAATGCAGCCGCGCACCAAGCCCAAAGCGCTGACCTATGCGCTGGCGGGTGCACGCGGCGAGTTCATCACCATCTACGACGCCGAGGACAGGCCGCATCCGCAGCAGTTGCGCGAGGCCTATCACCGGTTCCGCCTGAGTTCGGACAAGCTCGCCTGCCTGCAGTCGCCGCTGGTGATCGCCAATGGCGGGGAAAGCTGGCTGAGCGCGGTCTTTGCGCTGGAATATGCGGCACTGTTTCGACGTCTGTTGCCGGCGCTGGGCTTCTATCGCATGCCACTCCCGCTGGGCGGCACCTCCAACCATTTTCGCACCGCAGCCCTCACCGGCTGCGGCGGATGGGATCCGTTCAACGTCACAGAAGACGCCGATCTCGGCATGCGGCTCAATCGCATGGGCTACGAGGTAGCCACCCTAACGCTGCCGACACTGGAGGATGCGCCGACACGGTTTCCGGTCTGGCTCGGGCAACGGACACGCTGGTACAAGGGTTGGCTGCAGACCTGGCTTGTGTTGATGCGCAATCCGCGCCGGACGATGCGGGAGATGCGCCCCATGCCCTTCTTCGTCTTCCAGTTGCTGATCGGTGGCATGCTGATCTCGGCGCTCAGTCACCCTGCACTTCTCAGCTTCATCACCCTGTCGGTGCTGTCGATGCTGCAATCACCGGCAAGCGACAGCTCTGCCTTTACCAAGGTGATGCTGGCGATCGACATGGTCAACATTCTCGGCAGTTATGCCGTGTTTTATGTCTCCGGCTCGATGCCGATGAGCCCGCGCGAAAAAAGCAGTCTGGGCCGCTGCTGGCTGTATATCCCGGTCTACTGGATGGCGATTTCGATTGCGGCGTGGAAGGCCGTGATCGAGCTTCGCCTCAGGCCGTTCTACTGGAGCAAGACACCGCATCTGCCGTCGCGCAGCTTGGCGCCAAACGCCAGGATCGACGGACAGGGCGCAGTATTTGCGGCGTGATCGGATCGCGTCAGACACTGGCGCCGCGGGCTGACCGTTGCGGATACATTCAGGCCTGCGCACCGTCCGCAAGCCATTCCTGGGCGACGTCGATGTCCGCAGCCACGAGGGCGTGGCCGGCCGGAATGACGCGGTGGCTGACCTTGGCGCCAACCGAGCGCAGCTGGTCTGCGAGCGCCAGCGCATGTTCGGCATAAGGGTCTTCCTTTCCGGACACGATCAGAACGCGACTGCCGGGCAGCCGCACGTCCGGGGTTTCCTCCAGCACCCGCATCGGGCGCAGAAGCACGGAAGTGGTCGCAATACCCGGATGGAGCAGCATGGCGGCGGCCAGCATATTGGCACCGTTCGAATAGCCGATTAAGGTCAGGTCCTGCCTGTCGAGATCATAGGCGGGCACGGCGTCGTCAACAAAGGCGGACAGGGCTTCGGCCTCCGAGCGGATGTCCTTCTGGTCGAAGGTGAGCTCGGAGAAACGCCGGAAGAAACGAGCGACGCCCTCCTCGGTGGAGCGGCCGCGCAGGCCGATCAAAAGCGCATCCGGGCCAAGCTTGCGGCCGAAGGGCAGCAGGTCGGCTTCGTTGCCACCCGTGCCATGCAGGAGGATCAGGGTCGATCCATCGGCCATCTCCGGCTCATGCAGGCGGTGAACAAAGGGCAGATCGCGATAGATGATGCGCGGCTCGCCGGGCAGGCCGAATTGCGGCAGCATGGGCGTAATGTCTTCATTGGCCAGCTTGAAATGTTCGGGGATGAACAGCTGTTCGCCGAGACGGTCCATCGGCTCATCGACATCGAAGCCCGGGCCGTCGCTGGCCAGTTCGATCAGGCTGCCAGCGGGCTCGCGCACATAGAGCGAATAGAAATATTTCCGGTCATGCACATTGATATTGCCGTGGCCTTCGGCGACCAAGCTCAAAGCCTGCCGGTCGACACCGGCCTGATCGGGCAGACGCAGCGCGATATGGTCGATCATGCCCGTGCCGGGGATAGCGGGCCAAAAACCCGTGACATCGCGGATATCGATGATCTGGCCGGCGCCGGAGGCAAGCCGCGTCACGGCACCTTCGCTAGCGCTTTCGGCAAAATCGCCATAGCGGATCAGAAAACCTGCGGTTTCGGCCGGATGCTCGGAGAGAAGCGTCGCTCCACGCAGGCCGATGATGGCGTCTTTCGCGGCAATGCCGGGGGCAAGCCAGGGCTTGCCGGGGATCAGGCCGGCCACACCGACCAGCTTGACGATGATGCCATCGGGATCGGTCAGGCGCAGCACCGGCTCGCCGAACTCGAGCGACGGGCCGGACGCCTTGATGCCGAACTGCAGGGCCCGTGTCAGCCAGAAGCCGATGGCCGACGCTTCGATGGCAAAGGAAATCTCGCTGGGCGCACCATGGCCGACCCGTCCAGGTGCGCCGTCTTCCCAGGCGAGGAAAGACACCAGCGAACCGGCACTGGCGGTCGCATCGCCATAGAACAGATGAAGCTGGGCGGCATCCTCGAAACCGCCGGTACGCTTGACCAGCCGAAGTCCCAGAAAGCCGAGATAAAAATCGACATTCGCCTGGATCTTGCGGGTGATGGCGGTGATGTGGTGCAGGCCGCTGGTCATGGTTTCTCTCTTTGTGTCTCCATGACGTTGCATACAGCAAATTGCAGACAGTGGAACGCACTGATGCCACGGCCAAAGGGTGACACAGTGTCGATCAGGAATATTCGTGAGAGCAGGCTGGAGCGGGTGAAGGGAATCGAACCCTCGTATTCAGCTTGGAAGGCTGCTGCTCTACCATTGAGCTATACCCGCAGTGTGTGATCCGAGGACGAATGGTGGAGAGAGTTGGATTTGAACCAACGTAGGCTGAGCCAACGGATTTACAGTCCGTCCCCTTTAACCACTCGGGCATCTCTCCAGTTTTTCGTCCGGATCAAAGCGACCAAGCTTTTCATTCCAGACCGGTGGAGCGGCGCCCCCTCGGTCTGCGGCGGGTATATGACTGCCCAATTCCCTGATGTCAACACGATGACAGAGGAAAAATTTCGAAAAATTTCGGAGCCCCAGAAATGCGCGGTTTTCGCGTCGGGTCTATCCCCAGATGCATCGGAGCGTTATAAGGCTGCATGGCAAAAGACACTCCCGACGACAAATCCTCCCGCGACACTCACTATGCTACGCTGCGCCGCCAGGTGCGCGACGCAAAGCGCGAGCGTGGCGAAATTCCAACCCCGCAGCCGCAGAAGCGACGCAAGAGCAATGCCGACTGGACGCCGCCGCCGGTGGCGCCCGACCAAGTGCATCTCTATGGTCTGCACACCGTGCGCGCTGCCCTCGACAATCCCGAACGTAAGCTGATCAAGCTGTCGGCGACGCAGAACGCGCTGGTGCGGCTGCAGATCGAATCGGTGGCATCTCTCGGATTCCCGGTCGAGATGGTCACGCCACAGGATCTCGACAAGATCCTCGGACCGGAGGCGATCCATCAGGGCGTGATGCTCGAGACCCGCCCGCTGCCCGTGCGCCGGCTGGAAGCGTTGAAGGAAAGTCCGCTTCTGCTGGTGCTGGACCAGGTCACCGATCCGCACAATGTCGGCGCGATCATGCGTTCGGCGGTCGCGTTCGGCGCTGGCGCCGTGATCACCACCATGCGGCACAGCCCGACCGAATCCGGCGTGCTGGCAAAATCAGCATCCGGCGCGCTGGAAATGATCCCCTATATCCAGATCACCAATCTGTCGGATGCACTGGCCGAATTGCACAAGCTCGGCTTCTTCTCGATCGGCCTTGATTCGGAAGGTCCGCAGCCGATGGAGAGCACATTGACAGGCGACAAGATCGCGCTTGTGCTTGGAGCCGAAGGCAAGGGCCTCAGGCAGAAGACGCGCGATACCGTTTCCGCGCTGGCCCGTCTCGACATGCCGGGGGAAATCAAGTCGCTCAACGTCTCCAATGCCGCGGCAATCGCGCTTTATGCCACGCGCCAGCATCTGGCGAAATGATCTTCGCCTTCGCCGATCTCGACGGAATGCTGCTCGATCATGACAGCCATTCCCTCGAGGCGGCGGAGACGAAATCGCGTTCGCCGGCGAGCGCGGCATTCATCCCATTGCAGCACAGGTCGTAGCGGCGAACTGGAAGCGGGTGCCAAGCGCGCCCGACGTGAACCATCCAGAAGGCGGCGCGCCCTGCCGCGGACGATCAGAACCGCGACCGCAAGCCCGCCGCCAATCCGGGGCGGAAGCGGATCGTCGCCAAATAGCCGAGACCGAGAAAAGCAACCAGCACCAGCCCTTGCGCAATGGCGAAAGGTGGCTCCGAGCCGTTCGGCGCCAGGGCGTTCAGCGTCGGCACCTTGAGGAAGGCCTGCACCACGAGAACGAAGGTGTTCAGATAGAGCGAGACCACCGAACAGATGATAAAGGCCGGCCGCCAGTAACCCGCCAGATGCCCGCGATAGAGTGCATAGACGGCGACGATCAGAAACACTGCGGTGATGATGCCAACGCCGATGGCCGGCGTGAACACGGTGTAGGGAAAGAGAAAGCCGGTCACCACCGTGGCAATCGTGGTGGTGAGGAAAAGCGCTGTCCAACTGGAGCGCAGTTCGGACCTCAGCCAGCCCTGCAGCGCGACAAAACCCGCCGCGATGCCGATCAAACTGAGGATTACGTGAAAGAACGTGAAAGGCGTCATACCGAAGATCATCATGAAGCTCCGTGGCAAGATTGCTGCCGCTTCATTACGCACGCAATCTTGACGATTGTCTATTGCAAGACTTCGCCATCATGCATGCGTCACGTCTCTCTTCAGTCCTTCTCGGGCCTTCCTGAAGATCAGGCCTTCTTGAGAAACTCGGTGCGCAGCACCAGGCCTTTGATCTTGGCATGGCGGCATTCAACTTCGTCTTCATTGTCGGTCAGATGAATGCCCTTGATCATCGTGCCGCGCTTCAGCGTCTCGGACGTGCCCTTGACCTTGAGATCCTTGACCAGGGTGACGTTGTCGCCCTCGTTGAGAACCGTTCCATTTGAATCGCGGACTTCCATCAGCCTTGCTCCTGTACGAGAAAGCCGGGCTCTAACATGCCGGTTCGTGCGACGTATATGACAATCGTCAAGCGAGCGTGCGGAGACGACGTGTTGCGCAGCTGCGCCCCGCTCCAGCCCCGCGAGCGACGCCAGATCCAGCGCAATCGCGCACTGTCTTGCCTGATTGCCTCGACGCGGCTGCAGTGCTGCAACCTCGTCTTCCGGTTCCCGCCTGTCCGCGGAGTGCAACGGGCCTGTGCCGTCAAAATTCGTTCAAAGATTTATGGTTAACTATTGGTCAACGGAATGCGTCGTAGACAGGGAACCGAGTACGGCACGTCGTCGTTTCTGCGATACCCTGGAGGAAACATCATGTTGGCATTGTTCACGTCACTCCGCATCGCCGAACGCGCTGTCGCAACGGCCGGTCCCGACACCGGAACATATGCCGATGGCGCGCCGCGTCCGGCCGTCATCGAACTGCAGGCCCAGGGACGCAGTCAGAAAGCCTTTGCCCGCGACTACGGCGCCAATCGGCTGGTGGCACCAGAATTCATCGGCTACGCCTGATGCTTTCCGCCGCTTGATTGGCCGCCGCTTGATTGGCCGCTGCTCGGCGACAGTCGGCAATCCGGCTTAGAACTACATGGAAAAGCCGATCCAGGGGCCGTGCTGAGTCACTTCCCAGTCAAAGGTGTTGCAGGTGAAATCATCCGGTTCGAAATCCTGTGCGGTGACGCGGTAGCCGAAGCGCAACACCGTTGGATGATCGAGGATCAGGCGCAAGATTTCGTCGTCATCGTCAAGAATGGCCGGATTCACAATAACAGGATTGCGTAAGATCGAATGGCTGGACGGGATTGGCGGCGGGCCTTCGCGACCGGCAATGCCGCTAGCGTGCGGTGACGGCAAGCCGCCGTCAGCATCTGTGCTCAACCCGCCAATGGAGATTTCGGCTACGCCTCCAAGAAGCGTTAAGACCAAAACATCCAGCCAAGCTGAAGAGAAGAAGTGGTGCCCCCGACAAGGTTCGAACTCGTGACCCCCTGATTACAAATCAGGTGCTCTACCAACTGAGCTACAAGGGCAGTGGCGCCGTCAATATGACGAAAATGATTTGCCGTAAAGCAAAAAATTGCAGGATGGTTAGAAGAAATGGTTACCGGGCGCGATTGCCCTGCGATCGCCAAAAGCCTGCCGGGAGAACCGTTTTGCAGTGCAAACGGCTTGTCGTTCCAAGGCTTTGTCATGTACCACTGGCGCCTGTTCAAAAGGGTCTGCCATGTCTCGATCGTTCCGGTCACTCTCGTTCATCGCCTCGAATACGGACGAAGCGCAGGCTTCCCGCGACGAACTGATTCGCCTCTATGGCCATGTCGCCCCGACCGAAGCCGATGTCATCGTGGCGCTGGGCGGCGACGGCTTCATGCTGCAGACGCTGCATGACACGATGAACAGCGGCAAGATGATCTATGGGATGAACCGCGGCTCGGTCGGCTTCCTGATGAATGATTTCTCTACCGAGCGGCTGGACGAGCGCATCGCGCAGGCGGTCGAGAATGATTTCCACCCGCTGCAGATGACCACCAGCAATGCCGACGGCTCGATTTCCTATGCGCTGGCGATCAACGAAGTGTCGCTGTTTCGGCAATCCTACCAGGCGGCCAAGTTGCGGGTGGTGATCGACGGACAGGTAAGGCTCGAGGAGTTGATCTGCGACGGGCTGATGGTGGCGACGCCGGTCGGCTCGACGGCCTATAATCTTTCGGCGCATGGACCAATATTGCCGCTGGAGGCGCCGCTGCTGGCGCTGACGCCGGTCAGCGCCTTCCGCCCCCGGCGCTGGCGCGGGGCCCTCCTGCCGAACCGGGCAAAGGTGGTGCTGGAAGTGCTGGAACCCGAAAAACGGCCAGTCAACGCGGTTGCCGATCACTCCGAGGTCAAATCTGTGCTCAGGGTGGAGGTCGAGCAATCGGAGGACACGACGGCGCATATCCTGTCGGATCCAGACCGTTCGTGGTCGGACAGGATCCTCGCCGAACAGTTTGCCAATTGATGGTGTCGATTTATGGTGGTCGTATGAAAATCTCTGTGCTCGTCCAAAGCTGCCTGCTTGTGCTGTTGCTGTCAGTGTCGATGACGGCAGCCGTGCGGGCCGACGAGATCGGCCAGTTGCCGGTAACGGCGACCTTCGTGGTCAGCGGCGGCTTCTGGATTACCGGGCCGGGCGGTGCGGCGGTTGCCGGAGCGGAGGCAACCGCAGACAACGCGTCGGATGCTGACGGCGCGCGCGGCTATTACAAGCTGGTGGCGATCCGCCAACCGGACCGGACGGCGAAGATCTACCTGCAGACGATTGCTGCTGACGAGGCCGGTCCGCGGCTGGTGCAGAGCGTCGAACTGGAAGAATTCACCGCCATTCGTCCCTATGTAACCGGCATCATGCCGGAGAGCATGACGGGCGTCGGCGAAGAACCCGGTTTCATGGCCACCGTCTACCTTAAGACCAGCCCGCAGGCCGACCGGGCAGAGGAATGGACCGTGCTGATCGACGACCTGGGCGATATCCGCGTCGAACGCGCCAGCAACTGATCCCGCCCAATCCCCGGCTCCACCGGCCGGATCCGGCACTCAGCGTGGACTATCAGCGCCGGGCAAAGGCGCGCAGGAACGTCCTGACGGCGTTGCGCGCCAGCCCATCCAGTTCGGCCTCCGGAATCGGAATGCCCAATTGCAGGTCGGCACGCACATCCGACATGATCAGCGCCATGAATTGGCGGGCGGCAAGTGATGGATCATCAACATCGAGATAGCCGGCATGGGCCAGTTGGGCAAAGCGGGCGGCCATCGCGGGATGCTTGCGGCCCGGTCCGTATTCGCGCCATGACGTGAACAATTCCGGATGGCGAACACCTTCCAGCGACAGCAGGCGCAAAAGCCAGCGACCATTCGGCTCGCAGACGGCAACGCGCAGCAGGCGTCCGGCAAAACCGACGAGATCATCCTCGAGATTGGTCGGCTGGTCTGGAAAAGTCTCCAGCACCGAGAAAAAACCGGCACTGGAGCGCTGTGTCACTTCTGCGACCACGGCCTTGAAGACTTTCTCCTTGTCGCCAATCTGATTGTAGACCGTCTGGCGGGACACATCGGCACGCACCGCAATCGCGTCGATGCTGGCGCCCTGGTAGCCGCTTTCGGAAAAAATCGCGGCGGCGGCATCGATGATGGCATCGCGCTTGGTGCGTGGTCCAGTTTCCAGTGCGGACAGATTCGGGGCATGCGTTCTTGTATCCATGGCTTACCATAGAGGCGCTTGACAGATTGGACAATTGTGTCCAATATTTTTTACATATCGTTCCGACATACTCGCGGACAGCGCTACGTCCTGCTCAACACCATACCCCTTTCCGTTTATGATCCTCCCCCGACGCTCCCTGACCGGGTGACGCAAAGGCTATTTCCTGATGTCTGAAAAAACAACTGCTTCGCTGCCGATCGTGCTCGGTCTCCTGACCGCGGTCGGCCTCTTTGCCATCGACATGTATCTGCCCTCGCTGCCGGAAATCGGCAACGCACTGAATGCCGACGACAGCGCCGTGCAGGCCAGCCTGATTTCCTTCTTCGTCGCCATGGGCCTGTCGCAGCTGATCTATGGACCCGTGTCCGACATGATCGGCCGCAAGAAGCCACTCTATTTCGGGCTGGCACTGTTTGCTCTCGCCGGTGTCGGCTGCGCGCTTGCGCCGAGCATCGAGTGGCTGGTTGCGTTTCGCGCCCTGCAGGGTGTCGGTGCCTGCGCCGGTGCCGTTCTGTGCCGGGCGATCGTGCGCGATCTTCTGACCGGTGTTGCGGCTGCACACCTGATGTCGCGGCTGATGCTGGTGTTCAGCGTCTCGCCGATCCTCGCCCCGCTTGCCGGCAGCCTTGTGACCACCGTCGGTAGCTGGCGAGCGATCTTCTGGGTGATGGTCTTGGCGGCCGGCCTCGGCATCGCGCTGGTGGCGACGCTCTTGCCGGAAACACGCAACGCCGAGGCACGCAGCCAGAGCAGCTTCAAAAGCGCGATTGTCAGCTACGGCACGCTGCTGCGCGACCCGCACTATCTCGGGCTGGTGTTCATCGCCTCCTTCGGCATGTCGAGCTACATGATCTATGTCGCGAACTCGTCCTTCGTGCTGATCGACCACTACGGCTTGTCGCCGCGGCTCTACAGCGTCGTCTTCTCGCTGAACGCCGTCTCCTTCATCGGCGCCTCGCAGATGAACGGCCGACTGTCGCGGCGGTTTGGCCTCAAGCGGCTGATCCGCACAGCGGTGACCGGCTTCGCTCTGGCCTCACTGACCCTGTTTGCCCTGTTCCAGCTTGGTCTCGGCAGCCTGCCGCTGATGTGTGCCCTGCTGTTTGTCGCCTATGGTTTCCTCGGCATGGTCATTCCGACCTCGGCGGTCCTGGCGCTCGACGGTCACGGCAAGATCGCCGGCACGGCCTCCGCCCTGATGGGCACGCTGCAGTTCGTCACGGCATCAAGCGTGATCGGGATAGCCAGCATTTTTGCCGACGGAACAGCCCTGCCGATGGTCACCACGGTCACCGTTTGCGCCATGGCGGTGCTTGTGCTTGCGACATTGACGCTGCGGGAAAGACTGAAGCCGGAGACAACTCCTAAAGTAATTAGCGAAACACCTTAGCATTCCGAAGAAGCACAAAAAAGAGCGG
>ERZ1034401.143-NODE-143-length-17342-cov-3.470296_pt1 | contig 17342 bp, 15 predicted proteins | sample MGYA00520601_ERZ1034401 | MGnify/ENA primary metagenome ERZ1034401 (study PRJEB33736, sample SAMEA104288476) | Azolla filiculoides | biome: Urban; feature: water surface; material: ditch water | place: Netherlands | collected 2014 ... | reverse complement strand
AAATTGAACCAGCGCTCACCGTTCACAGTTGCGGGGGCAGCCTCGGCTTCACGGACATCATGCCCGCTACCGAATTCCCATCTTAGCCCCTGATCCGAAACCGAATCGAGGGAACCTCGAACACTATATATAGTAGGCGAGGTTAAAATTGCGTCAACAGATATGATGCGCCTGCGTCGAATTCATTGGGGATATCAGGAACGGGCTCTGGTTCTCATCGACGACGATCATGACGAACAAGCCCTTTGCCATCAGGCGGCGCTCGCCACTAAGAAGTGTCTCGAGCCAGAGTTCCAACTCAATCTCGTCGAAAGTCACCCTGTCCCGATGCCCCGTGCAATGACATCGGTGATCGCTCCTACCGGAATCGCATGATCAAAAACCGTGCCGTTCCGGACACAAGAGTAGCCAGCGTGCGGCGGAGGCCGCGGGGCTGCAACGAAGACCACCTGGGTCATAGACGCGCTCGTATCTCCGCCGACCATCAAACCAATTCCGCCAGATGGTCGGCTTGTCGCCTTCAGGCAACGGATCCATGCCCGACACGCGCTTTGGTAAGACGGAATCGATGCTTCACCAAATGATAAAGATCAGTCGATATAAGCGCCTAATATATTGTCGACTGCTTAGGATAGCTGCCGCGTTGGATCTCGCAACCATATTACTGCTTCACAAATCATCCTTCTTGGTTGGCGCAATCTGCTTTGCCTACGTCAAGTGGCAGTCGCCGCAGGCTTCCAAAGGGTTAGGAGCGCTTGCCGCGGGCTTCCTGCTTCTTGCTATTGCGTCGACTGTTGCCGGCATGGGCGAGAGAAATGTCCTCCCTGTCGAAGTTTGGACACTTGCGAGCTTCTCCGTGGGGATATTCGGATATGCCGCCATCTGGGTGGGCACCAAACGACTGAGCAGTGACGAAATCGGTGAGAAAGATTGGTACGCGCTTATCCTGCCATGCCTGTTCGTTGTGATTGCCATTGCCACGAGGTTTCATCTGGACAACCAGAGCCGCGGAACGGTGTTCAACGCCAACGCCTTCATTTTTCTTGTGGCTTCGACCGTCAAAATCCTGCGGGACCATAAGCGCGAGGCACTGTCGGCCCGCTATCTGCTCGGTGCAAGCCTAGCCGTTGCGAGCGTTTTGACAGGCTTGCTTCTCATGGAGCTAGCCGGATGGCCCCACGCCCCCGGCGATATCAAATTTAACTTTTTCCTCCTGATAATCTGTCATTTCGCCGTTGCTCTCTTTACCTTGATCCTTGTCAAGGAACGCGCCGAGCTTGGTCTTCGCAATCTGCTTGAGACCGACGTGTTGACCGGCGTGAAGAACCGTCGATGGTTCTATTCACAACTTCCCGCGACGCTAAGCACCGGCGATTGCCTCATCATCCTGGACATCGATCACTTTAAACGTGTGAACGATCAATATGGCCATGAGGGTGGCGATGTCGCGCTGGAGGCCGTGGCTCAGGAGATCTCGCGGCAGTTGGGGCCGCAAGATGCCGTTGCCCGGCTCGGCGGGGAAGAGTTTGGAATTTTCGTCCGCGGTCATACGAAGGCCACAGCTTTTACCCTCGCTGAACGCCTCCGTATTGCGGTTCGCCTGCTTCACGTGACGTATTCGACATCGACCATTTCGCTGAGCATCAGCGCTGGAGTCGGCGTATCCGAAGGTTTGCAGAGCCCCGAAGAACTATTGAAAGCAGCGGACCAGTCCCTGTATTCGGCAAAGGAGCACGGTAGGAACCAAGTCGTCATTGCTGGCGAAGAGCCAGCAGCTTCGATGCACTTTTGCGAAAACCTCTAGCGAGCAAGCAATCACGCACGTCTGGTCGTCCGACATCACCCCCTTCGAGACATACGCGCCTTGGTTGAGCCTCTGGCGATGGGCTGCCGAATACCATGCTGCATGACGACCCACTATCGACGCCGAAGCGGTCGCAACATTGTACTTGAAGCAGGACAGCTGTTTGATGCAAAACGACCTTTGGTGTTCCAGACAAAGAAACAGGACGAATGGCCAAGAAAGCATATCGCACTGCTGGCGTTGAAACGACCCAGGCCGCTCGCGGGGATGACCCTCGAGAGCGGATCATTGCAGCCGCGAGGGAAGTGTTCATCGAACAAGGGTTCGATCTTGCGACCGTTCGGGAGATTACCCTGCGCGCCGACGTGAATGTCGCCGCGATCAACTATTATTTTGGCTCCAAGGATGACCTCATCAGCGAAGTTCTGAATCTGATGATGGAGCCCTACACGCAGGCGCGCATTACAGCCTTGGAGACATGCGAGGCCGCGGCAATGCCCGGTGCCGCCTCGCTGGAGGACGTCGTCAACGCTCTGGTGCGCCCGATGGTGCAGTTCAGCCGCGATGCAGCAGGTGCCCGTCCGCTCACGCGGCTGATCCTGCAGATCAGGTCGCGCCCGCGTGAATCCACCACCCGATTCTTCATCAAGCGCGTTGATCCGGCGGTTTTCCGTTTTATCGATGCGTTCGGGCGCGCGCTCCCGGCGCTGCATCGCCGCGATATTTTCTGGCGTTACAATTTCTCGATTGGCGCCATCATGCAGGTTCTGATCGATAGCGATCCAGCCTCCTACCGGCTCAAGAAACTCTCCGGGGATCTCTGCGACACGGATGACGATGAACAGATCATCGACCAGCTTTCGGCTTTCGTCTGCGCAGGTTTTCGAGCGCCACCGACGGCACACTGACCCAAGCACCCCGAAGCAACCAAATCAATCAAATTTGTTATTTCAATATCCAAGGCGAGCTCCCCCTCGCCCTTGGATCATAATTTTTCTTTTTGATTTTTTACAGAGAATTCAATTTCGATTTATACGCCAGCTTCGCGTCTGGCATTCGAATCTATTCTGCATTTTTACTGCAATGCTACAAAACTAGGCATGCTACGCATCGATTGCGGGCAAAACGACCTGTTAAAGTCGTTGACACATTTGAGATTGAAATTATGTTTCAAACAACGTTTTATTTTTTCCTTGGAGCCAATTGATGTCTGAAGTTGCCGCCCGCAAGATTACCGGATCCTTCGTCGCTCTCATTACCCCGTTTGACAAAACGGGTGCCGTGGATCTCGGCGCATTTCGCGAATTGCTGGCTTTCCATGAGGCGAACGGCACATCGGCCGTCTTGATCATGGGTTCGACCGGCGAGGTCTCAATGCTGTCGGCTGAGGAAAAGAAGAAGATCATCGTCGAGACGGCGAAGATGAAGTCGGCAAGCATGCCAATCTTCTATGGCTGCACCGGCAACAATACGGAGGTCACCATCGACAACGTCAAGTTCGCCAGGGACAACGGCGCCGACGGCGCCATTCTCGCGGCACCGGCTTATATCTGCGCGCCCGAAGCCGACATCGAGGGCTATTTCATGGAAATCGCCGATGCGACGGATCTGCCGCTCGGGCTCTACAACAACCCGCCGCGCGTCAAGAGCGACCTGCATTGGGATCACCTGCTGCGCATCTTCAAGCATCCCAACTACGTCATCCACAAGGAGTCGACCGCACGCGTCGGACAGGTGGCCCAGGTGCTTGCCGCCCGCCCGGACGTGTCCGTCATGTGCTGCGATAGCCCCAATCTCGGCCTGGTCGTCCCGACCATGAGCCTTGGCGGTCACGGCACCGCCAATATGGGCGGCAACATCGCGCCTGCCGAAGTGGCCGTCATGTCACGCCCATGGACGAGCTACGCCGAGGCGGAAGGCTTCCGCGACAACTATCTCACCCTGCTGCCGTTGCTGCACTACAACTATTCGGCCATCAATCCGGTGGCGGTCAAGTCGCTGATGAAGGCCGTCGGCCTGCCTGCTGGAGAACTGCGCCGCCCACTGACGGGCCTCGAGGGTGAGGCGTTGGCAAAGGGCATTCGCATCGTCCAGGAACTGGGCCTCGACAAGAAATATGGCTGGAAGCTGACATCGGCTTCGGCCGTAGCGGCCTGAGGTCGGACCCATGGATCTCGGGATCTCCGGCAAAAACGCTCTTGTGACCGGCGCAAGCCGCGGCATGGGCAAGGCCGCCGCCATGGCATTGGCACACGAAGGCGTGGATCTGACGATCCTGGCCCGGACGCCGGAAACACTCGAGGCAGCGGCTGCGGACATTCGTGCGCAGACAGGTGCGCGCGTCACCGCCGTTCTGGGTGATATCACGACGTTGGCGGGGCGCGAAGCCGCCCTTGCCGCCTGCCCTCATCCGGACATTCTCGTCAACAATGCCGATGGCGAACTGCCGGGTGATTTTCGCAATTGGTCGCGGGAAGACTGGCTGCGCGGCATCGACCGAATGATGCTGACACCGATCGACATGATGCGTCTGACAGTGGACGGCATGATGGAGCGCAAGTTCGGGCGTGTCGTCAACATCGTCTCGCGCAGCGTCAAGATCGCCCAGGCGGAACTCGGCATGTCGAATGCAGCACGCTCCGGCCTGGTCGGTTTCGTCGCCGGCCTTGCCCGCCAGACGATTGCCCACAATGTCACGATCAACAACGTTCTCCCGGGCATCATCGCCTCGGACGGCCAGCGCCAGCATGTCCAGGTTCTGGCGGAGGAGAGCGGACGCTCCTTCGATGAGATCTGGGCAGAACGGGCGGCACAGAATCCCGCCGGTCGTTATGGACGCCCCGAAGAAATCGGTGCCTACATTGCCTTTTTATGTTCGTCCAATGCCGGTTTCGTCACAGCGCAGAACCTGCTGGTCGACGGCGGACAGTATCCCGGGACGTTCTGACGGATCGGGAATTTTGGGATCGCTTTACGGTCTGTTTTGACTGAAAACGATCTGTCGATACACAAGAGGTTTGACTGCATCCACCCCCCAAAGCCAGAAGGACTCCATGATGAACCGCTTCGGATCCACATTGCTTGCCCTCTCGATAACGCTGCCGGTTGCCGGTATTGCCATGGCCGATGAATACCCCTCACGGCCGGTGGCCATCGTCGTCCCCTACCCGCCCGGTGGCGCAGTCGACGGGGTTGCGCGGGTTCTGGCAGCAGAACTTTCGGCAAAGACCGGCAAGACATTCGTCGTCGACAATCGCGCCGGCGGCGCGGGTGGCGTGGTGGGATCTTCCGAAGTGGTCAAATCCGCGACCGACGGCTATACCCTGCTGCTCAATGCGTCGATCCATGTGGTGACGCCGCTGATCAACAAGAACGTGCCGTTTGACGTAGTGAACGACTTCACCCATATCAGCGGTATCGCCGCCGGCCCGCTGCTGATCAGCACCAACCCTTCCGTCAAGGCCAACACGCTCAAGGAATTCTTCGCGGAAGTGAAGGCGGACCCGGATGCGTTCAACTTTGCCACCTCCGGTTACGGATCGGCCGGGCACCTGACGGTCGAAGTTTTGAAGGCGCAGGCGGGCGTCGATACCGAAGTGGTGACCTACAAGGGTGCCGGCCCGGCCCTGACCGACATGATCGGTGGCCAGGTGCAGTTGATTGCCGATCCGATCCTGTCATCCTTGCCGCATGTGAAGGCCGGACGGCTGAAGGCGCTCGCTGTGACGAGCCTCACCCGCTCGCCGCTGGCTCCGGATGTGCCCACAATCGCCGAAAGCGGCATGGCGCCCTTGGAAATGCTGTCCTGGTATGGTGTCTGGGCTCCGAAAGACCTTGATCCAAAGGCACTCGATTTCCTGAGCAAGGCCATGGAGCAGGTTGTCACTTCCGGAGAATTCAAGGACAAACTGACGGTGTTCGGTTTCGAGCCTATGTACAAGAACAGCGCCGATCTCAAGACCTTCGTGGTCGATGAAACCAAGCGCTACGACGAAATCGTCAAGGCAGCCGGCATCAAGGTGGAATGACAGTGACGAAGGCTCCGGACATGACATCACATTCGGAGCCTTCGACGAAGCGGCGCCATGTTGGTAGCCATTGGGGTTTCTACAGCCACGATGATGCACAAGACGCCGTTCGTCCTTTCGCGGGCGATCCCGATCCCGTCGATTTCGGAACCAAGCTTCCGGCAGATAGGCTTGCACAATGCAGGATTTTGAGGCCTACGGTCAGAAAGTCCTATCTCGAACATGGTCCGGGCTATGCCGGCGGCAGGCGCGGAAGTGAAGCCTTTGTCGAGGTCTCCTGGGACGAGGCACTGGATCTCGTGGCCGGCGAAATCCGACGCGTACGCGATGATCATGGAAACGGCGCGATTTTTTCCGGCTCGTATGGCTGGTCCAGTGCCGGGCGCTTTCATCATGCACAGAGCCAGCTGAAGCGCTTCTTCAACATGAACGGCGGGTCGGTTCGCTCCGTCCAGACCTACAGCTATGCGGCCGGCGAGGTAATCCTGCCCCATGTCATCGGTTCGCTGGATGGTCTCGTCTCGGGCCATACTCCCTGGAGCCAGATTGTCGGCCATGCCGAACTGATCCTCATGTTCGGCGGTACGCCACTGCGCAACGCGCAGGTCAATGCCGGCGGCGTCGTGCGTCACGAAACGCGCCAGGGCCTCGCTGCCTGCCGGGATGCCGGCGCAAAATTTGTCAATATCAGCCCTGTCCGCGATGATGCAGCCGAGGAACTCGGCGCCGAATGGATGGCCTTGAGGCCCGGCACAGATACGGCTGTACTGCTGGCGCTTGCCCACACGCTGATCGTGGGAAAGCACCACGACGAGACCTTCCTGGAACGCTACACGGTCGGCTACGAAACGCTGAGGGACTATCTCTTCGGCAAAACGGACGGCGTGATCAAGGACGCCGACTGGGCAGCTTCGATCAGCGGCATTGCGGCTGCCCGCATTCTCTCACTGGCCGACAGCATGGCCACACACAAGACCCTGATCATGATGGCCTGGGCGCTACAGCGCGCAGATCACGGCGAACAGTGCTATTGGGCCGCAATCGCAGTTGCCGCGCTGCTCGGCGGGATCGGTCTGCCGGGGCAAGGTTTCGGCTTCGGCTATGCATCCGTCGCCGGCATCGGACAGCCTCCTTCGGCAATACGCTGGCCATCGTTGCCGCAAGGCCATAACCCGATCTCCGACTTCATCCCCGTCGCGCGCATTGCCGACATGCTGCTGTCGCCCGGCACAGATTATGAGCACAACGGCAAAACCCGAACCTACCCGGACATCAAGCTGGTCTATTGGGCGGGCGGGAACCCTTTTCATCACCATCAGGATCTCAACCGGCTGGTCGAGGCATGGCAGAAGCCAGAAACAATCATCGTTCACGAGCATTGGTGGAACGCCCATGCCCGGCATGCCGACATCGTTTTGCCGGCATCGACCTTCCTCGAACGGGATGATGTCGTCGCCAGCGGGCGCGACAGTTTCTTCGGTTATTCGACGCATCTTGCGGTAGCACCCAACGGCGTTCTGTCCGATCATGACATCCTGGGCCAAATTTCCGCTCGCCTCGGCACGGAGAGCGCCTTCACCGAAGAGAGAACCGAAGCGCAGTGGCTGGGACACCTTTATGACGCCGCGCGGTCCGATGCGGCCTCGCACGCTATCGCAATGCCGACATTTGCCGAATTCCAGCAGTCGGGCCTGATCGAAGTTGCAGGTCAGGGCGTCGACAAACCGTTGATGGCAGATTTCCGCAGCGATCCGGATGCCCATCCCTTGCGCACGCCGTCAGGGCGCATCGAACTGGCGTCCGCATGTATCGCGGGGTTCGGCTACGCCGATTGCCCGGGGCACCCGGCCTGGCTGGAGCCAAAGGAATGGCTTGGCGCGCACCTCGCCGCCACCCATCCGCTGCATCTACTCTCCTGCCAGCCGCATGACAAACTGCACAGTCAATGGGATCACGCCGCACCATCGCGAAAGACCAAGAGCGGTGGCCGCCAACCGGTGCGCATGCATCCGGAAAATGCTCGGGAGCGTGGGTTGAGTGACGGCGATTTGGTCAGAATTTTCAACCATCGCGGCGCGTGCCTGGCAATTGTGTCGATCACCGACGCCGTCATGCCCGGGGTCGTGCAACTGGCGACGGGCGCCTGGTACGACCCATCGGAACCCACGACGCCAGGTTCACTCGAACTCAACGGCAATCCGAACGTGCTGACGCCGGATCACGGCACGTCAAGCCTGACACAGGGACCGAGCCCGAATTCATGCCTCGTCGAGATTTCCCGTTACATCGGCAAGGCCCCTGACGTGCGGGCCTACCGGCCGCCGGATCTGGTTCCTGATCCGAGGCTGCAAGAACAAACTGGAGGAGCACGCCCATGACTGCACGCCTCAATCGTCAAATCCTCGCAGGTCTGCTGTTCGTGTCGATTGGCGCCGCTTTCCTGATCGGCAGCTTTGACCTGTCTTATGGAACGTGGCGCAAGATTGGACCCGGCGCCTTCCCGGCACTGATCGCCGTTCTGCTGATTGTCATGGGCATCATCGTCGGGTTGAGCGCCCGGAAATCGGGGGAGGATGAAGCACCCCTTCGCCTCTATTCGTCGAATCTCCCGGTGATCATCGGAGCCATCGTCGTTTTCGGACTGGTGATCCGCGGCGGCGGGCTTCTTCCCGCCGTGTTCTGCTGCTGCCTGGTGTCTTCCTTTGCATCCCGCCCTCTGCGGCCGGTCAAATCGGCAATCTATGGGCTGGCGCTCGGGGCGGCCTGCAGCCTTGCTTTCGTCAAGGGACTGGGAATGCCGGTCAGCATCATCGGTCCATGGTTCGGTTTCTAGGAGAATGCCCATGGATACGTTGAACGCACTTCTTCTTGGCTTTGACCAGGCAATCCTGCCGACCAACCTGTTCTGGTGCCTGATCGGCACATTGCTCGGAACCCTTGTCGGAGTTCTACCGGGTCTTGGGCCGGCGGCAACCATGGCCATTCTGCTGCCATTCACGATCGGGCTCGAACCTGTCACCTCGCTGATCATGCTGGCCGGCATTTATTACGGCGCGCAGTATGGCGGCTCGACAACGGCCATCCTTCTCAACCTGCCGGGTGAGGCATCGTCAGTGGTAACAGCGATCGACGGCTACAAGATGGCCCGCCAGGGCCGAGCCGGGGTCGCACTCGCCACCGCGGCGATCGGCTCGTTCTTCGCCGGCACGGTTGCCACCCTGCTGCTGGCATTGTTTGCGCCTTCGTTGGCTGAAGTCGGCCTGCTGTTTGGCCCGGCGGAGTATTTTTCGCTGATGGTGCTTGGCCTGATTGCCTCCGTCGTCCTGTCGCGGGGATCGTTGCCAAAGGCCTTGGCGATGGTGTTCATCGGCATTCTGGTCGGGTTGATCGGGCAGGACGTGCAGACGGCGGTGCCACGGTTCACGCTCGGCTTCGAGGAGATGTCGAGCGGGGTCAACTTCGTGGTCGTCGCCATGGGACTGTTCGGCATCGGCGAACTCATCAAGGATCTGGAAAACCCGGAAAGCCGCACGGCAATTCATGCGCCATTCTTCTCGATGATCCCGTCGCGGGAGGATTGGCGCCGAATGGTCGCTCCGATCCTGCGCGGCACCGGCATCGGTTCGGTTCTCGGCCTGCTGCCGGGCGGCGGTGCATTGCTGGCGGCGTTTGCCGCCTATGCCATCGAAAAGCGTGTTGCCAACCCGCCGGAAGGCTTCGGCGGCGGTGCAATCGAAGGCGTCGCCGCGCCGGAAAGCGCCAACAATGCCGGCGCGCAGACGTCGTTCGTACCGCTGCTGACACTTGGCCTGCCCGCCAATGCCGTGATGGCGCTGATGTTCGGCGCATTGATCATGCAGGGTATAGCGCCAGGCCCCACGCTGATCTCCGAACATCCGGATGTGTTTTGGGGTGTCATCGTGTCGATGTGGGTCGGCAACCTGATGCTCCTGGTGCTGAACCTGCCGTTGATCGGCATTTGGACGCGGCTTTTGACCATGCCGTTCCACTATCTCTACCCGGCCATCCTCGTTTTCTGCTCCATCGGCGCCTTTTCGCTGAGCAACTCGGTCTTCGATCTGTGGCTACTCGCGGTCTTCGGTGTCGCCGGTTATATCTTTGCCAAACTCGATTGCGACGCGGCTCCCCTGGTCATGGGCCTCATCCTCGGTCCGATGATGGAAGAGAACTTCCGCCGCGCCATGTTCCTCGCGCGCGGCAATCCGACGATCTTCGTCGATCGACCGATTTCGGCTGTCCTGCTCGCCCTTGCCGTCATCGCCGTCATCCTTGTTGCCCTGCCGAACATCAAGAATGTCCGCGAGGAGGCGTTTCAGGAATGAACCAACAGGCTTTAAACCACGTGGGCGAAATGTCATGCATATAGCCGTCATTGGCGCAGGGATCGTCGGTGCCGCGACGGCCCTCGAACTCCTGAAGGATGAGCACAGCGTGACCATCATCGAGCCGGAGACGCCGGGCGGGCGACAGGCGGCGAGCTACGGTAACAGTGGATGGCTGAGCCCGGCCTCCATCATTCCGATGTCGATGCCGGGTCTGTGGAAAAAGCTGCCCGGCTACCTCGCCGATCCGTCCGGCCCGCTGGCGATCCGCTGGCGTTATCTGGCCCATCTGACACCCTGGCTGGTCGGCTTCATGCAGGCAGGATCGACCGCCGCCAAGGTGGAGCGAACCGCTTCCATCCTGTCACAGCTGTTGCATGATACCGCATCGCGCCATGCCGCAGTCGCAGAACGGATCGGCCGGCCGGACCTGATCTGCCGCAAGGGTCTGATTTACGCCTATCCAGACCGCAATGCCTTCGAGGCGGAGGCCTTTGCATGGCAGTTGCGGCGGCAAAACGGCGTTGCATACCGCGAGCTGTCCGCCGCGCAACTGCATGAACTCGAACCGCATCTCGCGCCACGTTATTCCTTTGCAGCCTTTGTCGAGGATGGCGGGCATTGCGTCGATCCGGGTGGCTATGTTGCGGCTATGATCGATCACGCCATTCGCCAGGGCGCAACGCGCGTACATGCACGGGCAATCGGTTTTGATCTCGTTGCGGGGCGTTTGGCTGGCGTGCAGACAGACGCGGGACCGGTGGCCTGCGACAAGGCGGTGATCGCCGCCGGCATCCATTCAAAGAGCCTTGCAGCGCAGGCAGGAGATCGTGTGCCATTGCAAAGTGAACGCGGCTATCACGTGGTCATTCCCGCCAATGAGATTCAAGCACACATGCCGCTGATGCCGGGTGATGGCAAGATGGGCAACAATCCAACGCTTGCCGGGTTGCGGATCGCAGGCCAGGTCGAACTTGCCAGCGTTTCGGCCGCACCGAATTGGGCGCGGACCGACATTCTGCTCAAGCATGCACGGACGACCTATCCCGCATTGACTGATCGTTCATCGACTTCCGGCATCGACCGATGGATGGGGCATCGCCCCTCGACCGCCGATGGCCTGCCAGTCATCGGTTTTGCCTCGGCATCGCGCGACATCATCCATGCGTTCGGCCATGGGCATGTGGGCCTCGCGACCGGGCCGGCCAGCGGGCAACTCGTTGCCGACCTGATTGCCGATCGCGGCCCCGCATTCGACATCTCGGCACTGTCGGCCGGGCGTTTCCGAGCCTAGGGAACTGCGCTGCAGATTCTGTCGCCAAGCCCATGTTGACCATCGAAAGGCCGAGCGGGAATTTCACGGTATTGCGACAGCGTTTCGAACATGCCGGCGCTGAACTCCAGCTTGTCATCCCATCGATTGCGAGGCGAGAGCAAACAGCGCGCCATTTTCGTCGCCGATCGCTCCATAGTCGACGCCTTCTCCGAGTGTCATCGTCGTCACGGTGTCAAAGACCGGCAGGCCGCATTGCTGGATAAAGCTCGCAAAGGGACCGGCTTCAACATGGGTATCAACACGTAGAAAACGGCCGACATGGGCATCCACATGCGGCCGCGCGACCGCGATCGCGTCTTCCGCCGACAATGCGGCGATCGGACCCAAGACATAGCCCCGCCCGAACGCGCGGCTCATGGAGAAGGCCCGCAGTTCCTCTCTCTGAAAGAGCCCGTAGCAGAGCGAGCTTTCAAATAGCTTGGCAAGGTGGACAGGACGAGGAAAGGCAAATCCGGGCGCATCGAACGCAATCACCGCTTCGAGATCGCTTGGCCGCAATTGCCTGATCTCATACCCGGCAGGCAAGTCAGTCGTGTCCAGCGGTTTGCGGGCCTCACCCTGGCACTGGAACACCGTCTGCTGCGCCACAAAGTCCAGAGAGCGATAGAGGCGTCGCGCCGCGCGCGTTGCGTTGAGCCGCAAACCCATGCCGGGGCACTCGGCCAGGACACGCTGCATCAGCCATTTCGCCGTCCCATTGGTCTGCAGCCGCGGCGATGTGATCAGCATGCCAAGGGTAGCAAAATGCTCACCGTGCGGGAACCACATGGCTGAGCCCATCACACGGTCGATATCGTCGAGAGCCACGAAACCATGGCCGAGTTCGCGCAGATATTGCCAATCTTCTGCCCGATGCGGCCAGCCGACCGCGATCGACAGCGCATGCAAACGCTCCAGATCGACATCCGCCACGTTGGCGAAACGCATCTGGTATGCGTCGACATGCAACGTGTCGGGTATTTTCAGATCCATCATCCGCCTCCCTGGCGCCAAGCGAACCTGCCGTCAGCCGCTCGATACTTTCTTTTACGTGTATTCTAGCCGGCCCTTGCAGAACATTCCGCTTCTACCACCTCATCCGACACAAGAATTGACCGTATGGCGATCGCTTTCGGCAGCCATTCATGCCGTTCGCGCCTAATCTTTCAAGTCGAACTGCAATCAAGAGCCGAAGCGGATGCCAGAAACCGCACGAGGAACCGCGCAATGAATGCCACCGATATCCTGACAGCGCTGGTGGGCTTCCCGTCCATCGTCGGCACGCCCAATGCCGGGATCGTCGAATGGATCAGGTCCTATCTCGAGGGCTTCGGCATCACCGTGCATATTCTGCCCGGTCCCGAGGGTGACAGGGCCAATCTCTTCGCCACCATCGGCCCCTCGGACAAAGCTGGTTACATTCTTTCCGGCCATATGGACGTCGTCCCCGCGCACGAAGCGGGCTGGAGCAGTGATCCCTTTGCGCTTCGGCGCGATCGAGAAAAGCTCTTTGGCCGCGGTACCAGCGACATGAAGGGGTATCTCGCCGCCGTGCTGGCAGCCGTCCCCGCGCTGGCCGCCGTCCCCCTAACCCGGCCCATCCATCTTGCCTTTTCCTATGACGAAGAAGCCGGTTGTCGCGGGGTGCCGCATCTCCTTGCCCGCCTGCCCGAACTGTGCGTAGCACCGCTGGGGGCCGTTATCGGCGAGCCCAGCGGCATGCGGCCTATCCTCGCACACAAGGGCAAGGCGGCTGCCCGTATCACGCTGCGGGGCCGATCCGGTCATTCGTCCCGGCCGGATCTTGGATTGAATGCGGTGCATGCCATGGCAACGGTGTTGCAGGCGGCCGTGTCTTCGGCGCAAGATCTTGCAAACGGACCTTTCGACCCGACCTTCGAGCCACCCTATTCCTCGTTGCAGGCCGGCTTGATCCAGGGTGGTCAGGCGCTCAACATCATTCCCGATCACTGCACGCTCGATGTCGAGGCACGCGCCATCGCCGGCGTCGATCCCTCGACCCTGCTGGCACCGATCCGCATCGCCGCCGAAGGACTTCGAACATCCGGCATCGGTGTCGAATGGGAGGAACTGAGCGCCTACCCGGCACTCTCCTTGGCGCGCCAGACCGTTCTTGCCGACCTGCTGACAAAACTCACCGCCCAGGAACCGCTCGGCGCTGTCAGCTACGGGACGGAAGCCGGGCTGTACCAGGCAGCCGGCGTCGACGCGATTATCTGCGGTCCGGGCGATATAAGCCGCGCTCACAAGCCCGATGAATACATCTTGGCAGGCGAGCTTTCGGCCTGCCAGTCCATGATCGAGGCGCTCGGCAAGCACTGCTGCGCCTGACCTCTCGACAGACAGCGAACGGACCCTTGCCCATGACCTTCCTCTTTCACTCCGACGTCCAGCGTGGCGCCATCTTCCGGGAGGCCTTTGCGCGGAATCTACCGGATCTGCCTTTCTCCATGGACCCCGGCACGGTTGATCCGGAATCCGTGCGTTACCTAATCACCTGGACCGTTCCCGAGAACCTGCAGCGTTATCGCAATCTCGAAGTTCTGTTTTCCATCGGTGCCGGCGTCGACCAGTTTCGCATCGCCGACGTGCCAGACCATGTAAAGGTCGTGCGCATGGTGGAAGAAGGCATCGTTCGCATGATGCAGGAGTATGTGACGCTTGCCGTACTCGCCCTTCACCGCGACCTGCCGGCCTATCTGGACCAGCAGCGCGCCGGGCTCTGGCAAGCTCTTGCCCCGGTACAGGCGCCTGAGCGGCGCGTCAGCGTGCTTGGCCTCGGCATGCTCGGACAGGCGGTGCTCGAGCGACTGAAGCCGTTCGGTTTTCAGCTCTCGGGCTGGAGCCGGTCGCCGCACGCGATTGAAGGCGTGACGTGCCATGCCGGAAGCGATGGCCTGACCGATATGCTGTCTAAAACCGACATTCTGATCTGCCTGCTTCCGCTGACGGCCGAAACGCGCGGTTTGCTCAATGCGGATCTCTTCGGGCGCCTGCCACGGGGAGCTGGCCTCGTGCACACAGGCCGGGGACCACAGCTCAACCACGAAGACCTCATCTCAGCCCTCGACAGCGGTCAGCTCTCCGGCGCCGTCGTCGATGTGACCGATCCCGAACCGCTTCCGGCTGGCCATGCCTTCTGGAGCCATCCCCGCATCCTGCTGACACCCCATGTGGCAAGTGTCACGCAGCCGCATTCCGCAGCGAAGGCCGTCATCGACAACATCAAACGCCTGCGCATCGGTCTCGGTCCGACAGGCCTTGTCGACCGCCGTCGCGGATACTGACTTTTTCAACCCGAAAGGAAAACCATGTCGCTTCTGAAAACCATCGACCCCACCCCGTCCTTTTCTCCGCGCGAGGCCGTGCCGACTCCTGAGCGGCTGATCTCCGGAAATCCAAGCTTCAAGACCTGGGCGCAGGACGCCGCCCGCGACGAGACCATCCACACGGGTGTATGGGAAGCCACGCCGGGACTGACCCATTCGATCAAGGGCGAGACCTTCGAGTTTTGCCACATCCTTTCGGGCCTCGTGGAAATCACGCCGGAAGGCGGCGAGCCGGTGACGTACAAGGCTGGCGACAGCTTCGTCATGAAGCCCGGCTTCGTCGGCACATGGCGGACGATCGAGACAGTCCGCAAGATCTACGTAACGGCTTGAAGGCCGGGGGCAGCGGCGGTCATCCATACCCGCCGCTGCCAAAACGGAGCGCCGAAGAATAAGCTGCGCGGCGGCCGCAAAACAGGGTTTTCATCCGTCCTTGCCGCAGCGATCAGGTCAAGTCACTCCAGCCGATCCGGTAGCCTCGCAAGATAGCGATCCGAGGTAATCCTGATGACCCTGAGTTTCGATCCAGCCAGCCTGTCCCTTCCCATCGGGCATTTCATCGGAGATAGCCTCATCCCTGCCGATGGCGTCATCCCGATGCACCGGCCCTCCGATGGCAAGTCCTATGCCGGTTGCCCGCGGGCCGACGCCGACATGGTCGACCGTGCGGTCGAGACCGCCAAGGCCGCATTGAAGACAAGCAACTGGGGCGGCGTTCGCCCGCGCGAGCGGCTGAACGTGATGCACCGTTGGGCCGATATGATAGAGAGGCAAGCGGTGACGCTTGCACGTCTCGAAGCGCTTTCCTCGACCCGGCCGGTCGGCCATCTGATCGAAGGCGACATCGCCATTTCGGCCGAGCAGATCCGCTTCTTTGCCGAATTCGCCGACAAGGAAGGCAGCGACCTCGTGCCAACCGATGACGGCAATCTCGGCATGATCGTGACCGAACCCTATGGCGTGGTCGGAGCCATAACGCCCTGGAACTTCCCGATCTCCATGGCTGCATGGAAACTCGGCCCGGCGCTCGCCGCCGGCAATGCCGTGGTGCTGAAGCCCTCCGAGATGACTCCATTTTCCGCCATCTATCTCGCGGAACTTGCCGTGCGCGCCGGCATGCCGGCCGGGCTGATCAATGTCGTGCTCGGCGATGGCCAGGTGACCGGGAATGCCATCACCGGCCATCCCGACATAGCCAAGGTCAGTTTCACCGGCTCGACGCGCGCAGGCTCGGCGATCATGGAAAATGTCGCCCGCACGGGCATCAAGCCGATGACGTTGGAACTCGGCGGCAAGAGCCCGCAGCTGGTCTTTGCAGATGCCGATCTCGACAAGGCGGCAGCCGCAATCGCCACCAGCATTATCAGCAATGCCGGACAGGCCTGCGTTGCCGGATCACGCCTGATCGTCGAAGAGAGTGTCGCAGCGCCGCTTGTCGACGCGATCCTTCGCTACATGAATGCCGTTCAACCCATGCCAACCTGGGATGCGGCGGCCCAATATTCGCCGATCATTTCAGACCAGCAGCGTGAGCGCATCCATTCGATTGTTTCGGCGGCTGTTGCCGCTGGCGGCGAATGCCTCACAGGCGGAGCGCCGATGGATGCTCCCGGTTATTTCTATGCGCCGACGCTGATCGCCGGTGTCGACGAAAAATCGCCGGCCGTCACGCAGGAGATCTTTGGCCCTGTGCTGGCACTGCAGACATTCCGCGACGAAGAAGAAGCCCTGTCGCTGGCCGCACATCCCACGTATGGACTTGCCGCCGGGCTTTTCACCCGCGACCTTTCCCGGGCAATCCGTCTCGCCCGCAGTCTTCAGGCCGGGACCATCTGGGTCAACCGCTATGGCCGATCGCGCGACCACATCCTGCCGACCGGCGGTTACAAGCAATCAGGCATCGGCAAGGATCTCGGTCGCGAAGCCTTCCAGGCCAACCGCAAGAGCAAGAGCGTCTTGATCAGACTTTGAGGACATGACCACGATGAAAACCCACAGGATTGCCCTTATTCCCGGCGACGGCATCGGAGGCGATGTCACTGCCGCTGCCTGGTCGGTGCTGCAGAAGGCTGCCGGCTCGGCCGGTTTTACGCTCGATGGCACTGAATTCCCCTGGTCCTGCGCTTTTTACAAAGAAACCGGCGCGATGATGCCGCACGATGGCATTGAGACATTGCGCCGCTTCGACGCGATCCTGCTCGGCGCGGTCGGCTGGCCGCAGCAGGTGCCGGATGCGGTTTCGCTGCACGGTCTCCTGCTGCCGATCCGCAAGAGCTTCGTGCAATATGCCAATATCCGCCCCCACCGCCTGCTGCCGGGCGTGCAAGGGCCGCTCAAGGCCGAGGCCTTCGACATCCTCTGCATCCGTGAAAACACTGAGGGTGAATATTCCGGCGCCGGCGGCCGCATTCATCAGGGCACAGCCAATGAAGTGGCGGTCGAAACCTCGATCTTCACCCGCACGGGTGTCGAACGCATCCTGCGTTTCGCCTTCGAACAGGC
>ERZ1034401.142-NODE-142-length-17599-cov-3.858299_pt1 | contig 17599 bp, 16 predicted proteins | sample MGYA00520601_ERZ1034401 | MGnify/ENA primary metagenome ERZ1034401 (study PRJEB33736, sample SAMEA104288476) | Azolla filiculoides | biome: Urban; feature: water surface; material: ditch water | place: Netherlands | collected 2014 ... | reverse complement strand
ACGCCGCCAAGAGCGGCAGCGATGGCCTCATGATGCCGGATGACTTCCCTGATGATGAAATTCAGGAATTTCTCGGCAAAATCAGGGTCCAGATCGGCGTCGTGGGCAAGCTGCCGGAGACGGTTGATCTGGTATTCCTCGCGCGCCGGGTCCGCCGGCGGCAAATCGTATTGGGCCTTGAGCACGCCCACGGCCTTGGTGCAGCGGAAACGTTCCGCCAGCATATGGACCAGCGCCGCGTCGATATTGTCGATCGACTGGCGATAGCCGGAAAGCTGCTGCTTGACAGTCTGATCAGTCATGCGCGTCCTTTCACTTCTTCTTCGGCAGGCCGGGCAGGCCCGGGAACCCACCACCGAGACCCGGCAGCTTCGGACCGCCGAGACCCGGCAGGCCACCACTGCCCAGACCCGGCAGACCGGCGCCCGGCTTCATGCCGGCGGCTTCGGCCTGCTTGGCCAAGGCTTCGAGCTGTTTCGGGTCGAGACTGGAGAGATCGGGCATGCCGCCCATTCCGCCGCCCATTCCGCCCCCAAGGCCACCGAGGCCCATCTTCGAAGCCAGACCGCCCATCATCTGCTTCATCATGCCGCCGCCCTTCTTGCCGCCCATCATTTTCATCATGTCGGCCATCTGGCGGTGCATTTTCAAAAGCTTGTTGATCTGCGCCGCATCCGTGCCGGAGCCGGCCGCGATGCGCTTCTTGCGGGAATGCTTGAGCAGGTCCGGATTGGCGCGCTCTGCCTTGGTCATCGAGGAGATGATCGCGAGCTGGCGCTTGAACAGCTTGTCGTCGAGGCCGGCGGACGCCATCTTGTCCTTCATGCCGGCCATGCCGGGCATCATGCCCATGATGCCGCCCATGCCGCCCATCTTCTGCATCTGGCCGATCTGGTCGGCAAGATCGTTGAGGTCGAACTTGCCCTTGGCCATGCGGGCCGCCATGGCGGCCGCCTTTTCGGCATCGATGTTCTCGGCAGCCTTCTCGACCAGCGAGACGATGTCGCCCATGCCGAGGATACGGTCGGCGATGCGGCGCGGATGGAACTCGTCGAGTTCCGACATCTTTTCGCCGACGCCGATCAGCTTGATCGGCTTGCCGGTGACGGCGCGCATCGAAAGGGCTGCACCGCCGCGGCCATCGCCGTCCATGCGGGTCAGCACGAGACCGGTGATGCCGACGCGTTCGTCGAAATTGCGCGCCAGGTTGACGGCGTCCTGACCGGTCAGCGCATCGGCGACCAGCAGGATTTCATGTGGCTTCGAGCGGGCCTTGATCTCGGCCATCTCGATCATCAGCGGCTCGTCGATATGGGTACGGCCGGCGGTGTCGAGGATGACCACGTCATGGCCGCCGAGCTTGGCAGCCTGGACGGCGCGCGCGGCGATATCGGTCGGCGACTGTCCGGCGATCACCGGCAGCGTGTCGATGCCGGTCTGCACGCCGAGCTGGCGCAGCTGTTCCTGGGCCGCCGGACGACGCGTGTCGAGCGAGGCCATCAGGACCTTCTTCTTGTCGCGGTCGGTCAGGCGCTTGGCGATCTTGCCTGACGTCGTGGTCTTGCCCGAGCCCTGCAGGCCGACCATCATGATGACGACAGGTGCGGCCGCCATCAGGTCTACGCCGACACCTTCGGTGCCGAGCATCTCGACCAATTCGTCATGGACGATCTTGACGACCATCTGGCCGGGCTTGATCGACTTCAGGACGGCGGCGCCGACAGCCTTTTCGCGGACTCTTTCCGTGAAGCCGCGCACGACTTCCAGTGCGACGTCGGCTTCCAGAAGTGCACGGCGAACCTCGCGTAACGCTGCCGAGACATCCGCCTCGGACAATGCGCCACGGCCGGTCAGTCCATTCAGAATGGAACCAAGGCGGTCCTGGAGGTTTTCAAACATCGGCTCTTCCTTACTCGGTTTCGGATACCCGAAACCTCGGTATTTCCTTGGACGAAAACAAGACGCAAAGCCAAAAAGCACCCGAGGGCGCATCGCGCTGTCGGGTGTTGACCTCCGGGATCTGTTTATACCTTGCGGGTCCCGGTCGGCGGCTCGGAGTGCTTGTCTCGTCGCAGATTGCGCGGGATAAACAGCAAAACGGCGGGAAAGTCAACAATGCCGCCAACAGACGCAACCTGACGGCAATGCGGAAGAGGCCTGCACCACAAGAATGCACCCCTCATAACTCGCTAATTCAGAATTTACATAAATTTGAATGTTTTCCGTGACTTTCCTCTGCACGGACGGGATCGAGGAGAGCACCATGACCGAGACGACAATCAAACGACCCCTTTGGGTCAAAATCACGGCCTATGGCTTTGCTGCAGTTCTGTTTACCAGCGCGGCCATTGGCGGCACGGCCTGGTATCGCCAGTCGAACATGAACGAGGAAGCGCTGCGCAAGGAGATGCAGAGCGACCTGGCGCTGATCGAAAACGACATGAACGCCCAGAAGAAGACGGCATCGACCGTTGCGCTGGCGCTGGCCGGAGAGCCCGAAACAGCGGGACTGATCGAGAGCAATGCGCGCGATGAAATCATCAAGCGCTATGCCGGCAGCCTGCCCGAAATCGTCAGCTCCGGCGGGGTCCAGCTGATCACCTTCATCAATTCCAAGGGCGAAGCCGTTGCCCGCGTTCACACGCCGGACAAGTTCGGCGATGACATGACGGGTCGCCGCAAGACCGTCGTGGGTGCGCTGGCGAGCGGCAAGCTGGTTGCCGGCACGGAACCCGGCCGAACCGCTGTCAGCATGTTTGCCTCCGCCCCGGTTCTGCGCGACGGCAAGGTGGTCGGCGTCGTCGATACCGGCACGAGCCTTGCCAATGCCTATTTCAAGCCGCTGGCGGAACGTATCCAGGGTGAGATCGCGGTGCATGTCCTCGTCGAAGGAAAGCTGGTTCAGCAGGCCTCGACCATGGGCGACAAGCCGCTTTTGTCCGACGCGCAGTTGCAGTCCGTTTTTGACGGGAAGCCTGTAAAGGCGCAGATGACGGAAGGCGGACGCAGCTACATCATCGAAGGTGTGCCGTTCAACAATTTCTCCGGCGACAAGATCGGCGTCATGTCGATTGCCTCCGATGTCACGCCGATCGTCGAAGGCAGCCGCGAAGCACTCTGGACGACCGCGATCGTCACGGTGCTCGTCGCGCTGCTGTCGTCGCTCGGCTTCCTGTTCTTTGCCCGTTCGCTGGCATCTGTCATCGCCAACATCACCGGCACGATCTCCCGCCTTGCCGCCAACGACCTGTCGGCAACCGTCGACAATGGCAACCGCCCCGACGAAATCGGCGCGATGGCGCGCGCCGTCCAGGTGTTGAAGGACAATGCCATCAGGGCCGTCAATCTCGAAAACGAAGCCGACAGCCAACGCAGCCAGAGCGAAGACGAACGTCGCCGCACGGCCCAGTTGGAGCACCAGCGTGCCGAGGCGATGAGCAAGGCCACCGCAACGCTGGCCGATGGTCTGAAGCATCTGGCGGCAGGAGACCTGTCCTTCCAGATCAACCAGCAGCTCGACGCCGATTTCGAAACCCTGCGGACGGACTTCAACCTTGCCGTTTCGCAGTTGCGCCAGACGCTTGCCGAAGTCGCCCAGGCCGGCGGCGCGATCGACAGCGGTTCGCGCGAGATCAGCCAGAGCACCGACGACCTGTCGAAGCGCACGGAACAGCAGGCCGCTTCTCTCGAAGAAACGGCAGCGGCGCTCGACGAAATCACGGTCAATGTCAGCAACTCCTCCAAGCGGGCCGAAGAGGCACGCTCCGTGGCGATCCAGGCCAATGACAGCGCCCGCCAGTCCGGCGCCGTCGTCGCAAACGCGGTCGCTGCCATGGGCAAGATCGAGCAGTCGTCCGGCCAGATTTCCAACATCATCGGCGTGATCGACGACATCGCCTTCCAGACGAACCTGCTGGCACTGAATGCCGGCGTCGAGGCGGCCCGTGCCGGTGAGGCCGGTAAGGGCTTTGCCGTTGTGGCACAGGAAGTCCGCGAACTGGCCCAACGCTCGGCCAATGCGGCCAAGGAAATCAAGACGCTGATCCGCAATTCGAGCGATGAAGTCAGCAGCGGCGTCAAGCTGGTCAGCGAGACCGGCGAAGTGCTGAAGACCATCGAAACCTATATTGTCACGATCAACCAGCACATGGATTCGATCGCCACGTCGGCGCGCGAACAGTCCGTCGGCCTGTCGGAAGTCAATATGGCCGTCAACCAGATGGACCAGGTCACCCAGCAGAACGCCGCCATGGTCGAAGAGGCCAATGCGGCCTGCGCGACGCTTGCCGGCGAAGCCAATCGCCTGCGTGACCTGATCAGCCAGTTCCAGCTCGGCGGCAATGCCGGCTCGCTGCGCTCGGTTGCTGCCGAAATGGCCGCACCGCGCCGCACCGCTGCTCCCGCCGCATCCATGGCCGCACCTGTATCGCCGCGCCGTGCGCCGGTTCGGATGGCATCGGGTGGTGTTGCCGTCAGCGCTGAAAGCCAGGATTGGCAGGAGTTCTGATCCGATCCAGACCGGCGCCGCGTCAGCGTGGCGCCGGTCTCTCTGCTTGTTTCGGTCATACCGGCCGAACGATTTTCACGACGGATGCTGGATACCGTCCACGGCCTCCCCCATATGCTGCACACATCAAAGGCAGCGGGACGGTTGAAGTGACGGCGTCAGGCAGTAAGAATCCCTACTACAACGGTCCCGTTTCCGATCATTTCGACGGCACACGATTTTTCAATCCCAACGGCGTTCCACCAGGCAGTTTCCGCGACGTGCTGAAATGGCAGTTCAACGGTAAGCGCGCCCGATGGCCGAAGGCGGTCACCAGCCCGTTTGCAGGGGCAAAACCGGCAGAACGTATTACCGGTGATGATTTGCGGGTAACTATGGTCGGGCACGCCACCCTTCTGATCCAGGTGGCCGGGCTCAATATCCTGACCGATCCGCTGTGGTCCAGGCGCGCCAGCCCCCTCTCCTTCGCCGGACCCAAACGTGTCGTCGCGCCCGGCATCGCCTTTGCCGATCTGCCGCCGATCGACCTCGTGCTCGTCTCCCACAATCACTATGACCATCTCGATGTCGCGACATTGAAGCGCCTACACAAGAGCCATGCGCCACGGATCGTCACGCCGCTGGGCAATGATACGATCATCCGCCGCGCCGTACCGGATGCCGAGATCGCGACGCTCGACTGGGGCGGTGAAGCCAGCATTTCCCCCGGGGTCCGCATCGTGGCAGAGCCGAGCCATCATTGGTCGGCCCGCGGAACCGGCGACCGGAGCATGGCGCTGTGGGCCGCCTTCGTCATCGAGACACCTGCAGGCAGGATCTATCATGTCGGCGACACAGGCTTTCACGACGGCATCAACTACGCCAGCGCTGCCGAGAAATACCAGAGCTTCCGGCTCGCCATCCTGCCCTTTGGCGCCTATGAGCCACGCTGGTTCATGAAGGGACAGCACCAAAATCCGGAAGAAGCTGTCCGCGGCATGCTGACATGCAAGGCAGCCCATGTCGCCGGCCACCATTTTGGCACCTTCCAGCTGACCGACGAGACGATCGACCATCCGGTGGCTCATCTGCGCACGGCACTCGACCGGCACGGCATCGATCAGGCGCGTTTCCGCCCGCTGCTGCCCGGCGAAGTATTCGACGTTCCGGCAGGGTGAGACGCTTCGCGCTGCAGCACTGGTAATTTCATCGCTTTTCCGCCATATAAACCCTCAACAGGGCAAGGAAGCATGGCAATGGACAATCGGGTCGACTTCGCGAAGATGAACGGGCTTGGCAACAAAATCCTGGTCGTCGACATGCGCGGTCGCACCGATCGCGTCACCGCAGCAGCGGCCATTGCCCTGGCTGGCGGCACCGAGACCCATTTCGACCAGATCATGGCGGTCCATGATCCGAAGATCGATGGCACGGACGCCTATATCGACATTCTCAACTGTGATGGCACCAAGGCCCAGGCTTGCGGCAATGGCACGCGCTGCGTCGTGCAGGCGCTGGCCTCGGAAACCGGCCGCAAGACATTCACCTTCCAGACCGTTGCCGGCATTTTGAACGCCGCCGAAAATGCCGACGGCACCATTTCGGTCGACATGGGCAAGCCGGTGTTCGAATGGGACCGCATTCCGCTGTCGGAAGAATTCTACGACACCAGCAAGATCGAGCTGCAGATCGGCCCGATCGACGCGCCGATCCTGCATTCGCCCTCCGTCATGTCGATGGGCAATCCGCATGCGATCTTCTGGATCGATCGCGATCCGATGGACTTCGACCTGGAACGCTTCGGCCCGCTGCTGGAAAACCATCCGATTTTCCCGGAAAAGGCCAATATCACCCTGGCCCACGTCACGTCGAAAACCACGATAACCACCCGCACCTGGGAGCGCGGCGCCGGCCTGACGCTCGCCTGCGGTTCGGCTGCCTGCGCCACCGCCGTTTCGGCGGCGCGCACCGGCCGTACCGAACGCAAGGTGACGATCACGGTCGCCTCGAGCCCCAATCGTGGATCGCTGACGATCGAATGGCGCGAAAGCGACAGCAAGGTCATCATGACCGGTCCTGCCGAATGGGAATGGTCGGGTTCTGTCGATCCTGTCAGCGGCGATTGGCAACGCGACGCGGACAATGCCGACACTATCGCCGGGGCCTCCGCCTCGTGAGCGGCATCGACGTCATCACCTTCGGCTGTCGCCTCAACACCTACGAATCCGAAGTGATGAAGGCCGAAGCCGCCAGGGCCGGGCTGAACAACGCCGTTCTGGTCAATACCTGCGCCGTCACCGGCGAGGCCGTAAAGCAGGCCCGCCAGGCCATCCGCCGCGCGCGCCGCGAAAACCCGCAAGCCCGCATCATCGTCACCGGCTGCGCCGCCCAGACGGATGCGGCCGGTTTTGCTGCCATGCCGGAGGTCGATGCCGTGCTCGGCAACGAGGAAAAGCTGAAGGCCGACAGCTATCTGCGCCTGCCCGATTTCGGCGTTTCGGCCGAGGAAAAGCTGCGCGTCAACGATATCATGAGCGTGACCGAGACGGCGCCGCAGATGGTTGGCCATATCGATGGCCATGTGCGTGGCTTCCTGCAGGTACAGAATGGCTGTGACCACCGCTGCACCTTCTGCATCATCCCCTATGGCCGCGGCAATTCCCGCTCGGTACCGATGGGCGCCGTGGTCGAGCAGGCGCGCAAGCTGGTGGAAAACGGCTATCGCGAAGTGGTGCTGACCGGCGTCGATGCCACCAGCTACGGTGCGGACCTGCCCGGACAGCCGACGCTTGGACAACTGGCCAAGACGCTGCTGAAGCAGGTGCCGGAAATTCTCAGGCTGCGGCTGTCTTCGATCGACAGCATCGAGGTCGACCGGCATCTTTTCGACCTGATCGCCGACGAGCCGCGTTTCATGCCGCATCTGCATCTGTCGCTGCAGCATGGCGACGACCTGATCCTGAAGCGCATGAAGCGCCGGCATTCCAGCGCGGATGCGATCGATTTCGCCCGGAGGGTCCGCGACCTCCGCCCCGATTTCGCGTTTGGCGCAGACATGATCGCCGGATTTCCGACGGAAACGGAAGAGATGGCCACCAATTCCGCACGGATGGCAGAGGAAATCGGCATCGCCCATCTGCATGTCTTCCCCTACAGCCCGCGGCCGGGCACGCCGGCGGCCCGCATGCCGCAGCATGACCGCGCCGTCGTCAAGGCCCGCGCGTCCGCCTTGCGCGCCGTGGCAGACCGCCTGCATGTGGCCCACCTCGAGCGCCTGATCGGCACGCGACAGATGCTGCTGGTCGAACGCAACGAAATGGCCCATACGGAAGACTTCACCTTCGTTTCAGCGCCGGGCTTCACGCCGGGCACGCTGGTCGAGGTTTCGATCGGTGGCCACAATGGCCGCCATCTGACGATTGCATCGGCAACGGCCTCCAGCGCCGCAGCCTGAGAAGACGGAATAACAAGACCCATGGCCCTCGGTTTCATCAAGAAAGTCTTCACATTCGGCAAGGAAAAGCCGGCTGAAACGGTGACGGAGACCGTTGAAGACAAGGCGCTGCCTCCCGAGGTTGAAGCCGCGATCATCGCCGAAAGCGAACCGCACGACCACATCGAGCACCTGCCGCTGGCCGAAGATCCGGTCTTGGCCAGGGAAATCGACACCGCAGGCGGCCCGGCACCGGACCTCGATAAAGCGCAGATCGTGGACGCAGCGGAGCCAAAGGCGGTTGATGACGACCTGGCCATCGTGCCGCTGGAGCTTTTGCAGGCCGAAGAAACAGCCGAGCAACATGCCTCCGCGGACCTTGAGCCGGCTAAGGCCGAGGCCCTGACCTTCCACGAAAATCCGGTTCAGCCGGCTGATATCTCGCATGGTGACATCGTCGAGACGCCCGCTCCGGCGGAAGCAGCGGTGCCGGTCGCGGTGCCGGTCGCACTGCCGAAAGGCTTTGCCACGGCGGACACAATGCCGGTTGAACCGGCGACCGAGGCTCCGGCGGCAAAACTCACCTGGTTCCAGCGCCTGACGGCCGGCCTGTTTCGCACATCCTCGCAGCTGACCAGCCAGATCACCGCGCTGTTTACCAAGCGCAAGCTCGACGAAGAGACCCTTGAAGAGCTGGAAGACTTGCTGATCCAGGCCGATCTCGGTGTCGAGACGGCACTGCGTGTTACCGACACACTGTCGTCCGAGCGCTACGGCAAGGACGTGACCGGCGAGGACGTGACCCGGATCATGGCCGGCGAGATCGTCAAGGTGCTGAAGCCGGTCGCCAAGCCGCTGGCGCTCGACCTCAATCACAAGCCGCATGTCATTCTCGTCGTCGGCGTCAACGGCACTGGCAAGACCACCACGATCGGCAAGCTCGCGGCAAAACTCTCGGGCTCCGGCCTGAAGGTCATGCTGGCTGCCGGCGACACATTCCGTGCGGCAGCCATCGAGCAGCTGAAGATCTGGGCGGACCGCACCGGCTCGACCTTTGTCGGCACCAGGCTCGGCGCCGATGCCTCGGGCCTTGCCTATGATGCCTTCGAGCGCGCCAAAGCCGAAAAGGCCGATGTGCTGATCATCGATACTGCGGGGCGCCTGCAGAACAAGACGGAGCTGATGGCCGAGCTGGAAAAGATCGTTCGCGTGCTCGGCAAGCTCGATCCCGATGCGCCGCATACGGTGCTGCAGACGCTGGACGCGACGACCGGCCAGAACGCCATGAACCAGGTCGAGATCTTCCGCAATGTCGCCGGCGTCAACGGCTTGATCATGACCAAGCTCGACGGCACCGCCCGCGGCGGCATTCTTGTGGCGATTGCCGCCAAGCACAAGCTGCCGGTCTATTTCATCGGCGTCGGAGAAGGCGTCGACGACCTCGAGCCCTTCGAGGCCGAGGATTTCGCCAGCGCGATTGCAGGTATCGCCCGATGAACGATTTTCCGGACAAAACCACGAAAGACGACGCAATGACCGTGCATTCCAGCGATGTCGAATCCACCCCGGCCGAGAAGCATCACCCGATGCTGAAGATGGCGCTGGAACTCGGGCCGCTGCTCGTCTTCTTCTTCGGCAACCTGCGCGGCGAATGGCTGGCCAAGACCTTTCCGGCACTGACCGCCGTCGGCGGCCCGCTGTTCATCGCAACCGCGCTGTTCATGGTGGCCACGATCATCTCGCTGATCGCCTCCAAGCTGATCTTCAAGCATCTGCCGATCATGCCTTTCGTCTCGGGCATCGTGGTCATGGTGTTCGGCACGCTGTCGATCTGGCTGCAGGACGAGACCTTCATCAAGATGAAGCCGACCATCGTCAACTCGCTGTTCGGCGTGGTCCTGCTCGGCGGCCTGCTCTTCGGCAAATCGCTGCTCGGCTATGTCTTCAACGCTGCCTTCCAGCTCGACGCAGAGGGCTGGCGCAAGCTGACACTGCGCTGGGGGATCTTCTTCCTCTTCCTGGCCGTGATCAACGAAGTGGTCTGGCGCAATTTCTCCAACGACGTCTGGGTGAACTTCAAGGTCTGGGGCACCATGCCGATCACCATCCTGTTCACGCTGGCACAGATGCCGCTGATCATGAAACATTCGCTGGAAGACGATACTGCGGGTAGCAAGCAATGAGCGCGCCGACGTTGAGCGAAAGCGAAAACAGATCCAGCCTGAGCTTCTGGCTAATTGCCACGGCGCTGGTCCTGGTCGTCCAGATCGCCTCGCAATACCTGATGGGCCGCCTGTGGATCTGCTCCTGTGGCTACATCAAGCTGTTCGAACCGGGCGTCAACACGCCGGGCAATTCCCAGCACCTGTTCGACTGGTACACGCCGTCGCACATCATTCACGGCTTCCTGTTCTACCTGCTCGGCTGGACCGTCCTGCGCAAGGCCTCGATCGGCGCGCGCCTGACGCTGGCCGCCGTCATCGAGGCAGGCTGGGAGATCCTGGAAAATTCGCCGATCATCATCAACCGCTATCGGTCCGCGACCATGGCGGTCGGCTACCAGGGCGACAGCATCCTGAATTCGGCCATGGACATGGTCGCGATGATCGCCGGCTTCTGGTTTGCCGCGCGCGCACCGATCTGGCTGACGGTGGTGATTGCCATCGGCTTCGAACTCGCCACGGGCTACATCATCCGGGACAACCTGACGCTCAATGTGCTGATGCTAGTCTGGCCGGTCGATGCGATCAAGGAATGGCAGGCGGCTCTCTGAGGATATTCAGGCGGCTTCAAACGCTGGAATTTGCGCCAACTCCGCTTCCAGCGCCGAGCTTTCCCGCTTAAGATCATAGGCGGCCTGCAGGTTCAGCCAGAACTCCGGCGTCGTTTGAAAGAACTTGGCCAATCGCAAGGCTGTATCCGCGCTGATACCGACTTTTTCGCCGACAATGCGTTCGATGCGCGTTCTCGGGACGCGTAATTGCCGGGCGAGGGAATAAGGCGTCATGCTCAACGGCGCGAGGTAGAGCTCTCTCAGAATTTCTCCCGGATGGATCGGCGGTGCTTTGCTGATACTCATCTTGTCGTCTCCCTGCGGCCTTGTGGCTCAATGGTAATCGGTGATCTCGACGTTTTCTGGTCCGGCGTCAGTCCACACGAAACAAATGCGCCATTGGATATTGATCCGGATTGAATACTGGTCTTCACGATCGCCACTGAGTTTCTCCAGCCGATTGCCGGGCGGCGATCGCAAGTCGCTCAGATCCTTGGCTGCATCAAGCAAAGTCAGCAATTGTTGTGCCCGACGAACGAGATCGGCGGGAAACCCCTTGCGGATGGATCCATCATCAATCGAACGGGTGCGCTTGTCCTTGAATGAACGGATCATCGTTCGACCTCCGACAACGTATCATCAATAGATACGAACCCGATGTCAAGACGTGGTATCAATATGTGATACGGGTTAGCTGCCGGCAGCCAGTGCCTTTTCGATCGCCGGCATCAGCTGCGTCTCGATCGACTGCGGATCGAACGGTCCGACTTTTTTATAAAGGATCGTGCCGTCTGGGGCGACAAGGTAGCTTTCCGGAATGCCGTAGACGCCCCAATCGATCGCCGCCTTGCCGTTCGGATCGATGCCGATGGCCTGGAAAGGGTTGCCGAGTTCTCCGAGGAACCGCAGCGCATTGTCGTTGCGGTCCTTGTAGTTGATGCCGACCAGGGTGATGCGCGGGTCCCTGGACAGTTCCAGCAGCATCGGGTGCTCCTCGCGGCATGGCACGCACCAGGAGGCAAACACGTTGACCAAGGTCAGCTTGCCGGCCATGACGGCTGTGGTCAAGGCAGGTCGCTCGGAACCTTCGAGCGCGGTCAGCGCCAGTGCTGGCGCTTTGGTGCCGATCAGTGCCGAGGGAATGACGGAAATATCGCGGCCGTTGACGTCCTGTTCGTACAGCATCTTGGCCGCCGTGCCGGCAATCACGGCAAAGAAAGCCAGTGGCAGCAGCGCGAAAACATAACGCCCGAAACCCTTGCGGGCCTTCATTGGTTCGGAGGGCTGCGTGTTCATGCCCCCTCACCCGGCTTGACGGCTGCGGAGCGGCGGCGAATGCCGGAAGCCTCAAGCGCCTTCAGCTCGCCCTGCCGTGCCCGGCCATCGAACCATACCCAGCCGATGAGCACAAGACAGATCAGCGCCGTCAGGAGATAGGAACCATAGATATAGAAGGCATGGCTCATGCAGCGTGCTCCCGGCTGGCCTGGCGGGCGGCCATGCGGCGCTGGGCGCTGACACGGCGCCGCCAGATCTCGTTGCGCATCGCGGCAAAATGCAGGGTGAAGAACAGCATGGTGAAGGCGACGGCCATGACGAGCAAAGGCCAGAGGAATTCCGGATCCACCGTCGGCCCATCCAGCCTGATGACGCTTGCCGGCTGGTGCAGCGTGTTCCACCACTCGACCGAGAACTTGATGATCGGGATATTGACGAAGCCGACCAGGATCAGCACCGAACTCAGGCGCGTCGCCTTGGACGGCTCGTCCATCGCGCGGTTCAGCGCAATCAGGCCGAGATACATCAGGAACAGCACGAAGACCGAGGTCAGCCGCGCATCCCAGACCCACCACGTGCCCCACATCGGCTTGCCCCAGAGGGAACCGGTGATCAGCGCGATCAGCGTGAAGGCAGCACCAAGCGGGGCTGCGGCCTTGTGGCTGACATCGGCCAGCGGATGGCGCCAGACCAGCGTGCCGATCGCCGACAGTGCCATCACCGAATAACACATCATCGACAGCCAGGCGGCCGGCACATGCACATACATGATGCGCACCGTGTCGCCCTGCTGGTAGTCGCCCTCGGTGGTGAAACTCATATAGAGGCCGACGACAAACAACAGCACCGTGATGCCGGAAAGCCACGGCAGAACACGCGCCGTCAGCGCGAGAAAACGTGTCGGATTGGCGAGATCGCCGATTTTCGAAATGGCAAGGCTGGTATCGCTCATGAGACTGCTTCTAACCTGTCATCCCTGTTGCTGCAATTGATCCTGGTCAATCCGGGCATAGTCAGTCCGCCGCATTGCGCAGCGCCAGCGCTGCCGCCAGCGGACCGATGACCGCAAAGAAGAGCATGATCGCGACCAGAAACAGGAAGGGTGGCATAAATGGGGCCGGATCCTCGACCGCGGCATAGGAGGCGCTGACACCGAAGATCAGCACCGGGATCGCCAGCGGCAGGACCAGGATCGAGACCAGCAAGCCGCCACGCGGCAGCGCGACCGCGACCGCAGCACCGGCCGCACCGATGAAGGTGATCGCCGGAGACCCGACCAGCAGCGTCAGCATCACCGCCCCGATCGCCACCTCGCTCATGTTCATGAACAAGCCGAGCAAAGGCGAGGCAATCACCAGCGGCAGGCCGGTCGCCACCCAATGGGCAAGGCATTTGACGAACACGGTTAGCACCAACGGCGTCTCCTGCATCAAGAGGACATCGAGCGCGCCGTCGTCACGTTCGGCCTGAAACAGCCGGTCGAGCCCGAGCAGCGCCGACAGAAGTGCGCCGATCCAGACGATTGCCGGTCCAATCCGCGCCAGAAGGTTGAGATCGGGTCCGACGCCGAAGGGGATGACGGCGACGACCGTCATGAAAAACAACACGCCGATCAGCGCGCCACCACCGGCACGCACGGAAAGCTTCAGGTCACGCAGGAAAAGCGCGATCATTGCACGCGCTCCATCTCGGCATGCTCGAAACCGAGCATCTCCAGTTGCTGCGCACCTTCCAGACCGAGCGGCTGGTGCGTGGCGGCGAGCACGATGCCACCGGTTGCGCGATGCCGGCGCACCAGGCCCTCGAACATCGCATCGGCACGCGAATCAAGCGCGGCCGTCGGCTCGTCGAGGATCCAGATCGGACGGTAGGCGACAAGCAGTCGCGCCATCGCGAATCGCCGCTGCTGACCTGCCGAAAGATAGCCATAGGGAAGATGCGTGATGTCTTCGAGACCGACGGCCCGGGCCGCATCCTCGACCGACATGCTCTCGCCGCCGCCGACATCACCGAGATAGCGGCGCCAGAAACCGAGGTTTTCATCCACCGTCAGCTCCCGCTTCATGCCATTGCGATGTCCGAGATAATGGCTGAATTCACCCGCCGGACGAACCTCGCCGTCGGCCGAAATCAGGCATTCCGCCTGGCCTGTCTCGGGCCGCAGAAGCCCTGCAACGACACGCAAAAGCGTGGATTTTCCCGACCCGTTGCGGCCGGTGAGAACCAGCGCCTCGCCCGGACCCAAGTCAAAGGAAATGTTTACGAAAATGAATTCCTCGCCGCGTCGCGCACTCAGGTTTTCTACCGTCAGGCGCATGGCCGACCCTTCATTAAGATTTTAATCATCGCGTTGCAAAAATTTGTCAAAATTCGCCATTGGTCGGTCTGGAACCTTTCTTAGAAACTATCTATAAGACCTGCAAGCACGCCAGCGGTCGGCGTGAACTTCATCCTTGTGCCGAACATGAACGTTGCGACAGCAATATTTCACGGGCGGACAGCGGAAATGGCCGTACCCGCATCCTGATGTGCATGAAGTGCATAGGCGTCCGCACGATTGTGTTGGCTATCAGTATCAGCGGGGTTTCTATCCGTGGCTAAATCTCTCGACAGTTTCAACTGCCGTTCGGTCTTGACCGTTAACGGCAAAGACTACGTCTATTACAGCATCCCGAAGGCCGAGGCGAACGGCCTCGCCGGCGTATCGAAGCTGCCCTATTCCATGAAGGTCCTGCTGGAAAACCTCCTGCGCAATGAAGACGGCCGTTCCGTCTACAAGAAGGACATCGAGGCCGTCGCCGCCTGGCTCGTCGACAAAGGCACGGCCGAAAATGAAATCGCCTACCGCCCGGCCCGCGTCCTGATGCAGGACTTCACCGGCGTTCCGGCCGTCGTCGACTTGGCCGCCATGCGCGACGCCATGGTCAACCTCGGCGGCGATCCGGAAAAGATCAACCCGCTGGTTCCCGTCGACCTGGTCATCGACCACTCGGTCATCGTTGACGAATTCGGCACGCCGACGGCCTTTGCCCGCAACGTTGAGCTCGAATACGAGCGCAATGGCGAGCGTTACCGCTTCCTGAAATGGGGCCAGCAGGCGTTCAAGAACTTCCGCGTCGTTCCTCCAGGCACCGGCATCTGTCACCAGGTCAACCTCGAATATCTCGGCCAGACCGTCTGGACGAAGGACGAGGATGGCGAAACGACCGCCTATCCCGACACCTGCGTCGGCACGGACAGCCACACCACCATGATCAACGGTCTCGGCGTTCTCGGCTGGGGCGTTGGTGGTATCGAAGCTGAAGCCGCCATGCTCGGCCAGCCTGTCTCCATGCTGCTGCCGGAAGTCATCGGCTTCAAGCTGACCGGCAAGGTCAAGGAAGGCGTGACTGCAACCGACCTCGTGCTGACCGTCGTGCAGATGCTGCGCAAGAAGGGCGTTGTCTCGAAGTTCGTCGAATTCTTCGGCCCGGGCCTCGATTCGATGTCGCTCGCCGACCGGGCAACCATCGGCAACATGGGCCCGGAATATGGCGCGACCTGCGGCTTCTTCCCGGTTGATGGCGAAACCATCAACTACCTGACCATGTCCGGCCGCACCAAGGACCGTATCGCACTGGTGGAAGCCTATTCCAAGGTTCAGGGCATGTGGCGTGATGGCGACGGTTCTGAACTGGTCTTCACCGACACGCTCGAACTCGACCTCGGCGACGTCGTGCCGTCCATGGCCGGCCCGAAGCGTCCGGAAGGCCGCCTGCCACTCGAAACCATCGCACCGAACTTTGCGACGGCCCTGGAAACCGACTACAAGAAGCCGGGCCAGCTGACCAATCGCTACGCGGTCGAAGGCACCGACTATGACATTGGTCATGGCGACGTGGCGATTGCCGCGATCACGTCCTGCACCAACACCTCGAACCCGAGCGTGCTGATTGCGGCCGGCCTGCTGGCCCGCAACGCCGTTGCCAAGGGCCTGAAGACCAAGCCCTGGGTGAAGACCTCGCTGGCACCGGGATCGCAGGTTGTTGGCGAATATCTCGCCAAGTCCGGCCTGCAGACGTCTCTCGACGCACTCGGCTTCAACCTCGTCGGTTTCGGCTGCACGACCTGCATCGGCAATTCCGGCCCGTTGCCGGCGCCAATCTCGAAGACGATCAACGACAAGGGCCTGATCACGGCCGGCGTGCTGTCGGGCAATCGCAACTTCGAAGGCCGCATCTCGCCGGACGTCCAGGCCAACTACCTGGCCTCGCCGCCGCTCGTCGTGGCTTACGCGCTCGCTGGCACGGTCCAGAAGGACCTGACCACGGAACCGCTCGGCGAAGACCAGAACGGCAACCCGGTGTTCCTCAAGGATATCTGGCCGACCTCGCACGAGATCCAGGAATTCATCCTGAAATACGTCACCCGCGAACTTTACGAATCGAAGTATGCCGACGTGTTCAAGGGCGATGAAAACTGGCAGGCCGTGCAGATCCCCGACGGCAAGACCTATGCCTGGGACGACCAGTCGACCTATGTGCAGAACCCGCCTTATTTCGTCGGCATGGGCCTGAAAGCAACCGGCGTCACCGACATCAAGGGCGCCCGCGTGCTTGGCCTGTTCGGCGACAAGATCACCACCGACCACATTTCGCCGGCCGGTTCGATCAAGGCGGCTTCGCCTGCCGGTGCCTACCTCACCGAAAACGGTGTGGCTGTGGCTGACTTCAACCAGTACGGCACGCGTCGCGGCAATCATGAAGTGATGATGCGCGGCACGTTCGCCAACATCCGCATCCGCAACCACATGCTCGGCCCGAACGGCAAGGAAGGTGGCTACACCATCCATTATCCGTCCAAGGAAGAGATGTCGATCTATGACGCGGCCATGCAGTACAAGGCTGAAGGCACGCCGCTTGTCATCTTCGCCGGCGTCGAATACGGCAACGGTTCGTCGCGCGACTGGGCTGCCAAGGGCACCAACCTGCTCGGCGTTCGCGCCGTGATCGCCCAGTCGTTTGAGCGTATCCACCGCTCGAACCTGGTCGGCATGGGCATCGTGCCCTTCGTCTTCGAGGACGGTGCCGGCTGGGCCTCGCTCGGCCTCAAGGGTGACGAAGTGGTGACGATCGAAGGCCTTGCCGAGATCAAGCCGCGCCAGAAGACGGTTGCCAAGGTGACGATGGGCGACGGCTCCACCAAGGACATCCCGATCATCTGCCGCATCGATACGCTCGACGAGATCGACTACTTCAACAATGGCGGCATCCTGCAGACGGTGCTGCGCGACCTGGCTTCGTAAGCCGAGGCAATAGTCTTGAAGTGAGTGGGCCGCCGGAGAGAAATTTCCGGCGGCTTTTTCACAAGCAAAGCTTGAGTTTTTGTGCGCATGCGCGCAATTTACGCGTCATGGCAGATATTGCGCATCTCTCCGCCCGCGTGCCGACCGAAACACGCAACCATTTCAAGGCTCTGGCGGCGCGGCGCGGTCAGCCAGTGCAGGATCTGCTGTTGCAGCTTGTCGAAGATTTCATTGAAGCAGAGACACGGTCACCGCCGAAACGCGCTATGATCATGGCCATGTTGAAGGCGCATCGCGGCGAGCTTTCTGCCCTTGGCGTCCAGCATCTGTCGCTTGTTGGCTCTT
>ERZ1034401.141-NODE-141-length-17707-cov-3.491842_pt1 | contig 17707 bp, 12 predicted proteins | sample MGYA00520601_ERZ1034401 | MGnify/ENA primary metagenome ERZ1034401 (study PRJEB33736, sample SAMEA104288476) | Azolla filiculoides | biome: Urban; feature: water surface; material: ditch water | place: Netherlands | collected 2014 ... | reverse complement strand
GGTTCCTGCATGAAAGGCTTTCGTACGCCTGACGGCACCCGAAACCCTCCACCATCTCGGTCGTAGAAAACATCGTGGCAAGCACCTGTAAGCAGACGCCGCTCGCGGAAGTGGCTCGTCGCCTTTCCGCCACTTGCAGACATTGAAATCTCTGCAAAATGGTTAGTCGTGATGAACCGCATGGCCGGCGCTGCTGCAGGCTATGCAATCATGGCCTGATCGATCTGGACGGCTTTCGATGATTGCGTGGGACCTATTGCGCTGCGGGTTCTATTTCGTCCCGCACTCTTGGCTTCGTAAAGGAGCTTGTCCGCTCGTTCATACAAGGTCGTGAAGGCATCATCGTCAGAGATCGGTGTGATGCCCATGCTCGCCGTCACGGGCCCTGCGAGACCCGGAACCGCATTGGCGACGGTCGCAGGGATCGCTTGCCGGCGAAACTCGGCCTGTGCATCCACGTCCTGACCTCGAAAGAGAAGCAGGAACTCCTCGCCACCAAGGCGGCACGCGCGAACGTTCGCCCCTGCCTTCAGTGCGACGGCGACCGCCTTTAGCACTTCATCTCCGGTGTTATGCCCGTATCCATCATTGATGGCTTTGAAATGATCGAGGTCGATCACCGCGAGTGCGGTGAAACCCTCCTCTCGGAGCTGCTCGAACTGCCGCTCAATCGCCCGCCTGTTGAGCAAACCTGTCAGCGGATCGGTTTCGGATAACCGTTCAAGCAGATCTGCCTCGTTTCGCGCAAGATCCCGTTCCCGCTTGATGATGACGAAGCGTTCTGCCACGCCAAGCGTCGTCAGAAGGACTTCAAACATGCACCCGAAATAGAACAGGACCATGGCGTCCATGCTATGCAACGAGGGGCTGACACCTGTCACCAGCCGTATCAATCCGACCAGTGCCAAGGGCGCATAACCGATGGCCTGAAACCTGGCGGCGCGGCTGCCTCTCAGCAAAGCATCGACCACCGCACAGACGAAGGCCGCAAGTATCGGTGCAAACGCTGCCGTATAGACGGTCGATTGGATCGGGCGTGCGACGAAGGGAAAAGTCGCATGAAAGACGCTCAGGAAGACCGCCCAGGCGGCACAATAGGGAAGGATGCGCCGCAGGAGGGGATGCATCAAGCCCGGCTCAATAAAGCTATAGGTGAACATAGCGCCTGAGCTGACCGTCATCCCGAAGAGCAGTGTCGTCATCCAGCTCAGTGTCATTGCCGGAGGATCAAACAAGGCAACCGACAGGCCAGATGTCACGACGATCGTCATCAGCAGCGAAGATGTAAGGGCCGAATGCCAGAGAACGAAGGGTTCACGCAGGGCTCGGTAGAATCCTACATTGAAGATGAGAGGCATGACGAGCATGCCGGCGAGCCCGGCAATCAGCAGCAGGAACCGCAGATCAACAGCGCTGGCGCCTGCGTCAGCAGGTGAAAGGTATGCATTCTCCAACGTCATTTTGTGGGAGGGCAGGTCAACAGCAGCGATGACCTGCCGGGTCGCTTGCGTCACGTCTGGCAGAGCGACTTTGAAGTAGCCGCCAGCCATTGAGCTGCGCAAGGCGGCCGCAGGAAAGGACGCCTGCCGAACCGCGCCGTCTTGGTCAATGGCCAGCAGGTGCAGCGCTTCAAGCGCACTCCGACGTGAAAGCAGATATCGAACTTGTGTCTGGATAGGCGGGATGTCGAAGCGAAGGAGCACTCGTTCGGCATCGATGGAGAAATCCTGGTCGGAGCCAGAGCAGGACCATCTCTGTTCATCGCGAGCCACCACGACGATGTCTTCCGAAAGCGTGGCGGTCGCCCAGCATGACGTGCGAATGCTGTTGGAATCGCTTGCGTTGGCAACGTTGGCGCAAAATTGTGCCAGCATCACCAGAAGCAGATACGCCGTCAAATTTCTAAAAAAGCCGCCTATAGTCATAGGCTTATCGGTAGTGGAGAAAGGTTTTGATGCCGTTAAGGAGGCATTGCTTGATCTGTTACTTGGTAGAGGACGCGCGCACAGAAATCTGGTTTCCCAAAGCCCGATCCGGGATTTTATCATCCTTCAATGTCCGCTTCTGCGTGAGCTGATCTCGAAGCGGTCAGTCTCCTGTCGGCCTCATATCGGCCCCTCGCATTCACCCCACAACCATCCCCGATTGCCCCCACGGATAGCGCAGGCTAGGTTGCCCCTCCATACCCACCCGGAGACCTCCATGCCCGGCTATTCCGCCCGCCCGCCTGCCATCCCGACCCTTGTGCTCGACGATGCCGTCACGCGCATCACCCGCTGGGATTTCGAGCCGGGTGCGGCGACCGGTCATCACACCCATGGCCTCGGATATGTCGTGGTGCCGATGACCGATTGCCATTTCCTCATCGAGGACGAGGCCGGCGAGCGCCGGGTGACCAGCAAGGCTGGCGAAGCCTATCGCCGCGATGCCGGCGTCGAGCACAATGTCATCAATGGCGGCGATCAGCCGATGAGCTTCATCGAGATCGAGTATAAATGACGAGCGACAGCGACGAAGCCGCACCGGAGATGCCACCGGAATTTGTCACCGCATTCGAGCCGGCGCATGGAATGCTGGTGCCGCTCGCCGATGGCGTGGCACGTATCACCGTCAACAATCCGAGCCCGTTTACCTTTCACGGCACCAACACGTATATCGTCGGCGACCGCTCGGTCTGCGTCATCGATCCGGGCCCGGAAGACGAGGCGCATTTCCGCGCGCTGATGGCCGCGCTGGAAGGCCGCGAAGTCACCCATATCGCCGTCAGCCACACCCACCGCGACCACTCGCCGCTCGCCCGCCGTCTGAAGACGGAGACCGGTGCCGTGATCGTCGCGGAAGGGCCGCATCGCCCGTCGCGGCCGCTGCATCAGGGGGAGGCCAATCCCTTTGCCGAAAGCGCCGATACTGATTTTCATCCCGATGTAGCACTCGCCCATGGTGAAGCCTTCGAAGGCGATGGCTGGCGGCTGACCGCGCTGCATACGCCGGGCCACACCGCCAACCACTGCGCCTTTGCGCTGGATGATCGCGGCATCGTCTTTTCGGCCGATCATGTCATGGCCTGGGCGACCTCGATCGTCGCACCTCCGGATGGCGCCATGGCCGATTACATGGCCTCGCTCGACCTTCTTCTGGAGCGAAAGGACAGGATCTATTTCCCCGGCCATGGCGGCCCGGTCACCGATCCGCCGGCCTTCCTGCGCGGGTTGCGCACCCATCGCCGCATGCGCGAGCGCGCCGTTCTGGAACGCATCCGCCAGGGCGACCGGCTGATCCCGGACATGGTCAAGGTGATCTATGCCTCAACCGATCCGCGGCTGCATGGCGCAGCGGCACTCTCCGTGCTCGCCCATCTGGAGGATCTGGTGGAAAAAGAGCTGGTTGCGACCGACGGACCGGCCCGGCTTCTCGGTGCCTACCGGATCGCCTGAACCGTGCCGTGTCTTCCCCTGCGGTGACCGGCACTCAGTTGCCGGCAATGCCCAGCAGCTCCGCATCGAGCGCATGCAGGAAATCCTCGGCGATCTGATCGCCGAAGCCGAGATCATGCGGGCCGAAGCGGCTGGCGACCCGCATGTCGACCAGCGTCATCTCCGCCTCCTCGCGCAGGCGGATCACCGCATCGAAAGGCAGGCCGAGAATGAGCGTGCGGGTTGTCAGCTGCAGGCGGACGGTGCCGGGTGGCTCGGTCGGTTCCGGCGGCATGCTGGCCACCTCGTCGCTCGGCCGCGATGCGGGCAGGGGACCTGTTTCGGGCAGGGCTTCGTCGGCCGGGGGCAGGTCCGACTGAGCCGGTTGATTGGGACTGGCGATCTCTTCCGTGGTCGGGCGAAGGGCGAAATCCGGCATCGCATATTCCTGGCCGCGGCTCGCCGTCACCACCAGCCGGTTGGCCTCGGCCACCTTGCGCACGGCTTCATAGACCCGGTCGAGCGCGCCTTCGTAGCGCCGGCCCGTGAGGCCCGGATAGGCAGAGCCCTGTGCCGTGGCGGCGCCGGTTGGAGGGGCTGGGCGGGGCAGAAAATGCTGCGGTGCGTCAGGCGCCGACAGCCATTCCGGCCGATCGGTGAGGTCGCTCGACACGTCGTAGAGAACCGGCCGGGTGAGGTAGCGATAAACGCCGTAGCCGGGCAGCGCCAGCGGCAGGGCGGCATAGATCAGCGCCCAGGTTGCCGCCACGCCGCCCAGTGCCCCGATCTGCCAGAGGCGGGCAAGACCGAGCAGCGCCAGCGGCACGGCCAGCATGGCCGGGATCGCGGCAATCAGCACCAGCGCGACGAAATCCGGCGTCTTCAGTGGCCCGAAACGATGTGCCAGCAGCACCAGAACCAGCATGCCGAGCGCAAACAGCCCGAGACGACGCGCCAGAAAGGCGGAGCGGGATACGGGGCGGTCAAAGCGGACGATCATGCGGAGACACCGGAATCAAAGCGGTTGGTCTGTCCTGTGTAGCCGCTCCCTTCGGGGGCGTCGACCGCAAAGCATCGCACGGTGCTATCCCGGATCAACGGGCGGCGTCCGGCTGGTTGTTCAGCTGAGATTCCGGCTCCGTTTCAAGATATGGCCCAAGATCGGGAACGGCATCCGGCCGCGGCGCCCGGCCGAGATCGAGTGGCCTGCCGTTCAGCAGCGGATTGGCGCCATCGTCGGGGATCACCAGCTCGAAACCGTTATCGGGCGCGTCTTCAAGCCCTTCCTCGACAGCCGGATCGAGCGGCGGCAGCGCGGGTGCGTCAAGCTGTCCGTTCTGGCCCGCGTTCAGACCACTATCCGGCATGCTCGGATCGGCGAGCGCCGGCGCATCATTGCCGAGCGGTACATAGAGCGAGACCATCACGATGATGCCGATCACCACCAGCCACGAGCCGATGATCCGCGCCGGGATGGTCAGCCAGGGTCCGCGGAAGTTTCGCAGCAGAAGGCCGGGCGCCAGCAGGATCCACAGGGCGCCGAGCACGGCAGTCAGGGTGAATTCCTGGATGCCTATGCCGAAATCGTCCAGCCCGATGAACAGCGAGAGCGAAAATCCGACCACGCCGGCCGCCAAGGGCGCGCCGATCCGCCGCGCCCGCGCCGGCAGCCAGAGCACGACACCCGCCAGCATCACCGCAATTGGCGCGATCAGGAACAGCGCCTCGCCCAGCGGGCTTTGCAGGATGGCATGGAAGATCGGGTCGAAAGCCAGCATCATCGGCGCCATCACGCCCAGAAAGCAGGCGATGACCGCATAGATTTCACAGCGACTGCTGGCCATGCCGACGGCGACCGAAATGCCCAGCATCGCCAGAACCAGGTCATAGATCGACAGGGTGAACAGGAAGCCGAGTTCGAAAAAAGCAAATTCGTGCGGGATCGACAAAGCCAGAGCCACGATGAGCACGCCGGCCATGAACAACGCCAGCGACCAGCGGAAGCCCGACGTTGCGGCAACACGGGCAAAGTGCATCCGTGCCCGGTCGCATGTCCGCCGGCACCGCTGTCGACATTGGCAACGGCGCCCGCCGTGCCGACGCCGGACTGGGCGTCCGTGCGCTTCTGCCGGCTTTTCTGGTTTGCCTTCTGCTGTAGGCGACGCTGGCTCATGTTTCATTCCGCCGATCGGGATGCGTGACCCTCCGGCTATTCCACACTCGGCCTGATTTGTCACCGCCCACTACGGTCCTCTTCTCTCGCCTTCACTTGGCCGAACGAAGACGCCTCGTGGGAAGGGGGCGGCAAGGGGGGCAAGGCGGAACGAAGGGCGGCCGGCGTCGGAGGCAGAACGCATGCACGATACCGAAGCGGCCGGCGGTGCTGAAACAAACCGCCGCTCCGCTTCGCAGCAAGGACAAGCTAGGCCGCGCGGCTCTGGTGCGGGCCTTCCTCGACCTCCTCGATGATCTTTGCGACGAAGGCATCGAGATCGCCCGGCTGGCGCGAGGTGATGATGCCGTGATCGACAACGACCGCCTCGTCGCGCCAGTTGGCGCCGGCATTCTTCAGGTCGGTCTTGATCGAGGCATAGGAGGTCGCCTTGCGACCGCGCAGCGCATCTGCCTCGACCAGCAGCCACGGGCCATGGCAGACCGCGGCAATGGTCCGGCCGGACTTAACGAAGCCGCGCACCAGATCGACCGCCGTCTTGTCATTGCGCAGGATATCGGGATTGATCTGGCCGCCGGGAATGACCAGCGCATCGTAATCCTCGACCTTGACCGCATCGACAGTCAAATCGACATCGACGGTGTCGCCCCAGTTCTTCTCGTCCCAACTCTTGATCGGCGCTGCCGTCAGCGAGGCGATCGAAACGCGGGCGCCCTTGGCCCGGAGTTGCTCGAGCGGCTTGCGCAGTTCCGAGCGCTCGTAGCCGTCGGTGGCGAGGATCAGGATATGGGCGGATTGAATGGAAGGCATGAATATGTCCTTTCGTTTCTCTCGTTTTCGCTTGGGATATACTGGAAACCCGAGAGACGCCGGATCGTTCCGGTAAAAAACTCGCAAGTTGCAGGCAAGGGGTGTTGCCGCTGGCCCTGCGCTTTGCTAATCAGGCGCCACCGCGATTTGGGAGACCCGTCTCCCGGATCCTGTTGGGGCGTCGCCAAGCGGTAAGGCACCGGTTTTTGGTACCGGCATTCCCAGGTTCGAATCCTGGCGCCCCAGCCATTTTTCATTCGTGTCCATACCGAAGACATTGGCAGCCGTTTTCCCCAAACCATCGGTGGCCTCGAATGATGCGCTATGCGGTCATGCCGGGCTGGAGCCTGAAGACAGAGACCTTCGACGGAGTTTTGAGCCATTGGCGAGGCGGCCGCCGTCATAGCCTATGGCACGCGACAGCCGTACTGCGTCGGCGATTATTTCAGGCCGTTGAAGTACCGTAAACGACAGTCTCTCTAGGTAATTGAAAATTAATCATAAACCGATTGCCCGTAAGGCAATCGTTAACCCTGTTTCACCTATAAAAAAAGCGCTTCCACAAGGTCATGCGTTGCGAAGTTTTCGGTTTTTGTTCTGCGTTGGGGAGGGCGCCATCCACGGTGCCCTCCCGCCGCCGTTTGTCGCAGCCACTGATCTGGGGCGGGGATACACCAACGCCGCGTCAGAGCTAATCTCCTCCCCGCAGTCAAAAAAACACCCCCGGCGCGCAAGCGACCGGAGGCGGATATTTGCATGCCTTTGTGTGGGTTGTCAGGCGCCGCCGAGGAATTCCTCGCAATAGCTCTGGCCGCCATTGACGCCGGGGCGGTCGACCACGGTGCGCACGCTGCGGATGATATAATCCGGCGACACCGTCAGTTGCACTTCGCAGCGCAGATATTCGGTGCGCGCCTTGCTGATGATCTTGCCCTTCTTGCCATCGACCTGCTCATAGACTGCCGGCACCACACGGGTCTTGTGCCCGCCGCGCCAGGTGTAGATCGTCGAGCTACCGGCCGCGGCGTCGCCCACCGGTGGGCCGAACTTGGCAAAAAAGACGCCGGCCTGCTGGCCGTTCCAACGGGCCTCGACATCATTCTTGGCGATGCCCGTCGTCGTGCAGCCCGCCAAAGCGACGGCCAGGCCGAGTGTCGCGCCTGCCTTGATCATACCGCGGAAGTTCATTGTCCTGTCCCTCAAGCCCATGTGTCCCGAAAGCGCCCGGCACCCAGCCCCTGCTGGTTCCTCAAAAGGCACCAATTCCCGTTCAAGGCTTTATCCTCAAATTGAAGCGTGGGAAATCGGTCTTCACACGCTGAACATGCTATTTTTGCGTAGCTGATGCGAGCCTGCAACGACGCCTGAGGCAAACAGCCGCGCCGCGCGGTGCAATCACCTCGAAACAGCATCGAATGGCCCATGCGGCCGTCGTTTTCCGACCTCCACTTATCACCCGAAGGACCGGGGCAATGAAGCCAGGTTTTCAGAAAATCCATGTCTTTCAGAAGTTTGTGATCCGGCCAAGGTGATATCTGAATCTTTCTTTCGGGTTTTTTGGCTTGCCGTCTTGTGCAACAAAATTCGCTGGTCTATAGAGGCGCCGCTGGTCACGGAGTGTAGCGCAGTCTGGTAGCGCACCACGTTCGGGACGTGGGGGTCGCAAGTTCGAATCTTGCCACTCCGACCAGTCGAAAGCCCCGGTCATTGCGACTGAAAGTCAGGGGACAGATCTTTCCCGAATTTTTCATGCGAAGATACATTGACGTCAGCATTGTCGCCTGATGCTGAACCCGCTTGAACAAGCCGCTGCGAAAGCGGGCCACGTCAATCCCCGCAGGTGATGTCGGCAAAACCAATCCAGAGGGCCAGTCCAGAGGGATTGCAGCCGGTGCTTGATGCTCGTCATCGGTTTCTCCCAGAACGAGATTGGCCGCGACCCGTCGGGATCGCGGCCACGCTGTTCAGCCGATTGTCATCAGGCTTGCATTGCCCCCGGCGGCAGCCGTGTTGATCGAGGTGGAAACCTCCTCCAGCAGCCAGTTGAGGCAATAGGCGCCCGGATCGCGTGACAGCTCCTCGGTCGTTGCGGCCTGAACAAGGACCAGCGGGCCATTCAGTTGCGCAATCCTGCCGTTCACTTGCCTCACCCGGGCTTCGTCGCCTTCGACCAGTGCGCCGGCAAATGGCCCGGCGGCGTCCCAATCGGAACGCCAAGAAAGGCGCGCCGCGACCGAGGCGGGCAGGGCGGTCAAGGCTGTCTCGAGGCCCGCTGTCGTGTCGATGACCACGTCGTTGCCGCTGGCAAGCGCTGCCGCAAGCTGCCGGAACAGGCCTTTCAGCGTGGTTGGCACGAGAAGAATGCGCCCGCGCGGATGCAGTGCGTAGAGGTTGAGCTCCCCGACCGGGCCGACCAGTTCCTGCTTCAGGCCGAGCGCCGAAACCTCGGCCAGTTCGCGGGCTGCCTCCGCATCGTCATTGTGCCCGCGGCGGCCGAGCCACGAGGCGAAATCGCGAAGGGCTGGATCGGTATGCACCGAACTGTGACGTGGCGGCACGGGAGCCCGCTGCACCAGACGCCCGATATAGAGCGGTCCGCCTGCCTTCGGCCCCGTGCCGGAAAGGCCGCGACCGCCAAACGGCTGAACGCCGACGACGGCACCGATGATATTGCGGTTGACGTAGAGATTGCCCGCCTTGATCTTGCTGGTGACGTGCTCGATGGTCTCATCCAGCCGTGTATGCAGGCCGAAGGTCAGGCCATATCCGGATTCGTTCACCTCGTCGATCAGACGGTCGAGGTCGTCGCGGCGATAACGGATCACGTGCAGCACCGGGCCGAACACCTCGCGCGTCAGGTCCGACATCTGTTTCAGTTCGATGATCGTCGGGGGAACGAAGGTCCCGGCTTTTGTCGCCTCGGGCAGCGGCAGCTGTTCCACCTTGCAGCCAAGCGAGCGCATGCGCGCGATGTGTTTCTCGATCTCCGCCTTGGCGGTGTCATTGATGACAGGGCCGATGTCGATGTTGAGCGTGTCGGTGCGGCCGATGCGGAGCTCCTTGAGAGCGCCTTTGAGCATGGCCAGTGTGCGATCGGCGATGTCCTCCTGCAGGCAGAGAACCCGCAGCGCCGAGCAGCGCTGGCCGGCGCTGTCGAAGGCCGATGCGATGACGTCGAACACCACCTGCTCGGCGAGAGCGGAGGAATCGACGATCATGCCGTTCTGGCCGCCGGTTTCTGCAATCAGCGGGATCGGCTTGCCCGTCGCCGACAGCCGCTCGGAGAGCTGTGCCTGGATCTGCCGCGCCACCTCGGTCGAGCCGGTAAACATCACGCCGGCGGTTTCGGGCGCCGCGACCAGGGCAGCTCCCAGGCGACCGCTGCCGGGCACGAACTGCAGCGCGCCGCGAGGAACGCCGGCTTCATGCAGGATCTTGACGCTCTCGAAGGCGATGATCGGCGTGACGCCTGCGGGCTTCGCCATGACCGAATTGCCGGCCACCAGTGCTGCCGCGACCTGGCCGGTGAAGATCGCCAGCGGGAAATTCCACGGGCTGATGCACAGAACGGCACCCAGGGGTGCGTGCGACGGGCCGAGGGTCTTGCGCGCCTCCACGGCGTAATAGCGCAGGAAGTCGATCGCTTCGCGAACTTCGCCAACGGCGTTGGCAGCCGATTTTCCAGCTTCCCGCATGGCGATCGCCATCAGCACTTCCAGCCGCTCCTGCATCAGGTCGGCGGCACGCTCCAGGCATCTGGCACGGTCTGTTGGCGCGGTGGCGGCCCATTCGGCAACGCCCTCGGCGGCCATTTTGGCAATCCGGCCCGCATCCTCGACCTTGAGCTCGGTCACCATGCCGACGACATCGCCATGATCCGCAGGATTGAGGATCGGCCTTGTATCGCCGTCCAGCGAGCCATCGGCCAGCAGCGGCGTCGCGTGCCAGTCCTGTGCAAGTGTTCCTTCGAGCTTTCCGGCAAGGGACGCCAGCGTCGCTTCGTTGGAGAGGTCGAGACCTTTGGAATTTTGCCGCTCGCGGCCGTAGAGCGAGGACGGAAGAGCGATCTGGTCATGCGGCATGCCGACGACGGGCATGGCCTGGACGATATCCACCGGATCGGCGATCAGTTCGTCGACCGACACGTTTTCGTCGGAAATGCGGTTGACGAACGAGGAGTTCGCGCCGTTCTCCAGAAGCCTGCGCACCAGATAGGCAAGCAGCGTCTCATGTGTGCCGACGGGCGCATAGATGCGGCAGGGGCGATCGAGCTTGGCCTTGCCGACGACCTCGTCGTAAAGCGGCTCGCCCATGCCGTGAAGGCACTGGAACTCATAGGTGCCGGTTTTGAAGTCCGGACCCGCCAGGTGATAGATCGTCGCCAGCGACTGGGCATTGTGGGTGGCAAACTGCGGGAAGACGGCCTCCGGCGCGGCCAGCAGCTTGCGGGCGCAGGCGATGTAAGCGACATCGGTGTGAATCTTGCGGGTATAGACCGGAAAGCCTTCCAGCCCGTCCAGCTGCGCACGCTTGATCTCGGCATCCCAATAGGCGCCCTTCACCAGTCGAACCATGATCCGCCGGTTCGAGCGCTTGGCGAGATCGATGATATAGTCGAGCACGAACGGGCAGCGCTTGCCATAGGCCTGAACCACGAAGCCGAGGCCGTTCCAGTTGGCGAGCTCTGTGTCCAGACTCAGTTCTTCGAGCAGGTCGAGGGAAAGCTCGAGCCTGTCGGCTTCCTCGGCGTCGATGTTCAGCCCGATATCGTATGTCTTCGACAGCAGCGCCAGACGTTTCACCAAGGGCAGCAATTCGCCCATGACGCGTTGCGTCTGGCTGCGGCTATAGCGCGGGTGCAGGGCGGACAGCTTGATGGAAATGCCCGGGCCTTCGTAGACGCCGCGTCCGGCCGATGCCTTGCCGATCGCATGGATGGCGTTTTCGTAGTCGCGGAAATAGCGCTCTGCGTCGGCCGCCGTGGTCGCAGCCTCGCCGAGCATGTCGTAGGAATAGCGGAAACCCCGAGCTTCGAGTGCCTTCGACCGCTTGATCGCTTCGTCGATGGTCTCGCCCGTGACGAACTGCTCGCCCATCATGCGCATCGCCATGTCAACGCCGCGGCGGATGACCGGCTCGCCGGCCCGCGCGATCAGACGGGTCAATGCCGCTGCCAGATTGCGATCATTGACCGTCGAGGTTAGCTTGCCGGTGACCACCAGACCCCAGGTGGCCGCATTGACGAACATCGACTTCGTGCCGCCGAGATGCGACTTCCAGTCGCCTTCCGAAATCTTGTCCCGGATCAGCGCGTCGCGCGTGTCCGTGTCGGGAATACGCAGCAGCGCTTCGGCAAGGCACATCAGCGCCACGCCTTCCTGGCTCGACAGCGAATATTCGTGCACGAGCCCTTCGACGCCGGTTCCCTTGTGCTTGGCGCGCAGGGCCTGGATCAGCTTTCGCGCAGTGCCGGCGACCTCGGATTTCGTCGCGTCGGGAAGGCGGGCCGCATCGACCAGCCAGGGCAGGCATTCCGGTTCCGGCGTGCGGTAGGCCGCCGTGATCGCCTGCCGCAGCGGCGACTGGGGACGGATCGGCGGGGCGAAAGAGGCGAACGGTCGGGCGGTCAAGGTTTCAGGATGTGTTGCGGGCAGGGAGGACATGAACGGGACCCTTTCGACGGTTCGGATATCGGTGGCTTGGAAGGCTTCGGCGATACGGTTGAATGCGCAGTATTCGATACGTCCGGGAATGAAGGCTGGGCATGGCATATGGTGCCAGATCTCGGTGCGGTGCCCCGCTCACTCCTCCAAGGCATATCGGCGAACACTAGCAGAAGCGCACTAGGCTTTCCGCCTATCTTGGAGTAATTTACGCATCATTCTGACTTTTCTTTCTGGAGTGGACGGGCAAAATGGCTGTTGATGCTGGTGATGTTAGCGAAATTGATCATTTTGATCGCAACATCCTCGAGGTGCTGTCGAAGGATGGCAGGATTTCCGTCACGGAACTGGCCGAAAGAGTGGGCCTGTCGCGCACACCATGCCAGATTCGCATGAACCGTCTGATCGCCGACGGCTATATCGAGGGCTTCACCGCCATCATCAACCTGTCGATGCTCCAGCTCGAGCATATCGCCTTCGCCGAAGTGAAATTGACGAACACGCAGGAAGATGCGCTCCTCAAGTTCAACGCGGCTGTGCGAAAAATCAAGGAGGTCGAAGAGTGCCACATGATCGCTGGCAGGTTCGATTATCTGCTGAAGATTAGAACGCGGGATATCCGGCGCTACCGCGAGGTCTTGGGCGAACGTATCTCCAATCTTCCTTATGTAGCGAGCACGTCGACGAACGTGGCGATGGAAACGATCAAGGAAAGCGCCAGCACGGGCATCGTCGCCACGCTCGCTCCCGGCTAGGCGTTTTCACAAGGGTTCCGAAAACGGCGTCGCGCATCACCTGACGCGTTAAGCATCTTCCCGGCTTTTGCTGGATATGATTGCGTTAAGGTATAATTAACTGTGCTCGGAGGACGAAGAGCGAGCACTGGCGATGAATTACAGGTCTATTCACTATCTGCGGGCGGTTGCGGCGCTGATGGTGGTTTTCTGCCACATAGAAATTCCGCTGGCGCGTCTCGGCTATCAGGGAAGCTTGCCTGGTTTCCTCGAAGGTGGCGTCGATATCTTCTTTGTCATCAGCGGCTTCGTCATCTTTCTCTCGATCCAGTCGAAATCGGTCGGCGTCTTCGAATTCTACAAGCGCCGCATCCTGAGAATTGTCCCGCTCTACTGGATGATCACCACCTTCCTGGTGCTGGTGGCCGCTTTCGCGCCGCAGTTCCTCAAGAGCGTCCGCTTCGACACCCTACACATAGCCGCCTCCTATGCCTTCCTGCCTTACCCGTCACCGGCGGATGGATTGCTCTATCCCATCCTCGTGCCCGGCTGGACGCTGAACTACGAGATGCTGTTTTATGCCGCATTCGGCCTCAGCCTGTTGCTTGCGCCGCGTTGGCGCATCGCCGCGATCGGCTGTATGCTCATCTCTCTTCCGCTGCTTGGACTGCTGTTTCGACCCGCGTCGCCGGCCTTGGTATTCCTGACCTCGACCATTCTTCTCGAATTTCTGTTCGGCGTCCTGATTGCCTGGGCGCTCTGCAACAGGTCCGGCTCGCGCATCGGTGGAACAGGGCTTCTGCTTTTCGGCATGCTGCTGTTTGTCGCCGCTCCCGTGATCGCGCAACACGTCCCGCTGCAGCGCTTCGTGCTTCTCGGCATTCCGGCCGCCATGATCGTTTCCGGCGCCCTGCTGCTGGAAAAGGTTGTCGCGCTGCCGGCATGGCGATTGCCCAGTCTGCTCGGTGACTCGTCCTATTCCCTCTATCTCACCCATGGCATCGTGCTCTCCGCCATCGGGCAGCTTTGGCTGCGATTGCCTTTTGGCAATGGCGGGTTTTCCCTTGCCGCCTTCAGTATCCTCGCTCTGCTGGCCTGTGTGCTGGGTGGGGTTTTGGTCTACCGTCTCATCGACGAACCGCTGCAAAAGCGCTTGCGTGCAGGCGCCAAAACCAACCGCCCAATCGAGCAGGCAATCGCCGCCCGATAAGGCGCAACACCTTGCCATCCCGGCGAAAAAAACCGTGTCATACACGGCCGGACAGCATCCTCCAGACCGATTTTTGCATGGTACCGGTTGTAGGTGCCGGTTGCGGCAGAGCATGTTGCAGGCCGCCAAAACGGGTCGATTTATGTGTATATCGCGCTAAGCATTTGCGACGGCTGATATTTTCGGGCACTCTTGGATACACATGATGCGTTCCGGGTATTCGACCTTGCAAAGGCGGATGCAATGTCAGGCTGTGGATTGAGCCGGGTGCGAAGCCTATGAGTTTTGGGACAAGAAGACGGCGCCAGCGCCGCGATAAAGTGACCCTGTCCGATGTCGCCCAGGCCGCTGGGGTCAGCGCTATTACCGTGTCGCGGGCCTTGCGCGATCCCGACAAGGTATCGCCGAGCCTGCGCGACATGATCCTGAAGACCGTCGAGGATATGGGTTATGTGCCCGATCTTGCGGCCCGGGCGCTCGCCAGCAAGAACAGCGGTATTATCGGCGTCATGTCGCCCTCGCTGACCAATTATGCCTTCATCGCCGTCATGCGCGGCATTGAGGACCGCGTCCGGTCCACCGATCTGCGCATCCAGTATGCCAATCCCGATTACGACAAGCAGGATGAGGTCCACCAGCTGCGGCTGTTCCTCACCCAGAACCCCGCCGGTATCATCTACACGGGCCTGTCGGAAAACGACGAGCTGAACAGCATGCTGCGCGCCGCGCAGTGTCCCGTCGTCGAGATCATGGATGTCAGTGGCGATCCGCTGGAAATGGCGATCGGTGTCGACCACCGTGCCGCGGCCGAAGTCGCCACCCGCCATCTGGTGCACAAAGGATATCGTCGCATCGCGCTGCTGGGCGGCCGGTGGGACGTCCGCTCACGGCGCAGGCTGGAGGGCTATCGTGCCGTGTTGGAAGAGGCCGGGATCTATGATGCCGCGCTCACCCTGTCGGTCGATGGCCATACAAGCGTTGCCCTCGGCGCGCATCTGCTCGAGCGCCTGATGACCGAACATGCCGATGTCGACGGCGCGCTGTGCCACAATGATGACGTGGCACTCGGCGTCCTGTTCGAATGCCAGCGACGCGGCATCGCCGTTCCGGACGCCTTCGGTCTCTGTGGTTTCAACGATCTGGACTATGCCGGCGTTGCCTGTCCGTCGATCACCTCGGTGCGCATCCCGCGCTACGAGATCGGCTACCGTGCCGTCGACATGCTGCTGAGAGCCACCGGCGAGGGCGCTCCGCCGCCGAGCTTGGTCGATCTCGGCTTCAACCTAATCGAGCGCCAGTCGACGGCCCGGCGATTGCTGGTCGGTTGACCCGTCGTCTCCACTCGCATGGCCAATGCGACCTAAAGTGACAAAGGCCGCAAACATGACCCTGTCGGGTGCATGGTTGCGGCCTTTGTATTGTCGAAATGTTTCAGGCTGAACGTGTCAGCCTGTTTGCCTTGTTATCCGTCGATATCGTCGAACAGGTCGCGCGCTTCGGCGGTCGTCAGCCGGCGGGTTTCCACTTCATCGCGGCGATTGGACAGAAGCTCGGTCGCCAGCAGCTGTTCGGCCAGATCCGCCGGCAGCGACAGGATAACCCGACCTTCATGGGCATGCAGCCCGCCGAGTTCGGTGCGCTTGGCGGTAATCATGCCGCCGGCCACCGTGTTGTTGCTGTCCGGATCGATCAGGATGAAGGCGCCGGTGGCGCGGTTCTGGTCATAGGGGTCGAAGATCGCGGCCTCGTCGAAGGACAGGTGAACCTTGCCGATGGCGTTCATCTGCAGCATTTCGGTCGAGATCCATTTGCCGCTCTTCAGGTCGAGTTGCGACACCGGTTCGACCTGCACGCGCTGGCGGCGTGAACCGGCCTTCAGCCAGTAGCGTTTGCCGGGCACGATGCCGTCCGGCTGCAGCGCCACCATTTGCGCGTCAAACGCAAGGCCGGTCTGCGGCTGGGCGTCGAGCGAGACGATCATGTCGCCGCGCGCCACGTCAACCTGCCGGTCGAGCACCAGCGTGATCGCATCGCCGGCAACGGCCGCGTTACGCACCAGGTCGAAGGTGACGATCTGCTTGACATTGGCAAGCTGGCCCGACGGCAGGATCGCCACGCTGTCGCCCGGCTTCACGGCGCCGCCGGCAACTGTGCCCTGATAGCCGCGGAAGCTTTCACCCGGACGCGAGACGCGCTGCACCGGCAGACGGAAACCGGTCGACTGGCCGGTCCGCAATGTTGCCAGTTCCAGCGTTTCGACCAGTGTCGGACCTTCATACCACGGCATCACCGCGTCAGCGGCATAGACGACGTTTTCGCCCTTCAGCGCCGACATCGGGATCGCGGTCACCTGACGCACGCCGAGCGACAGCGCCAGGGCCTTGAAATCATGGTTGATCTGCTCGAACACCGCCTTGTCATAGCCGACCAGGTCGAACTTGTTGACCGCCAGCACGAACTGCTTGATGCCCATCAGCGAGGCGATGGTCGCGTGGCGGCGGGTCTGCTCCAGCAGGCCGGTGCGCGCATCGACCAGCAGTACTGCAAGATCGGCCGTCGAGGCCCCGGTTGCCATGTTGCGGGTATACTGTTCATGGCCGGGCGTGTCGGCGACGATGAACGAGCGGCGGTCGGTGGCGAAATAACGATAGGCGACATCGATGGTGATGCCCTGTTCGCGCTCCGCCTGCAGACCATCCAGCAACAGCGCGAAGTCGGGCAGGCCGAGGTCGTTCTGCTTGCCGCTGTCGCGGTTAAGCGCTGCTGCCTGGTCTTCCTTGACCGCCTTGCTGTCCCATAGCAGCCGGCCGATCAGCGTCGACTTGCCGTCATCGACGGAGCCGCAGGTGATCAGCCGCAAGGGCCGCGAATCGCGCGTGACCTTGGCGACATCAAGTGCCGAAACCGTCTGCTCGGCGAGATTGGAGATGGCGGTCATATCAAAAGTACCCTTCGCGCTTCTTCTTTTCCATCGAGCCGGCCTGGTCGCGATCGATGGCACGGCCCTGGCGTTCGGAGACGGTGGCGGTTTCGAGCTCGGCGATGATCTCGTCGAGCGTGGTGGCGGAAGAACGGATGGCGCCGGTCAGCGGAAAGCAACCAAGTGTTCGGAAGCGGATCAGGTCCTGGCGCTTGACCTCGCCGGGCAGCAGTTCCAGGCGCTCGTCCTCGGCGAGGATCATCATGCCGTCGCGCTCGATGATCGGGCGCTGCTCGGCAAAATAGAGCGGCACGATCGGGATGTTTTCCGCCTGGATGTAGCGCCAGATGTCGACCTCGGTCCAGTTGGACAGCGGGAAGGCGCGGACGCTCTCGCCCTTGCGGATCTGACCGTTGTAGACGTTCCACAGTTCCGGGCGCTGGTTGCGCGGATCCCATTTGTGGTCGGGGGTGCGGAACGAATAGATGCGTTCCTTGGCGCGGGAGGCTTCCTCGTCGCGACGGGCGCCGCCGAAGGCCGCATCATACTTGCCCATGTCGAGCGCCTGCTTGAGAGCCTCGGTCTTCATGATGTCGGTGTAAAGCGCCGAGCCATGGCTGAACGGGGTGATGTTTTCGGCCCCGCCACGCGGATTGGTGTGGGCGATCAGGTCGAGATCGTACTCGGCAACGATCTTGTCGCGGAAGGCTATCATTTCCTTGAACTTCCAGCCGGTATTGACGTGCAGCAGCGGAAACGGCACGCGGCCGGGATAGAAAGCCTT
>ERZ1034401.140-NODE-140-length-17760-cov-3.395764_pt1 | contig 17760 bp, 13 predicted proteins | sample MGYA00520601_ERZ1034401 | MGnify/ENA primary metagenome ERZ1034401 (study PRJEB33736, sample SAMEA104288476) | Azolla filiculoides | biome: Urban; feature: water surface; material: ditch water | place: Netherlands | collected 2014 ... | reverse complement strand
TGACGGCGATGTAGTCCGACGTCCAGCGGTGGTAGGGCACGCATTCGCCCTGGCTGGCGCATTTGGCGACCGGGGTCTTCCAGAAGCTGATCTTGTCGAAATTGTCGAAGCCATTGGTGGCGCAGCCGGTGTCGGTCAGCAACGCATTGCCCTTGCAGGCGGCCGGGACGGAGGGAACGGTGCCGAACCAGGCGGAGACGTCACCCTGGACCTTCTGCGACAGCGAGTGCTCCATCCACATATAGGCGCAGTTCGGATGTTCGCTGTCGGCATGCAGCATGGTGGTGTCGGCCCAGCCGGTCACGCCTTCCTCGGGGAAGGTCGAGGCGATCTTGGCGCCTTCGGCCTTCATCAGGTTGACCTGGAACGGCCAGGAACCGGAGGCCACAACGCCTTCGTTCTTGAAGTCGTCGATCTGGATCATCGCGTCGTGCCAGTAGCGGCCGACGAGCTTGCGCTGGCCGCGCAGCAGATCGAGGGCAGCCTTGTACTGGTCCTCGTTCAGCTCGTAGGGGTCCTTGATGCCGAGTTCCGGCTTGTGCTTCATCAGGTAGAGGGCGGCGTCCGCGACATAGATCGGGCCGTCATAGGCCTGGACGCGGCCCTTGTTGGACTTGCCGTCGGGAAGCGTCTGCTCTTCGAAGACGACGTTCCAGCTTTTCGGCGCTTCGTCCTTGAAGGCTTCGGTGTTGTACATCAGGACGTTTGCGCCCCAGACGTAAGGCGTGCCGTAATGCACGTCATTGACGGTATGCCACGGCGCGTTCTGCAGGCGCTCGTCGATGGTGCTCCAGGACGGGATCAGCGCCGTGTTGATGGGCTGGACGCGCTTGCCGGCAACGAGGCGCAGCGAGGCGTCGCCCGAGGCGGTGACGAGGTCGAAGCCGCCTTCGTTCATCAGGGCGACCATTTCGTCGGACGTGGCGGCGGTCTTGACGGTGACCATGCAGCCGGTCTTCTTTTCGAACTCGGTGACCCAATCATAGTTCTTGTCGGTCTCGCCGCGCTCGATATAGCCAGCCCAGGCGACGATCGAGAGCGCGCCTTCGCCGGCGCCAAGCGCCTGCAGCGGCTCCTGGGCGACTGCGGCGGAGGTAAGGCTGAGGATGGAGGCAAGAACAGTGCAGGACTTCAGAATAGACTTCATCGCGAGGTCTCCCGGTTTTTGAGGTGCCGCGTTTTCACGGCGTTTTGTTCCCGGTTCGAAAGGTGCAGCGAAAAATCCGCATTCGCAAATTCATTCGTCAGAATGGCGGTATCGGTTTTTCCGATACCGATGTGTTTTGAGATTGCCCCTCATCCGCCTGCCGGCACCTTCTCCCCGCAAGCGCGGCGAAGGGGCAGAGCGGCAACTCCATCGGCCTTCTCCCCGTTCACGGGGAGAAGGTGGCGGCAGCCGGATGAGGGGTAACCGCGTTTGCAAAAGCTCAGCGTGGTGCCCGTCCACTTCGCATCGCCTCGGCGATACCGACAAAATCCCGGGCGGCCTGGGGCAGGCTTGAGCCTTTGCGCCAGACCATGCCGACCTGGACGACCGGAAGCGCGCCGGAGACGTCGCGGCTTTCGATGCGGTCGCCTTCCAGCGACCAGGGGCGGTAGACGAGATCGGGCAGAAGCGCCACGCCGGCGCCTGTCGCAACCAGGCTGCGCACCGCTTCGACCGAGCGGGTGCGGAAGGCGACATGCGGGCGGGCGCCCAGCGCCGACAGTAGCTTGCCGGTGTTTTCCTCGATTTCATCCACCGTCAGCATGATCAGCGGTTCCTTGGTGATATCGGCAATCGAGATGATGTCGGCCGAGACCAGCGGATGGCCGATCGGCAGCCAGAGGCGATAGGGGGAGGTTTCTAGAATTTCGGCCTGCAAGGCGAGCCGGTCGCGCAGGTTGGAGATGACCATGACGGCGACATCGAGTTCGCCGCCGACCAGCAGGTGCTCGAGATAGGAGCCATTGTCCTCGATCGCCGAGACTTCGACGCCGGGGCAGGCGCGGCGGTAGCGGGCGAGCAGATCGGACAGGACATAGCCGGCGACCAGCGAGGTGACGCCGATGTTCAGCGTGCCGCCGGTGTTGTTCTTGGTTTCGGCGAAGGAATTGCGCGCATCCGAGACGGTCGCCAGGATCTTGGTCGCGTGGCGGAGGAACTGGTGGCCGTTATAGGTGATCGACAGGCCGCGCGGATGGCGCTCGAACAGTTCGACGCCGAGATCGCCTTCCAACTCCTTGATCGCTTCGGTGACGGAAGACTGGGAAATCGACAGGTTCTGGGCGGCACGGGTGACCGAGCCCTGTTCCGCGACGGCGACAAAATACTGCAACTGACGAATGGTGAAGGCCATGTCGACTATACAGCATGGAGATGAGGTTTCGAACAAGGGGCGCCAGCAGTTGTCAGGTTGCAGGGCAGCCATGAATTTCTGGACTAGGCAAACAGCGTCAGGGGTGTAGGATCAATCGGCGGCACCACCGGTTCGTGCGCATATCCCGTTTCATTTTCCCCAAGCTTTTGTATCCCATCATGAAATCGACGCCGCTCGGCTATACCTTTACCTTCCTCGCCTTTTCCGTCTTCGCCATTCAGGACGGTATCTCCAAGCATCTGGGGGTCAGCTATTCGCCGGTGCAGGTTGCGATGGTGCGCTACTGGGCCTTCGTCGCCTTCGCCCTGTTCCTGGCCAGCCGCGCACCGGGTGGACTGTCGGCTGCGGTGGCAACCAAGCGGCCGCTGTTGCAGGTGCTGCGCGGCCTCATCCTGTTTTCGCAGATCCTGATCTCGATCGTCGCCTTTACCAAGGTGGGATTGGCGCAGAGCCAGGCGATCTTTGCCGCGGGTCCGATTTTTGTGGCGCTGCTCTCTATGCCTATCCTGGGCGAAAAGGTCGGCTGGCGCCGCTGGACGGCGATCGTCTTCGGGCTCGTCGGGGTGGTGATCATGCTCTCGCCGACGGCGGGCGGCTTCAACGCCTATATCTGGCTGCCGCTGATCTGCGCCGTGCTCGGCGCGGTCTACGGCATCGTCACGCGTCTCGTCAGCCGTGATGACCAGCCCTCGACCTCCTTCTTCTACCTGGCGATCGTCGGCTTCATCGGCGCGAGCCTGCTTGGTCCATTCTTCTGGGTGCCGTTCACGACGATCGACTGGGCGTGGATGGGGGGACTTTGCTGCACAGGCATCATCGGGCATTTCGCCCTGATCCGGGCCTATGAAAACCTCGATGCGGTGATCGTCCAGCCGATTTCCTATTGGCAATTGGTGATCGGTGCGGTGATCGCCATTACCGTCTTCGGCGAAGTGCTGCGCTGGAACACGGTGGTCGGTGCCACCATCGTCGTCGGGGCAGGCTTGTTCACCGTCTGGCGCGAATGGGTGGTGTCCCGGCGTGTCCGCCGGGCCGAAGAAGAAGCGCGCGTGTAACGGTTTCCGACAAACACACAGGACTGTTGTCGGAACCGCTCTACAGCGTTGCCTGCGTCCGGCGGTTGCGAAATGCGCCGACAATGAAGACCAGCACGAACATCGAACTCATGACCAGGACGATGGTCGGTGCCGGCGCGCTGTCGAGGAAGAAGCTCAGATAGATCCCGATCAGCGACGCCAGAACGGCGACCGATACGGCGGCGACCAGCATGGACTGGAAGCGCCTTGTGATCAGGAAGGCGATGGCGCCGGGCGTTACCAGCATGGCGACCGAGAGGATGATACCGACCGCCTTCAGGGCGCCGACGACGACCAGCGACAGAACCGCCAACTGGCCATAGTGCAGAAGTCGCACCGACAGGCCGATGGCGCGGGCATGCTGCGGATCGAAGGCATGGGCGAGCAGGTCCTTGCGCAGCAAAACAAGGAAGGCGGTGGCCGCCAGCGCGATCAGGCCGGTTTCGATCAGGTCGGATGGCAGGATACCCAGCATGTCGCCGAACAGGATATGGTCGAGATGCACGCTGCTCTCGACATTGACATAGAGCACCAGTCCGAGACCGAACATGCCGGAAAAGACGATGCCAAGCACCGTGTCTTCCTTGATGCGGCTGTTTTCCTTGACGTAGCCGGTCATCAGCGCGCAGGCGAGGCCGGCGATGAAGGCGCCGATCGCCAATGGAATGCCGGCGATATAGGCGATGACGATACCGGGCAGCACGGCATGGGAGACCGCGTCGCCCATCAGCGACCAGCCCTTGAGCACCAGGAAACAGGAAAGCAAGGCCATGGGCACGGCAATCATCAGCGTGATGACGAAGGCCGTCTGCATGAAGGGCAGATGGAAGGGCAGGATCAGCAGTTCGAGTGTTTCGTTCACGCGGCACGCTCCAGTTCCAGCGGTTCCAGTGCAAGCTTGGCACGACGGCGGGCGGCGAACAGGCCGTGCTTGGGGGCAAACAGGAAGGCTGCGACGAAGATCAGCGATTGCAGCACGACGATGACGCCGCCGGTTGCGCCATCAAGGAAATAGCTCAGATATGCGCCGATGAAACTGGTGCCGGCGCCGATGGCGAGTGCCATCAGGATCAGCCGCTGGAAACGGTCGGTCAGCAGATAGGCGGTGGCGCCCGGGGTGACGACCATGGCGATCACCAGGAAGGCGCCGACGGTCTGCATAGCGGCAACGGTCGAGGCGGCGAGCAGGGTGAAGAAGATCACCTTCAGGCGCTCGGGTTTCAGGCCGATGGAGCGGGCATGGTTTTCGTCGAAAAAGGCGACCATCAGGTCCTTCCATTTCAGCGCGAGGACCACGAGGCTGATGCCGCCGATCAGGATAAGCTGCAGGGTGTCGGCCGGGGTGATAGCGAGGATATTGCCGAGCACGATGGTCTTGATGTCGATCGAGACGGGCGAGATCGACACCATAAACAGGCCAAGGCCGAAGAAGGAGGTGAAGATCAGGCCGATGATCGCATCTTCCTTGAGCTTGGTGCGCTGGTTGAGGAAGAGGATGGCGAGGGCTGCAAGGCCCCCGGAAATGAAGGCGCCGAAGGCAAAGGGCAGGCCGAGCATATAGGCGCCGGCAACGCCTGGCACGATCGCATGGGAGAGCGCATCGCCGATCAACGACCAGCCCTTGAGCATGAGATAGGCCGAGAGAAAGCCGCAGACGCCGCCGACCAGCGCGCTGACGAAGATCGCATTGCGCATGTAGTCATAGGTGAAGGGCTCAAGCAGGACGGTCATCGTCGACCCTTTCGAGCACGTCTGCCGGCTTCTGCGCAGGTGCCGGCGGTGCAGCCGCTGTTGTAGTCGGGGTGCCGTAGATGACGAAGGGGCGCTCGTCGTCGGTGATCACCTTGACCTCGCGGCGGTCGGCATCGTCGTGCAGGTCGCTGCCGGAGAGAACGAAGTGACGCAGGGCACCGCCGAAGGCTGCCTTGAGATTGTCTTCGGTAAACGTGTCTGCGGTTGTGCCTGCGGCCAGTACCGTGCCCTTGACGAAGATGGTGCGGTCGCAGAAGTCCGGAACACTGCCGAGATTGTGCGTTGAAACGAGCATGACGCGGCCTTCGGCGCGCAGGTCGCGCATCAGGGTGATGATCTGCTCCTCTGTGGTGACATCGACGCCGGTAAAGGGTTCGTCGAGCAGGATCACCTGGCCTTCCTGGGCAAGGGCGCGGGCGAGGAACACACGTTTGCGCTGGCCGCCGGAGAGTTCGCCGATCTGGCGCTTGCGGTAGTCGCCCATGCCGACGCGGGCCAATGCCTCGTCGACCAGGCGGCGGTCGTTCTTCGAGGGAATGCGGAGGAAGTTCATATGGCCATAGCGGCCCATCATCACCACGTCCTCGACCAGAACCGGGAAATTCCAGTCGACCTCTTCGGCCTGCGGCACATAGGCGATCAGGTTCCTGGCCAGCGCATCATGCACGCTCATGCCGAGCACGCTGATCCGGCCGCCGGCGACGGGCACGAAGCCCATGATCGCCTTGAACAGCGTCGACTTGCCGGCGCCGTTGACGCCGACAAGCGCGGTGATCGTGCCGGTGGGGATGGCGAAGCTTGCATGGCGCAGCGCCGTGTGGCCGTTGCGATAGGTGACGGTGACGTCTTCTGCGACAATGCCCTGCACGCCGGCGAATTCAAGCGCCTGGACGATTTTCAGGCTGGGCTGGCGCGATCTGGCCTGGCGTTGGCGGGAGCCCATAATCATCCTTCAAGTCCCTTGGCAATGGTCGAGACAGTGACCTTGAGGAGATCGATATAGGTCGGCACGGGACCGTCCTCGGTGCTGAGCGAATCCACGTAGAGCACACCGCCGTAGTTGGTGCCGGTTTCGGCCGCGACCTGCTTGGCCGGCTTGTCGGACACGGTGCTTTCGGAAAAGACGACGCGGATCTTGTTTTTGGTCACCGCATCGATCACGGCCTTTACCTGCTGTGGCGTGCCCTGGCTGTCGGCATTGATCGGCCAGAGATAAAGCTCCTTCAGGCCGAGATCGCGGGCGAGATAGGAGAAGGCGCCTTCGCTCGTCACCAGCCAGCGCTCGTTTTCGGGCAGGGCCGCGATCTGCGCCTTCATCGGGGCGATCTCGGCCTTAATTTTGTCCGAATAGGCGGCGGCATTGGCGGCATAGACGGCGGCATTGGCGGGGTCGATGCCGGTCAGCGCCTTGCGGATATTCTCGACATAGATCAGCGCATTGTCCGGCGACATCCAGGCATGCGGATTGGGCTTGCCGTCATAGGCGCCGCCGGCAATGCTCATCGGCGTTACCCCGTCGCTGACCACGACATTGGGCACATCGCCGAGATTGGCGAGGAACTTTTCAAACCAGGTTTCGAGATTGAGACCGTTCCACAACACGAGATTGGCGTCGCTGGCTTTCAGGATATCACGCGGCGTCGGCTGATAGCCGTGGATCTCGGCGCCGGGCTTGGTGATGCTTTCGACGGTGGCTGCGTCGCCTGCAACATTGCGGGCGATATCGGCGATCACGGTGAAAGTCGTGACGACCTTGGGCTTGTCGGCGGCGAATGCCGGGAGCGGCAGAAGGGCCAGCGCCGCGAGCAGGGAACTTCCGACGAGGCAGGCAAGTCTTGGCAGCATCCGCGATCTCCACTTGTTGCGAATAATTCTCATTAAAACCTATCGTGCAAATCCGCTTTGTCAATGCATTTGCAACTCATTCGCAAAAACAAAATGCTGCTGGCGAGAAATCCCGTCAACTTCGGGATTTTCGCCGCCGGAATGCCGTTGTGCGGCATTGTCGGGGGCAAGTTAAAGTTTCCGCAAGAACGATCTCATATGGTGGCGCAAGTATTGCGTAAAACAGCGGAGCGGTGTCATGGCGGAGTTCACAGCGTGAAGGGTCCGAAGATCCATATTTCGCGCAAGCTCGTGCTGATCTTCGGCGGCGTTCTTGTCCTGTGTGGCGGAACGGGTGCTGCTGCCGTGTTCATCGGCGCCGATACTCTGCTGGGTCCTTCCTATGCTGAGCTGAACGGTCTCGAATGCACCGAGGTCAAAACCGTCGAGATCCACAAGAAGGATCACTTCTGGATCCGTAAATACATCACGACCGATGCGCCGGGTGACGGCCTGACACGGGTGAAGACAGCCCTTCGGGTGGCGAAAAGCCTGCATGAGCATGAAAAGGCCGATCTGGTTCAGGTGGTCGTGCTTGATACCAAGGGACCAAAGGACCGCGCCGACATGCGCGGCCGGGCGGTTGGCGCGGACGTGATCTTCATTCCCGATCCAAGCCGCGTGCCGGAAGAGGCCGCGGCCCGAATGTTTACCGCGCGCTATGTCGACAAGGCTGCCAATGAGAACGGCCAGTTCTTCGGCGAGCGCATCGACATGATCGACAAGGATATCGAGGCGCTGGTTGCCAAGCTCGACGACACGACCGATTGCCTGAAGCCGGAAGTGGTGCTGCCGGAAGGCGCCCATGGTGCGGCACCCGCCGGACATGGCGAAGCGCCTGCGAGCGGGCATGGCGAGGCACCGGCCGAAGGCCATGGCGAGGCACCGGCAGATGCGCATGGTGAGGCGCCGGCCGAAGGCCATGGGGAAGCACCCGCCGAGGGCCATGGTGAAGAAACACCGGTGGCCGAACACGGCACCGAACAGGAAAAGGGCTGGATGGGTTCGATCCTAGGCATGGTCGGCCTTGGTGGCAGTGAAGAGCCAGCAGCGATCTCCCATGGTTCCGAAGCCGCTGGTCACGATGCGCCGGCAGAAGACGGCACTGTCGCGAACGAACACGGGGCGCCGGTCGCAGAGGTTGAGGCTGCCGGACATGGCGACGCTGCAGGGCATGGAGAGGCCGCCGGACATGCGTCTGCGGAAGGCGAAGGCCACGGTGCGCCAGTTGAGACAAATGGCGCCTCCGTAGAGGACCATGCAACAGTTGGTGGCCCTGCTGCCGCACCGTCAGAGCCGGCCGACGGTCATTCGTCCCCGGGCGCCGATGAAACACATACCGCAGAGACGACTGAAACTGAGGCTGAAGAGCAGGGCTGGCTTTCTTCGCTGAAGGGTATGGTCGGTCTGGGTGGTGAAGAGACAGCATCGGAGGAGAAGGCTTCTCCTGAAACAGGCGCCAGCGTCTCGGACGCCGATGACATTGCAAAGAAGAAGTGGCCGAAGCCAGCCGAAAACCAGGTTGCGCCGGATGGCGAACAGGCTGAGACCAAGCATGACGGCGGCGACTGGCTTGCCAAGATGCGAGCCAAGCCGATCAGCCCGACCGGCGAAACGTCGCATGAAGGGGCCGCTGCCGCTCCTGCTGTCGAACACGAGGCTGACGCGCTGGTGGAACCGAGCCATGAGGTGAAAGCCGAGGCCGATCACGCGCCGTCGATGCCGGCTGAAGACGAGGCCATCCTGCCGCCGAAAGCCAAGATCCATGGTGAGGAAGAGGCCAAGGCCGGGCATTGATCCGAGTCCATGTCAGGATTGACGCCTATATCAGAATGACAAAAGCCCCGGTCGCGAGACCGGGGCTTGTTTGTTTGCAAGACGGTGTTGCGACTGATCAGTCGGCCCGGGCACGACGGGCCGGGAAGAGGATGATGTCGCGGATCGACGGGGCGTTGGTCAGAAGCATGATCAGGCGGTCGACGCCGATGCCGAGGCCACCGGCCGGCGGCATGCCCTGGTCGATCGCGTCGAGGAATTCCTCGTCCAGCTGCTTCTCTTTTTCGCCGCGGGCATGGGCCTGTTCGAGCTGCTCGACCATGCGCTTGCGCTGCTCTTCCGGGTCATTGAGTTCGGAAAAGGCGTTGCCGATTTCCCAGGCGTTGCAATAGGTCTCGAAACGCTCGACGAGGCGCGGTTCGCCCGGCACTTCCTTGGCAAAGGGCGAGATGTCTTTGGGGAAATGCGTGACATGGCTTGGCTGGATCAGTGTGCCTTCGACCTTCTCCTCGAAGATGAACGCGAGGCATTCGCCCCAGGTCCAGTCCTTCTCGACGGCAAAGCCGGCAGCCTTGGCGGCGGTGCGAGCTTCCTCGTCGGTCTTCATGGCGAGGAAGTCGATGCCGGTGACTTCCTTGACGGCGTCAGGCATGGGCACGCGCTTGAACGGACCCTTGAAGGAAATTTCCTTGTCACCGAACATGAATTCGGTGGTGCCGTGGATCTTGACGGCAAGTTCGGCGAACAGGCGCTCGACGAGGTCCATGATGTCTTCGTAGTCGGCATAGGCCCAGTAGCACTCCATCATGGTGAATTCAGGATTGTGCCGGGTGGAGACGCCTTCGTTGCGGAAGTTGCGGTTGACCTCGAAGACCTTGTCGGTCAGGCCGGAGACGAGCGTGCGCTTGAGGAACAGTTCCGGCGCGATGCGCAGGTACATGTCGAGCTTCAGCGTGTTGTGGTGGGTCTTGAACGGCTCGGCCGTCGCGCCGCCATAGACCGAATGCAGCATCGGCGTTTCGACTTCCATGAAGCCGTCGTTTTCCATGAAACGGCGAATGCCGGAGACGATCTGCGAACGCTGCCTGAAGCGGAGCTTGGAATCCTCGTTGGTCAGGATGTCGAGATGGCGCTTGCGGTAGCGCAGTTCGATATCGGCCAGACCATGATACTTCTCCGGCATCGGAAGCAGCGTCTTGGTCAGCATGGTGATTTCATGGGCGTTGATCGTCAGCTCGCCGCGCTTGGTGCGGCGGACCATGCCGGTGACGCCGATAATGTCGCCAAGGTCGATCATCGGCAGCAGCGCGCGGGCCTCTTCCGGTGTCGTGTCCTTGTGGCTGAAAATCTGGATCTTGCCCGAGGCATCGTGCAGGTCGATGAACATGCCGGAATTGCGCGATGAATAGACGCGTCCGGCAACGGTGACGATGTCGCCCGATTCCGTGTCCAGTTCAAGGCCTTCGTATTTCGCAGCCAGTTCCGCATTGGTGATCGTGCGGTGGAAATGGGCCGGGTAGACGTCGCCGACCTGTTCGCGCAGCAAAGCCAGTTTCTGGCGGCGCACTTCGGTCGGGTCGGAGGACAGGGTGGGTTCAGGTGTCTGTTCGGTCATCGTGTGCTTGCCTCGGATCGGCTGTTTTCGTTTCGGTCACCCCCCTCTGCCCTGCCGGGCATCTCCCCCACAAGGGGGGAGATCGGATGGGGGGACGCTTGTGTGGCTCCACCTCTGGCATCAAAGCCGGCGGTCAACGAGAGCTTGGCAATGGCCGGCCACTCGCTGATCTCCTCCCTTGTGGGGCAGAGGGGGGTCGTTCAATACGCCGCCGGAAGGCGGCGCTGTATTGTCAATTGGCGGCGCCCGCCATGGCGGTGAGCACCTGGATCGCGACCTTCAGGCGCTGGCGCACGACCGAGCGGCCGAGCAGCGCCATCGAGTCGAACAGCGGCAGCGAGCGTTGGCTGCCGGACACGGCGACGAACAGCGGCGGGGTAACCACGCGCAGTTTCTTCTCCATACGATCGGCAATCGCGCGCAGTTCTTCCTCGATGGTCGCCACGTTCCATTCGAGGATCTTTTCGAGATCCGCCTGGACGGTGGTGACAATGGCCAGCGTTTCCGCCGGGCTGGTCTTCAGGCCGCCGAAGGAGGCCGGCGTCAGACCGACATCGTTGGCGAGCAGGAAGCCTGCGAGCGGTGGCAGTTCGCCGAGCTTGGTGACGCGGCTCTGGGCAAGCTTTAGGCCCTCGGTCAGGCGATCGTTTTCCATCGACCAGTCGAGGACGCGGGCGATGAACTCGTCCGGGGTCAGCTTTTCGCGCAGCCAGCGGCCGTTCAGCCAATCGAGTTTCTGGATGTCGAAGATCGCGCCGGCCTTGGACAGGTTGTCCGGGTCGAACTTTGCGATCAGTTCATCCATGGTCAGCAGTTCTTCGCCTTCGGCGATCTGGATGAAGAACAGGCCGAGGAAATTCATCAGCGCTTCCGGCATGTAGCCGAGCGCGGAATAATAGGACATCGAGGTCGGGTTCTTGCGCTTCGACAGTTTCGACTTGTCGGCATTGCGCATCAGCGACAGGTGCATCCAGACAGGTGCTTCCCAGCCGAAATAACGATACAGCAGAATGTGCTTGGGTACGGATGCCAGCCACTCTTCCCCGCGGGCGACGTGGGTGATCTTCATCAGGTGGTCGTCGATGACATTGGCCATGTGATAGGTCGGCATGCCGTCGCCCTTGATCAGGACCTGCATGTCGACACTGTCCCACGGGATCGAGACATCGCCGTAGACGCCGTCATGGAAATCGCACGAGCCTTCGGTCGGGATCTTCATGCGCACGACGGAAGTCTCGCCGCCCGCCATCTTCGAGGTGACCTCCTCGGCGGTCAGGTTGAGGCAAAGGCCATCATATTTCGGCGGCTTGCCGGCGGCGCGCTGGCCCTCGCGCATCTGCTCGAGCCGCTCGGGCGTGCAGAAACAACGGAAGGCGTGGCCCTTGTCGAGCAGGTCCTGAGCGTGGGGCCAGTACATGTCCTTACGGTCGGACTGGCGGTAGGGGCCGTGGGGACCACCGACATCCGGGCCTTCCGACCAGGTCAGGCCGATCCACTTCAGCGCGTCGAGCACTTTCTGTTCGAACTCGGCCGTCGAGCGGGTCGCATCGGTATCTTCGATGCGCAAGATGAACTCGCCGCCGTGTTTCTTGGCGAACAGGTAGTTGAACAGCGCGATATACGCGGTGCCGACATGGGGTTCGCCGGTCGGGGAGGGTGCGATACGGACGCGGACGCCTGAATTGGTCATGGAGTTCAGCTCATAGTGACGTGCGGGGAAATCGAGCGATGGCCGCAGGATCATGGGTGTGAAATACAATGTGGCGGAAGGACGAGAAGGCGCGTTTCCGTGCCAGGTTCCGCCTGTTCCATTGGCTGGCCTTAGGCCATATTCAACGCAGTGCGTCAAGGAAAACTGCGTATTTGGGCGGTTTCCGGCCCTGCCTCAAGCCGGTGCGGGAAAAAATCAAAAAACAGCGGAACCGATTTCGGTTGGAGGCGTTTCACCGACAGAACGCAGGCCGTGCCAACCGGACGCGACGGAATATCGGGGAATACGGAGATTTTTCCGGTTTCTCTCCGTGGCCAACGAAGCGGCAGGCGAGCCCCATCCGTCCGGCTTGCGTTCTCCCCAAGCCCCCGCCCCCCAGGAAAGCCTGCGTCCCGCCGACGCAGGTTTTTCTGCGTCTGGCAGTTGGGGAGGAACACACCTGCCGGTATCAGACTGGCCAGACCATCAAGAGTGTTGGGACGGCGACCAGGATGACTAGCACAGACAGGGGGAGCCCGAGCCGGGGGTAGTCGCTGAAGCGATAGCCGCCCGGGCCCATGACCAGCGTGTTGCACTGGTGGCCGATCGGGGTGAGGAAGTCGCAACCCGCGCCAATGGCAACCGCCATCAGGAAGGCTTCTGGTTGGTAACCCAGGCCTCCGGCAAAACTTGCCGCGATCGGGGCCATGACCAGCACGGTTGCCGCGTTGTTGAGGAAGGGCGTGACAGCCATTGCGGTGACCAGGATCAGTGCGACGGCACCCCAGGCCGGCATGCTGCTGGCAAGCGTACTCAACCAGCCTGCAATGACGTCGCTGGCGCCGGATGTGCGCAGGGTGCCGGACACCGGAATGAGGGCGGCCAACATGACCAGGATCGGACCGTCGACCGATTGGTAGACTTCGGAGATCGGGATGACCTTGAAGACGACCATGGCAAGCGCTGCGGCAAAGAAGGCAATGCCAACGGGGGCGAGCCCCAACGCGGTCGCGCCCATGGCGACGAATAGAATGGCGAGGGGAACGAGGACGTTTCGGGTGGTGCCGAGCAGGATTGCGCGCTCGGCGAGCGGCAGGCAGCCGAGTTCGGTCAGGATGGCGGGCATCTGCTGGCGAAGGCCCTGGAGCAGGACGACATCGCCCGATCGCAGCGTCAGTTCGCCCAGGCGTTCACGGATGCGTTTGCCCTGACGGCTGACCGCAAGCAGGTTGACGCCGTAGGTATGGACCAGGGACAGGTCCCGCGCCGTCTGGCCGATCAGCGACGACCCTCGGCTGATCACGGCCTCGACGGAGACAAGATCGCCGCCCTTGTTGGGGGCAACGGTGCCGCCGGCCAGCGTCAGGCTGCCCTGGGAGACAACCCGGTCGAGGGCTTCCGATGGTCCCTGCAGCAGCAGCGTGTCGCCGACTTTCAGCAGCACGTCGGGGAAAGGCGAAAGCCTCGTATCACCGCGCAGGATCGACGTCGCAGAGACCTCGCCCGAGGCAATCTGCTGCAACTGATGCAGGGTCTTGCCGACATAGGGCGAGTGCCGTCCAAGGGTTGCTTCGGTTGAAAAATGCGAACTTTCGAGCGCTTCCTGCAGGGAAGGGTTCTGGTTTTCGCGGATGGGCACGAGCCAATAGAAGAACATCAGGAAGATGATGCCGGCGATCGCGAGCGTCGCGCCGACCGGGGTGAAGTCGAACATGGTGAAGGCCTGGCCGGTGATCTCCTCGCGCAGCCTTGAGACGGCGATGTTGGGCGAGGTGCCGATCTGGGTCATCAAGCCGCCGAGCAGGGCGCCGAAGGCCATGGGCATCAGGAAGATCGATGGCGAGACGTTCGAGCGGCGGGCAAACTGAAATGCCACCGGCATCATGATGGCCAGAGCGCCGATGTTCTTGATGAAGGCAGAGAGCACGGTGACCGTGAGCAACAGAAGCAGCATCTGTGCCCGGACGGATTCCAGGCTGGGAAAGAAGCGCTTGATGGCAAGATCGACGACGCCGGATCGGGCAACACCGGCGCTGACCACGAGCGCGGAACCGACAATGATGACGATGTCGTCGGAAAAGCCTGCAAATGCCTCGGCCGGGGAGACGAGACCAAGAGCGACGGACGAGACAAGCGCAGCACAGGCGACGACGTCGTACCGAAATCGCTCCCACAAGAAAACCGCCATCATGGCAGCAATGACACTGAAGGCGAGAATTTGCTCGTAGGTCATATGGCTCCGGGCGGTTCAGTTGGCAGAGCTGCAGACGGTGGCGCACACCGCTGGTCAATGTCCAGTGTGATCTTTGAAGTCGTGAAGGTCGTCATGCAAAAAAGAGGGCCGGTTCAATCCAACTGGCCCTCTTTCGGAACGTCAAAGATCAGTGGCGGGTGGTGCCTTTTTCGCGGTCGGCCTGCTTCTTCTTGCGGGCAAACATATTGAGCATTTCCACCAGGCCGGAGAACGCCATGGCAGCGTAGATATAGCCCTTTGGAACATGGAAGCCCATGCCGTCGGCGATCAGGGTCATGCCGATCATCAGCAGGAAGCCGAGCGCCAGCATGACGACGGTCGGATTCTTCTCGATGAAGTTGGCGAGCGGATTGGAGGCAATCAGCATCACGGTTACCGCCACGATGACGGCAATGACCATGATCGGCAGATGTTCCGTCATGCCGACGGCGGTGATGATGCTGTCGACGGAAAACACGAGGTCGAGCAACAGGATCTGGCCAATGGCAGCGGCAAAGGTGTTGGTCGCCGAAGACGCAATGAAATCTTCCTGGTGGTCGATCGGGTCGACACTGTGGTGGATTTCCTTGGTCGCCTTCCAGACAAGGAACAGGCCGCCGGCGATCAGGATCATGTCCTTCCACGAGAAGCCGTGGCCGAAGAGTTCAAACACGGGATTGGTCAGCTGGACGATCCAGGCGACGGTGCCCAGCAGCGCAAGGCGCATGATGAGGGCAAGGCCGATGCCGATGCGGCGAGCCCTTTCGCGCGATTCAGCCGGCAGCTTGTTGGTCAGGATGGAAATGAAGACGAGGTTGTCGATGCCGAGCACGACTTCCATGATTATCAGCGTGATCAGTGCGATCCAGGCGGCGGGGTCCTGAGCGAGTAGGAGCAGATCCTGCATTCGATGTTTTCCGTGCTAAACAGAGGAGTTGAGCAACAGCAAATGGGGCAAATGATCGCATATGGCAAGGGTGGGGCGGCCGGTAAGGTGAGGCGTTGTCGAATAAGGCGACAGGTCCGCTGCCGCCTCAGGTGTTTTCCGGCCCGGGCGGGCCGTATGCACCCAGGAAAAGCTTGAGGCCACTGTCGACCACACGCTCGATTTCGGCTTGCGTAATGTCGGTCGGCAGCTGATTGAACAGTCGCTCCCTGAAGTAGGAACCGACGGCCAGGTCAATGAACTGGCGGGCTGCCAGTTCGCAGTCGTCGATATGCAGCTGTCCGCTTTCGGCGTGATGCTGGAGGAAGGCGCGCAGCACGGTCTTGGCATTGGTCGGCGCGCCGGCGAAAAAACGCTGACAGAGCGATGGCATTCGGTCGATCACGCCCAGGACCACGCGCATCGAGGGGATCATGTCCGTGTTGATGACCTGGTGGGCAAACGCGAGGCCGAAACGGCGCAGGCCGTCCTCGGCGCTGGTGCTCTGCTCCAGCAGTTCACGCATGCGCTCGGCAAACCGTCCCTTTTCGCGCTCGATCAGGGCGGCGAACAGTTCTTCCTTGCTCTGGAAATAGACATAGATGGTGCCTTTGGAGACACCTGCCTCGCGGGTCACGTCATTCATGCTGGCGGCGTCATAGCCCATTTTCATGAAGACGCGCTTGGCGCCATCGAGGATCTGGCCACGCTTGATCGGGTCTTCGCCAGCGGCAAAACGGCTCAAACCGGGTGCTGCCGCGGGTGGCTGCTCCTTCGTCTCGTTCGGTTTTGTCGTCGGTTCGGTCATGATCGGTCCAAATAATTAACTCATGTCAATTTTGCAGGCACGAAGCGGGGATGTGCATCTTGATATGCGTTACGAAACGCTATATGTCAATCGAACCGAACGGTTCAGTTCGAATAGTTTCTTCACCAACTCCCCGGTTTGAGCCCATGTCCGTCACGCAAAGATCCACCGCCCTTCGTTCCGCTCCTCCCGTCGAAGACAGGAATGATGCCGTGCCGGCCACGCCGCAAGAAGCCGGGGCCACCCCTGCCGAAACGACTGCGCCTACAGTCGCCAAGAAGCGCCGCAGCCCCGTGCTTCCGATCATCGGTTTGGCGATCGTCGGTGCGGGCCTCTGGTTTGGGTACGAGTGGTGGACCAATGGCCGGTTCATGGTCTCGACGGATGATGCCTATATCGAGGGCGACATCGCGATCATCTCGCCGAAGGTCTCCGGCTATGTGGAGACGGTCAATGTCACCGGCAACCAGGTGGTCAAGGCCGGCGATCCGCTGGTGACGCTCGATGGTGGCGATTATCGCATTGCCTATGAGCAGGCTGTTGCCAACAAGCGGAGCGCCGAACTTGCGGTCCTGCGGATGGATGCACAGATCTCCGGTGGCGAGGCCAGCCTTGCGCAGACCAAGGCACAGCAGGGCGCGCTGGAAGCCAGCGTGCGCGGCGCGCAGATCACCGAGAAGCGGGCCAAGGATCTGGCGGCCAAGTCCGCAGGCACCACAGCCGATCTCGACAATGCGACGATCGCGCTGGAGCAGGCCAAGGCAAACCTGATCGCGGGGGAAGCGGCCGTGTCTTCTGCCGAGGCCAATGTTTCGCTTCTCAAGGCACAGCGCGATGAAGCGCTGAACACCGTCAAGGTGCAGGAACTGGCGATCGACAAGGCCAAGCGCGACCTCGATTTCACGGTGCTCAAGGCGCCCTATGACGGCGTCATCGGCAATCTGTCGGTGCAGGCCGGCGATCTTGTCTCCGCCGGCAAGCGCCTCGCGGCCCTCGTTCCGATCCGTGACCTCTATATCGAGGCGAATTTCAAGGAAACGCAGATCGCCCATCTGGTGCCGGGTTCGAAGGTTTCGATCCATGTCGATGCCTATGGTGAAGATCCGCTCGAAGGCACGGTGACCTCGATCGCTCCGGCCTCAGGTGCGATCTTTTCGATGCTGCCCGCCGAAAATGCCACCGGCAATTTTACCAAGGTCGTCCAGCGCGTTCCCGTGCGGATCGCGCTTCCGCAAGACGCCCTGGACCAGGGGCATCTGCGCGCCGGTCTCAGCGTGATTGTCGATGTCGATACCCGGACCGCGCCTGAAACCCAGGCCGTTGCTGCGCAGTAAGCGGATCTGCTAGAAAAGGGGCCGCGCCATGGCCGTTGCAAGCACAGCATCACCCACCCTTGGCTCGGCCTCGGGGGCGGAAGAGCGCATGGACCCGAAGCGGGTCATCGCCTTCCTGGCCATGGTCTTCGGCATGTTCATGTCGATCCTCGATATCCAGATCGTCTCGGCCTCGCTGTCGGAAATCCAGGCCGGCCTCGGCGCCAGCAATGACGAAGTCGCCTGGGTCCAGACGTCTTATCTGATTGCCGAAGTCATCATGATCCCGCTGTCCGGCGTTCTGGCCCGGATCCTGTCGACGCGGGTG
>ERZ1034401.138-NODE-138-length-18447-cov-3.741409_pt1 | contig 18447 bp, 14 predicted proteins | sample MGYA00520601_ERZ1034401 | MGnify/ENA primary metagenome ERZ1034401 (study PRJEB33736, sample SAMEA104288476) | Azolla filiculoides | biome: Urban; feature: water surface; material: ditch water | place: Netherlands | collected 2014 ... | reverse complement strand
GCGCGCGACAACCGACGACGCAAAGCTCTATTCCTTCTGGGACTATCAGGCCGGTGCCTGGCAGAAGAACAACGGCATCCGCATCGATCACCTGATGCTGTCGCCGGAAGCCTCCGACCGGTTGCGCTCGACTTCGATCGAAAAACACGTGCGTGCCTGGGAAAAACCCTCCGACCACGTCCCGGTGACCGGTATCTTCGGCTTTTAAGCCGGAGCAGCCGCTCACCCCATCCGCATCCAACCGCACCCATTCGCGCCAGCCCCGGACAAGGGCGGCACGGTAGAGCACTGTGCAAGCTTTTCAGGCGGGTATCGGGGGCCATTTTCGGCCGCGTTCATTTGCGGACCCCGCGCCAGCATTGCCGGGCGATAGAACGGGAGCGCAATATTTAAAATGGTTTCATCGATCAATTCCGCAAGCCAGAGCATCACGCAGATCTTTCTGAAAGTGCAGAAGGAAAACCAGCAGGCCAGCGACAGCGAGAGCAGCAGCAACGACGACTATCACAATTCGTCGCTTGCCAACCTGATGCGAACCTACGGCCAGGAAGACGACAGTACCGACGATACCTACAGCACCGGCCTGCTGCAGGCGCTCAATGCCAGCGACAGCACAGACGACAGCCTCTCCTCGCTGACGCAAACGTCGGATGACATCAAGACCGCCACCTTCATGGACAGCCTGAAATCGAAGCTGACGGACCTGTCGCAGTCGGGAGACGCTGTCCTGAAAGCCAAGGAAATGCTGGCAGCGCTTGACGCCGGGACGCTGACGGTCACCGATGCGGAAAAAGGCAGGCAGATAACGGCTTGGGATAGCAGCACATTCGATGGCGACAAAACCGCAACTCCCGTCGCAACACGCGACTGGTCGAGCTTTCTCCGGTCGGAGCTGAAACGGGAGAGCACAGGCGGCTACGAATTGACCGAAAGCGGTGCCCATATCGACAAGTCGACGGGCAATAGTGCCAGCTTCGTGCTTGTCGAAGACACCTATGTCTACCTGACATGGAGCACGGCCACCAAGACCGCGTGATCATCACAGGCGCCTACGCGCGCTGGCGCGGTTACTGTTCCTGGTAGACTTCCGGGGCAAGTGCCACGGCAACGCGGCGGTCGTCTTCGCTCGCCATGGAGAAGGCCCGCTCCTGCAATTCCTGCATCCACGGACAATCCTTGGCATTGCAGCGGTCGAGGGCTGCCGTCAGGAAAGCGAGCCCGCGAACGGTCTGGCCTTCCTCGAACAGGACATTACCAAAGACAGACATGGCGCCGGCATGGCCGCTCTTGCGGGCAAGATTGAGCCATTTCTTCGCCTGCTGCGCATTGGCGCTACCGCCCTCGCCGGCCAGGATCATCTGGGCAAGGCGGAACTGTGCTTCGGGAACGCCGAACGTCGACGCTGCCTGGAAATAAAGTTGGCGGGCCTGCGAGAGGTCGGTATTCACGGGACTGCCCGGAATGCCCTGACGATAGTAGCGGGCCAGCGACAGAAGCGCGTTGACGAAGAAACCGGTGTCGTCAGAGCCCGGCTCCACGCCCTGGCTGGCGATCTCGGAATAGATCTTGAACGCCTCGAAATCATTGCGCACCACGCCGTCGCCGGCGGCATACATATTGGCCAGCGCCCAGCGCGAACCGGTATGGCCTTTTTCAGCGGCATAACGATAGGCTTCGACGGCTTCTTCTTTCTGGCCCTTCTTGTAGGCATTGAAGCCGAACTTGAAGAGATCGAAGGGACCGGATTCCTTGCTGACGCTGCCATTGATGTCGAAGGCATAGGCCGCCGGACTCGACGAGAACAGCAGCGCCGTCGACAGCAGCAGAATAGCCGAGGATTTCCAATCGCGAACTTGCATGGTTGCGTAATTCTTCCAGGACAAAACAGACATCAGCGCACCCATCCCGTCACCACGACGAGTCCAACTGCGTCTGATCTTTTGATACACAATGACCGATGAACATCTGGTTCACGGACGGATACTGCAACGGCGCGATTTTTACGCCGGACGCTTGCACTTGTTCTCATGGGCCTAAGGTTAGGACAGCTTTCCGGCAAGACTGGGACAGAGATGTTCTGTCCGCTCTGCTGGCCAAAAAATCGTGCATTGCCCCGATCGGCTTTGGCCAAAAAGTCTTGCATTCGAAAGTGATCTGCGACCGAAAGGCCCATGTAAAACTCACGCACCATACACTCGAAACGGCCCCTGCACGTCTCTGAAGAGCATCGGTGCTCCCTGTTTGTGGCGGGATGTGGACAAATTTGGCCGTTGCGTGGCCGCGATTGAAGGATAAACGATATGTTGCATAAACGTCACATTCTGGAGCACCGTCAGTACCGCGAACGCCATAAAAGAAGCCCGGACTAGCCGGGCTTCTTTCTTCAGTTCCTGCGTTAGACTTAGAACGCGATCTTGTAGGATGCCGTCACGGCGTAGGCCCAGTCGCCATCAGCCGTGGCGTTGAAGTCCGCACCTTGCGTACCATTCACGACCTGTTCGCCTGACGTCAGATAGGAAACCGCGCCGCCCAGACGCAGAACGCCAGGGCCTGCTTTGACAAGCGTACCCGCACCCACCGTCCAGGTATCGGTGACAATATCGGCTCCGGTATCAACACCGCTGTCCCAGGTCAGGCTCAGTGCGCCGGACACGGTATCGGTGAATGTATGACCGACACCACCCGTTATTGTCCAGCCGTCCTTCCAGAAGAAGTTCTTCTGCTGATCGCCAAGACTCGTAATATTGTAGTTCAGTGTCTGGAGCACACTCCAGTCCGTCCACTTGACGGAACCGAATACCAGCCAACCCGGTGCAACACCGCTCTGGAGGTTCAGTTCCAGCGACTGCGGCAGGGAGCCATAGCCGGTTGCGGACAATTTCGAGCCCGTCGGAATGCCGGCGAACGAAAGCGGAGAATTGGATGTGAAGGTACCATCCGCCTCATGATCCACCTGCGAGCGATACATCAACTCGGCGCGAAGAGCGTATTCGGTAATCTCGTAGGCAGCGCCGATGCGGTAACCAAACGCGCTGGAATCGTCCATTTCCAACGTGCCGAATGTCTTGCTTTCTGAGTAGTCGAAAGACTGAGAGAACACGCCGCCGATGAAATGGATATTGCCCGGACCTGCGGCAAAGTTAACAGCGCAGGTGCCGCCATATTCATTGGTATCGAAACTGGCTTCCTTCACGGCATTACCGCCCAGCAACGCGGTTCTGCTTGTCGGAGCCACTGCAATATCCGTGGCGCGGTCGGCAGCCTGCGCCTGCGTACCATATGTGGAAGACGCGCCGAAGGGCTGCGTGTAGGTCAGCGCACAGGAGAAATTCTCAGAAATCTGAAACTTAGCGGCAAAAGACGGAATGCCGTAACTATCCGTGAAAGCGTCATCTGTACCGGCAGCGCCTCTGACCGTATCATAGGCGCGATCCGGCATGACATAGGTATAGCCCCCGCGGAAAACTGCTGTGCCATCCTCGTACAGAATGTCCGTGTCAGCTTCGCCGCGGGTAAAACCGCCAGCATGTGCCGCACCGGCAAACGCGCAAGCGCTCAGCAGACCGAGGGTCAGTTTTTTTGTCAAATGTATCGCCATATCTCTCCCCAATTTTGGCAAAACTGTGAGTTGGGATCTTAGTCACGTCCGTGTGAATAACAATCGCACGCAAAAGGTGGAGAAATTGTTCCGACCGAGAAATTTTTACGTAATTAATTTGACGTGCACGTAAATCACAACTTAATTTGGACAAATATTGCTCAAATTTGCACACATCCACGAAAAGTTAGATTTTTTTCCCAAAAATGGGAGACGCTGTGTCGCAAGCGTCACAGCAGCGTCATACCTAAGCGACGGGAGAAAACATCGCGTATTTGGGCTCCGTTGCTGTATTGCAGCATGAAATCCCCGCGTAGAGAGCGATTCTGCATGCGATGCAGCAAAAACGAGCAGCGAACCAGCCGCAGCCCAGAATCGCAAACGCCGGGCCTTCCGGCCCGGCGCTTGGAAAACAATTCTCTTTTACAACAAATATCAGCCGGCCTCGAGAACCCGCTTCAATGCTGTTTCCAGGCTCGCCTTCTGCCCTTCAAGCTCCTGGAATCGCTCCCGTTCGGCGGCCACGACCTCCGGATTGGCGTTGGCGACAAACTTCTCGTTGTTCAGCTTGCCGGCAATGCGGGCCATTTCCTGATCAACCTTGGCGATTGCCTTTTCAAGCCGCGCCTTTTCAGCCGACAGGTCGACCAGCGTGCCAAGCGGCAGGCAGGCCGTGGCCTCGCCGACGATGATCTGGGCTGCCCCCTTCGGTGCGACATTGGCCAGCGAGATTGTCTCGACGCGGGCAAGGCGCTTGATTGCGGCCTCGTGGTGCACGAGACGTTCCTGCGTGACGCCATTGGCACCCACGACGACCAGCGGCGCGATTGCACCCGGCGGCACGTTCATCTCGGCACGAACCGAGCGGATGCCGGTGACCAGATCGATCAGCCAGTTGATGTCGGCAGCCGCTGCCTCGTCGGCAAATTCCGGTGCCGGCCAGTCGGCATGGCAAAGCAATGTGTCGCGCGACTTGCCCTCGCCAGCCGTATGGGCCCAAAGCTCTTCCGTCATGAAAGGCATGAACGGATGCAGCAGCTTGTAGGTCTGCTCCAGCACATAGGCGGCGCAAGCCTGCGCTTCGGCCTTGGCGATCGCGTCCTCGCCGGCAAAGACCGGCTTCAGCAACTCGAGATACCAGTCGCAGAAGTTGTTCCAAACGAAGCGATAGAGCGAGCCCGCCGCATCGTTGAAGCGGAAGCCGGCGATCGCCTCGGTGACTTCGCTTTCGGTGCGCGCCAGTTCGGTCAGGATCCAGCGGTTGATCGCAAGCGTCGTCGTTTCCGGCAGGAATTTCGGATCCGCCTTGACGCCGTTCATCTCGGCGAAACGCGTGGCGTTCCAGAGCTTGGTGCCGAAATTGCGATAGCCGGCGATGCGGGCCGGGTCGAGTTTCACGTCGCGGCCCTGCGCTGCCATGATCGCCAGGGTGAAGCGCAGCGCGTCGGCGCCGTATTCGTCGATCAGTTCCAGCGGGTCGATGACATTGCCTTTGGACTTCGACATCTTCTGGCCGTTCTTGTCGCGGACCAGCGCATGCACATAGACCGTGTGGAACGGCTCGACCGGATTGCCGTCCTCGTCCTTCATGAAGTGCAGGCCCATCATCATCATGCGGGCGACCCAGAAGAAGATGATGTCGAAGCCGGTGACCAGCACGTCGGTCTGGTAGTACTTCTCCAGTTCCGGCGTCTCGTCCGGCCAGCCGAGTGTCGAGAACGGCCAGAGCGCCGAGGAGAACCAGGTGTCGAGCACATCTTCGTCGCGGGTCAGGATCTCGCCTGGCTGGAAGTTCTCGAGCTTTTCCTCGACCCAGGCCTTCCATGGACCTTCATGAGCGATGTAGTGCTGGATGGCGGCGTGCAGCGCGTCTTCCTCGGTCTTTTCGACGAAAACCTGACCGTCCGGACCATACCATGCGGGAATCTGATGGCCCCACCAGAGCTGGCGCGAGATGCACCAGGGCTGGATGTTCTCCATCCATTCGTAATAGGTCTTGTCCCAGTTCTTCGGAACGAACTGGGTGCGGCCCTCGCGGACGGAAGCGATGGCAGGCTCGGCCAGCGTCTTGGCGTCGACAAACCACTGGTCGGTCAGCATCGGCTCGATGACGACGTTGGAGCGGTCGCCGAAGGGCTGCATGATCTTCTTCGATTCGACATAGGGAATGTCGTTGCCTTCCGCATCCTTGACGGTGACCGCAAGGCCTTCGGCATTGATCGCATCGACGATCAGCTTGCGCGCCGCATAACGGTCAAGACCGCGATATTCGTCGGGAACGAGGTTGATGCCATCGACTTCCTCTTCGCTCGGAACATGGCCGGACTTGGCGATTTCCAGCGCCTGGGCTGCGTAGTCGGCGTAAACCTCGCCATCGCTTCGCATCGAGGCGGTGGTGTCCATCAGGCGATAGAGCGGAATATTGTTGCGGCGGGCGACCTGATAGTCGTTGAAATCATGGGCGCCGGTGATCTTGACCGCGCCAGAACCGAAGGTCGGGTCGGGATATTCGTCGGTGATGATCGGGATCAGGCGGCGATGGGCCTTCGGTCCGACCGGGATTTCGCAGAGCTTGCCGACAATCGAGGCATAACGTTCGTCGGACGGATGAACGGCAACGGCACCATCGCCCAGCATCGTCTCGGGACGGGTTGTGGCGATCGCAATGTAGTTGCGCTCTTCAGAGAGGGTGACGTTTCCGTCGGCATCCTTCTCGACATAGGTATAGGTCTCGCCACCGGCGAGCGGATATTTGAAGTGCCACATATGGCCTTCGACTTCGCGGTTTTCGACCTCGATGTCGGAGATTGCGGTTTCGAACTTCGGATCCCAGTTGACCAGCCGCTTGCCGCGGTAGATCAGGCCTTCCTTGTAGAGCGAGACGAAGACCTCAAGGACAGCGGCCGACAAGCCCTCGTCCATGGTGAAGCGCTCGCGCGACCAGTCGCAGGAAGCGCCGAGGCGCTTGAGCTGGTTGAAGATCAGCCCGCCGGATTCGTCCTTCCACTCCCAGACCTTGTCGATGAAGGCATCGCGGCCCATGGCGCGGCGGCCCGGCAGCTGCTGTTCCATCAGCTTGCGCTCGACAACCATCTGGGTGGCGATGCCCGCATGGTCCATGCCGGGCTGCCACAACACGTCCTTGCCGCGCATGCGCTCGAAGCGGATCATGATGTCCTGCAGCGTGTTGTTCAGCGCATGGCCCATATGCAGCGAGCCCGTCACATTCGGCGGCGGGATGACGATAGTGAATGTATCCTCGCCCGGCTTCGCATTGGCGCCGGCGCGGAAGGCATCCGCATCTTCCCAGGCCTTGGCGATCTTCGGTTCGACGGCGGCTGAATCGTATGTCTTTTCGAGCATTTTCCGACCAGATTTTGGAGTTCTTGTTGTGGGATTGGTAAACAGGACTGGCAAATCCAAGTCAATAAAAAAGCCGCCCCGGACACCGGAGCGGCCTAAACCCGGAATTTGTTTTATTTAGCGACGCGGACCGCGTGCGACGCGCTCGATCTCTTCGCGCACCAGGCGTTCCACCAGTGTCGGCAGGTTGTCGTCGAGCCAGTCGCGCAGCATCGGGCGCAGCATGTCCTCGGCCATTTCGTCCAGCGAACGGCGCTGCTGGCCGTCGATGGCGGCGGCCAGTTCACCGAAAGAGCGCGACACCTGCTCCACGGTGGCGGCCGAAACAAGAGCGTTGAGGCTCTGGCCAGTGCTGTCACCGAGGCTCTGATGCGCACTCAAGTCAGCGCTCTGCTCTGCCGGGATGTCCATCTCGACGACCGACAGGTCCTCTTCGATCATCTCGACCTCCTGCATCGGCAATTCGGCCGGCTGATCGAAGGACAGGTGCGGTTCGCGGCGCATCTGCACCTCGACAGTATCGATCGTCTGATGGCTGCGCTCTTCAACGGCTTGCACAACCGGTTCCGGCTGTCGCACCTGCGGCGCGCGCAGTTCTGCGAGACGGCTGGTCATCAGCGGGCTCTCGCCGCGCGGCGCCGGCTCGACGGCGGGCGGCTGCACCATGTAGCGGTCGGCACGTTCCGAGGCGGAGCGCACGCGGGCCGCCAGATCGGCCAGCGACATGCTCTTGGGCGCTTCCGGCTGTTCGTGACGCGTCTCGGGCTGCACGTCGCCGCGATAGTTGCCGCTCACGCCATGGTCGACACGGGTGGGGCCTTGATCATTGGCCGGCGTGAATTCAACAGCCTCATAGCCGCGATCGTCATCGGCGCCAGTCATGCCGGCTTCGATTTCGCCGTGATCTTCATCGTACATGGACGGCATGCCATCAGACATGTCCTTGGCGCTGCCGGGATCATTGCTTTCAATGATGCGGCGAATCGATGCCAGGATCTCTTCCATGGACGGTTCACGTGCTACGCTTGGCTGAGCCATACTAATCCCCGTTGTCCCTAGAATGTTCGGCCATCAAGTCGCATCTCGGCCGATTCGATTCACCCTAGGATACGCTTTCGCAGAAAAAAATCACGGCGGAGCGACGAACTGGCTTGATGCACAGCTTTGTTGCCCTGCGGCAAACAAAAAGGGCCCGCACGCGGCAGGCCCTGTCGATGATCGCCGGATGGCTTGATCAGAAGACGAATTCGGCAAGCTTGCGGAAACCCGGCAGCGGCTTGACCGATGCGTTGAAATAGTCGGTGTAGGAGGTTACGCCGCCGGCCTTGACATACAGACGGGCGCGCGCGGCATTGCCATAGCCGACGACCGCGACCAGACGGCCACCTTCACGCAACTGCGACAGCAGCGCTTCCGGCACCACTTCAACAGAGCCATTGACGAAGATCACGTCATAAGGCGCTTCCGCAGCATAGCCCTGCTCCAGAGCGCCGGTGACGACAGCCACATTGTCATAACCAAGGCTGGACAGGGTCTGCGTTGCCGCGTTGGCAAGGGTCTCATCCTGTTCGACAGCAACGACAGAGCCGGCCAGCGACGACAGCAGTGCCGAAACATAGCCCGTCCCGCAGCCGATCTCGAGAACCAGATCGTCCTTGGTGATGGCGGCAAGCTGCAGCAGCTTGGCCAGCGGCGACGCCTCCATGATATAGCGGCCAGGCATGCCGGCGGCGGCCGGGGCGACCTGCGTGTCAGCGTCGATATAGGCAAGCGCCTTCAGATGCGGCGGTACGAACGCTTCGCGCGGCACGGTCAGACATGCGGCCAGCACGGAATGGGACGTGACGTCCGTCGTGCGAATCTGATTGTCCACCATCTTGGTGCGTGCTGCTGCGTAGTCCATCATTTCCTGTCGCCCCATATCGGCCGGTGTCATGACCCAGTGTCTTAATTGCAGGCCGTCCGGCTTTCAAGACACACAGGACGGATAGCAGCAGAATATCGCAGGCGACAGCCAGGCAGTTTGCCGGTTACTTTCGGCAGGCTTCTGAGGAGTGTAGAGAGCCAGATCGCGCCGAAGGCGTGGATCGACACGTCACCGACAACGGCCAAGGTTCAGCGCATAGATATGGTGAAGAAAGAAAGAGTTGGAGGCCTCGCCCGGAATCGAACCGGGGTGCAAGGATTTGCAGTCCTCTGCGTAACCACTCCGCCACGAGGCCGTCCGATGCAAAAGTGCGTGTGGTGGCGGGGATTTAGACGCGATCAAAAAAAACCGCAAGGGGATTTTCTGAAAATGGCCCTTTTAATTTTCTGAAAGACTATCTCCATTCGGCTGTGGCCCGGCGCCGAATTGGGAATCTCAGACCGCTCGGCGCAAACCCTGGATGTGGACCACCCCGGCCATCGTTCTCGCGGCATCGGCCAATTTCTGCGGATCTACCAAACCGGCTGCGTAGAGCCTCAGGACAACCCTGCCCAAGGTCTCGACGTCGTCGACAGTGCGAAGAGTATCGCCAGAATCGCACGCCATGAACATCGCATGCTGCATGACACGAAGATCGACGGGCGACATGATCCCCGACACCATTTCCGACACCGACTGTTGAGCTGACTCGTTCATCGCACCTCCCATCCTGACCTCGGACTGGTCGTCCGTTTATCGCCAGGTTTGTGTCGTGATGACATGGTCGAATCTAACAGCACAGCGGCGGAAGCGCATTTGCATTTGACATAGCGACCGGACAAAGCCCCTTTTCGGCAAGGCCTGCGGCGACAAACATCGTCCAGCAACAACCAGGCGGTCAGACCCGGCTGCACATCCGCATGACAAGACAGATCGATCCGGATCTCACTTGGTCCCGGCGCGCTTGACTTCGGGATGTCGCTTGCGCCACCAGATGGCGATGCGCCGGCGGCGGCGGCGGATGAAGGGCAGGTCATGCGAGAGCACGAGAACGCCAAGCGGAACCATCCAGAAGCCGAGGATCGGCAGAAATCCGAGAAAACCGCCGCCGATCAAAGCTGATCCTGCCGCGATGCGACCACCGCGCGACCGTGGAAAGGGGATTTCGAAGCCTGGGAGAACCAGTCGCCCCCGTTCGGCATCGATCCGGTATCTACGCTCTGCCAATCGTCAGACTCCCTGCATTTGCGGCATTATTCGCTGTTTTCGCTGCCTCCAACAGATGGGTAGCCCACAGAATAAAACAAGCCGAATGCATTTTTTTTCAAAAACCGCTTGGCAAATCGAACCAGCATTTGTATTAGCCCACTCACACCGCGGCAAGCGGCTGTTCCCTGGTAGCTCAGCGGTAGAGCATTCGACTGTTAATCGACAGGTCGCCGGTTCGAATCCGGCCCGGGGAGCCATTCCATTCTAAAGGCCTGCGCTGAACAAGCGCGGGCCTTTTCTCTTTCAGTCCACCGCGATTTCATTCACAGAGGCCACCTCATTTCTCATCCCTGCCGCACGCCTTTTTTGACGGCGCGGCAACTCCGTCTTCATCTTTGCTTGCTATCCGTCGGTGATTGATAAATGTCATTTAGGAGAGTTGCAGATGTGGATCCAGCTTCATGACGGGGACGGCTTTCCCCTCTTCGTGAACATGGACAATGTGGTGGACTTCCGCTGGTTCGATCGGGAGAAATATACCTGCCTGCTGACAAACGCGCCGGTCGCGGAAAAGCTTCATCGCCTCTATGTGCGCGAAAATGCGACGGAAATCATGGCGTTGATCCATGCCGAGCAACGTCACCGGTCGCCCGCCGTGCTCACGGCTGCCTGAAAGCAAATTTGATCCTCTTCCCGGTTAATTCCCATTTCGGCATGATCCTTCCGCGCTGATCCTTCGTATGTGGAGGTTAAACAGCAGATGAGTATGCGGAATGCCCTCGACCAAACCCCTGATTTTGTGGTTCCGCAAGGATCTGCGTCTCGATGACAATGCAGCACTGGCAACGGCGGCCGACGAGGGGCGGAGGGTCATTCCTGTCTATATCCGCGAGCCGGCCGAGGCCGGCACCGGACCGCTCGGGGCAGCACAGGCCTGGTGGTTGCACCACTCGCTCGCCGCCCTTGCCCGGTCGCTTGAGGAGATCGGCAGCCGACTGACCTTGCGCAGCGGTCCGGCCGGACAGGTGCTGGATCAACTGATCGACGAGACGGGTGCAGCCAGCGTCTACTGGAACCGCCGCTATGATCCGCCGGGCATTGCCATCGACAAGGCGATCAAGGCGCGACTGACCGAGGACGGCCTTGTCATTCGCACCTTTGCCGGCCAGATCCTGCATGAGCCGACCCGGCTGACAACCGGTTCCGGCACTAACTTCCGGGTCTACACACCCTTCTGGAAAGCACTTGAAAGCTCAGGCGAGCCACGCGAGCCCGCACCCGCACCTGCCTCCCTCAACGCACCGCCGTCCTGGCCCGACAGCGAGCCGCTCGACAGCTGGGCCCTGCTTCCGACCAAACCCAACTGGGCGGCCGAATTTTCCGAGATTTGGCAGCCCGGCGAAGCCGGCGCGCTCGAGCGGCTCGATACGTTTATCGAAAACGGCCTTGCCGGCTATCGGAGCCTGCGCGACTTCCCTGCCCGGCCGAACACGTCGATGCTCTCGCCGCATCTGGCGATGGGCGAAATCTCGCCTGCCCGGATCTGGCATGCGACACGCGGGCTTGCCGGGCGCTTCGCCTCCGAGGACATCATCCATTTCCGCAAGGAAGTGGTCTGGCGGGACTTCTCCTACCACCTGCTGTTTCATTTTCCCGACCTGAAATCGAAGAACTGGAATTCCAAGTTCGACGCCTTTCCGTGGCGGTCGGCGCCGGATCTTCTGAAAAAATGGCAGCGTGGCGAGACCGGTTACCCGATCGTCGATGCCGGCATGCGCCAGCTCTGGCGCCATGGTTACATGCACAACCGGGTGCGGATGATCGCCGCCTCCTTCCTGATCAAGGATTTGATGATCGACTGGCGCGAAGGCGAGCGCTGGTTCCGCGACACGCTGGTCGATGCCGATCCGGCTTCGAACGCCGCCAGCTGGCAATGGGTCGCCGGATCCGGCGCCGATGCATCGCCGTTCTTCCGCATCTTCAACCCGATCACCCAGGGCGAAAAATTCGACGTCGAAGGCCACTATATCCGCACCTTCGTGCCCGAATTGAAGGCTATGCCCGACGCCTATATCCACCGGCCGTTCGAGGCGCCGCTTACGGTGCTGAAGGAAGCCGGCGTTATCCTGGACGAAACCTATGCAAAACCGATCGTCGATCACAAACAGGCGCGCGACGAGGCGCTTGCGGCTCTGCAGGGGTTGAAGGGGGAGTGAGGGCATCGGATACCTTTGCCCGCCCGCCAAGCTCGGATGCCGTATAGGCGACCCGGTCATTCGCGCACATATATTTACGTAATTCCCTAATTGCCTTGCGGACGGCTGGCGCACGGTTTTTTCATCACCACGCGATCCGGCAGAATTGCATTTCTTGCTTTAGGCAGCCTGCCCGACGACAACAGCAGCTTCGACTTCCGATCGCGGCCTCCCTTCGTCTTTTGCCGATTGTCCGTTTGGACAAAATTCTGCGTTGAAGGCGCTTTTCATTTCGTCGCGATTGGTTCTAGTGTCCGGACAAAGAGAAGGCAGATATTCATGGCATTTCATCCCTCCGTGCTCGAAGCGATCGGCAATACGCCCCTCATCCGGCTGAAGGGCGCCTCGCAGGCGACCGGCTGCACCATTCTCGGCAAGGCCGAGTTCCTGAACCCCGGCCAGTCGGTCAAGGATCGCGCCGCCCTGTTCATCATCCGCGATGCGGAAAAGCGCGGCCTGCTGCGGCCCGGCGGCGTGATTGTCGAGGGCACCGCCGGCAATACCGGCATCGGCCTGACCCTGGTCGCCAAGGCACTCGGCTACCGCACCGTGATCGTCATCCCGGAAACCCAGAGCCAGGAAAAGAAGGATGCGCTCAGGCTGCTCGGCGCCGAGCTGGTCGAGGTGCCTGCCGTTCCCTACAAGAACCCCAACAATTACGTGAAGATCTCCGGCCGGCTGGCCGCCCAGCTTGCCAAGAGCGAGCCCAATGGGGCGATCTGGGCCAACCAGTTCGACAACACGGTCAATCGCGATGCCCATATCGCAACCACGGCACGGGAAATCTTCGACCAGACCGGCGGCGCCGTCGATGGCTTCATCTGCGCCGTCGGCTCGGGCGGTACGCTCGCCGGCACCGGCATCGGCCTGCGCAACCTCAAGCCGGAGGTAAAGATCGGCCTTGCCGATCCGCACGGTGCGGCACTTTATGAGTTCTACAAGAACGGCGAGCTGAAGTCGTCCGGCTCCTCGATCACCGAAGGCATCGGCCAGGGCCGGATCACCGCCAATCTCGAAGGCTTCACTCCGGACCACGCCTACCAGATCCCGGATTCCGAAGCGCTCGACATCGTCTTCGACCTGGTCGAAAACGAAGGCCTGTGCCTGGGCGGTTCGTCGGGCATCAACATTGCCGGCGCCATCCGGCTAGCGAAAGATCTCGGCCCCGGCCATACGATCGTGACGATCCTGTGCGATTATGGCAACCGCTATCAGTCGAAGCTGTTCAATCCGGAATTCCTGCGTTCCAAGGAACTGCCGGTGCCGGGCTGGATGGAAAAGCGCACCGATTTCGACCTGCCGTTTGAAACTGCCTGAGGAATAGCATGCCGACCACCGCTCTTTATCGCGACGATTTCTATCTCTCGACATGCGAAGCGGTGGTGACGGCCATCCATGACGATGGCGGCATCGAACTTGACCAGACCTGCTTTTACGCGACCTCTGGTGGCCAGCCCGGAGATCTTGGCTTTCTGGAACGTGCAGATGGCAGCCGCATCGATATCGCGCTGACCCGCCATGGCGAAACCAAGGACATCATCCTGCACCAGCCGGCCGAGGGCCAGCCGTCACCGGCGGTCGGCGAAACCCTGGTTCTGCATATCGACTGGCCGCGGCGCTACAAGCTGATGCGCATGCACACCGCCTGCCATCTGCTCTCGGTCGTCTGTCCCTTTCCGATCACCGGTGCTGCCGTCGGCGAAGAGGAAAGCCGCGTCGATTTCGACATGTCGGAGACGATCGACAAGGATCAGGTGACGGCCGACCTGATGAAGCTGGTTGCGGAAAACCATCCGGTTTATCTGCAATGGATCACCGATGCCGAGCTCGTCGCCAATCCCGGCATCGTCAAGTCGAAGAATGTCCGCCCGCCTGTCGGGCTTGGCCGGGTCAGCCTTGTCGCGATCGGCGAGAACTCCGCCGTTGACAGCCAGCCCTGCGGCGGCACACATGTTTCGGAGACCCAAGAGGTCGGCGCGATTCATATCGCCAAAATCGAGAAAAAGGGCAAGGAGAACCGCCGGTTCCGCATCCGCTTTGGTGTTCCGGAGGTCTCCGCCTGAAACAAGGTACGGGAGAACAGCATGTCCGGGGAAAGAAGCCGTTTCGTCGTCTCAGCAGACTGGGTCGAAAAGCATCTCGGGGCTCCCGAATTCAAGCTTGTCGACGCCTCCTGGTATCTGCCGGCCCATAATCGCAATGGCGCTGCCGAATATTCCGCCGGACACATTCCCGGCGCCGTGTTCTTCGACCAGGACGTGATCGCCGACAAGACCACCAATCTTCCGCACTCCCTGCCCTCGCCGGCCTTCTTTGCCGATGCGGTCGGCCAGCTCGGGATTTCCGCGACCGACACGATCGTGGTCTATGACGGTCCGGGCTTCTTCTCGGCGCCGCGCGTCTGGTGGATGTTCCGCGTCATGGGCGCCAGACGCGTCTATGTGCTCGACGGCGGGCTCGATGGCTGGAAGGCCGAGGGCCGCAAGCTGGAAACCGATCTGCCGGAGCCGGAGCCGGTCGATTTCGAAACCCATTTCGACCGCGCCCGCATCACCTCCTTCGACCAGATGTCGGCGATCGCCGACAATGGCGACCGGCAGGTTGCCGATGCACGCCCGGCCGGCCGCTTCACCGGGGAAGAACCGGAACCCCGCGAGGGCATGCGCTCCGGCCATATGCCGGGTGCACGCAGCGTGCCGGCGTCCATGCTGTCTGAAAACGGCCGCCTGAAGGATCTCGCCACCCTGCGCTCGATCTTCACCAATGCCGGTATCGATCTGTCCCAGCCGGTGGTGACCAGCTGTGGATCCGGCGTGACGGCAGCAGTCGTCACACTTGCGCTGGAATCGCTCGGCCATACCGACAATTCCCTCTATGACGGCTCATGGTCGGAATGGGGCTCCAAGACCGACACGCCGGTGACGACGGGTGCGGCCGAACCATTGACGTCGAGGACAGAAGGACCGCTGACGGCCCATGTCACCCGTCTCGAAATGACGGCGCCGCCGAAGTCGAGCCTGCCGGTGCCGGTCAATATCCAGACGGCGATCATGCGCACCCAGGAGATTCCGCTCGCCTTCTACCGCTTCCTGCATCGCCAGGTCGGTGCGCGCTGGCACTGGTACGAGCGCCTGCGCATGACTGACGACGCGCTGAAGGCGATCATCCACAATCCGAAGGTCTCGATCTCCGTCCTCTACGTGAACGGTGCGCCGGCCGGCTTCTACGAGCTGTCGCAGGAAAACGAAAAGCTGGTCGAGCTCTCCTATTTCGGCCTGTTCGAATACGGCCTGGGTCTCGGCATCGGCAAATGGTTCCTGCTGCAGGCGCTTTATGCCGCCTGGACAAGCAATCCGGATAAGGTCACGGTGACGACCAATTCGCTCGACCATCCGCGCGCACTGCAGCTCTACCAGCAGTTCGGCTTCTCCCCGGTCGAGACATTCAACGCGCTGGTCGAGCCGATGACCGAGCAGGAATTGCTGCAACTGATGAAGCGCGACGGCGCGACGTTCTGACATTGGCGGCAGCCCGCTTCGCCACGACCGGCGAAGCGGGCCGATCTGCCGCTACTGATCGGAGGCCGCAGCCTTGAGGGCCGACACCATGCCGCGCTTTACGTCAGCGGGCGCCTGCGCCTGCGGCTCGCCGTCCGGTGACGATTGCGCACGGTTTTCCTCGAAATACTGGCTGACCAGATCGGCGTGATGTGCGGCGAACTCGTAGCAGAACGTGATCTCGCGGGCCGAGGGATCCCAGAATGCGTTGATGACCCCACAGGTTTTGGCCGTCACCTTGATGCCATCGGGAATGTTGTATCCCTCGCCAAAGGTTGCCGAGATCGTTTCGAGAACCTCGCCCTCCTTGAGCATATCCTCGATATATTTCAGATCGTCGCCGGCCGGCTCGTAGGTGACGGTAAAATTCGAGGTCTTGCTGTCGTCGACATAAGGGTCGAGCACGCCCCACCAGCTGTCGCGCGTCTGCGCGTATTCGTCCACACACTCCTCCCGGCGGTCCTCGGGAAACTCGAGAGAATCGATGAACGCCTTGAAATATTCGGGATCCTTGCCTGACATCATGCAGACCAGCGCATAGGCGCGCTGCTTGTTCAGACCATGGGTGCCCTGGAAATCCGCCTCTTCGAGCCCTTGCGCATTCGCCGCATCGATCAGGAACCAGCCATCGGCCGCGTCCTGCATCGCCGCCCGCAACTCCTCGTCCTCGCTCTCCAGCAGCATCACGGAGGACAAGCCGTCGACCGCATCTTCTTCACGGCCAAGCACCGGCAAGCCGAGCTCGGAGACCAACATATGGCCACCCTCGTGGAAAAGGACGAAGATCGCGTTGTTGACCACATATTTGCGGCCTTCGGCGATTTCTTCCTGGGTCAGATCCGCCTTTGCCGAACCCGCCGGCATGGCGAAGAATGCGGCGCAAGCGCCGCCGAGCGCGATCAGCGCAGTGGTAATGTGTCTCATGGATGCCCCGACCCGGTTTAGCTGGCAAGACGCTAGCCGAAACAGCATAGGCGCGAGAACCTCCATTTTTGGTGAATGTCGCATTGGCTGGCAAGAAACGGGTGGAGCCGGCCGGCGGCACTTCGCATGATGCCTCACACATCATCAGAGCCATCAGCGAGAAACGATCATGACACCGCACTTCACCGCCATTCCCACCGACGAGTTCATCGCCTATCAGGCCGGCGCGCCGGATGCCTACGGCCTTGCCCCCGAAACGCGGCTGTCGCCGGGCGGCGGCTATCCCTGCCGCCACTGCCTCGGCTTCATCGAGGAAGGCGAGCCTTACCTGACGCTTGCCTATCGCCCGTTCCCGAGCCTGCAACCCTATGCCGAAACCGGGCCGATCTTTCTGCACGCAAAACCCTGCCCGCGTTACGACGCAAGTGAGGTCCTGCCGCCGATGCTGGAAAGCCCGGACTATATCGTGCGCGGCTATGGCGCCGACGATCGCATTGTCTATGGCACCGGGGCCGTGACACCGACGTCCGCGATTGTCGACCGTGCCCAGGAATTGTTTGCCGATCCGGCGATTGCCTATGTGCATGTGCGTTCGGCACGCAACAATTGCTACCAGTGCCGGATCGAACGCGGCTGACGGGACAGGCGGCACCGGCCTAGTGAGAACCGGTCCAACAAGAAAAGGCCGGCCGTTAATACGGCCGGCCCAATTGGCCGCGCTCCATGAAGCGCCGCGGACATCACGCAAGGTAAGGTGACTGGAGAGATCCTAGTCCTTACGCAACGTTAAGCAGCGATTCTGCGGCGAATGCCGGATAGCCGAGGGCATCGGCTACCGGCTTGTTGGTAATGCGACCCTTGTGCACATTGAGGCCGTTGCGGAGATGGCGGTCCTCGGCAATCGCCCGCATGCCGCGATCGGCAAGCGCCAGACCATGGACCAGCGTCGCATTGTTCAGCGCATGGGCAGACGTGACCGGAACCGCACCCGGCATGTTGGCCACGCAATAATGCACGATCCCGTCGACCTCATAGGTCGGGTCGGAATGGGTGGTGGCATGCGAGGTCTCGAAGCAGCCGCCTTGGTCGATGGCGACGTCGACGATGACTGCGCCCTTCTTCATGCCCGTGAGCATTTCCCGGGTCACCAGCTTGGGTGCCGCCGCACCCGGGATCAACACTGCGCCGATGACGAGATCGGCGGAAAACACTTCCTGCTCCAGCGCATCGATCGTCGAGTAGACGGTGTGGATGCGGCCGGCAAAGAGGTCGTCGAGCTGGCGCAAACGTGGCAGCGAACGATCGAGTATAGTTACATCGGCACCAAGGCCGACAGCCATGCGCGCGGCATGCAAGCCAACGACGCCGCCGCCGATGACGGTGACCTTGGCCGGCAGAACGCCCGGCACGCCACCCAGCAGAATTCCGCGGCCGCCATGGGCCTTTTGCAGCGCGGTCGCGCCCGCCTGGATCGCCAGGCGTCCGGCGACTTCCGACATCGGCGCCAGCAGCGGCAGGCCGCCACGCTCGTCGGTGACGGTCTCATAGGCAATTGCGGTGACGCCCGATTCGAGCAGACCCTTGGTCTGTTCCGGATCCGGCGCCAGATGCAGATAGGTATAGAGGATCTGGCCT
>ERZ1034401.137-NODE-137-length-18729-cov-3.288315_pt1 | contig 18729 bp, 17 predicted proteins | sample MGYA00520601_ERZ1034401 | MGnify/ENA primary metagenome ERZ1034401 (study PRJEB33736, sample SAMEA104288476) | Azolla filiculoides | biome: Urban; feature: water surface; material: ditch water | place: Netherlands | collected 2014 ... | reverse complement strand
TGACCCGAGGATCCATGTGGATAACGCGGCAATTGAAGTGTGGATCCTCGGGTCAAGCCCGAGGATGACACGTGGAGAGGTACCAGCGACATGCTCCCTCTTCTCCCGAGCGCGGAGAAGATGGCCTTAAGGGCCGGATAAGGGGTACTCTTGCCAAGGGGATAACAGCAATGCAGCAGGCGGATTTCATCATCAACGGCACCCGCTCCGCAGCACCCCTCGCCGGCGCTGCCGCAAACACCTGCGCGTCACACCGCCAGATCGTCGAGATCGACCTTCAGCGCCGTGGCGATGCGCTTGAGCACATCGACGTCGCCGGTCCTCTTGCCATTTTCGAGATCGTAAACATCGGGCTCGGACATGCCGGCAGCTTCAGCGAGTTCTGCGGCAGTCAGGCCGCGGTATTTGCGGAAAGTCCTGATTTGGCTGTCGGTTTCCCAAAGTTCATAAACAAGCTCAGCTGGCCACGTTTCTTCGCCGGCCGCAATGCGTGCCAGGATCGCATCGGCCTTGAGACCGTCGATCAAGTCTTCAAAATCATCTTCACTCAACAAGACATAGTTCTTGCCGTCGAGGGTCACGCGCTGGATCTCGCCCATACCGTTTCACTCCTTATAGATGCCACCGTGGGGCCCGGCATCGAAGACCATGACGATCATGCATTGGTCATCGACGATGACATGGTCTCCGCCAACCCTGATTCTGAAGAGATCGGAGCCAGCCAGTTTCTTGATGTCGACTTTTTCTCCACGTGCATAAGCATCAATCTTGGCACGGATCGCCTGCCGCCTCTTCGGCTGCATTCGTTCGAGACTTCTCTCGGCAGCTTTAGAATAGACCACGCGTTTCATGAAAAAATTGTATCAAAGAGCAATATCTTCTTCAACAGCCTGACGAGCGGCGCATGCCACAAAACGAACGAGCACAGGGTACCTTGACATGACCATGCAGGCGGATTTCATCATCATCGGTTCGGGTTCGGCGGGCTCGGCGCTCGCGAGCCGGCTGTCCGAGGACGGCAAGAACACGGTTCTGGTTTTGGAATTCGGCGGTTCCGATTTTGGGCCGTTCATCCAGATGCCGGCAGCGCTGGCTTGGCCGATGAGCATGAAGCGTTACAATTGGGGTTATCTCTCCGAGCCGGAGCCGAATCTCAACAACCGGCGGATCACGGCGCCGCGCGGCAAGGTGATCGGCGGGTCATCCTCGATCAACGGCATGGTCTATGTGCGCGGCTCGGCGGATGACTTCGATAGCTGGGAAGCTCTCGGCGCCAGCGGCTGGGCCTATGCCGACGTGCTGCCTTACTTCAAGCGCATGGAGAATTCGCATGGCGGCCAGGATGGCTGGCGCGGCACCGACGGGCCGCTGCATGTGCAGCGCGGTCCGGCGAAGAACCCGCTGGTGCGGGCCTTTGTCGAGGCCGGCCGGGAAGCCGGTTTCGAGACGACCGAAGACTATAATGGTGAGAAGCAGGAAGGCTTTGGCCTGATGGAGCAGACCATCTGGCGCTCGCGCCGCTGGTCTGCCGCCAATGCCTATCTGAAGCCGGCCATGAAGCGACCGAATGTCGAATTGGTGCGCTGCTTTGCCCGGAAGATCGTGATCGAGAACGGCCGGGCCGTCGGCGTCGAGATCGAGCGCAATGGCAAAATCGAAGTTGTGAAGGCCAATCGCGAGGTGATCGTCTCAGCCTCGACCTTCAACACGCCGAAGCTGCTGATGCTGTCCGGCATCGGGCCGGCCGCGCATCTGAAGGACATGGGCATCGAGGTGAAGGTCGACCGGCCGGGCGTTGGCGCAAATCTGATGGACCATATGGAATTCTACTTTCAGCAGGTCTCCACCAAGCCTGTGTCGCTCTATTCGTGGCTGCCCTGGTTCTGGCAGGGGGTGGCAGGCGCGCAGTGGCTGTTTTCCGGCACGGGGCTCGGCGGCTCGAATCAGTTCGAATCTTGCGCCTTCGTGCGCTCGGCGGCCGGCGTCAAGCAGCCCGATATCCAGTTCCATTTCCTGCCGGTCGCCATTTCCTATGACGGCAAGGCGGCGGCGAAAAGCCACGGTTTTCAGGTGCATGTCGGCTACAACCATTCGAAATCGCGCGGCGCGGTCACGCTCGCCTCGGCCGATCCGATGGCCGATCCGCTGATCAAGTTCAACTATATGAGCCATGAGGAAGACTGGGTGAAGTTCCGCCACTGCGTGCGCCTCACCCGCGAGATTTTTGGCCAGAAGGCGTTCGATGCGTTTCGCGGCCCGGAAATCCAGCCGGGCGAAGGCGTGCAGAGCGACGATCAGATCGACGCCTTCCTGCGCGAACATCTGGAAAGCGCCTATCACCCGAGCGGCACGGCCAAGATGGGATCGAAGGATGATCCGATGGCGGTCGTCGATCCGGAATGCCGGGTGATCGGGGTCGACGGCTTGCGCGTTGCGGACTCCTCCATCTTCCCGCGCCTGACCTATGGCAATCTCAACGGCCCGTCGATCATGACCGGCGAAAAGGCTGCCGACCATATTCTCGGCAAGCAGCCCCTGCCCCGCAGCAACCAGGAGCCGTGGATCAATCCGCGCTGGGAGACGAGCGACCGGTAGTGCGGGACGTTCAGCGATAGTCGTCCTCGCGCTGATGGCGACCTCGTTGGCATGCTTGATCTGAACAAGCGCGATATAACCGGCTGAACCAAACGGAATGACCAGCTCGCGTAGGAACGCGATCGTCCCCCGGTGCCTTTCTGGCCGTAAAGGGAAAGTCCTGCAGAGAATTGATCGCCTTGGTGATCTTGCCCAAGGCCTTCTCCGCCGCGTCGAAATCTCGCTCAAGAAGGTATGCATATAGGCGCTTCAGGTCGGCACGGGCTTCCGCCGTGTACCGAAGCCGATAGGTCATCGGCTCCGTTCCGCGCGCTTTTCCTCAAGCATGACCTTCAGTTCGGCATGGACATCATCAGCGTCATAAAAAATGCCGGTGCGCTCCGCTTCGGCCAGCGACGCCAGTCCCCTTGCGATGAAGTCGGCCTGGACCTTGCGATACTCGACCTCGGCGCGGGCGGATCGGTCGATCAGCTCGGAGACGGTCTCTCCCTCGCGCAGCACGCTTTTGGCAGCGGCCTGGAATTCCTCGTCGTCCAACACGCTCGGCTTTGCTGCCGGCTCGGCTTCGGGTTTGGCATTCGAGGTCATCGGCGATTGTCCGGTTGGAGCTGCCCGTCCATATAGCGCAGAATCCGAGAGCTGATAAGGCATGAGGTTTTCCGGCGCCACCAGCGTCTCGGCTCAACTCGAGCCGAGACGTTTCAGGATCAGATCGCTGAGCAGTTTGTAATTGCCGTCGAAGTGATGGCCGCCGGGGCGGGCGATGATCTGGGCACCTCTGATCGCGGCAACGGCCGGACAGGCACTGGCGGTTTCGGCAAGACCGTAGATGCACTGGATCTTGGCGGGTTCGACCGTCTTCAGAGCCTCGACCGGATCGCCGTGCCTGCCGGTGCCGGCCATGCCGAGCCAGCCGGTGACGGCGATCTCGAAATCGGCCTTGTGCGACAGCGCCAGCAGCGAGAGTTGGGTGACGACAGCCTTATCGGCCGGTGGCAGGCGGTTGTAGGTGGCGGGCAGGATGTCGGCGCCGAAAGAATAGCCGATCAGCACGACATTCTTGACGCCGAAGCGCTCTCGATAGGTGGCGATGATCTGCGACAGGTCTTTCGCCGTCTGCTCCGGGCTGCGTTCCTGCCAGAAATAGCGCAATGCATCGACGCCGATGACCGGGACGCCGTCGGCCTGCAGGAAGCCACCGAGCTTCTGGTCGATATCGCGCCAGCCGCCATCGCCGGAATAGATGATGGCAAGCGTGTCGAAGCGCGGCTCGGCCGGCAATTCGACAATCGGCAGGTCGAGCGGCGCGCGGCTTGCCCTGGTACGATCGAGTGCCGCCAGGGTTTCGCGTTCGAACAGGACGGCTGCTGTTTCTGCGCTGTCTTCCAACCGGATCTCCGGTTTTGCGGCTTTCAGCGCCAGCGCATGGCTTCGGCCGGTTTCGCTTGCCGCCGGCGAGAGGATGAGGCTGAGCGGATCGGGCAGCGGCGCGGGTTTCAGGCCGTAGACGATGCCGTTGCCCTCAGGTTTCTTTTCGGCCGGCGTGCAGAGCGGTCTGGCCAAAGGCAGGGCGGCGTGGGGGTCGACCGCAACCGTCTCGGCAATGGTCGAGTTGGGCGTCTGCGCGAGGATCGCCAGCGCCAGCGTCGCGCCCTCGCCCCAGCCGGCGATGATCGGCGGATGGAAGGTCTCGATCTGATGGGCGCGGTGGATCTGGCGGCCGAGCTTTTCGATGTCGGAGACCAGATAGAGGCAATCGCGCGTCTCGCGGCTGAGAGCGACCAGATAGGCCGGCAGGTCAACGCCGACGACGATGGCGCCGCTGTCGACCAGCCTGCGCTGGATGCGGTCCTCGTCTTGCGCCCAGCCATTCGCGTCAGACAAAAGGACGACGAGACCGGAAGGCGCGCCTTCGGGCATGACGATCCGGTCGGTCGGCAGGCTGACGGTGGCGAAATCGCCCGCCAGGGCCGGAGCTACAAACGATGCCGCAAGGGCAAGCGTCACTGCCAGCACTCTGCGCCCTCGGCTTGCCAGCGCCGGCGCCATCAACATCATCATCACCGCCTGCAGCCTGCTCATCGGCGCAGCACGCCCTTCAGGCCGCCGCCGATCAGCATGGTGACATCGACCAGCGAGGCGATCGGGAAGCCGGCTCGGGCAACGGCGAGATAACGCGGCTGCCAGTCGGGATCGAATTTCGACTTGAAGGCATGCACGCCGCGGAAATTGTAGAAACGCTCGCCGTTTTCATAGAGCTGGCGACCGACATGGTTCCAGATCGGCGCGCGCTTGTGGGTCGACAGGCCGGCAAGCGGTGCCATGCCGAGATTGAGGCTGCGGAAACCCTCGGCCTTCAGGTGTTCCATGATCCGGACGAACAGCAGGTCCATCATGCCGCGATGCACGCCAGGCAGATGGCGCATCAGGTCGATGAAGGCGTCGCCGCCGGAGGCCGTCGTCAGGATATTGGCAAAGGCCACGATGCGGCCTTCGAGGCGGATGACGGCAACCGGCTCGGACAGGACATAATGCGGCTTGAACGTGCCGAGCGAAAAACCCTTCTCGCCAGCCTTGTGTGCGGAAAGCCAGGCATCGGAGACCGCGGACAGCTCGTCGAACACCGCAGGCACGTCGGCCGGCGCCAGCAACTCGAATTCCAGGCCGTCGCGTTCGGCGCGGTTGATCGAGCGGCGCAGCTTCAGCCAGTCGCCGCCGGCCAGACTGAAACGCGACAGATCGACCACCGCCTGCTCTCCGAGCTTCAGCGCGTTCAGCCGGGCTTCGACGGTGACCGGCAGGAAGTCGGCCGAGACCTGGTAAAAAACCGGACGGCAGCGGCGGCTCTTCGCCTCGGCGATGAATTTCAGCGCCAGCGGCGCCCAGAGTGCCTTCGGCCCGACCGGGTCGAACAGCGCCACCATCGAGCGGCCGCGGCGGGCATACATGATGAAAGCTTGGCCGCAGTCGGAAAACAGCAGCTTCTTGTCGCCGAGGCGGACGAGGCCGGCGCTGGCATTGGGCTGGCTGGCGAGGATTTCGATCGCACGGGCGACGTCTTCCGCAGACGGCTGCTCGACACGGCGGCGCGGCAGGCGGACAAGCCCGCGCGAGGCGATGGCGCCGATCATCATGGTGACGCCCAGGGTGCTCTCCGCCGGATCGGCGATGTGACGCGACAACCAGAAGCGCCAGGCGATCTCCAGCAGGCTTTCCTCGAAAAACAGCGGCACGGCCGTGGCGAGAGACAGGAGCGCCAGAAGCACTGCGCTGACGGGTCTGGAACGGGCCAGCGCACGCAGCGATGCGGTCAACAGCGAGACATAGACAGGAGTTGTGCGAGCGGCCGGGACGGCGGGCGCTGATATCTCGGCTTCAACGGCGAATTGCGCCATGCGGGGAACCATTAATTCATTGAGATAGAACGCCCATTAGCGTCCATGCATGGAGCGGAGCTTGCGTCATGCGGTCAAGCGAGCGGGCAGGCCCCTATCGTCGGGCAAGACACCGGATCGTGGCGCCGGTCAACCCCCATTCGCCCGCATATCCGACGAGGCGCCACCCTATCCCCAATGTGTCGTAGACGCGCGGTGGCGCAATGCCACCTGACCGGCCGTGCCAGCTGAGGCGTTGCCCAGGCTCAATTGCCGCGCAGCACGGTGGCGGCCAGCGAGAAGGGACTGGAAATGGTTTGCGCCGCGGCATCGAAAATGAATGCGCCGGCATCGCCAAGGCCGGCATTGGCGGTCGGTTTGCTCAATGTCTTCGCCAGGGCTACTGCCTCGACATAACGATTGTGGTTGGTGGCATCGAGCGATTCCAGCGAGGAGATATCGATGACGTTGACGCCGGCCGTCTTTGCCGCATCGGCGACCTTGGGATCGTTGACATCGACTGCGCCGACACGCTGCGAGCCAGCGCCGAGAATGCTCGACACCTTGAGTGCGCGATCGTCCGGCGAGACGAGAATGGTGATCGGACGGCGCATCGGGCCAATGACATCCAGCTGGGAGACAAACACATCCGCATCGATATCGGGGGCGGCCAGAATGACCCGCAGGCGGTTCAAGACGTCACTGCGGCCCTGCAGCTTCAACTGGCGCAGAGCCTCGACGGTCAGCCAGCCGCCCATGGAATGGGCAAAGACCTCGACATCCGTTCCCTTGGTCCGGGCGGTCAGATCGACAAGCAACTGGGCCAGCGCATCACGGGAATAGGTGGCCGATTCCTTGTCGGCCACATAGGCGGGGATGGCGGCATGCGAGGGCCACGAGAACACGATCGGCGAACCGTCGATGTCGCTGTCGGTCTTCAACTGCGCCAGGCGGTATAGCGCTTCCTGGAAATTGTAGTTGTAGCCATGCACGAAGACGGTCGGAATGGAACTCTTGCCGGTTCGCCGCGCCACCGCATCGAGCAATTGCTCGCGCTGCATGACGGACTGATCGATTACGGCAAAATCCGTGGACGGATCGACCTTGGAGCCCTTTGGCCATTCGATATTGGACGGCTTGTGACTGGCCGGGATCGACACGTCGAAGCTGGCGTAATTGACAGTGCGCGCCTTTCCGGCCGTGAAGACATTCTTGCCCGGCTCGGCCCGGTCTCGCGTGGTGACGGCATAGAGCGTTTCGACCTTGACCGGCTTGAACTTCGCATCGCTGATCGGAGCCAGTGTTTCCGGTCCGGGTCGACCGGCGCAGGCCGACAATCCGATGGCCATACAGACGGCAAGAACCATGCCTGGCCGCAGATTGCGGCTCGTCACGCGGGAAACACTCATGCCAGACCTGTCCTTGACCTTCGCCGCCCTGTTCGAACCATCATGGTCGGGCCGGCGGAACCTATACTGTGCGGCTTGTCATTCGCCAAGTCGCACACAGGCCACACGGCCGAAAGAATGCAATGCAGGTGCCTGTCATCTTCGTATCATTTGCCTCACACATATCCGTATCGTTATGGATTATGCCGAGATTATTATTTGCGGGCGTCCGGCACTTCTGCAAACATAACCATATTGGGGGAGGAGCTGCGATCACGGAGGATCGTCACTCCGGAGGCGAAATGACCGGGATTGCACCTGTCCTTTCATCCGGCGTTGCGGCATGGCTGAGCAACAGACCTCCCCGATATACGTCACGCGCACGTCTGGAGGAGATCATGTTGCGTAAATTCCTTTTTGCCGGATTGTCCGGAGCCGCATTGGCGGCAATGTCCACGTCGGCCTTCGCGGCCGAGGTGACGCTGAAACTGCACCAGTTCCTGCCGCCGCAAGCGACGATCCCCGCCAAGGTGCTCGCGCCATGGGCCGAGAAGATCAAGGCCGATTCCGGCGGACGCATCGAGGTCGAGCTTTATCCGGCCATGCAGCTCGGCGGAAAGCCGGCCGATCTGGTCGACCAGGTCAAGGACGGCGTCGTCGATATCACCTGGACGCTTTTCGGTTATACGCCGGGGCGCTTCCCGAAGTCGGAAGCCTTCGAACTGCCCTTCGTGATGACCACCGGCGCAGCGACGTCGCAGGCGTTCTACGACTACTATGAAAAGCACCTGACCGATGAGCTGAAGGACTTCCACGTTCTGGCGGTGCATACCCATGGTCCGGGGCTGATCCACACGATCGCGGCCAAGCCGGTGAAATCGCTGGAAGACATGAACGGGCTGAAACTGCGCGGCACGTCGAAAGTGGTCAACCAGATGCTGGAAGCGATGGGTGCGGCCCCGGTCGGCATGCCGGTAACGGCGGTGCCGGAAAGCCTGTCGAAGAGCGTCATCGACGGCACCGTGGTGCCTTGGGAAGTGACGCCGGCGATCAAGATCGCCGAGCTTGCGCCGAACCACACCGCGTTTTCCGGCAAGAACGGCCTTTACACCGGCACCTTCCTGTTTGCGATGAACAAGGACAGCTATGACGCCCTGCCCGACGACCTGAAGAAGGTCATCGACGCCAATTCCGGCAAGGCGCTAGCCCAGCAATTCGGCGTGGCGATGGACGAAGGCGACGTGCGCGGCAAGGACATTGCCGACAAGGCCGGCAATACGACGTTCACGCTCGACGAAACGGAAACCGCCCGCTGGAAAGCGGCCGGAGAAGCCGTGACCAAGGCCTGGATCGCCGACATGGACGACAAAGGTCTCGACGGAACGACGCTGCACAAGGATGCCGTTGCGCTGATCGAGCAATACAGCAAATAATCCCACAACCCTGTCTCCGGGCGCCGCCTGCGGCGCCCGGATTTTCACATCAAGTCGAGGATGCCTGATGGCCACCTTCTCCCAAACCAGCTTTGAACGCCTGAAACATGCCTGCGAGCGGCTTGCCAGCGTTCTCGTTGCCTTCGGCGGTTTCTGCCTCGTCGCGGCCTGCATCCTGACCGGCCTGTCGATCCTGGGCGGTCTAGCGTTCAAGCCGCTGCCCGGCGAGATCGAGCTTGTCGAGGCGCTGTGCGGCCTCGCCGTCTTTGCCTTCATGCCGTTCTGCCAGCTGAAGCGTGGCCATGTCGGCGTCGACATCCTGATTTCCGCCTTCGGCTCGAAGGCGATGAACTGGACCCAGCTAATTGGCGACATCATCATCGCGGTCCTGATCGGCCTCTTGACTTGGCGTCATGCCGTCGGAACATTCGACAAATTCGAAAACGGCGAGACGACGGCGCTGCTGCTGCTGCCCGTCTGGTGGGGCTTTGCCATGGCGCTTGTCCTGATGATCGCCAATCTCCTCGTCTGCCTCTACATCATCCTGTCCGATATCCGCGAGATCAAAAGCGGCCGGACCATCGTCGCATCGCTTGGAGCCCATTGATGAGCAGTGTTGAAATCGGGCTCTGGTCCTTTCCCGTCCTCATTCTTCTGATTTTCCTGCGCGTCCCGATTGCCGCCGCCATGCTCGGCACCGGCGTGATCGGTACCTTTCTGGTGCTCGGCAAGTGGACGCCGATCCTGTCGCAGCTGAAAGCCCTGCCCTGGTCGACCAATGCTAATTATTCGCTGTCGATCATTCCGCTATTCCTGCTGATGGGCCAGTTTGCGGCGCGGGGCGGCATGAGCCAGGCGCTGTTCAACGCAGCCGCCGCCTTTCTCGGCCATCGCAAGGGCGGCGTTGCCATGGCCGCCGTCGGCGCCTGTGCCGGCTTCGGCTCGATCTGCGGCTCGTCGCTGGCAACAGCTGCCACGATGGCGCAGGTCGCCCTGCCGGAACTGAAGCGCAACGGCTATGACGGCGGGCTGGCGACGGCGACGCTTGCCGCCGGCGGTACGCTCGGCATCCTGATCCCGCCTTCGGTCGTGCTGGTGATCTATGCGATCCTCGCCGAGCAGAACATCGCCAAGCTGTTCCTCGCCGCCTTCGTTCCGGGCATCATTGCGGCAATCTCCTACCTGCTGGTGATCGCCATCTATGTGCGTCTCAAGCCGGAAAGTGCCGGCCAGGCCAAACGCATTCCCTGGGCCGAGCGCGTGCCGGCGCTGATCGCGGTCTGGCCGGTCGTGGCGATCTTCTTCCTCGTCGTCGGCGGCATCTATCTCGGCTGGTTCACGCCGACACAGGCAGCCGCGATCGGCGCCACGGGCGCAGGTCTGGTCGCCTGGCAGGCCGGCGGGTTGAGCAAAGGCGCGCTGTTTGACTGTTTCAAGGAAACGGCGGTCTCGACCGGCATGATCTTCTTCATCGTGCTCGGCGCCTCGGTGTTCAACTCGTTCCTCGCCTTCTCGCGGCTGCCGCAGCTCGGCGCGGAATGGGTCACGGCGCAGGGCTTCGCCCCGATGACCGTGCTGATCATCATCCTGATCCTCTACATCATTTTCGGCTGCATCATGGATTCGCTGTCGATGATCATCCTGACCATCCCGATCTTCTTTCCGATCGTGACTGCGATGGATTTCGGCCTGAGCCCCGAGCACTTCGCCATCTGGTTCGGCATCCTGGTGCTGATGGTGGCCGAGATCGGCATGATAACGCCACCCGTCGGGCTCAACCTGTTCATCATATCGGCCATGGCGAAGGATGTGCCGATGCGCGAGACCTACAAGGGCATCACGCCCTTCGTCACCGCCGACCTGCTGCGCATCATTCTTCTGACGGCCTTTCCGATCATCTCGATCTTCCTCGTGTGAGCACGAACAGCCGGCGTCTCGACGAGGCGCCGGCTGATTTCTACGGACAGAGCCGATCCCGGTTTCAGGCCTTGCGGGTAAACAGGATGAAGGCGAAAAGCAGCACGCCGGAGAAGGTCACCAGCGACGAAATCGCCACCAGCGGCTCCATGGCTGGATTTCCGCTCAACATCAGAAACAGCGACGGCGCCATCACCAGAATTCCGAGCGTGTAGATGAAATATTGCAGCCGCGCGATCCGGCTTGCGGCCTGGACGGGATTGAGTGCGTAATAGATCCCGAAGATCGCCATCGTCACCCAGCCGAGCAGGTTGATATGCGCATGGGCGCCGGTCGCCGCGAATTCATGGGTGATCGACATATAGAGACCCAGACAGATCCCGGCGATCAGAAACAGGATTGCAGTCCGGAAAAACCAGATGGAAAGCATAGGCATGTGCGTGTTCCCCCTTTTGAACAGGAGAACTATACCACCGCGTGTATTTGCTGAAAAGGAACTGACGTTCGTCAGTATCTGATCATTTGATACTTACGCAGCATCGCGAAAGATCTTCCAGCTGGTCGGGCGGAAGCTGAGGTCGCCGCCGACGACGACAGTGGCTTCGAGCGGGACCTCGATCTCGATGTGATGGGCCTCGCCGCTGCCGGAAATATCGATCTCGGCAATGCGGGTGCCGGCGAGGCGGCGGCTGGCGGTCACCTTGCCGGAGAGCGCATTGGAATGATCGGTCAGGACAACGTCCTGCGGACGGAAAAACAATGTACCGTCGCAGTCGCCCCCCTGTTCGGACAGGCCGATGCTTTCGCCCTGGAAGAGGATCTCGCCGGCTTTCAACGTGACCGGCACATGCGAACTCTCGCCGATGAAGGAAAAGACGAAGGGCGAGTTCGGACGGTCATAGACATCGTCGGCGGTGCCGATTTGTTCGACCTTGCCCTGGCTCATGACGACGACGCGATCGGCCAGTTCCAGCGCCTCGTCCTGGTCGTGGGTGACGAAGAAGGTGGTGTGGCCGGTGCGGTCGTGGAATTCGCGCAGCCAGCGGCGCAGGTCCTTGCGGACCTTGGCGTCGAGCGCGCCGAAGGGTTCGTCGAGCAGCAGGACGGAGGGTTCGATCGCCATGGCGCGGGCGAGTGCCACGCGCTGGCGCTGGCCGCCGGAGAGCTGGGCCGGATAGCGCTTTTCGAGCCCTGTAAGCTGGACCATGTCGAGGAGATCGGCGACGCGCGTCTTGATCTCGTTAGCGGGCGGGCGGGTTGCCCTCGGCCGCACCTTAAGGCCGAAGGCAATGTTGTCGGCGACGGTCATGTGGCGAAACAGCGCATAGTGCTGGAAGACGAAACCGACATGGCGTTCCTGCACGCTCTTGTGCGAGGCATCCTCGCCGCCGAAGAAGATCCGCCCTTCGGTCGGCTGTTCGAGGCCGGCGATCAGGCGCAATAGCGTGGTCTTTCCGGAGCCGGAGGGCCCGAGCAGCGCGATCAGCTCGCCGGTGCCGACCGAGAGCGAGACATCGTGCAGTGCCGGAAACTGGCCGAAATCCTTGCGGATATTGTTGATCGTGACATCCATCGGGACTGACCTTTCAATGTTTACGGCTTGCCGACAGCTGTTCGCCGTAACGGATCTCGAGGATCGTCTTCAGCGCGAGCGTGACCAGGGCAAGGAGAGCGAGCAGCGTCGAGACCGCGAAGGCCGCGACGAAATTGTATTCGTTGTAGAGGACCTCGACATGCAGCGGCATGGTTTCGGTCAGGCCGCGGATATGGCCGGAGACGACCGAGACGGCGCCGAACTCGCCCATGGCGCGGGCATTGCAGAGCAGCACGCCATAGAGCAGGCCCCATTTGATATTGGGAAGCGTGACATACCAGAAGGTCTGCCAGCCATTGGCACCGAGCGACAGGGCCGCTTCCTCGTCGCCGGTGCCCTGTTCCTGCATCAGCGGGATCAGTTCGCGGGCGACAAAGGGAAAGGTGACGAACACCGTGGCGAGCACGATGCCGGGCACGGCAAACAGGATCTCGATGCCCCAGCCTTTGAGGATCGGGCCGAGATAGCTGTTGGCGCCGAAGAGCAGGACATAGACCAGGCCGGAGATGACCGGCGAGATCGAGAACGGCAGGTCGATCAGGGTGGTCAGGAAGGTCTTGCCCTTGAATTCGAACTTGGCGATCGCCCAGGCGGCCGAGACGCCGAAGACCAGATTGAGCGGCACGGCAATCGCGGCCACCAACAGGGTCAGCCGGATGGCGGCCAGCGCATCGACGTCGCCAAGCGCCTCGAAAAAGGCCGGAATGCCCTGGCGGAACGCCTCGATGAAGACCAGAAGCAGCGGCATCAGCAGGATCAACGCCATGAAGCCGACGGCAATCGCAACCAGAATGTAACGTGCCAGCGGCGTTTCCGTCGCCGCATCGCGGAAGCGGCGGGATGTGCTTGTTTCAGCGGACATTGGCATATCTCCGGCGGCTCCACATCTGCAGCAGGTTGATGAACAGCAGCATGGCAAACGAGATGATCAGCATGATCGAGGCAATGGCCGTCGCGCCGGCATAATTGAACTCTTCCAGCCGGATGACGATGAGGAGCGGCGCTATCTCCGACACATAGGGGATGTTGCCGGCGATGAAGATGACCGAGCCATATTCGCCAACGGCGCGGGCAAAGGCGAGCGCAAAGCCGGTCAGGATGGCGGGCGTCAGGCTGGGCAATACCACCCGGCGGATCGTCTGGAAACGACTGGCACCAAGCGTCGCTGCCGCCTCCTCGACCTCTCGGTCGAGCTCTTCCATCACCGGCTGCACCGTGCGCACGACAAAGGGCAGGCCGATGAAGATCAGCGCAATGACGATGCCGAGTGGGGTGAAGGCAACCTTGATGCCGAGCGGATCGAGCAGGCTGCCGATCCAGCCGTTCTTGGCGTAAAGTGCCGCCAGCGCGATACCGGCGACCGCCGTCGGCAGGGCAAACGGCAGATCGACAATCGCATCGAGCAGGCGGCGACCGGGGAAATCATAACGCACCAGGACCCAGGCGACGACGACGCCGAAGACGACGTTGACGGCAGCGGCAATCAGCGCTGCGCCGAAGGATGTGCGCAGTGCCAGCTGGGTACGCTCGTCCATCACGACGGCGAAAAAATCAGCCCAGCCGAGCGATGCCGTTCGCACCACGAGCGCGGCGAGCGGGATCAGGATGATCAAGGTGAGATAGGTAATCGTATAGCCAAGCGTCAGGCCAAATCCTGGCAGTATGCTTGGCTGTCGCCAGTTCTTCATGAGCCGTCCCGTCATTCCATATCCCGAAGTGATGATGCCTGATCTCTCCGCACTCGCAAGCCCCGGCCTCGAATCTCGAGGTCGGGGCCTGGTCCGGGGAGGAATTGCTGTCAGCGTGCCGGCTTGTAGATCTGGTCGAAGACGCCGCCATCGCCGAAATGGGTCGGTTGCGCCTTGGCCCATCCGCCGAAGATCGGATCATCGATCGTCACGAGATCGATCTTCGGAAGGGCTGCCAGAGCATCCGCCGGCACAAGCTCTGGCTTGGACGGGCGGTAGAAATGCTTGGCAGCGAGGCGCTGGCCCTCTTCGGAGTAGAGATAGCCAAGATAGGCTTCGGCCTGTTTGCGCGTGCCCTTGGCATCGACATTGCCATCGACCACGGCAACCGGCGGCTCAGCCAGGATCGACTGCGACGGGGTGACGATCTCGAAGGCATCGGCGCCAAATTCCTGTCCGGCCAGATGCGCCTCGTTTTCCCAAGACAACAGGACGTCACCGATCTCGCGCTGGGCAAAGGTGGTCAGCGATCCGCGGGCACCGGTGTCGAGGACCGGCGCGCGGCGGAAGATCTCGGTGATGTAGTCACGGATCTTCGTTTCGTCGCCACCGAATTCCTTGTGCGCCCAGGCCCAGGCGGCCAGATAGTTCCAGCGGGCGCCGCCGGAGGTCTTCGGGTTCGGCGTGACGATCTGCACGTCGCCCTTGATCAGGTCGCCCCAGTCCTTGATGCCCTTCGGATTGCCCTTGCGAACCAGAAAGACAATGGTCGAGGTATAGGGAGAGGAGTTGTTTTCGAAGCGGCCGCGCCAGTCCTTGGCGATCTTGCCGGTGTTTTCGACGATGGCATCGATGTCGCCCTGAAGGGCGAGCGTCACCACATCGGCGTCGAGGCCGTCGATCACGGCGCGGGCCTGCTTGCCGGAACCGCCATGCGACTGGCGGATCGTCACCGCCTCACCCGCTGTCTCCTGCCAATGCTTGGCGAAGGCCTCGTTATATTCCTTGTAGAATTCCCGCGTCGGATCGTAGGAGACATTGAGCAACTGGGTATCGGCAAATGCCGGAGCGATCGAACCCGCTGTCAGCCCCAGGCCAATCAGCAAAGCACTCAGCCGTTTCAGGATGCTTATCATGCGTCGTCCTCCTCATCTCGATGTTTCGATAATGTTAAGACTACCGGACAAGTAGGGTTAGTCAACGAGAGGCACGAAATAACAAAACCGTACCCCAGCCGAGGGGCTGGTGCAGAATGGACTTGCCCTGGGAGACGCCGATCGGGGTGGAAAAATCCGCAAATATGCCTGGCTACAAAATGTCAGCAGGACTGAACGACATGGAAAAGCGCCAACCAGATTCCGGGACAGGCTGTGGTGTCCGGTGCTGGGCTCAGGCCAGTTCCGGATGACGCGTAGAGACCGCATCGGCAAGACTGGTCGAAAAGAGCACGGCGCGCGTCTCGTCGGCAACACGGGAAAAGACGTGGCGGACTTCGCAATCCTGTTCGCCGGCGCAATCCTCACAACGCCGATAGGCCGAGAGCGACAAGCAGGGCAAAGGCGCCACAGGCCCGTCAACCAGACGTAGGACCTCGCCATAGGTAATGTCGCTAGCTGCCCGCAGCAGGAGATAACCGCCCTGCTTGCCACGCTTGCTTTCGACGATGCCGGCACGCTTCAGTTCGAGCAGGATCTGCTCGAGAAACTTCTTCGGGATGCGCTGCTGTTCGGCAATGTCCGGAATCTGCACCGGCTCGCCCGGCGCGGCGCGTGCCAGAACACTGAGCGCCCGTAGCGCATATTTGGCTCGTTGGGAAATCATCACAGAACACCGGCTTATGCGGACCGGCGTCCGCACGATGTCGCAATAGCCGAAATCCGCCATGGGTTCAAATGTCCATTTCCGCCTCTCCCGTGTTTCAGGGACCAATCCTGGTCCTGTTGCCACGACGAAGCCGACCCGGAGCCCGAAAACCGTGGCGCCGTCCAGAACGGCCGCGTCGGTTGCGCGGGACGAAATCCCGTGTTTGCAGCGCTGGGGAGAGATATTTGCTCTTTCTGTGCATGTGCGTGAAAGGCAATTCCTGTTCGTGGCCACCCGTTTACAGGATAATGCACGCCTGTAGCAGGAACAATCAGATGAACCTTCCAAGCAATGCCGAACTCGCCAGCGCTCTCAACGCGACGCTGGAAAAAGCCGACCTGACCGAACGTCTTCGCATTGTCGCCGCCCATGAAGGACGCGCCGTGTTCACCACCAGCCTCGGCATCGAGGATCAGGTGATCACGGCGGCGATCGGCTTGGCGCGGTTGCCGATCGATGTGTCGACGCTCGAGACCGGGCGGTTGTTCAAGGAGACCGTGGACCTGATCGCCGAGACCGAAGACCGTTTCGGCATCGCCATCCAGCGTTTCACCCCGAAGCAGGACGATGTCGACGCCTATGCGGCAAAATTCGGCCTGAACGGCTTTTACGAGAGCGTCGAAGCGCGCCATGCCTGCTGTCATGTGCGCAAGCTGGTTCCCCTGGCCGAGGCGCTTGACGGCGCCCGCTTCTGGGTGACGGGCTTGCGCCGCTCGCAATCCGGCAACCGCGCAGCAACCCCGTTTGCCGAATATGATGCCGAGCGCGATCTGATCAAGATCAACCCGCTGGCCGACTGGTCGATCGAGGCGATCAACGCTTACGTCGAGACGGAAAGCGTACCGATCAACCCGCTGCATGCCCGCGGCTATCCGTCGATCGGCTGCGAACCCTGCACACGCGCCATCAAGCCAGGAGAACCGGAACGGGCCGGCCGCTGGTGGTGGGAAAACGACGAAAAGCGCGAATGCGGGTTGCATGTGCCGGAGGCTACGGCCTCGGCGATACCGACGCCGGCCTAGCAGAGCCAGAATTTACCCCCCTCTGTCGCTTCGCGACATCTCCCCCTCAAGGGGGGAGAGTGGAAACGCGCTGGGCGCTCCTTGCACAACAAATTGCTTGTTACCTGGGGATCTCGTTTCAGCCGAGTGCGTCAACACTCTCTGGACAGCGATGAGGGCTCGTCCTCTGCTCTCCCCCCTTGTGGGGGAGATGTCGGCGCAGCCGACAGAGGGGGGTGGGGGCGCTCCGCTGGCCGTGATCACCTTTTATCGCGCGCTGGTGCAGAGCGGCCAGACCGAACCGGTCGAGGCCTTGATCGGAGCGCTGGCCCGACGCGGCTTGCGGGTCCTGCCGCTGTTCGTCTCCAGCCTCAAGGAGCCGGTATCGGCGGCGTTGATCCGCGACCTGTTTGCGGCGCATGGCCCCGATGTGGTGCTGAATTCGACCAGCTTTGCGGTGGTGTCGCCGGGTGCCGACAAGACCGGGACCGTGCTGGACGAGACCGGTGCGCAGGTGTTCCAGGTGATCTTTTCCGCATCGACCCTGGAGGCTTGGCAGGCGTCTTCGCTCGGGCTGTCGGCGCGCGATCTCGGCATGAATGTGTCGCTGCCTGAAGTCGATGGCCGGGTGCTGACCCGGGCGGTGTCGTTCAAGCGGGCCGCAAGGTTCGACGATCGGGCCGAGGTCAATATCGTCGCGCCGGTGCCGGAGCCCGACCGGATCGACTTCGTGGCTGAGCTGGCGGCCCGCTGGGCGCAGCTCCGGCATCGGGAAAACCGTGACAAGCGCGTGGCCCTGATCATGGCCAATTATCCCAACCGCGACGGGCGGCTGGGCAATGGCGTGGGGCTGGACACGCCGGCGGCCTCGCTGGAAGTGCTGAAGGCGATGCGCGATGCCGGCTACGTCACCGGCGCCCTGCCGGCCGATGGCGACGCGCTGATCAACCACCTGATGGACGGGCCGACGAATGCGGCCACCGATGGGCGGGTGATCCGCGAGACGCTTTCGCTCAATCAATACAACCGCTTCTTTGAAACTCTGCCCGTTCAGATTCAGGATGAGGTGACGGCCCGCTGGGGATCGCCCGAGCGTGATCCGTTCTTCCTGGATGGCGCCTTTGCGCTGCCGCTGGCGCGGTTTGGCCATGTTCTGACCGGCATCCAGCCGGCGCGTGGCTACAACATCGATCCCAAGGAGAGCTACCATTCTCCGGATCTGGTGCCGCCACATGGCTATTTCGCCTTCTACGCCTTCATCCGCGAGGCGTTCGGCGCCGATGCGGTGATCCATATGGGCAAGCACGGCAGCATGGAATGGCTGCCGGGCAAGGCGATGGCGCTGTCGGCGGCTTGCTATCCGGAAGCGGTGTTCGGGCCAATGCCGCATCTCTATCCGTTCATCGTCAACGATCCCGGCGAAGGTACCCAGGCCAAGCGGCGCTCGGCCGCGGTGATCATCGACCACCTGACGCCGCCCCTGACGCGGGCCGAAAGCTACGGCTACCTCAAAGACCTCGAAGCGCTGGTCGATGAATATTACCAGGCGCAGGGGACCGATCCGCGCCGGCTGGTGCTGCTCAGGAAGCAGATCCTCGAGCTCGCGGGCGATACCGGCCTGCGCCACGACGCCGGCATCGACGGGCTGGACGAGGACGCAGCGCTGCAGAAGCTCGACGCCTGGCTGTGCGATCTGAAGGAATTGCAGATCCGCGACGGCCTGCACGTCTTCGGCGTCTCGCCCGAGGGGCGGCTGCTGACCGACCTGACGGTGGCGCTGGCGCGGGTGCCGCGCGGCACCGGCGAGGGCTGTGACCAGAGCCTGCAGCGGGCGATTGCAAGTGATACTCTCAAAAACCCCTCCCCAACCCCTCCC
>ERZ1034401.136-NODE-136-length-18941-cov-3.419358_pt1 | contig 18941 bp, 16 predicted proteins | sample MGYA00520601_ERZ1034401 | MGnify/ENA primary metagenome ERZ1034401 (study PRJEB33736, sample SAMEA104288476) | Azolla filiculoides | biome: Urban; feature: water surface; material: ditch water | place: Netherlands | collected 2014 ... | reverse complement strand
GCCCGTCGTAGGTCCGCCGGCGCGAGTTTCAACACCTCCCAGCCATTAAGCTGCACATGCCCGGAATGCGCATCCGTCAGCCGCAATATGGAGCGCCCGGTGGTCGACTTGCCGCAGCCGGATTCGCCAACCAAAGTGAGGGTCTCGCCAACGTTCAGCGAGAAACTGACGTCCTCGACCGCATGAACGTTGGCGACTCTGCGTTGCAACACGCCGCCTTTGACGGGAAACCGCGTCGTGAGGTTGCGGACCTCGAGCAGAACCTCCGGCTTGACCGGCGTCTGCGAAGCGCTCCGACCCGGCGCCGGTTTGCCGCGCATCGCGCCGAGCCTCGGCGCCGCGGCGAGCAGCATGCGTGTGTAATCCTCGCGCGGCGCCTCGAAGATGCGGCCAACCGGGCCTTCCTCAACGACGCGGCCGCGATACATCACGACGACGCGGTCCGCCATCTGCGCGACGACGCCCATGTCGTGCGTTATGAACAGCACCGCCATGCCGGTCTCACGCTTGAGCCGATCAATCAGGGCGAGAATCTCGGCCTGGATGGTCACGTCGAGCGCCGTCGTCGGCTCGTCGGCGATCAGGAGCTTGGGACGGAGCAGCATGACCGAGGCGAGCATGATGCGCTGGCGCATGCCTCCGGAAAACTGATGCGGGAATGCGGCGAGGCAGGCTGCAGGATCGGCGATCCTGACCCGTTCGAGCATGTCGGTGGCGCGGGTCAGGGCGGCGTCGATGCCGAGCTTTTCATGCAGCCGCAAGCCCTCTATCAGCTGGGCGCCGATGGTCATGGCCGGGTTGAGCGACACCATCGGTTCCTGGAACACCATGCCGATCTGCGCGCCGCGTATGGCGCGGATCTCGGCATCGGTCATCTTCAGCACGTCACGCTGGTTGAACAGGATCTCGCCCGCCACGGGACGGATGACCTTGGGCAGCAATCGCATCGTCGCGCGGGCCGCAACGGTCTTGCCGCTGCCGCTTTCGCCGACGAGCGCGACGATTTCGCCTGCCCCGACGTCGAAGGAGACGCCGTCTAGGATCGGCAGGCCGGTCGAGGTTTTGATGCAGAGGTCGCGCACGCTGAGCAGCGGCTGCTTGAGGTCGGGCACCGTCATCTTTGCTCCATTCTCGGGTCGAAGCGATCGCGCAATGCGTCGCCCAGCAGGTTGACGCCCAGCAGCGTCATCGAGATGCAGATGCCGGGTGCCAGCCCAAGCCACGGCGCCTTTTCGATATAGGGTCGCGCCGAGGCCAGCATATTGCCCCAGGTCGGCGCCGGCGGCGGCACGCCGAGACCGAGGAAGCTCAACCCACTTTCCGCCAGGACGACCCAGCCGAACATCGAGGTAGCCAGCACGACGATGGGGGCGATGCAATTGGGCAGGACGTGGCGCAGCATGGTGTCCAGTTCCGAATTGCCGATGACGCGCGACGCCTCAACATATTCGCGCTCCCTGGCAGACAGCACGCTGCCGCGGACGACGCGCAGCACCGATGGCGAATAGGCGATGCCGAGCGCGAGGATGATGCCGTATTTGTTCGGGCCGGCGATCACCATCAGCCCGAGAGCGAGCAGCGTGCCGGGAAAGGCGAGCAGGGCGTCGCTGAACACCATCAGCACGCGGTCGAACAGGCCGCGGACATAGCCGGCCAGCAACCCGGCGAAGGTGCCGACGATGACGGCGAAGGCGACGGTCAGCGTGGCCACGATCATGCTCTGCAGCGCGCCCGCCATCAGCCGCGAAACCACGTCGCGGCCGAATTCGTCCGTGCCAAGCCAGAATTGTGTCGAGGGAGCCTGCAGCTTTGCCGACAGCTTGATCGCGGCCGGGACATGCGGCGTCCAGAACAGGGCGGTCACGGCCATGCAGGCGATAAGGCCGATGAGAAACGAACCGATGACGAGATTGGCGGGCTGCCGGTTCATGAGGCCGCGACCCTTGGATCGAACAGCGGATAGCAGAGATCGACGATGAGATTGACGAGCACGTAGATCAGCGCCGTGAACAGCAGACATCCTTGCACCACCGGGTAATCGCGCGCGAAGATCGCGTCGACGAGGAGACGCCCGAGGCCGGGCAGGGTAAAGACGGTTTCCAGCACAGCGATGCCCCCGAGCAGACCGCCGAGCACGAGGCCGATCATCGTCCATGTCGGTGCAAAGGCATTGGGCAGCACATGGCGCAGCAGCACCTTGCGTTCCGAAAGCCCCTTGGCGCGGGCATGCATGACATATTCCAGCCGCAGCACCTCGATGGCGCTGGCCCGCATCATGCGCGTCAGCACGCCCACTTCGATTAGCATCAGCGTCACGACCGGCAGCACGATATAGGTCAGCGCGGTCCAGGGGTTTTCGGTGAAGGGCACATAGCCGATGACCGGCAACCAGCCAAGTTTCAGCCCGAAGACCAGCAACAGCAGCAGCCCGAGCCAGAAGCTCGGCACCGACATCAGCAGCGTCGACAGCGCGACGATCGCGACATCGCCGGCCTCGTTCTGGCGCCAGGCGGCGAATAGGCCGGCGGGCACGGCGATCATCGTTGCAAGGACGACAGCCACCAGCACGATTGTGGCACTCACCTGGAAGCGGTCGAGCATCACCGAGAGGACCGGCGCACCGTTGGAGATCGACGTGCCGAGATCGCCGCGCAGCACGTTTTCAAGCCAATAGACGAACTGCACCGGCACAGGCTCACCAAGCCCAAGCGCGTCGCGCAGCCCGGCAAGCTCTTCCGGGCTCGCCCCGTCACCCAGGATGAGCTGTGCCGGATCGCCGGGGATCATGCGAACCATGAAGAACACGATCACCGCGACGATCAGCAGGGTCGGAAGCGTCCAAAGCAGACGCTTCGCGACATATTTCATCAGGGCGCCCACGGGCTACTGGCCTGCGGCGAAGGAAACGCCCCACATGCGCGGATAGCCGACCGGCCACGTCTTGTAGCCTTCCACATTGGCGCGGACCGCACCGATGCGGGTGCCGGAATAGAGCGGAATGAGCGGTACGTCGGCGCGCATCATGCCTTCGAGCTGGTCGAACATCGCCTGGCGCTTGGCCTGATCGGTAACCGAGGCGCTTTCGGCGATCAGCTTCAGGCCATCGGGATTGTCCCAGACCTTATTGGCGCTTTTGTCCTTGCTGCCGCTGACCATGTCAAATGACAGCGTGGGGTCCAGGCGAGCCGAATAGGTGAACGACATGGCCGAATAATTGCCGGCCGTATAGCGATCGAGCAGGCTCGCCCAGTCAAGGGTTTCGATTTCGATGTTGATGCCGGCTTCTTGTGCCATCGCCTGGACCAGGATGGCGGCGTCGAACAGCGAAGGATAGAACTTGGTGGCGAGCCACTTGATGGTCTCGCCCTTGTAGCCTGCCTCGGCCAGCAGTTTCTTTGCCTCTTCGATATTGCGGGCCGGCACTTCCGATTGGGTTTTGCCATAGTAGGGGCTGGGAGTCGGAATGACGGAGAGGCTTGCGGTGGCCTGGCCATTGGTCAGTGCCTGCGCGATCTCGGGCAGGTCGAGCGTCAAAAGCAGCGCCTTGCGGATGCGGACATCCCCAAGCAGCGGGTCGCGGGTCTGCAGCAGCAGCCCCGTCAGTCCCATGCTCGGAACCTTGTCGACCTTGAGCTGGTCGCTGCCGGAGAATTCCTCGATATCTGCATTGTTGACGTCGCTCAGCACATCGATATCGCCCGAGTAAAGAGCGGCCTTGGCGGCGGCGTCGTCCGGCACGATCATGAAGCGAACGGCATCGACCTTCGGTGTCTTGTCGCCGACATAGCCGGTGCGGTCGCCGCCCGGAGAAACATAGTTGGCGTTGGCGGCGAGTTCCACATACTGGCCACTGCGCCATTCACTGAGCGTGAAGGGACCCGTGCCGACCGGCTTGACCCACTTGCCCTCGGCATCGAGCGAACTCTTGTGATAGATGCCGGTGCCGCCGCAATCGGTGCGGGCAAGCGTGGTCAGGAACAACGCGGTCGGCTTTTCAAGCGTAAAGACCACCGTTGAGGCATCTGGAGCCTCCACGCCGGTCACCTTGGAGACGCCCTTGCCGGTCACGTCGTTCAGGCAGCGCCATGCCGTTTTGGGATCGGTGTAGCGCTGCCAGGCAGCCAGCACGTCGGCCGAGGTGAGCGCCTCGCCATTGCTGAACTTCAGGCCGTCGCGCAGCTTGAACGTATAGGTCTTGCCATCGGGGGATACGTCGACCGATTTGGCGAGCAGCGGCGCCACTGAGGCATCGTCGCGGTAGCCCACCAGGCCCTCGACCATGTGCAGCACGATGGCATCGCTGTTGGCATCACGATTGACCCCGGGATCGGTGGAACGGATATCGGCATTGATCCTGACACGCATGGCCTTGTCCTGCGCCGCGGCTGATGCTGCGCCAACCGCAGCAAGTGCCGCAGCAATTGCGGTCGTCTTCAGAAAAACATGATATTTCATTGGAAGCTCCCGTTTTTTGTTCCCTTATGGATTTCTTGTCACGCAGCGTCGGTTTGCGCCTGCGCGGGCGGTCCGGCTGATGCAATGCGCATGTCGAGGTCATAGCTGGTGAAATGCGGATTGATCGCCGGCAGAAGTGCGACTTCCATCCGGCCTTCCGCCGGAACCATCACGATCATCGCGACCGTGGCCGACTGGTTGCTGGACAGCGACTGGCGTGGCGGCCGGCAGACAGACCAAGGCGCTTCGAAATTGTCGAACAGCGCGTCCTTGACGTGGTTGACCGTGACCTTGCCGAGATGCGGTTCGATCAGGCCGCGGACGCGCAGGTCGCGATAGAGCGAGTCCGGCATGTTGACGACGCCCTTGTCCAGCAGCTTCGCCAGCGCCACTTGGCTCTGGAAATGGTTGGCATGCACCAGCAGGCCCCTGTCCGGATAGACCAGGAAGGTCTCGTCCGGTGCGCATTCGAAATCGATTGCGATGCCATGGGCATGACCGACCATGATGTTGTTCGACGCGGATTTCCGTGTGCCGTAGACCGCCTGCATCGACAGCGCCAGATGGGTCTGTTCCAGGACCTTGCGGCGGATGATCGCGAGCGGCACGCCAAGTTCGCGGTAGTCGCGATCGGTCTCCAGGTAGTTGCCGCTGATGGTGATGCCGGCGGCGTTGAAGCCGGTGCGCGCAAGGCCGCCGGCCTCGGTGAAGGTGATGATGTCGGGACCGTCCTTTCGCGTGATCTTCAGCACAACGGAGGTTTCGGCGCATTCGGCTTTCCAGTCCCAGTTCTGGGCATGGATGAATTTTCCGTCGCGGGTCGCCGAGGGCATGACAAAGACGCCGGTGCATTCGTCGGACTGGATGAAATCATCCTGCCCATGCTGCCTGCGCCGCGCCAGCTTGAGGATCTCGGTGCGGGCATTGAGCAGCAGGATCGCTGACAGGTTGGTGTTGACTGCCTTCGCGATACCGCGCATTTCCTCGATATACTGGCTGCCATAGGCTTCGACGGCGCCGGCGAAGCGCTCGATCATCTCCGCCAGGTCCTCGTCGGCCAAGCCGGAAGCATGCAGTTGGTGCTTGTAATGATCGATGCCCTTGAGGATGCGGTCGGCGGCCTGTTCGCCATATTGTTGACCACACTCGAATGGCGTACCGGAAACTTCGACAAAGGGGCAGGAAAGGGGAAGGGTCATGGCAACCTTGCAAGGAATGATGGACGTGTTCTGCGGACAGAGCTCTTGTCTGCTCCAAAAAAGTATTTCATAAAACAAAACGCAAAATGAGCGAGAAGGCAAGCGAAAAAATGTCTAGTGCGAGCACGCCGCTTCAGCAGGACCTGATGCGCCGCATCATTGATCTGATCCATGAGGACAATCTTGAGCCCGGAGCAAAGCTCCGCCAGGGTCATCTTGCCGAACGATTGCGTGTTTCCCGGACGCCGGTGCGAATGGCGCTGGAATTGCTGGAGGCAAGGGGGTTCGTGCAACATGAACTCAACCGGGGAATGACGCTTGTCTCCGTCCCGCCGCGTCTAGAGGCCGAGGACGCGCCATTGGCGGATGAGGAAATCCTGGTCGCCATCGCCAGACTGAGGAGAGAGGGCCTGTTGGCTGAGCAGTTTGCGGAACTGGAGTTGATGCGACTGACCGGGCGTGAGCGAACGTCCGTACGGCAAGCACTCACCAAGCTGGAAGGCCTTGGCGTCCTTCAGCGCAGAAAAGGGTATGGCTGGCAGTTTTTTGACCCGGTACGGGATGCGCGCGCCAGGGAGGAAAGTTACAATTTCAGGCTGCTTATCGAGACTGCTGCGATTCTTTCTCCTGAGTTTTCTCTCCCTTCCGAATGGATAAGCTCGATGAAAGTCCGGCACAAAGCCATGATGGAAACCCCCTGGGTCGAAACCTCCAGCGTCACCTTGTTCGAGATGAACGCGGAATTTCACCTGGGCATCAGCGCTGCCTCCGGCAACCGTTATATCGAGGAGGCCATGAGGCGCCAAAACCAACTGCGACGCCTGTCGAACTACAACTGGCAATACGGCCCGGTTCGCGTGGCCGTCACATGCAGCGAGCATCTCGAAATTCTCGACCGCCTTGAGGAGGGCGACAACGAGGTGGCGGCCGCCTTGATGCGCCGGCATCTGCTGGGCGCGCGCGGAGCAATCAGCAAATAATGGTTTTTAAGATACAAAATGCAGTATAATGGTTCAGTGAGGTCAAGTTGATTCCTTGAAGAGCAGGGACTGGGATTTTCGTTCGGCAGCCAGCGGTCTGGCTTCATCGCAGGCAAGTCCACGGATTTGATGTGAGCCGGACGATGTCCGCGGCGGATGTCCAACAAACGACAGCAGGAGAGTTTCCCGGGATGGTTCTGATCGATCAGCTTCAGTCAAACGGCGCTGACCATGCCTTTGTCGATTTGCGCCGAGAAGCTGGCGAGTGCCTGGACAGGCTCCCCTATATCCAAAGAATCCTGCTGGAGAATGTGCTCAGGACCGGCGGTGATGACGCTCAGGCTTCGAAACGGGCGATCATCGACTGGTTGAACAGCGGCAGCAGCGAGGTGGAGATACCATTCCTGCCGAACCGTATCCTGATGCACGACACGACATGCGGCCCAGCCCTGGTCGATATCGCCGGCATGCGTTCGGCGTTGGCGGAAGCTGGAGGTGATCCTGCGCTTCTCAATCCCGTCGTTCCGGTTGACGTCTCCACCGATCACTCTATTGCCGTGGACGCCTTCGGCATGTCGGAGGCGCTCGAACACAACATGAAACGGGAATACGAGCGAAACGCCGAGCGCTATAGTTTCATGAAGTGGGCCACGAATACCCTTTCCGACTTTCGGGTTCACCCGCCGGGAACAGGGATCATGCACACGCTCAATCTTGAGCGCCTTGCGACCATAGCGACGAGCCGCCGGCGAGACGGCCGGCTTTGGGCAATGCCGGACACATTGATCGGAACTGACAGCCATACGCCGATGATCAGTGGGATTGGCGTGCTTGCCTGGGGTGTCGGTGGGCTGGAGGCTGAGAGCGTCTTCTTCGGCATGCCTGTTACCCTGCGCGTGCCCGATATTGTCGGCGTGCGTCTGACGGGTAGGCTAAGGCCCGGCGTGCTTGCGACCGACCTGGCACTCGTCGTGACGCAGCTGTTGCGCCAGATCGACTTGCAGGACAAGTTCGTCGAATTCCATGGCCCTGGTGTCTCGAACCTGACGGCGGGCGAGCGCGCGGTCGTAGCCAATATGGCACCGGAATTCGGCGCCAACAGCTGCTATTTCCCGGTCGACAGCCGCTCGATCGACTACCTGCTGCAGACCGGGCGTTCCCACGACCACGCCGAGTTCGTCGAGGCTTACGCAAAACGAGCAGGTATCTGGTTCGATCCCGACGCCAACCCTCGCTATACCAAAACCTTGGAACTCGACCTTGGCAGTGTCGAGCCAAGCCTTGCAGGTCCGCGCCGCCCGCAAGACAGAATTGCCCTCAGCGACACGAAGGCGGCCATGAGGGGGCTGAGGAAGGTTCTCTTGTCAACGCCTCTCGAAGGCGAACCAAACGACGGTGCGGTGGCGATTGCCGCGATCACGAGCTGTACAAACACCTCCGACCCGCGGCTTTTGCTCGCTGCGGGTCTGCTGGCGCGCAATGCCAATCGCTATGGCCTGCGCCCGCCGCCGTGGGTGAAAACATCACTGGCCCCTGGGTCTCCAGCAGCACAGCGCTATCTGGCGCGTGCCGGACTGCTTGGCGACCTGGAAGCTGTCGGATTCGGCATCGTCGGATACGGTTGCACCACCTGTATCGGGAATTCGGGGCCGCTGGCGAGGCCCATGGTGGAAGCAATGGCTGAGCGTGACATCGTTCCTGTCGCTGTGCTTTCAGGCAACCGCAACTTTCCGGGACGAGTGCATCCGCAGCTCGAAGCCGGCTTTCTCGCATCTCCTCCGATGGTTGTCGCCTTCGCTCTGGCCGGCACTGTCGAGATCGACATCGTCAACGACCCCATCGGTATTTCCTCTGACGGCGCACCCGTGACCCTCTCGATGCTTTGGCCGAGCGCAGAAGATATCGATGAAGCCGTTTCGATGGCGTCGAACACCGGAGATTTCGCGCCCGCCTATGAGACAGCCGAGGCCAGCCGTGCCTGGCAGGAGCTTTCGGCGCCGGCGACCTCGTTGTTTCCGTGGGACGAAAAATCGACCTATATCCGGCGCCCGCCGTTTGCTGGCTACGGCAACGGGGCCCTGCTTGGCACCTACGAAGCCCATCCGATCCTGGTTCTGGGCGATGACATGACAACGGATCACATATCGCCGGCTGGCGCGATCCCGGTGCATGGCGATGCGGGGCGATATCTCATTGAGAGAGGCGAAAACCGGGCAGACCTCAACGTCTTCTCCTCCCGTCGCGGCAATTGGGAAGTGATGGTTCGGGGGCTCTTCACCAACAAGACCGTCCGGAACCTCCTGAGTGACGACATCCCGCCCGGCTCGACCGAGCACGCACCTTCCGGCAAGATCATGTCCCTGTGGGATGCGGCCCGGCGCTACAGAGACGAAGGAAAGTCGGTCGTGGTGGTCGCCGGCGAGCGATATGGCATGGGTTCGTCGCGCGATTGGGCGGCCAAGGGCGTGGCGTTGCTGGGTGTGCGGGCGGTCCTTGCTTCCAGCTTCGAGCGCATTCACCGCTGGAACCTGATCGGAATGGGTATCCTGCCGCTGCGCCTCCCGCATGATCTCCATCCAGCGCAACTTGGATTGCGGGCGGGCGACACCCTTACGGTATTTGCTGAGCCGGACATGATCGCGCCGCGCTGCAGCGTATCCGTCGAGGTGAAAAAGGCCGGCGAAGCGCGATGGACGTTCCGTGCGACCACAGCCATTGAGACAAAGGCGGAAATCCATGTTCTTCGCGCAGGAGGGATCCTGCCCGTGATCCTGCAACGACTGAACTGAACTCGGCTGATAGACGGCGTTGATGGTATTTGGCGGAAGCTTGACGGAAATCCACCGCAAAATCGTTCATTGGTTCCATAATCGAGGCTGCGCCTCAAATCGTAACTAAGCTATTGAATCTAATGGAATTAAAATTGTCTCGCGGTGGTCCGTTGGGGCGATTGTAGTTTTGATGCTGCTGGAGCCCTGCCCAGGAGACACGTGGCTTTTACAGCCTTTCCGGCCATTTCTGAGAGGCGTGCATCACGGTTATGATCTCGATGTGCTGGCGAACCCGATAAGGGATGATGTAGGGAATGTCGGACCATACAACTTCGCGCGTGCCGGTGATGCGACCGATGCGACCAGCGGTCGGCAGCTCTGCCAACATATCGACAGACGCTACGAGCCGGGCAACTACCCGTGCAGCGGCATCCGGGTCGTCCTTTTCAATGTACGCACCGATTTCATCAAGCCACCGCAACGCTCGCACGGTCCAGCGGATGCGCCTCTGCGTCATGACCGAGATGTCGTCTTGACATATTTACCGACCACGCGTGCCACTTCGTCGTCACTGGCGAACTCACCGCGGTCCGCCTCGGCAATTCCGGCTTCAATTTCCGCTAGCTGCCATTCTTCGCGTGACACGAAATCTTCAATGGCTTGTGCCGCCATGTAAGAGCGGGAACGGTCGAGCGTTTGAGCAATCTGGTTCAGCCGATCGGCCACTTCGTCCGGGACGCGGATGGTGAATGCGGTCATGAAAACCTAGCCTCCTGTTCACCTTGACGATGTTTGAACCATGCTGGTTCGCAAAGGTTCAATTGACGTCTGCCGCCGTTTGCTTAATAGCGAAACTGCCGGGTCGTTGGTTCCAATCCTTTCACATCAGGATTTTTGTCAATTGTTCATTCGAGTGGCATCGAATTTCTCCTTCATAGGCGGATGCACGGTCTGAGCCCATAGCAATTGCCGGCCCGGTTCTCGGGCCTATACAACCTCACATCCGGTCGCCGCTCTCACGCGGCTGCACCATTATCCCGCTTTCGACGGGCACGGGCTCAGGAGAACGGGACCAAACTCAAGGTCGGCGTTGAAAGCCAAAAGGATTCCCGGTCCGTTCACCTGGATCCGTCAGGGCTGATCATGATCAGGCCCTGAGGACTAGAAACTGTGTTTCGCAGCAGTTTGTCTTTCAGGCGGTTTTCATGATTGCACCTTCGATGACGCCGCCGGAGCTCACATACTTCCAGAGGGCCACGAGCAGCTTACGCGCGAGCGCAACGATCATCGGCGTCTTTAAGCGCCCGGCGTTCCGCGCGATGCGTTCCTTAAACCATAGCGTTAAAGTCGATTTCGGTTGGTGGCGCAGCCATAGCCAGGCGAGTTCGACCATCGTTGCCCGCAATTGCGGATTTCCCGCTTTCGAGACCCCTTATTCGCGATTGACGTTGCCGCTTTGCCAAGGGGAGGGCGCAAGGCCCGCATAGGATGCGATTTGCCGCCGATTGTCGAAGTGTCGGAACAAGCCTTCCGTGTAAAGTATCGTAGCGAACTCTGGGCCTATTCCTTTGATGCCTAAAAGCGCGGTCGCTTCTTTCGGCGTTTCCGGCGTCTCCTGAACGATCAAGGCATCTCGCTCGGCTTCAACAGCCTTGATTTGTGTGAGCAACAATTCGAGGCGATCAAGTTCTCTGCAGATTTCCCCTTTCAAATGCTTCGAGAGTGGCCGACCATCGCCAGTCCGAAGTTCTTCCAGACGTTGGCGGCGATCTCGATTGACAGGTTGGTAATCCCTAATTCCTTGCGTGAAGAGCAGCCCCTTTATGCGGTTGACGTGGAAGACACGTTCCGCAATCAGAGTTTTCCGCTCCCGTCCACTCGAAGCGGACTAGCCCACATGGCGTCGATCCATGCGCGCGTCTCACCAAGAACCTCGTCGGATAATTCAGGGTCATCGACCGCTCTGGCAAGGATGACGGCCCCGACCATGGCCGCCCAGCTTCCGATCGCTGCGCGGCGCTTGTCGGGTGCCCCTTGTTGCGGGAGGGCCTTCTCCATCCGGGCGATCTGGGAGCGCAGTCCTTCGGTCATGGCGGCTTTCGCGGCTGGCGTCTGGTGACGAACTGCTGCGGCGAGACCTGCCGTTGGGCATCCATTGCCGGCATTATCCCGGTGACGGGGCGCCAGGTAGGAGCGGACGAAACCGCTGAAGTCGCCGTCTCCGACGGCGTCTCCCTCAAGAGCATGCGCCAGCGTCTGCGCTACCAGGTCGTCCTTTGAGGCGAAGTGTCCATAGAAGCCGCCATGGGTCATGCCGGCAGCCTTCATGACCTCCGCGACGCTCACCGCATCGAACCCCTTGTCTTTAAACAATCGGCTGGCGACATCCAGAATCCGGCGTCTGTTCTCCGCCATCTGCTCTCGGCTGACCTTCATTTTCAAAATTCTCCGAACTGGCCATTGACATTTACATGATGGCCATCATATTTAAAACCAATCATGATGATTGTCATGAATATAGGATCAACAATAGAAAAGAGCAATCCAAAATGAGTCAGATTCCTGCAGTCCTGATCACCGGCGCCTCTACAGGCATTGGCGCAACCTATGCCGAACGCTTCGCGCGCCGCGGACATGATCTGGTGCTGGTCGCCCGGGATGTTGCGCGCATGGAGGCGCTTGCGAGCCGTCTGCGCGAGGAAACCGGCGTGACGATCGATATCCTTCCGGCCGATCTCACCCAGGCTGAGGATCTTGCAAAGGTCGAGACCAGGCTGCGTGACGACGCCCGCATCGGCATTCTCGTCAACAATGCGGGGACGGCGATCGGCGGAAGCTTCGTCGACCAGAACGTCGATGACATGACCAAGCTCGTCGCCCTCAACGCGACCGCACCTGTCCGGCTTGCCGGCGCCATTGCTCCGCGTCTTGCCAAGGCTGGCGAGGGCGCGATTGTCAATATCGGTTCAGTCGTTGGCCTGGCACCGGAATTCGGCATGACCGTCTATGGCGCGACCAAGGCTTTCGTGCTCTTCCTGTCGCAGGGGCTGGCACACGAACTTGGCCCCAAGGGCATCTACATCCAGGCAGTACTTCCCGCCACGACCCGTACCGAGATCTGGGATCATGTCGGCGCCGACGTCAACGCCATGAGCAATGTCATGGAAGTCGGTGATCTGGTCGATGCGGCCCTGGTCGGTTTCGACCGCCGCGAACCGGTGACAATCCCGCCGCTGCACGACGGCGGCCAGTGGGACGCGCTCGATGGCGCCCGCAAAGCCATGCTCGGCAATCTCGTCAACGCGCTTCCTGCCGAACGCTATCGCACGCAGGCGTGAGCTTTACGCAGTCGGTGAACCAATGCCGACCCAGAGAAAATATAATAGGTATATCATGACCAAGACCACGCTTTTCGAACCCACAACCATCGGTGCCATTACCCTTTCAAACCGGATCGTCATGGCGCCGCTGACCCGCAACCGTGCAGGCGCAGGCTTCGTGCCGGGCCCGCTGACGGCAGAATACTATGCGCAGCGTGCTTCGGCCGGTCTGATCATTTCCGAAGCAACGCAGATCTCTCAGCAGGGGCAGGGTTATCAGGACACGCCCGGCATCTATACGAAGGAACAGATCGAGGGCTGGCGCAAGGTAACCGCCGCCGTGCACGAAAAGGGCGGACGCATCGTCCTGCAGCTCTGGCATGTCGGTCGCATCAGCCATGTCGACCTGCAGCCCAACGGTGGCCAACCCGTCGCGCCCTCGGCCATTCGCGCCGCGACCAAGACATTCGTCCACAATGCGTTCGTTGATGTGTCCGAACCCCGCGCCCTGGAGATCGATGAGCTCGCCGGCATCGTCAACGACTTCCGTAAGGCTGCTGCCAATGCCATCGCGGCCGGTTTCGATGGTGTCGAAGTGCATGGCGCCAATGGCTATCTTCTCGAGCAGTTCGCCAAGGACGGCGCCAATGTCCGAACGGACGCCTATGGCGGTTCCGTCGAGAACCGCGCGCGTCTGATGCTCGAAGTCACCGCTGCGGTGGCGGAGGAGATTGGTGCTGAGCGCACCGGCATCCGGATTTCGCCGGTCTCGCCCGCCAACGGCATTTCGGCGAGCGATCCCCAGGCGCAGTACGGCTATATCGTCGATCAGCTCGAGGCGCTCGGCATCGCCTATATCCATGTCGTCGAAGGCGCAACCGGCGGACCGCGTGACGTTGCCCCCTTCGATTACGGATCGCTGCGCCGCCGCTTCAGCAAAACCTATATCGCCAACAATGGCTACGATCTCGAGCTTGCGACAACGCATCTGGCGGATGGCAAGGCGGATCTGATCGCCTTCGGACGTCCGTTCATCGCCAATCCGGATCTGGTGGAACGGTTGCAAACCGGTGCGCCGCTGGCAGACATCAATCCGGCCACGATCTATGGCGGTGGCGCTGCGGGATACACCGATTATCCCCGCTTCACCGACGGCTCCGGCCGTTGAGCCATCAGGGGCCGTGCCTCGGTGCGGCCCACGATAACCCAGTCATCATCAATCCCTGGAAATCAAAGGCAGCGCGCAGAGTGTCGCGCCAGAGCGAGAACAAAGCCATGGCAACCATTGCATCAAAAGGCCAGAAGACTGCATTCGTGACCGGCGCCTCCAGCGGCATCGGCAAGGCGGCGGCATTGGCGCTCAGCCGGGCGGGTTACCGGGTGATCGGCACGAGCCGCAAGGCGGCACATGGAGAAGTCCGCGAGGGCATCCGCATGATCGCTTGCGATGTGACGTCGGATGCATCCGTTTCTGCTGCCGTGGCGCTCGCCCATGCAGAACTCGGCCGCATCGACCTCTTGGTCAACAATGCCGGCTACGCCATCTCCGGAGCCGCCGAAGAAAGCTCGATCGAGCAGGTCGGTGCGCTGTTCGACACCAACTATCTGGGCGTCGTCCGGGTAACGAACGAAGTCCTGCCGATCATGCGCCAGCAGGGCAATGGGCGAATCCTGAACATCGGCTCGGTCGTCGGGCTCATTCCCGGTCCCTTCGGTGCCCACTATACGGCGAGCAAGCACGCGATCGAAGGCTATTCGGAATCCCTGGACCATGAAGTGCGGCCGTTGGGCATCCGGGTCGCGGTCATCGAGCCATGGGCCACCAAGACCTCCATCGAAGCCAACTCACCACAAGGCGATCGTCCCGTGGCGGTCTATCGCGAGACATTCGCCCGTTACCAGGCCGCGTTCGCTGCAGCCATGGCAGGCGGTGACACGGCGGACGCTGTCGCAGCGACGATTGTTGCGGCGGCGCAGGCCAGGAAGCCACGGCTGCGTTATCCCTCTGGTAAGGAGGCCCGACAGACCGCGTTTGCAAGGCGTTTCCTCCCACGCGCGCTGTTTGATCGCATCCTGCGCAAGCAGTTCAACATCGCCTGAGGCAGTATTCTCACTCCATCGGCCCGCGCGCGGGCAAAGAGCTGGCCCACCATGACTGACGCACCCATGACCGCATCGACAAATGACTACCGCTACGCTCAGAATCGCTTCGTCAGCGTCGGCAAGATCCGCTTTGCCTATCGCGAGCTGGGTCCTCGCGGCGGGATCCCGCTGGTTTTGCTCAATCACTGGGGCGCGGTGCTGGACAATTTCGACCCACGGATTGTCAATGGGCTGGCGACCTCCCACCACATCATCGCACTGGACTATCAGGGGATCGGCCTTTCCGGCGGAACGGCCCCATTGACGATCGATGAAATGGCCCGTGACGTCATCGCCGTTGTCGGCAAGCTTGGCTTTGCCAAGGTTGATCTGATGGGGTTCTCCCTGGGCGGCTTCGTGGCGCAGGATGTTGTGCTGAAAGCCCCCGGTCTGGTGCGCAAGCTGATCTTGACAGGTACGGGTCCTGCGGGTGGAGCAGGCATTGAACGGGTCGGAGCCGTCTCCTGGCCGCTTATCCTCAAAGGCATGCTGACATTGCGCGACCCGAAGACCTACCTGTTCTTCACATCCTCCACCACGGGCCGTCGGTCAGCAAAAGACTTTCTGGCGCGTCTGAAAGAGCGACAGCTTGATCGCGACAAAGATCCGACACCCCGTGCCTTTCTGCGCCAGCTTAGCGCCATCAAAGCCTGGGGTCGTCAGGCACCGCAGGATTTGGGGCGCATCGGTATTCCCGTTCTTGTGGCCAATGGGGACAATGACATCATGGTGCCGACATCCAACAGCCACGATTTGGCCCGGCGCATGCCGAATGCCGAGTTGGTGATCTACGAGGATGCAGGCCATGGCGGCATCTTCCAGTACCATACCGAATTCGTGCCGAAAGCGCTGGCTTTCCTGGCCGCCTGACCTGATAATCGTTTCATACTGGAGAAAACCCGTGAAAGCCTTCGTCGTCGATAAATACAAAAAGAACGGCCCGCTGCGCTTGGCCGACATGCCAGATCCTCAGATCGGTGCCAACGATGTGCTGGTTCGTATCCACGCCACCGCGATCAACCTTCTCGATTCCAAGTTGCGCGACGGCGAATTCAAGCTGTTCCTGCCCTATCGCCCGCCCTTCATTCTCGGTCACGATCTGGCCGGAACGGTCATCCGGGTCGGCGCTAATGTACGGCAGTTCAAGGCCGGCGACGAGGTCTATGGCCGTCCGCGTGATCATAAGATTGGGACATTCGCTGAAATGATCGCGGTCGACGCAGCAGACCTCGCGCTGAAACCGAAAAGCCTCTCCATGGAAGAGGCCGCATCAATCCCGCTGGTTGGACTGACCGTCTGGCAGGCGCTCGTCGAAGTGGGCAAGGTCAAGCCCGGCCAGAAGGTGTTCATCCAGGCCGGTTCCGGCGGTGTCGGCACCTTCGCCATCCAGCTCGCCAAACATCTCGGCGCCAGCGTGGCAACAACCACCAGTGCCGCGAATGCCGAGCTGGTCAAAGGCCTCGGCGCGGATGTGGTGATCGACTACAAAACGCAGGACTTCGAGCGGGTGCTGTCCGGATACGATCTGGTGCTCAACAGCCAGGATGCCAAGACGCTGACAAAGTCGGTGAACGTGCTGAAACCGGGTGGAAAGCTCATCTCGATCTCTGGTCCGCCGGACGTCCCTTTCGCCAAGTCCCTGCGGCTGAACCCCGTCCTGCGCCTTGTCATGCGGATGCTGAGCCGAGGCATTCTGAAGAAGGCAAGGAGCCGCGGCGTCGACTACGCCTTCCTGTTCATGCGCGCGGAGGGCCAGCAACTGAGGGAGATCGCCACGCTGATCGACGCTGGCGCCATCCGTCCGATTGTGGACAAGGTGTATCCTTTTGCGAAAACGGCTGAGGCTTTGGCTTATGTCGAGACCGGGCGGGCCAAGGGGAAGGTTGTCGTTGGCGTTTTACAATGACCGTCTCGCTAGCTACAGGTAGCTTTTTTCGAAGCGTAATGTCCGCTTCCATGGCTTATGGGACAGGAGCGGACTGTCTCCTGGCGGCCCCGTTTCGGTCGGCGCGATCTCTGTTCAATGGCCGCTTCTGACGTAAACGGAGACTGTCAATGCGGGGGCCTGAGCCCAAGGAGAATTTATAAGTCTCCGTGGGCTCAGGCCCCCGCAACCAGTTCCAACATAAAAGTCTCACAGCTCCCATCTAACGGGGGCGGTTTTTGCGTTTAATGCTCGCCGTCATTGTGACTTTGCCCCGCTAAACAACTGATATCGTGATGTCAATTCGTCGGATGGGTCGCACGATTTGGTCCCCAACTTGGCTTTTGGGGTCTTAAGTCAGCTCTGCTTGCCGGTATGTGGTTAAAGGGCTTCCGGTCTAGGATACGTTCCCCTGCAGTTCATTTTGCTGGATACCACCACGTTGCAGGCTTCGCATCATCCTGGAAAGCGAACCTGGTTTCAGAAACGGATATTACTCCTCCATCCTGAAATGCGATCAGTAGGAAATCATCTGTCCCGCCCGTTGTCTCGACCGAGGCAACCGCATCAGCAAGAGTCCCGTACTCAGGGGGGGCATGTGATTTCCTGACTGCAAGATAAGACGGTGCTGACGTGCCCCACAGCTCTTGCGATTCACGAAGGAGATCGTCTATCGCTCGGAGTCCGCTGCCGGCACTTAGAGGGCCAAAGTGGAAATGCAAAAGAGTGGGACCGGGGTTGGGCGCGTAATCCATCCGGCATCCATATCCTCCACAGATGATAGCGCAAATACGGCCTCCTCCTCCAGGCCCCCAAAACTTTATTTGGAGACCATCCTCATCGAGACGAGATAAGGGAATAGAATAAACATACGAATAAAGGTCAACGGGCAGCGTTCTGAGTGTTTCAGCCCGTGAACCCAGAATAGTCTTGTTGCTGATGGGGGGCTTCCTGACAAAACAAATTGCTGGCTGCGAACGCTATGCTCTCTGACCTCAGATCGAATGGTAATCCTCCCGTTTTTTACGGGGCCGGTCAGTAGAATTTACGCTGCCATTTTCAGTTTCTGCCTTGGGGTAATGCCCGCCGATGGCCATATTGGGTCGGTCATTGTTATATGTCCATAGCCACCGTGTGGCGTGATCCTGCACGATCCTTGATGGTACCGAAGATAAAACATTCCAGCCATTCGTGTCGGACCGTCCGGTTGTAGCGCTCGATGTAAGCGTTCTGTTGCGGCTTGCCCGGTTGGATGTGAGTGATGGTGATGTTGCGCTTTTCCGCCCACGCCAGCAGCGTGCCGCTGATATATTCCGGGCCATTGTCGACCCGGATGACCTTCGGCTTACCACGCCATTCGATGATCCGGTTGAGGGACCGGACGACCCGCTCGGCGGGCAACGAGAAATCGACCTCGATGCCAAGCCCCTCGCGGTTGAAGTCGCCAATCACGTTCAGGGTCCGAAACGAGCGGCCGTCGGCAAGCTGATCGGCCATGAAGTCCATCGACCAGGTCCGGTTGGGTTGTTCCGGCACCGCCAGAGGCTCGGGCCGCTCTCGTATCAGCCGCTTCCTGGGCCTGATCCTGAGGTTCAGTTCCAGTTCACCGTAGATGCGGTAAACCCGTTTGTGGTTCCAGCCAAAGCCCTTGATGTTGCGCAGATAGAGAAAGCACAGTCCGAAACCCATGTCTTCCTGGCCGCCGTCAGGCGCAGCAGCCAGTCGGCAATCTCCTCGTTCTCACTGTCGAGCTTGCGTCCATTACGATAGCACGTCTCGCTGATCGAGAACGTCCGGCAGGCGAGTGCCACGCTGATGGTGTGATTCTGAACGGCTTGCATGGCCATCCCTTGGCCGATAGGCAATTGCCTGCATTTGCCGTAAGGCTCCTTGCGTTGAGACGGCCTCAGCGCTTTTTCCAAGCGCTTCCTTCAGCAGGTCGTTCTGCATGCTCAGTTCCGCATACATCTTCTTCAGCCGCCGGTTCTCGTCCTCCATACTCTTCATCTGCGCCACCATCGAGGCATCCATGCCACCCAGCCGCGCCCGCCATTTATAAAAACTGGCGTCGCTCATACCATGCTCCCGGCAAAGCTCCGCCACAGGAATGCCGTCCTCCGCCTGGCGCAGGATCGCCATGATCTGCGCGT
>ERZ1034401.133-NODE-133-length-19411-cov-3.591341_pt1 | contig 19411 bp, 19 predicted proteins | sample MGYA00520601_ERZ1034401 | MGnify/ENA primary metagenome ERZ1034401 (study PRJEB33736, sample SAMEA104288476) | Azolla filiculoides | biome: Urban; feature: water surface; material: ditch water | place: Netherlands | collected 2014 ... | reverse complement strand
CTTCGGGACCGAAGTCGCCGCCCATGACGTCGAGAGAAATTCTGATCACTGAAACCTGACCCTTCTTCTTCGCTGCCTAGCGAAATTTCGGCCAAAATACCGCTTTTGTGTCCATGCACAACCCACCCATGGGAGCAGATGGGGCCTGATCAGTCCTTTTTCCAGTCTTTCAACACGGCGAAAGGCGAAGGCTTGCGGTCTTCTTCGTCCGCGCTCTCGATATGCGCGGCAAACTCGGCGCCCGGCTTTTTCGGATACGGATCAATGCCGAGCGCGGCAAATTCGGCAACCAGTTCACCAGCGTCGATCGTATCGCCGACAAAGGTCTCCGGCAGGTCCGGGCCATCCGGGTCGAGCACCATCTCGCCGACGCCGTCCGCGACGATCCGGGCGAGCTTGGAGCCTTCCGGCACGAAAATCTGGTCGATTTCCTGTTCGATCGTCGAGACCACCGGCTCCAGCGTCACAATGCAAGCCTGGACGATTTCGCCCGAGACCTGCCCCTTGATACGCACCCCGTCCCTCTTCCACCGGGCAATCTGGAGTTCGGCGGTCAGACTGTTGACGCCTTCGATGTTCCAGACATCGGCCAGGGCGCGCCGTTCACGCTCATCAGCGGAAAGGCGAACCCGCACAGGGTTTGCCGACACATGGCCGACCTTGACCAGATAGCTGAAGGCCACCGCATCACCGGGCTTGTTCGTACTCATATCAATTCAATCCTTCGGTCGACGCGGCAGGAACGGCGATACTGGCCTGCCCCGTTTCAATCGACGCTTCTTCAATGCCGGACAATGCGCGCTCTGCGGCAAACATCCAATCCGCCAGGGACTGCATGGACGGCGCAGCATCTCCCGCTTCCGGATGCAGGTTGCGACGAAGGGCTGCTTCCAGTGCTGCGCTGTCATTGCCGTCGAGCGCTGCCGCGTAGGATTCGAGCCGGCCATAATACATGCCCGCCAGTTTCTTCATGCGTTTCGGCACACCCTGGTCGCCGACACCAAGCTCGCGAATGGAGTGATCGACGTCCTCGAAAAAGGCATCGATGATCTCCTGCGCGATTTCCTGCCCGCTGCGATCGGACTTTGCCGTGCGTCGGAAATACAGAATCAACATGATCGACAGCATCTCGAACCGGCCCATGACCGTGTCTGGAACCTGCATGTCGAGATAGAAGGCCGGCGTGCGCGCAGCCGATGTCAGCGCGGCGTATTGGCGCTCGACAATTGCCCTGTTGTTTCTTTTCTTTCGGAAGAAGCCGAATACCATCCAATTCCACCAAAAAGAGCCTGCCGAACGGGTCGGCCCGCACGTGGTCATGTTGCATGATTGCGAAAGCTGGTTTACCGAAGCAGACGTGAATTGCAATGCCGTTCTAGAGCGCCGTTGCCGCATCCCGCGGCAGACTGGCGCTGAAAAGTGCGGAATACCATGGTGTTGGCCACGCCTCTTCCCCGGAAAGGCCACAATGCTATGCGCAGAAGCGATGCGGCACTCACGGGTGCCATCGACAGTCATGGGAGACGTGCGTGGAAATTCGGATTTTCAGATCGGACAGCAAGGTTCTGAGCTCGACGGCCCTTGCCGTGGCGCTCGCCATCAGCGGCCTTTCCGGTTGCCAAACCTCCGAAGTCTTCCACAACGGCTATGTGGTTGATCAGGCAGCACTCGACCTCGTTCCCGTCGGCTCGAGCCGCGAACAGGTTCTGCTGTCGCTCGGTACGCCCTCGACCACCGCGACCTTCGAAGGTGAAGTGTTCTACTACATCTCGCAGAAGCGCACCCGTTCGGTCGCCTTCATGAAGCAGAAACTGGTCGAGCAGCAGATCCTGGCGATCTATTTCGACAAGGACGGCATCGTCACGCAGCTTGCCAACTACACCCTTCAGGATGGCAAGGTCTTCGATTCGATCTCGCGCACCACGCCGACTGGCGGCAAGGACCTCACCTTCATCCAGCAGCTGCTTTCGGGCGGCGGCAGCGCGGCCAACAGCATCAAGAACGTGCTTGGTGGCGGCGGCATGGACGGCATGTAAGCCCCCCCCCCCCGCATATCTCGGCATACAAAAACCGCGGAAGAGCATTCCGCGGTTTTCTTTTGTGTCCGGTCTGGATCAGCCGGCGAGGACAGCCAGCAGCAACAATGCCACGATATTGGTGATCTTGATGGCCGGGTTTACGGCGGGACCTGCCGTATCCTTGTAGGGATCGCCGACGGTGTCACCAGTGACGGAGGCCTTGTGGGCATCGGAGCCCTTGAGGTGCTTCACGCCATCCTTGTCGATGAAACCATCCTCGAAGCTCTTCTTCGCATTGTCCCAGGCGCCGCCGCCCGAAGTCATCGAGATCGCCACGAACAGGCCATTGACGATGACGCCAAGCAGCGAGGCGCCGAGGGCGGCAAAGGCGGACGCCTTCGAGCCTGAGATCAGCAAGACGCCGAAATAGACGACCAGAGGCGCCAGTACCGGCAGCAGTGACGGGATGATCATCTCGCGGATGGCAGCGCGCGTCAGGATGTCGACGGCGCGGCCATAGTCCGGCTTCTCGGTGCCGGCCATGATGCCGGGCTTTTCGCGAAACTGCCGGCGGACTTCCTCGACAATCGAACCGGCAGCACGACCGACGGCTGTCATGGCGATGCCACCGAAGAGATAGGGGATCAGACCCCCGAAGATCAGGCCGGCGACGACATAGGGGTTCGACAGATCGAACGAAATTGCACCCATATCGGCAAAGTAGGGATACTGGGCGCTGTTGGCGGCAAAATACTTCAGGTCGTTGGAATAAGCGGCAAAGAGAACCAAGGCTCCGAGACCGGCAGAACCGATGGCATAACCCTTGGTCACGGCCTTGGTGGTATTGCCCACCGCATCCAGCGCATCGGTCGACTTGCGGACTTCCGGCGGCAGGCCGGCCATTTCGGCAATGCCGCCGGCATTGTCGGTGACAGGTCCGAAGGCGTCGAGCGCGACGATCATGCCGGCAAGGCCAAGCATGGTCGTGACGGCGATGGCCGTACCGAACAGGCCGGCGAGCTGGTAGGTGGCAATGATGCCGCCGACGATGACGATGGCCGGCAGAGCGGTCGATTCCAGCGATACGGCAAGGCCCTGGATGACGTTGGTGCCATGACCGGTGACCGATGCCTGGGCGATCGAATTGACCGGCCGCTTGTTGGTGCCGGTATAGTATTCGGTGATGACCACGATCAGCGCCGTAACGACAAGACCAAGGATGCCGCAGAAGAAGAGATTGAGGCCCGTGACGTCCATGCCGGCAACGGTGCCGATCGAGCCCCAGCCGATTGTCAGCGAGGTGGCAAGCGCCAAACCGCCGACCGACAGCAGGCCGGTGACGATCAGCCCCTTGTACAGCGCACCCATGATCGAACCATTGGTGCCGAGCTTGACGAAGAAGGTGCCGATGATCGAGGTGATGATGCAGGCGCCGCAAATGGCCAGCGGATAGATCATGGTGATATCAAGGGCTGCGGATCCGGCAAAGAAGATCGCGGCCAGAACCATGGTCGCCACGACGGAAACCGCGTAGGTTTCGAAAAGGTCGGCAGCCATGCCGGCGCAGTCACCGACATTGTCGCCGACATTATCGGCAATGGTTGCCGGATTGCGCGGGTCGTCTTCGGGAATGCCCGCTTCGACCTTGCCGACGAGGTCACCGCCGACATCGGCGCCCTTGGTGAAGATACCGCCGCCCAGACGGGCAAAGATGGAAATCAGCGATGCACCGAAGCCAAGCGCGACAAGCGAGTCGATGACCTCGCGCGAGCCGCTCTGGTGGCCCAGCATCGCCGTCAGAATGTAGAAATAGATCGAGACACCGAGCAGTGCGAGACCGGCGACAAGCATGCCGGTGATGGCACCGGACTTGAAGGCGATGTCGAGGCCGGCGGCCAGGCTGTGGGACGACGCCTGGGCCGTGCGCACATTGGCGCGAACAGAGACATGCATGCCGATGAAGCCGGCTGCGCCCGACAGGACGGCACCGATCAGGAAGCCGATGGCTGCCAGACCGGACAAAAGGAACCATGTGGCGACGAACACCACGGCACCGACGATCGCGATGGTCAGGTATTGACGAGCGAGATAGGCCTGCGCACCTTCGCGAATATAGCCTGCGATTTCCTGCATTCGGGCATTGCCCTGGTCAGCCGCCAACACTGAGCGCGTCGCCCAGACTGCGTAGACCACCGACAATAACCCGCATAAAATTACGCCTAAAAGAACCGTCATTCGCAATACCCTCCCGTATTGCCCGCGCCTCACTCTTCGCGGGCGGTGTCACGCAGACTCAAGACCCCTCCTGCGAGACCTCGTCGACGCGAGGCGAGATTGCGTTGCACTTTCCTTTGCGTCAAGTGCGCATATCCTGCGGAGATCAATGGCTCAGGCGGGTTTGCGGGAGGCGGCACGCATCTGGAGCAGGACCAGAACAAGGCAGAGAATTGTCACCGGCCAGATGACCAGGTTCATCACCGACCAGCCAAAGGCCGTAAAGACCTTGCCGGACGAGAAGGAGGATAGCGCCACGGTCGAAAACAGGATGATGTCGTGGAAACCCTGGACCTTGTCGGCTTCGGCCGGACGGTAGCTCGATGCGACGATGGCCGTCGCGCCGATGAAGCCGAAGTTCCAGCCGATGCCGAGCAGTACCAGGGCACCCCAGAAATTCCACAACTCGATGCCCCAATGGGCCACCACCGCACAGGACATCAGGATCAACAGGCCAGCCGCGACGATCTTTTCCGGACCGAAGCGGGAAATCAGCATGCCGGTGAAAAAGCTCGGCGCGAACATGGCAATCACATGCCACTGGATGCCGAGCGTGGCGAGATCGGATGAGAAGCCACAGCCAATGACCATGGCAAGCGGCGCGCCGGTCATCATGAAGGTCATCAGGGCATAGGAGCCGATGCCGCAGACCATGCCGGTCATGAAACGCTGTGTCATGACGATTTCGCGCAATGGACGGGTGGGTTCATGGGCTGCGGAGGTTTTCACGGAGAGGCTCGGCAGCTTCAAGAAGAAGAGCACACCAATTGCGGTCAGCAGCAGCGGCACAAGACCGAGGAAGGCGCCGGCAAAGGTTACCGGTGCTAGGCTGTCCTTCAGCCATATGGCGATCTGCGGACCGACGATGGCCGAGACGATGCCGGCGGCCAATATCCAGGAAATTGCCTTGCCCTTGTAGAAGTTCGGCGAGGCGTCCGCTGCTGCAAAACGGATCTTCTGGGTAAATCCGGCAGACAGTCCCATCAATGCCAGGGCGACAACAAAAAGCCAGAAGTTCGATTGGATCAGAGCGAAGGCCGCCAGCGCGCTGCCGGTTGCGCCCATCAGGGCACCGATCATGAAGCTTTCGCGCCGCCCGAGCAGACGCGATGCGGCCGCAACACCGATGGCACCCAACGCGATGCCGACATTGAAGCCGGTCAGAGGCGCGGTGGACAGAGACTTGTCGGCACCGAGCATCTGGAATCCGGCAAGGCCGCCGACCGAAAAGGCCAGCGGCGGTGCCGCGCCCAGGATGGCCTGGGCGACAGCCAGGAGGGAGACGTTTCGCTTGGCCGTCGCAAGTTGACCGTCCAGCCCCGCGTTCGACGTCCCGTCCATGCCCTGTCCTGCCTTATTTTTGCGCCGGTGCGCGGACCTGCTTTGCAATGCGATCGAGCACGGCATTGACCAGTTTCGGCTCGTCGTCCGAGAAGAAAGCCTGCGCGATCTCGACATATTCCGTTACAATTACCGCGATCGGTACGTCCTTGCGCTCGATCAATTCGAACGTGCCGGCGCGCAGGATCGCGCGCACCGTGCTGTCGATACGCGACAGCATCCAGTCATCCTGCAGGGCTGCGCGGATCATCGGATCGATCTTGGTCTGGTCACGCACCACGCCGGCAACAATGGAACGGAACCAGGATGCGTCGGCCTTGAGATAGGTGTCGCCATCCACTTCCTGGCCGAGGCGGTGTGTCTCGTATTCCGCGACGACTTCAAGCACACCCGTGCCGCCGATATCCATCTGGTAGAGTGCCTGCACGGCTGCAAGCCGGGCCGCGCCACGCTGGTTTGCCGTCTTGGCCGGCTGTTTGTCTTCGGTCGTCATCGATCAGCTACCCAGTTTGTTCTTCAGCGCAATCATGGTCAGCGCTGCCCGTGCGGCAAAGCCACCCTTGTCCTTTTCCGAACGCTTGACGCGCGCCCAGGCCTGCTCCTCGTTCTCGACCGTCATGATGCCGTTGCCGATCGAAAGAGATTCAGACACGGCGAGGTCCATCAGAGCACGCGAGGATTCATTCGAAACGATATCGAAGTGATAGGTCTCGCCGCGAATGACCATGCCGAGCGCGACAAAGCCGTCATAGACGGTGCCTTCGTCGTCCGACGCATCCAGCGCCATGGCGATTGCCGGCGGAATTTCGAGTGCACCCGGCACCGTGATGATGTCGTAGGTGGCGCCGGCTTCATCGAGCGCTGCGCGTGCACCATCCAGAAGTGCATCAGACATATCGTCGTAGAAACGTGCCTCGACGATCAGCAAATGCGGCGAAGCCTTCTTCTTTCCCATAACCTGATCCGATCTTGAATGTGATTGTGGCCCACGGCCAAACAGAAACGCGGTCAAACCATGCTGTTTCACGGAAGGCAAGTGTTTTTCGGCCAGCATGTCTCTCCGCCATCTTCGCCCTTATCGACGAGATCAGGGCCAATGGTGCAACCCCACGTTTCGGCACGCGCTAATGCGGGCAAAATCGTGTCGAAGATCGTGACAAATCTTTAATGGAATTCAGTGCCTTACCGGCTGGATTTCGCCGCAATCCGATCCCAGCTTCAGCCTTGCAAGCGAGCGACGGAATTCCCCGCCATCGCAGCTTTCCTTGAAAGGATGAGGACAATGAATTGCTTTGCATCCGCACTCAGCGCATCGGCCATCTCGGCGCTTGCCTTTGGTGGCGACAGCTACGCCGCCATGCCGGCCACCGGCACCACCGCCTCGCAACAAATCGAACAGACGATCACCGGACTGACCGCCAACCATTTCGACATCATTCGTCTCGATGAATTGGACAGGGGAGATCCCGTGCTGCAGAAGTTCGAGACTGTCGCGCCAGGCTCTCAGGAAGCCAGAATGATCCAGGCTTCGGTGATTGCCAACAAGTCGCTGTCTCGGCGACTCCAGTCGGAAAAGGTCGAACTGACCAATATCGTCGGCGCCGAACGCGCCAGCGACGGCACCGTCACCTTCTATCTGCGATAGCCGCCGCCCCCTCTTCCCCTGCCCGCTTTACAGCATCCCCGCGCTCCCGGCGCGGGGATGGTTTGTCATGAGCGGAACAAAAGCGGTCAAATGCGTGTTGTCAGACTACCGAGGCGGAAATCAATCCGACGGATGCAGAAACAGAAAACAGGAGGTCACCATGGGACGCAGTATTCTTCTCTGGCTTGTTGGGGTGCCGATCCCGATCATCATTCTGATCATGCTGTTCTGGCGCTAAGGCGTCAGAGCCAAGCCGACGCCGGAAGGCGCTCGAACACCAACAGCTGATCGGAGCCGTAAGTCTCCGATCGCTGCAAGGAAAATCCCGCCGGAGGTCGATCCCCGGTAATTGGCGAAGCTATTCCTTCTCCGAGGTTGATAGCACCGCGATAGAGGTGAATGTAGTCGACCAGCCCCTGGCTGAGGAAATTTGCGGCGACGCGCGCACCGCCCTCAACCATCAGCGAAGACACGCCCCTGTCTGCCAGCCGAAGCAACAGGTCTTCGATGCCATCCACCTCAACAATCTCCACACCCAGCGCCTCAAGCGCTTGACGATTGCCGACGGCTCCGACGCTCGCGGCCAGAAGTACCGGCACCTCGTGCGCCGTCTGCGCAAGTTTGGACGAAGGTGACAGTTCGAGATTGCGATCCAGCACGATCCGCAGGGGCGACGTATGCTCAAGTCCCGGCAGCCTGACCGTCAGTTCAGGATCATCCGGATTGGCGGTGCCGATACCCACCAGGATCGCATCGCTTTTCGAGCGCAGCAGATGAACCTCTGCCCGGGCTTCGGGGCCCGTGATCGCGACCTGACCGGCACCCGTCTTGCCCAACATACCATCGGCAGAAACCGCAAGCTTGAGAGTCACTTGCGGCCGTCCCTTTGTCTGGCGTGTGAGATAACCGGACATTGCCTCGCGGGCCTCGCGCTGGAGAGTGCCCGTGGTCACCTCAATACCGGCATCCGCCAATATCTGCAGACCCCGCCCGGATACCCGCGGATCAGGATCCGCCACGGCAACAACGACTCGCGATACTCCGGCGGCGATCAGCACGCCCGCGCAAGGCGGCGTCATGCCATGGTGGGAACAGGGCTCAAGGGTGACATAGGCAGTCGCCCCCCTCGCCTTTTCGCCTGCGTCGGCAATTGCCTGAGGCTCGGCATGCGGCCTGCCGCCCGGGGCGGTGACGCCGCGACCGACAACCTCGTCATTGCTGACGATCACACAGCCGACGGACGGGTTGGATGCCGTCTGGCCAAGATGGGTCAGCGAGAGGCTGATCGCCTCGCGCATGAATGCCTCATCCTTTGCCGTGACGGACAAGGTATCAGTCCACCCCGTTGTCGCGCGAGATCTTTGCGTTGATCTCGGCGATCACATTCTCGAAGTCTTCGGCATGAGAGAAATCGCGATAGACGGAGGCATAGCGGACAAAGCCGACGTCATCGAGGCTCTTCAGAGCTTCCAGCACCTGCAGGCCGATCGCCTCGGACGAGATTTCGGTCTCGCCCGAACTTTCCAGCCTGCGAACGATGCCGGATACGGCGCGTTCGATCCGGTCGCGGTCCACGGGACGCTTGCGCAGTGCGATCTCGAAAGACCGCACCAGCTTGTCGCGATCGAAGGGCGCCTTGCGGCCCGTCTTCTTGGCAACCATCAGTTCACGCAGTTGCACCCGCTCGAACGTGGTGAAACGGCCGCCGCAATCGGGACAAATGCGACGCCGACGGATGGACGTGTTGTCCTCCGCCGGGCGCGAGTCCTTGACCTGTGTTTCATCCGAGCCGCAGAAGGGGCAACGCATCAGCCTTAAGCCTTACATGTAGGGGTACATCGGGAAGCGGTCCGTCAGGGCCACGACCTTTTCGCGAACGTTTGCTTCGACGGCCGCATTACCCTCGTCGGAATTGGCGACCTTCAGACCATCGAGGACCTCGACGATCAGGTTGCCGATTTCCTTGAAGTCAGCTTCCTTGAAGCCGCGGGTCGTGCCGGCCGGCGTGCCGAGGCGGATACCCGAGGTGACAAAAGGCTTTTCCGGATCGAAGGGAATGCCATTCTTGTTGCAGGTGACAAAGGCGCGGCCGAGCGCGGTCTCGGCGCGCTTGCCGGTGGCGTTCTTCTTGCGCAGATCGACCAGCATCAGGTGGTTGTCGGTACCGCCGGAAACGATATCGAGACCGCCGGCCACCAGCGTCTCGGACAGCGCCTTGGCATTCTTGACGATCTGGGCGGCGTAGTCCTGGAATTCCGGCTGCAGCGCTTCACCGAAGGCAACGGCCTTGGCGGCGATGACATGCATCAGCGGGCCGCCCTGGAGGCCCGGGAAGACGGCCGAGTTGAACTTCTTCGCCAGATCCTCGTCATTGGTGAGGATCATGCCACCGCGCGGGCCGCGTAACGACTTGTGGGTCGTGGTGGTGGCGACATGGCAATGCGGGAATGGCGACGGATGCTGATTACCGGCAACGAGACCGGCAATATGGGCCATGTCGACCATCAGCCACGCGCCGACTTCGTCGGCGATCTCGCGGAAGCGCTTCCAGTCCCAGATGCGGGAATAGGCGGTGCCACCGGCGATGATCAGCTTTGGCTTGTGCTTGAGCGCATCCTCGGCGACCTTCTCCATATCGAGCAGGTGGTCTTCCTCGCGCACCCCGTAGGAGACGACGTTGAACCACTTGCCGGACATGTTGACCGGCGAACCATGCGTCAGGTGACCACCCGAATTGAGGTCGAGACCCATGAAGGTGTCGCCCGGCTGCAGGAGCGCCAGGAATACGGCCTGGTTCATCTGGCTGCCAGAATTCGGCTGGACGTTGGCGAAGTTGACGCCGAACAGCTTCTTGGCGCGCTCGATGGCCAGTTCCTCGGCAATATCCACGAACTGGCAGCCACCGTAGTAGCGCTTGCCCGGATAACCTTCGGCATATTTGTTGGTCATGATCGAGCCCTGTGCTTCCAGCACCGCACGCGAGACAATATTCTCGGATGCAATCAGTTCGATCTCATGACGTTGGCGACCAAGTTCTTTCTCGATCGCACCAAAAATGTCCGGATCTGTTTCGGCCAGGGGGCGAGAGAAGAAGGCATCGGTATTCGACATGATCGCAGGCTCCTCAAAGAGTTTGATGCTGTGGGGTATTAACGTTCCGCAGGGCCGAGGGCAATACGATCAGCGACATTTGCGCATCAAATGACGCGACCTTCGAGATCAATGACTAAAGCTGGTCGCGTCGAATAAAAAAAGCCGCGTCCGGGAAGGACGCGACCATGATTTCCGTGCGCCGAATGCGGCTTATTGGGGCAGGAGATCTTCTTCGATCGATCCGGATGCCTGCTCGACGCCGATATTGGCCTGCAGGGCCAGCTGCGCATCGCCATCCTTCTGGTAGATATCGTCGCGGAACTGCACCACCTGGTCCTTGGCCGACCACGCCGTGATGTAGACGATATAGACAGGCACTTCCTGGGCGAGCTTGATCGGATTGTTCTGGCGGGTCGTGATGACCCGTTCGATCTCCTGGCGCGACCAGCCGGGCGTATCACGCAACAGCCAGGTGACCAGGTCGCGAACGTTCTGAACACGCATGCAGCCCGAGGATTCAAAGCGCATCAGCTTGTTGAACAGGCCCTGCTGGGGCGTATCGTGCATGTATTCGTTGTTCGGGTTGTGGAAGTTGATCTTCGTCGAGGACATGGCGTTGATCTTGCCAGGGTCCTGACGGAACATCAGGTTCGGTGCCTTCGGTGCAAACCAGTCGACGCTTTCCGGCGACACTTCCGTACCATTGCCATCGATCAGGCGGATGTTGTTGCGCGTCAGATAAGTCGGGTCCTTCTGCATCAGCGGCACGATGTCCTTTTCGACAATCGAACGCGGCGCAGTCCAGTAAGGATTGAGAATGACTTCATAGATCTTCGAGTTGATCGTGTGGGTCGGACGGTCGATGCGGCCGACGACTGCGGTGTTGCGCAGCGCCACGCTGTCATTTTCCACCGCCTCGACATAGGCAGCCGGAATATTGACCATCAGATAGCGCGGACCGAGATCACCCGACATGGACTGCAGGCGAATGAGGTTGGTGTTCAACTGGTTGAGGCGAACATCGGCACTGACGTTCAAAGCCTTGATCGTGAACTCGCCGAGGACACCGTCTTCCGGCAGGCCGTGACGGGCCTGGAACCGTTTGACGGCACCGTCGACATAGCTGTCGAAAGAGTTCGACATGCCGGCTTCCTGCGGCAGATCTCCCGAAATCATCAGGCGCTGGCGCAAGGCCTGAACCGACGGATCGGTGACGCCAAGACGCAGTTTGACCTGCGGATTGACGGCTGGCCAACCGCCATTCGATACGATCGCCTGGTATTGGGCGATCGCCTGCTGCATGTTGGTGGCGCTGTTGCCGCTGATCATCGGCGTGTTGGAGGCAACCGCCGTGACCGTACGCGAGGCCTGGGCATCGAACTGGTCATCCCAGTTGCCGCGACGTGGTGCATTGATCAGCTCATCAATAGCCGTCTGGGCCAAGGCCTGCCCCGCGATCGCCGCGACACTGACAGCTCCCGCGCCCCGCAGAAGCGATCGACGCGAAAGATCAACAATTCCAGACTTTTTGGACATATTTCCTACCGTTTCGTTCTGACCCACATGGAAACGCATAGCGCGCCATGGTTAACAAAGAGACGCTTTTTTCGCAGATCGAGACGATCCACAGCGTCAGGCGGGGGCTTCAAGCCAGCCCGATTTTCCACTCTGGCGGTCCCATATCAATATGGCCAATTCGTGTCAGGTACGCCGACTGTCACAACACTGTGTTCATGGCCGAAGCCACGCGATCTATATACGGCAAAACGGATGCTTCGCGGGAAGCATCCGTGTTTGGCGGTGGATCGCTTGCGCTGGAGGTGCGCTGGCCGTGCGTTAGAGACGATAGGCGATCGAGTCGTTCCAGAAACGATCGAGGCGCTGCAGCAGCTTGTTCATTTCGGTGAATTCATCCGCACCGATGCCGCCGACCTTCTGGATCGAGCCCATGTGACGCTCATAAAGCTTGGCGACGGTCTCGGCGATTTCCTGGCCGCTCTCGGTCAGGCTGATGCGGACAGAGCGACGGTCGACACGCGAGCGCTGGTGATTGATGAAACCGAGGTCTACGAGCTTCTTGACGTTGTAGGAGACGTTCGAGCCGAGGTAATAACCGCGCGAGCGCAGTTCACCGGCGGTCAGTTCGGAATTGCCGATGTTGAACAGGAGAAGAGCCTGGACAGCGTTGATATCGCTGCGTCCCTTGCGGTCGAACTCATCCTTGATAACATCGAGAAGGCGGCGGTGGAGACGTTCCACCAGATGCAGGGACTCTAGGTAGAGCGAGCGGATTGCTTCTTCCTGCGGATCGAGAGTGGCCGGCTGTGGCTTGAGCTTGGTGTTCATGTCGGTCTGCCTCACTGTTTTGTTTGGCGGTGTTGGTTTTTTCTCCCGCCTTAGTGAGGACCATATCCAATGCGCATAAAATTCTATTTAAAACGCAGGCTTAACAGAGGCTTACCAAAGCCGCTGATGCAATCAGAGTAAATCAACCGTTACACTCTCCTGCTTGTGTCTGCTTTCGAGCCACAACGCCAGGCGGAACGCCAGGTAGACCAGCGCGACCACGCTGTGCAGAACAATGGCCAGGGGATTGTGGCCGAAGATCTGCGTCCACAGACCAAACATCAGGATCTGCCCGCCGGCTGCCAAGGCCCAGATCACCGGTCCCCAGGCCCCGCCCAGCCAGAGACCTAGGGCTGCCACCGGAAAGACAACGGCAAGCCCGGCTGCGGCCACACGCCATGGCAGGCTGAGCAGGTCAAAGCGGCCCAGTCCGGCATGGCTGTAGCCGACCAGCATCGACCAGTATTGCAGCCCGAACCAGAGGCAGGCGATGGCAACGACGCGCAGGAAGATCACGAAGATGGTCTCCGTAAGGCTGCGCTTGGGCGAATTCGGCGAATCAGATTCCATCGCGGCAGAATAGGCCTGTGAACCTTCAGCCGCCAACTGGATTGCCCTGCCCTCCCCAGACCTTTCCATCCGCTGTTCCTTCCTGGCACAGTCGCACCGCGAAAAGAGCCATCAAGCGAAGTGGGACAATTCGCCCGGCCCAAAGTGAAGCAGGGACAGTCTACAACGGTTTTGCTGCGCGCGCCGACATGATATCAGCGGCAGACGATAAGACGAGGATACCCCATGCAGGACAAGACACATCTGGTCGATGACGTGACCGGCCACCGGCGTATGCGGCGCAACCGCAAGGCGGACTGGACCCGCCGTCTGGTGCTGGAAAACCGGCTGACCGTCGACGATCTGATCTGGCCGATCTTCGTGGTGCCGGGAGCCGGCATCGTCGAGCCGATCGCGGCCATGCCGGGCGTCAACCGGATGAGCGTCGATAAGGCCGTCGAAGCCGCAAAGGAAGCCGCCGATCTCGGCATACCAGCGCTGGCGACGTTCCCGAATGTCGGCATGGAACTGCGCGATCAAACCGGCTCGCAGATCCTCCAGGCCAACAACCTGCTCAATCAGGTAACAGCCGCAATCAAGAAGGCAGTGCCCAACATCGGCGTGATTACCGATGTCGCGCTTGATCCGTTCACCAGTCACGGCCATGACGGCATCCTGCGTGATGGCGTGATCGTCAATGATGAAACCGTGGACCAACTCGTCAGGGCAGCCATTCTGCAGGCCGATGCCGGGTCCGACATCATCGCGCCATCGGACATGATGGACGGCCGTATCGGCGCGATCCGCCGTGGTCTGGACGCCGCCGGCCACCAGGATGTCGGCATCATGTCCTATGCGACGAAATTTGCTTCTTGTTACTATGGCCCCTACCGCGAGGCCATCTCGACCAGCGGCCTGCTGAAGGGCGACAAGAAGACCTATTATATAGATCCGGCCAACGGCACCGAGGCGCTGCGCGATGCGGCACTTGATGTCGAAGAAGGGGCCGACATGCTGATGGTCAAGCCCGGCCTGCCCTATCTCGATATCTGTTGGCGGATGAAAGAAGCCTTCGGCCTTCCGGTTTTTGCCTATCAGGTCTCTGGCGAATACAGCCAGATCAAGGCTGCGGCGGCCAATGGCTGGATCGATGGCGAACGGGCGATGCTGGAGACGCTGCTGTCCTTCAAGCGTGCCGGATGCGATGGCATCCTGACCTATTTCGCGGTGGACGTTGCTCGGCACCTTGCCAAGAAGGGCTGACCTGCCAACACAATATTGTATTTTCCGTGTTCCTCACCATATCTGACGGGTAACTTCAAAGGAGCCGACTATGAGCCTCGACAGTAACCCGATCTACGCCGCCCCAGATGACTGGCGCGCTTATAGCGGCGTGCTGTCTCGGCGCGTGTTCGCTTTTGTCATCGACTACATGCTGGTCGCACTGTTGTGGATACCGGCCGCGGTCGTTGTTTTCTTTCTCGGCATCCTGACGCTTGGCCTCGGCTGGCTTCTCTATCCGGTCCTGTTCTTCATCGTCGCCGGGCTCTATTTCGGCATGTCACTGGCCGGTGCAGCGCAGGCAACGCCCGGCATGCGCGCCATGGGCATTGCCATGGTCCGTCTCGACGGCCGCAAGCTCGACTTCGTGACCGCCATTGCCCATCTGGCTCTGTTCTGGATCCTCAACTCGATCCTGACCCCGCTCATTCTTCTGGCCGGCCTGTTTATCGAGCGGTCGCGGCTGGTCCATGACCTGCTGCTGGGCACGGCAACGGTGCGCACCGCCTGAAAGTAGCATTTCCGCCCTAGACCAAGAATACACTCCGGCAAACCACACCGGAGTGTTGACCTTTTTCAATCTTGCGCCATCCTAGTCGATAACGACAGGCAAGAGGATTCTCGTCAGCGGCAGATGAATACCCAAACCTCTCCATCCCCGCAGTTTTATCTCACGGCTCCGGCGCCGTGTCCCTATTTGGCGGGGGAAATGGAACGGAAGGTGTTTACGCATCTGGTCGGCCAGCGGGCGACGGAAATGAACGACCTTCTGACGCAAGGCGGGTTCCGCCGGTCGCAGAACATCGCATACCGTCCGGCCTGCGAAAGCTGCCGCGCCTGCGTCTCCGTCCGTATCCTCGTCAATGAATTTAAACCCAGCCGCGCTTTCCGCCGGGTCGAGGCAAGCAATCTTGATGTGATTGCGACGATCTTCCCGGCCCAGCCCTCGACCGAGCAATTCTCGCTGTTTCGAGGCTATCTTGACGACAGGCACCCGCAGGGCGGCATGTCGGACATGTCGGCCCTCGACTATGCGATCATGATCGAAGACAGCCATGTGCAGACGCGAGTGATCGAATATCGCCTGCGTAGTCCCGGTGATGGACTTTCCGCGCATCCGAAAGGCGAACTGATCGCAGTCGCCCTCACCGACCTGATGAGCGACGGGCTGTCGATGGTGTATTCCTTCTTCAACCCCACGATGGACAGACGCTCTCTGGGCACGATGATGGTGCTGGATCATATCTCCCGCGCCAGGACGCTCGGGCTGCCACATGTCTATCTCGGCTATTGGGTTCGGGGCTCACACAAGATGGGCTACAAGACCCGTTTCCAGCCGCAGGAGCATCTGCTCAATCAGGGCTGGACACGGTATAATCCAGAAACGGAAGAATAACCGTCAAGTCTATCGCAGGCTTGTGCCAAATTCATACAACAAGGCCCCGGATGCCATTTCGACATCCGGGGCCTTGTTGTTTCGTTTCAGGACAGCTTGCGAATGATGCCGTAAACGACATTCCTGTTCTGGCCGAAACGAACGCTGCCTTCGAATTTCTGATCGCCGACGCTGCCGTTGATGATGCGCCACATGTCTTCTTCGCTGCGCAGCAGCAAAGCCCAGTTCATGAAGCTCTCCATATAGCCATCGACGCCGATGTCGGTGGCGAAGTTGGCAAACAGGAAGACGCCGTTCGGCTTCAGCATGCTGAGGCAACGCTGCGTCAGCTTCATCGACACCTTGTCGTTGAGATAGTCGTAGAGACCGGCCGCATAGATGAAATCAAATGTGCCGAGCTGATGGCGACCGGCCAGAAGGCCGCGCACGGAGCCGTCGATCGCTTCGATGCAGGTACCGGAGAAATCACGCGTGATCGCACCGACGCTCATCGGATCCTGGTCCAGAGCAACCCAACGCTTCAGACGTCCCTCCTTCAGGGCACTGGAGCGATTGGCCTCGCGCAGATGGCCGGCGGCAATCGTCAGAACTTCCGCTCCCGGACCACGAGATGTAGCAATTTCATCGACATGCTGGGTCAGCAGGTCGCGACGCTCGCGCACCGCGACGGAGGATGACGCATCCTTGGTGTAGTCGTAGAGTGCCTTGCCAAGCGGTGTCGCGTTGGCGATCTCGTCGGCAACGCTCGGGTGGCCGTAGATAAAGTCGAGAAGCTGGGCATCGCCCGAATAACCGCGCGGCTTGGTAAAGGACCAGCGGGTAAAGGGATCCTGGAGAAAATAGCTTGCAACCGGGTGTTGCTGCGCAATCGGGATCAACTGCTGCCAGACGCTCGGCTCGTAACGCATGCGGGCCTCGTGAAGAGAACCGGCGATGCGATGAATGATCTGCTGCGGCTCGGCGCCGCGTTCGAACTGCTGCATCGCAATATTCAGCATCAAGCCAAGCTCGACCTTGGCGTTCTGCAATTCGTCCGCCTTCCAGCGGGTACCCGGCGCCACCATGTGCGCGGCAATGGATTCAGGAGTAATAAGGCTTTCGCCGTCCAATGAAATTTCGATCTGTCTCATACGCCGACCCACCAAACACAAGAGTTACCGTTAAGAATTTGGTTACCATAGTTGCAATTGATGAGAGCTGCTACTCACTTTGGTAACTTTTAAGTAGTTTGGTTAATGCTCCTGGCACTCGCATGCGGTGACCGAAAAGATCGCGTTGAACCTTTTTGGGATGCAACTCGAAGCCAGTTGGCCTCTTCTCGAAGTTGCGCTATGGACGAATGACTGGATGGACGGCCCGTGATACAGAAAAGCAGGTGCTTATTGTCTATTCCTACCGGGGTTCGTGCGACCAACATCGGCTCTGTATGTCACGGAGCGCTAATCGATGGATTGCTCTATGCAGACGACCTTGCTCAAAGCAATTGAGGCCAGTTGGCCTCAGCGGCCGCAGGACGCTCCGACGGCGGAGCTGTATAACCTGTACCGGCGCCATATCGAGCCAAAGCGTGCCAGAGCGGCGCGCCAAGGCCTGTGGGTCGCCGTCATTGTCTATCTGCTGTTTGCGGTTACTGACATCATCCTGATTCCCGACGTTGCACGCGATACAATCGTGGCGCGATTCATGGTCGGGGCATCGGTTCTGACCGTTCTGGAAACGCTGGTCTGGTTTCGCGCGGGCGCCCGGTGGCTGGATATCACCTGCGCGGCAGCGCTGGTCACAGGCTATCTCTTCTGGCTCCTGCCGGCGGTGGCGACAACGGCAACCGAAAGCATCCGCTACTACATGATCTTCGGCACCATCTTCATGATGGGCGCCAACCTGTTCTTCAATTTCTTCGTGCTTTTGTCGGCGGTAACGTCCGCCTTCGTCCTGGTGATATTCTTCACTAGCATCCTGATGCTCTTCCCGACCGACATGCCCTATCTTGTCGCTTTCGGCACGTTCTACATTTCCTGCTTCATCTTCACGTCGTATGTGAACTGGAAGCTGAATGACGAGCGCTACAATGTCTTCCTGAACGCGCTGGAAGCACAGCACCAGCATCACGAGTCCGAGCAGCGCGGCAAGTCGCTGGAGCGACTCTCGAACACGGACTATCTGACCGGTATCGATAACCGCCGGGCGATCGACAAGAGGCTTCGCGACCTGTGGAATGCCTGGCACAACGAAGGCACCGGATTTGCCGCAATCCTGGTCGATGTCGACTTCTTCAAGAAATACAATGATTTTTACGGTCACCAGGCAGGTGACCGTTGTTTGATTCTGGTTGCCAATGCGCTTCAGGAAGCACTGACGCCGTTCAACGCCTCGCTCGGCCGCTACGGCGGCGAGGAATTCATTGTTCTGGCGCAGATCGCCAAGCGGGACCAGGTCTCTTCGCTGGCGGAAATCATCCGCAGCACGGTCGAAAGACTGAACCTCGTGCATGACCAGCGTCGTGACGGACAGGCCGTCGTCACGGTCAGCGTTGGCGCATCCTATACCAGACCGAATTCAGGACCGAAGCTGGAGCGGATTATCGACGAGGCGGACCGGGCGCTCTATTCCGCCAAGGCGAACGGCCGCAACTGCATTCGCCTGTTCAACCCCGACGATCCGCTCAGCAGCGACGACAATGAAAATATTGCCTCCCTCTTGCGGATGGCGGTCAAGAAGGATCTTGTCAGGCTTGTCTATCAGCCGATCCAGAACCTGCAGACCGGCAAACTCGAGGCCGTCGAAGCGCTGATGCGCCTGCAGATGATCGACGGAACACCGATTTCACCGGGCCAATTCATCCCGATCGCAGAGCGCACCGGCTCCATCCTGGAACTTGGCCTCTGGGCGATCCGCAGGGTCTGCACCGAAATGCTGGCGCCGGGCCATGTTCCGCTTTCCAGCGTCAATGTCTCAGCCATCCAGCTCAAGTCGCGCGGCTTTGCACTCGCTGTCTCGACGATCCTCGAGGAGACTGGCGTCAAAGGCGAACGGCTTGCCTTCGAGATCACCGAAGGCATCGATATGGAAGGCCAGTCGGACGTCATTCGCTGTATCAAGGACCTGGAATCCATGGGCATCCGGATCTGGCTTGACGACTTCGGCACCGGCTTCGCCGGCCTTTCGTGGTTACGGCTGTTTCCCTTCGACACGGTCAAGATCGACCGTTCGTTCCTGCAGGATACAGATCAGCCGCACGGTCGCTCCATGCTGGAAGACATCATCCGCCTGGTGCGCCACCGCGGCCACAAGATCCTCATCGAAGGGCTTGAAACGCCTGAGCATGTGGCCTTGATGCACGAACTCGGTATCGAGCATGGGCAAGGTTTCTATCTCGGACGACCGGCGCCGGTGACGGACTTCAGGGACTTGGCAAAGTTGCCGGCAGCCGTCGGACGCTGAACAGCTCGGCTACTCCCCCAATGAGGG